>CEUI01044524.1_pt1 | contig 26908 bp, 12 predicted proteins | sample 531411 | NCBI WGS metagenome assembly CEUI01 (sample SAMEA2622841, study PRJEB7988) | marine metagenome | isolation source: saline water (ENVO:00002010), including
TCACTCATTAATTGTTCGTCTATTTCTTCTTGTACTTCTTCTCTTGTTGCTAGTAATTTAAAACTTAAATCAGCTTGAAATCTAGCGACCTCTTCACCGTCTTTAAATATTATAATTGTTGGTACAACTGCTATTTTGTATTTTTTTTGAGCTTCTGGTTCTTTACCTATATCAACATAGCTTTTAGTTTGACAGTCTTTTAAATTCATTATCCAATCTACGCCATTATTTTTGTTCCATTCAGCGTTAAAATGTTTTACTGTTATTTGTCCAAAAGCGGAATTAGCAAATATAGTTAGTATAATTACTAACATGTATACCGTGAATATTCTCCATTTAGCGCTAAATTTCATCATCTGTTATAAAGTTTATCTTCTATTTTTTCAATAGATTCTTTAATTTCTTCAACGTCTTGTTGAGTAGTTATAATACTTTGTCTAATCATTTGATCTTTCATATCAAACTCCATTCTAGTAATTTCAGCCTCAGGAATTTCTTTTAAAATTTCTTCTTTAATTATTGTAACATCTACAGGTACGGGTTGTTCTTTTGCTTCTTGTATTTCAGCCATTAAAGAATACCAACCAGCTATTAAAGTGGCAATAGCAAAACCTAAAGCTATCATTGTTTTAACGCTTAATTTAAATGTAGTGTCTTCGTTTAATTCTTTTGTCATTATTACTAGTTTGTTATATAATCACTTGTTTTTAAAATTGTTTAATCATGTATAGGGCACAATCCACTTTTAGCAGAGGTTTGATTACCACATCTACCTCCTTTGGTTCTAATAAAAGTACATTGTGTTTTTTCACCGCTTTCGTTTTGTGGTACCTTTTCATGGTAAGTACAAAGCTGACCGGCTTTATCAACTTCAACCCCACATCTACTACCACTCTTTTTTACATGAGGACAATACCAAGGTCCTTTATCTCCCTTTTTTTCTGCTTCTATTTCTAAAGGTAAAACTTCTTCGTTTAAAAGATCTTGAATTCTTTTTTGTTTTATTTTTTCAGATTGTTTTTCTTTTTCTTTTGCTTTTTCTTCTTTAATTTCTTTTTGTAGTTTTTTAGCTTTTGTATCTAAACCAACATCCCAAGCACTCCAACCTAATAATAACGCGACTTTTTGCCAAACCTCAGCCTCATCACTAGAAGCTAATATTATATTGTTTATTTTTCTAACTATTCTATCACTAGGCACGTTTGTAAAAGCGGATATTAAATTAGCAAGAGCATCAAAAGCTGGGTTTTCTATAGTAAGACCCATTTCTGCTATTACATCTGCATTTAACTGTTCTGTTTTTATAGAAGAATATAATTTTCTTAATTTACTACCTAATGTAGGTGATAAATTAGCAAACTCTAATATAGTGTAAGTATGATCAGCGCCCCATTCCCTTCCTTTTTGATCAATATATTCCAAGTAACCGTTTTTAACAGTAATAGTTATTGTTCCACCAATACCAAGACCATTTAAAAGGTTGTCTATCATACCTTGTATAGCCTTATCTTTAGATTCATCCCATTCTTCTTCGTCTCCATAAGCGGCCCAAACTGCTTGTTGTAAAGTTGTAAAAAGAAAAGTTTGCACACCTCCATAATATATAATTTTACCTAAATTAGTTTTTACATCACCTCTAGCAGAATATAAATCTATTATACTTCTTCTTATTATACGCATATATTGCATAGGTGTATTTTTGAACGAAAGTAAAATACGACCTAAACCTGACGCTTGTTGTTGAGATATTTTAGAAGGATCAGCTGACTGTTGGGATTCTTCAGACGTAGCAACAAAATCTAAATAAGCTAATTCCTCTGCTTTTTCCTTTGTATATAGCTCATCTGTATCTGGATCTATCTGAGTTAAATAAAAATTAATTTGATTTCTATAATACGCTGCTCCCCCAGTACAAATAGCAAAAGCATCTGCTATTCTAGTTGGTGTAAATCCTAATTTTAAAAGATATTCTAAAAGCGCTTTAGCTTTATTTTGTTTGCCTTCTATTGCTCTTTGTATTTCTTCAGCTTGAAGATCAAACCCCATAGCTTCTAATCTATTTTGAACATAATTAGAATTGAATAAAAAAGACCAATCAGCCCAATATTGAGGTTGGTTAGCAAAAGCTTTAGCTGCCTTTAAAGGATTATTATTATTCCAGTTCATGTAGTTCAACGAAGATATAGTTTGTAAAACAGCAGATCTCATATTAAAAAACATAATAGCACCCACGGAATTGTTCATCCAATTATCCCAAGCTTTTTCTATTCTGGATTGATTCATTTTTCTATTTTGACCAGATTCCATTCTACTTAACATATCTTTTAAAGCTTCAACAAATTTCTTGCCATAAGCTTTCTCAAGTTTGTTTAAGTTTTTCTTAGAAAATATTATATCTTTATTTTCTAAAAATTTAGCTAAATGAATTTTTCTATTACCTTCTCTACTTATTTTAAATATATCTGAAGCTATATTTTCAACTATCCAATTTTCTCCTGGTTTAACATAACCATCAACTTGTTGAGACATTATACTTAATGCGTCGGCAAAAGCTTGTAAATCTGTATCTCTTTTTACAGTTGCGATTAAAAAATCTATTTCACTAACATCAACTCCAGGTATTTTTGATTTAGATATTCCCATAACTTCCACCCATAAATAAACTCTAATAGCATGGTCATAAGTAAAATAACTCTCACCAATTTTTTCACGTAAACTCCTATTAATTTCAGGTAGATTTTTTATTAACTCTTTGTAATTTTTTCTTAATTGTATATTAGCTTTATTTAAATCTTGAACACCTTTATTATATGGATTTATTAAAGTTTCTTCAAAAAACTTCATTGCTTGTTCTCCTTTTTCTCCTTTTGGCAAGAAAGAATATATAAAATCTTTAAAATCATAAGCAGAAGGAGGAAATAAACTCCATCTTCCTCTTGCGGCGTTTAATACCGCCTCAGCGTCTGATACTACTTCTTCTGCGTTTATATTTGTTTTTTCTTCTAAAATAATATTAAACCTAGTATCTATATTTTTACTAGCTTTTATCTCTGCTTGTATTATATCAGATTTAACATCAAATTGCTCTAAAAATTCTTTTACAATTTCCACGTTGCCTATATGATCATCCGCAAAGTAAAAATCATTATAACCTTCAGCATATCTTTCTATGAAAAAGTTTAATTTAGCTTGTTCTGTACCGTCTTGAAGTGTGACTATATTTATTTTTAATCCCTTTTCTTTCATGTACTCATATATAGCTTCAAACGCAGAGTGTGGTCTTGCTGTTAATATCCATATATCTTGACCTCCATACTTACCATATTTTTTCTCTAAATCTGCCATGTATTCTGATTCTACAACATCTATAAGCTGAGAAAACTCTGAATAATCTAATTCTAACTCTCCATTTTCTTCTAAATCTCTTAATTTTGTTCCTTGTTCTGCAAATTGAGATGGTGTTAACTTTACAATTCTTCCGTCTGCGTATTTTATTATAACTTTAGAATTACTTTTAATAAGAGTGTCATCTAAATCAAAAACAGCTATACCTTTAGAATCATGGTTTCTTTGTCTAGATTTTTTTATACCTTCGTTTTTTAATTTAATATTTTCAGAATCTTTAAGAGTATTTCCAATGTTTGAAACTTGAGAGTATTTTTCACCTATAACCTCTCCAGATTCTAAATCTACTATAGAATGTAAACCATCTTGCATTATAGTAGCAGGGTTGTAATAACGTAAATGTATAGGATCTCCTATTTTCCACCCAGGAGGCATAGATTTTTGAAAACCAGCGTTTTTTAACACGTTATCCATCTCTTTAGTTATTATAGCTGATGTATAATTTTCCCATAACCCTTCCATCATATCTTCAGTTATTTCAGTTTCTGGGTTTAAATAAAAATCAGTTAATATATGTACTAATTTATCTGCTGGAAGAGAGTGCTCTAAAACATCATCAGAATTTAACGTTCCATTGTGATCAAACTTATAAATAGCAGATCTTCTTAACACAGTGTTCATGTTACTTTTTAAGCTCATCATCAACAACGCCCAATCTTTATTAGTAAGATAACCTGCGTCTATTTGTCCTTTTACATAAGTCAATAATAGCTTTAACGCGTCTTGAGCTCCTAAAGCATCAGCCTTACTTGCTTCAGTTCCTTTTTTTCTTAGGTTTTTCTTAGTTTGAGGGAAACTAGAAAACACGCTTAAAGGCACATTTTCACCGTCTATTTTAACTGAAGTTATTCTTCCTGTAGCGCTAACTTTAACTTCGACACCATCAATTTCATTTACTATGTTATTAACATAATCTTTCACATTCTTACATGCTTGATATCTTTGCGTTCCTTTAACAAAATCTATAATAGGCGTTAATAAACCACCTATTATATCAAAGTTACCTCTACTTATTTTACTAGCACCTGCGTAATGAGCCTTAAAGTACTTTAACAACATAGTAACAACTTCTAGTTTACTCATACCTTGCTGCTCTATCATATCTCTAGCAAAATCTAACGGTATACTTCTTTGTACTGTTAAGTTATCTATATTATCAAACTCATTAGATAATTTAATTGTTTTTCCATTTAAATCAATTAGACCTAATTGTTCTGACATTACTATAGATAAATTTCTATCTTCCACTTCAAACTTAATAAAGTTGTCTAAGCTCAACATGTCTTTACCTTCTTCAGTAAAATCTTGATACATGCTTACTATATTAAACATTTCGTCAGAAATCTCTTTAATATCTTTATCTGAAAAAACTCCTTTATCTTTTAAACTCTTTTCTATTATTCTATAAATATTATTAGGATTACGTCTATTTGTTTTAGCTATTTGAATACCAATATTTGGAAGCTCTTCCCATAAACCATCAAACTGTACAGGATCTAAACTTCTAATTTTCTTTTGTTTAACATTACCTGACTCAATGTCTCTTCGTAATACATTAACAAAGTTTCCTTGTAAAATTCTATTTTGTAAACCTTCAACTTCTTTAAAAGTATCAAAAATTGGAGCCTTTTCTTTTATTGCTTCTTTATGTACGTCTATTTGTCTTTGTAACTCGTTTCTTTCTTGTTCGCTTAATACGTATGTTTGTTTACCGTTTTGAAGTTGTTTTTTATTTTTTAGATATGTAAGTTCTTCGATTTTATCGTTTAAGTGTTTACCTATACTTATTTGCTTAGTAAAAATTTCTAATCCTATTTGTTTTCCAAGAGCTAAAGCTAAACCTTCTTTTTTGGATTGTTTTTGTTTTCCACCAGGTATAAATATTTTTGTTAAATCAATTTTATCGTAATCTATATCTTTCTTTACTCTTATTTTTTGAGGGCCAGATGTAATACCTTTCCAAGCAATACCATCTTCCGATTTCCAAAAATCAATATTGCCTGGTTTAGCACCTCTTTTTCTACCCTTCCAATCTGTTGTCCATACTTTAGTACCATCTTCTTGTATAACTAATTTCTCTATTACCTCTGGTATGTTTTTAGCTAAATAAGTAACAGGTAGTTGTGATATTAATAACTCTTTATTTTCATTTAAAAATACAGTAAATTCTTCAACTGTTTTACCCATTAATTGTTGAGTTTCAAATTGTAAATCTTTACCTAACTCTCTTTGAAGTTCACGTAAAAACGGGGTTGATCTATCATTTTTAGTTCCAGTAATTGTAAAGTCCGGTAGCTTAGTCGCTAATATAGATCTAATAATATTAATAGCTCTTTGCTTATAGGTAATATCATTTCCAGAAGGATCTTTAACTGTTTGATCAAGACCTTTTTCTGTTCTAACTTCTTCTGTAGTTGTTTCACCTTCTTGCTCTACATCAACTAAAGTAGTTTCTTCTTCAACTTTAATATTATCTTCTATAGGCGTTGTATTTAAATTTTCTTCTTCTAAATTTAAATTATCATTATTATCTACAGCGTCTTCTGGTGTAACTGTTACTTCTGGTACTGTTCCTTCTAATGGAGGCAATCCAACAGTTGGATCAAAAGGCTTAGTATCAGGAGCTTGTTTTAACATCTTATCGGTTTCGTAAGCCACACGTTTGTTTAATATAGTATTAACATAAGCAAACAAATCAGGATTACCATTTTCATCAGTAGTATAAGTTTTTTCTATATCAAAAGCAGATTTACCCCAGGTATAATCATCTACAATATTTAACATTGCTGCCATAAAAGCATCTTCATTATATCCTTCTAAATCCTGTATTCTATAAAGATTCCCTTTTTCACTTACTCTATCTCTCGAGGCGATGTCTATAATAACCTCTTCAAACAAACCTTGTATTTCTAAAAGATTACCATAAAAATCGTCAGCAGCTAATTTGTTAATTTGATTTCCTTTTCTTTGATATGATTTTACTACTCCTTCTACTTCTTCTTCTCCAGTTAATTCTAAATCAACTTTTCCTTTTCTAACTCCATTAATCAAATGATTAGCATAAGACATCGCTTCGTCAAAATCTATTTCACCTAAATCGAAAGACCATTTAGAAGCTGGAACCATATAGTTCCAAAACTTCTTCATACTAAGTATAATTTTAGATTTTTGCAAATCACTTATGTCAACCGATTCATCTCCTGCGTGATCTGAAGTTGCTCTTGCTAAAAACTCTACAAGAGCTTCGTCAGCTAACTTATCATCTATAAAGGCATTGTATTCCGCTTCTGATTGATCTGGTTTTCTAGGATATTTTTCCACAAAATCATTTCTATATTGGTCCGCAAAACGCAATATAAACGAAAGACTTTCGTCTTTTTTAATATGGTCAAACATTATGCTTCTTAGTTTTTTCACAAACTCCTTTCCGTCAGGTTTCGCTTCTAATAAATCTAAAAACACGTGAAAACCTTCGTGTAATACGTCGCTGGAAATCGCTACTTGACTTGCGTGTTTTCCATTTGCTCTAATATGTATTAAAGGATTTTCTCCTTTTTTACTTACTTTTATACCATTGGTTCTATGCGTGCCTGGTACTTTTCTGTACGAAGCATCTGTAAAATGAAATTTTATATTTAAGTCTATACCGTTGCTTTTGGCTGTTTGTATTATTCTAACAGCGTTTAAAAGCATTTCTCTTTGGTTTCTTGTTTTGCATAAACTTTGTAATAACGCTATACCATCTTCAGTGTTTATAAGATCCCATGTAATATCAACAATAGGATTGTTTTCCCACTCCTGTCTTTCTTCTTCTGTTAATTCTTTTACTTGGTTTATATGATCTACTTTTCTTTGGTTGTCTTTTTGATCCATCGCGTTTAGATGAAATTTTCTTCTAAGTATTTCTGCTAAAGCTAAATTTCTGTCTCTTTCAGAAGGGTTAGTTATATTTTTATCTTTTAAATAACTATCTACTTCTATTTGTAATTTCTGATCAACGGCTGTTTTTACTTTCTTTATATTAGCTTCATATATATTTAAAATATCTTGTTGATTTTTTGTAAGTCTTCCACCGTCTCGTTTTCTCTTTTTTAAGGCTTCTATTAAAGCTATTTTATCTTTTAATTCAACTAATTTTTTACCATTAAGACCTCTAACACTACCAAAGTCCATATTCTTAACTACTGTCTGTTGTCCTTTAAGAAACGGTATACTAGGTACCATAGCAAGATGTATTTTACCGCTTTCTAAGTTTTTTATATTTTTATCATTAGCTTCTTTTGCTTTTTTAAGATCTTCTGTAAGACCTTCTTTTTTAATGTCTAAATCAATTATTCTTTTTTGAATATAAAGTTGAGCTGCTAACATTTGTTCGTACTCTGTTTTCTTGTTAAACTCTTCTTTATTTACGTTTGTAAACCAATCATTAGCCGACTTTATCAACCTTCTAAGCTCTTGAGCATTCTCAGCATCTATTTTATTACTTTTTTGCCACTTATCAACCCACTTGTACATCTCATCAACTCTACCGTTTTTTAATTGATATAATAATGCTCTAGTAAAGTTATCGTTTGTGCCAAGTTTAGTGAAAGAATTTATACCTCCAAGACCAGCGGTAAGCGTAGTAGAATAAGCAGTTTGTACTATAATCTCACATGCTTCGTTAAATTGATTTGAACTGGTCATACTATTTAAATCACCAGTTTGTATAAGAGCTAGATTAATATCATCATGCACAGAGTTGTTTACTTGTTGAAAAACATAATCTGTCATTTCTTGAACCACTTCAAACGTGACTCTAGTACCAATATGTCTAAAAATCAACTGCGACACATCAAGCCTTGTTAACTTACCTTTTTTCATTAGTTTCTGAAGCTCTTTTGTCATTACAGCCGGTATTCCTGTTCCTTTAATCAACCAAACTGATTCTGGACTAATAGAAGCGGCTACACCTGTAATTATACCACTCCAAAAAGCATATTCGTTTGCTTGGTCGTCTGTAGCTAAAGGATTAGCCATTTTATACTGATGAAAAGAATCTCTATATTGTTCTACACCATACCATAATGAAAGTGAAGGCGCGATATTTAAACCAGTTTTACCGTAAATAGGTATTCTAACACTTGTAAATGTTCCAAGTCCACCCATAATTCTAGCAACACCAAACATTTTAATGGCTTCGGCAACACTATTTTGAGTTGACATTCTTAAAGACCAATTTTGATAATCAATTTCCATTTCTCCTTTTTCAAGAATTTTAGTTGCTTGATTATCTAAATTTAAAACTCTAGCCTCTTCTGTTGTAACGTCTCTAAATCTACCATCAGGTCCCACATAGTAATGACCTATTATGTTCATATCCTTATCGAATCTAGTCCAATATTTTCTCCCGTCTTCACCAGTCCAACCATCATCATCATCAGTGGTTATATTATCACCTGATCTAGTTCTTGTCTCGTACAGTGTTTTCGGGCTACTAATAAATGGGGCATATGAATCAAACACGTCTAACCAACCATATTTTTGATTATACTCAAAGGCATATTGCTCTTCTACACTTATATAATCTTGAGGATCTAATTCATCAAACAACCCAAAAACACCTGAAACCATTTCGTTCGCACTTCCTAAAAACCTATTAAAAACACCATCAAATATTCCTTTTGTAATATCAGCCCCTAAAGGTGAAAATTGAGCAATACGGTCCCAAGCTAAAGCTTGTTGTTCGTTGAAATTTTCTAAAACATCAAGTTCTTTTATGTATTGTAATCTTATAGCTTCTACTATACTATATTGAGCGCTAGTAGCTTTTCCAAGTTGTTTTAAATCTTCTAAATCTTCTTGAAAACTTCTACAATTAACTATAGAATTATATCTTCTAACGGCTAAATCATAAGTGTCTATAAATGTTGTAACTTCTTCGCTTGTTAAATAATTAAACAGTTCTGCGCTATTTTTAACATCTGGATGTTCTTGAAACTCAACATAAGCAATTTTTGACTCAGCATTAGCAAGTGCCTCTAATTCTTTTTCTTTTGCTAATATTAAATTTTCCCCATATTCTACGTCTTTAGGAAAAACAGGGTTTCCATTATCAAACCTCATAACACTTCCGTCATCATTCAATAAAGGCGTGTTTTTATATCTTTCTAATTCTAAGTTATACTTAAAAGATATTTCTAATAACTTACTTACATACTCACTATGAGCGCTTTTTATATTATTATTTTCCGAAAGATTTACTAATTGCTTGGTTTTTGTTTCTATATTTTTCTTAATTTCTTCCGTAATAGCATTTGGATTATCTTTAGTTCCTAAAAAATTAGAAAGCTCTTCAATCTCGTTTAAAACTTTTTGACCATTAACAGCTACTCTTTTTCCACTTTCACCTATAATAGAATATAAATTTTCTTTTGAGATTTGCTCTTGATATTTGTTGTATCTATTTGCGTAATCCTCGTATATAACATACTCTCTATTAAGTCCATATGATAAAATGCTTAATATAGCCTCTAACCCAATAGGTTGGAACGCAAAACTTTCAGGGTCTCCGTATCTATACCCACCTTCTAATATATACCAATAATGTCCTTCTCTATTTACAAAATTATTATACGCTTCTTCATTTATTATAAAAGTAACATTAACACCCCAACCAGATTGTCCAATTAACCATGCGAGATTATTAGTGGGACTATTCCAAAGATCTGCGTAACTTAATTCTTTGCTAGTTAGAAATATATTACCCTTTCCAGCGTTCTTTTTTATTCTTTCCCAATTATCATTAGATATTGGAGTTTTAAATTTTTTATTAGTATGAGCATAAATATACGATGAAAAATCTTTAAGTCCTTTAGCTGATTCTCTAGCCTTTTTATTATCTTTCCACCCAGGAAAAAGAAATTGATTATCTACCGTATAAAAATCCATTGACACCTTGTCAGAATATTTCATAAACTCACTACCAATCCAATCTTTTGTATCAGAAGTACTAAAAGTAGTTTTTCTCATGTTACTAACATCTACATTGACCATGTTCATGTACCAATGTATATCAGCCCAGTCTTCCCCATTGGCCGTACGATCAAGCTGCGTCTTCATGTTATCGATGTTTTCTGCCGTTGGATTATCTATAGCTTTTTCAATTAGGTCTTTTAAAACTTGAATTTCATTATTATATAAATCACTATTTAATAATGTAAAAATTGTTTTGTTTTCATTAGTCCCGACAATACCATTAATTGATTGCTTTACAAAAGCTATACCGTCTAATAAGTGTTTAATAGAAGTATCGCTTAAATCTTTAAATGTTTCAGGGTACTTTTTAATATTCTTACTTTTCTTTTCAAAGCTTAATGTTTTTTTAGTATAATCTATAACTTTATTTCTTTTTTCATTAAACCCAGCTTCAGAATCAAAATCAAGTTTATAATACTTAAATTCATTAGGAGTTAAACGTGCCCCATGAAACAATGATAGTTCTAAATTAGGCCCTGATGGAGACTTGTATTTAAGTATTTTATCTGGACTAGTAATTTTTCCTTTTAAAATATTCTGAGCATCTTTCATGTTGAATATTTCGTTGTTTTGAACTAAATCCCAAACATCTGTTTTGCTATTTATAAAAGCATCAGCAGAATCTTCAGATGTGAAGCTCCAATATTGTCCTAATTGATAAGCGTGTTCCCACGCGTCATCTGGGTTTTTATTTGTTCTAACTAAAGGATCTGGTGCTACTTTTTCTTCTCTCCAACTCATAGGATCTAAGGTTGCCACAGATAAATTAGAATATACTACCCAACCATCTCCAATATTACGTTTAAATAGAGTAACATCAAAATCATCACCTAGTTTACTATTTACATACTCTTCTTGATTGTATTCTCCATTTAGAAATTGAGTTGTTGAATTTTTTTTGTTTTCTGCTACTTTAAACTCTTCTTTTTCTTCTTTGTCTAAAAGTTTAATATTCATTTCAGGATTATACTGTATAGCCTCTTTTTGAACTTCAGTATTCTCTTCTTTTTCTATTTCATCAAAATCAAGATCAACAATAATGTCATCAAAATTCTGATCTTCTTCTGCTAATTCTGCTTTTACTTCTTTTTCTTCAATTTCATCATCATTAATAAAATCAATATCAGGAGAATCTGTAGTAATAGTTTTATCAACTGCTCTAATATTAACGTCTGGAAGTATATCAGCAGACATTTTAACTTTATCTTCGTTGTCTGTTTCCGTAGTAACACTTTCGTCGCTAATAACTTCTTGATCTTCTTGATCTTCAGTTGGTTTTTTATCTTCTAAAGGAATATTTTCGCTAAAATTATATTCTTTTTTTAATTTATTAGATTGTTCTTGAGCGTCCTCAATCTTCTTTTCACTATCAAATTGCTGTATAACAGATTGTATCTCAGGAGAATCTTCTGAGTAACCATCTGCTAACATACCTTCTATAATACTTTCTAATTCTTGCTCTTGAATCATTTTCTATATTTATCTATTAATTGTTTAACTGTTAAAGCTGTTTTTGCGACTTTAGGAGCGTATGTAGCGAATGTTTGTTTAGCCATATTAATCATCCCGTTTTTCACCATATCTCTTATTAATTCTACATTGTAATCAGAGTGTTCTGGCATAAAAGGATTTATATCGAATTCTTCTGGAGCAGCCTTATAATATCTATCAAAAAAACTTTCTCCATCTAAATTATCATGAGCCCAAGATCCAACAGCTTCATCTGATTGTAGTATACCATCAATAACGCTTTCTACCGCTGGCTCGTTAAACTCAATTCCTTCAGAGGCTGATTCTTTTAGTTTTTTCTTTAACTCGTTCCATATTTGTAAACCTCTATAATCTTTGTTGTAAGTGTTTGCGTCTAAATCATCAACAGACCAGATATCGTCAACACCTTCAAGTTTAAAATATATACCACCTTCCTCTGACAAATCCATTTGAATATTTTTATCTCCTAAATAAGTTAAATCCCATTGGCGTTTATCACCTTTATGACTAGCGGCAGACATAGTAGAACCACCTTTATTTGTTAAAGTTTGATCTCCTCCCATTTGCTGCATCCAATCTGTTCTTTTGTTAATAAACTTCTGAACGTTAGTTATAGCGCTTTGAGCATTACTCATCCAAGCGTCTTTATACTCTAATTGACCGTCTTTAATTGAGTTTATCATATTTTCTTTAACAAATCCCATGTACTCTGTTATAGATTCTCTCCATTGTTTATTAGGTAATTTTTCTATTGGTTTTAAAATAACTCCATATTCTTCGTTATTAGATACATCATTTGCTATAGCGTTTCCTATTCTTTTTTGAAGTTCTTTTTCTGGTAAATCTATAAAAGTTTTCCATATATCATATCTTTCGTCTTCCGCACGGCCGTAAGTTGTATCCCCCGTAAGACCAACATTATCTCTTCCCTTTGGCCCCATACCAACTGTTTGTTGAAAAGGACTATTTTGTCCTGGTATATAATTCTCTCTTATATTTGTTTTTAATGCTGAATATTTTTTAAAAGGACTTTTTAACTGTTTTATAGCGCTTGGATCCCCATACTCGTTGTTCCATTTTATCCACTCTTCTGTTAAAATCTCTTTCATCCCCATCCAACATTCATCATCCGTACTATCATCACACTCTACAGTTAAATATTTTGTTGGTTCAGGCGGTATAACTTTTTCTTCTTTCTTTGCTTCGTTTTCTCCTCTGTTTATAATATCTTCGATATTATCCTTCTTATTTTTTTTATTATTTTTATTTGGATTATTTATCTCTTCTTTTATTTTTTTATTATCCTCTTCTGTTTTTAACATTCTTTGAGCCATTACTTCTTTTACGGGATCAAACATAGCGTCAACATCCCAAGTACCACGTGTAGACATATCGCCACCGCTATATTGATTAGTTAATCTAGCTCTTTTTATTAAGCCTTCGTTAAGTTGTAAAGGTGTTTTTTTCTTTTTCATATACTTATTTGTTTATTATCCCATAGGCATGCCTGTGGCAGCGCTAGTAATGCCTCCAACCATATCACCGATTCCAGAAGCCATTTGATCTCTAGCTGTTTGTCTAGCTGCGTCAGCACCAATTTTTCTTTGTTGAGACAGACCCATTAATAATTTTCTTTTTTGCGCTTCTCTTTGTTGTGATATACTTTTTCCATATCCTTCTTTCATCTCTATTTCTTGCTGTGCTCTAGCTTGTAATTTTTGATTAGCAGCCTCTTGTTGACCTATAGAGGCTGAAGCAGCTTGGGTTGCTTGTGTTTGTTGATTAGCCATTACTTGAGCCAATCCAGCTATACCACTTCCACCAGCAGCGCCTCCCATATTTTGCATCATATTAGCCATGTTTTGTTGATTCTTTTGGTTTTGAAACTCGGCTTGTTGTTTATTAACTGTTAAATCTTCATAGGCATTATCTAAGTTAGCATATGGGTTACTTGTGTCTATACCCTCTATATCAACCTTACGTTTAGCCAACTCTTGATTAGCTTGTCTTTGTTCTTCTATTCTAGCTTTTCTACCTTGATTTGCTAATATTATTTTTGTTAGTCCACCAGCTCCGGCGACTATACCTGCTACCATAAAACTCATATCTTATTTATTTTTATTAGTATATTCTTCATATTCTTTAAATGTTTTAGAAACTATTTCTAGTTCTAATTTATCTATATCTTTTACGTTTTTTGGGTTCTTATGTACGTTTACAAATATAGAATCTTCTACCGCGTATATAACTCTTTTACTACCTGGCTCTGCTAAAACATAACATGGCGCGATAAACTCTTCTATTGATTTTTCTGTTGCGATATTCAATTTGCCAGTTAATAAAAACCAAACATGTAAATGGTTGTGTATAGCTCCAACTACCATTGATCCAGCTTTCATATCCATTTGTCTAACGTATATACCATCTGCAAATGTGTGTTTTAAAGGAAAATTACTACTATGAACTATAGATTTACCATCTCCCTCTATATTTACTCCGTCAGCGTTTTCTATTAATAAATCTTGTAGTTCTTGTATTTCTTTTCTTTTACTAAGAGTTATATTTTTATCCATTTAATTTAATTTACTATAACAATATAGTTACAGTTTTTGTATATTATTTACTACTTTCAAAGTATTCTGAACCTATAGAGAATATTTCTCCTTTCTCTGTAGAATCATTAATTAGTTTTATATCCGCGTAATAACCTAATAAACTAGACATGTTAGCTTCATTATCTTTACTAAACATTATCAAATGATATGGAGGCGTTCCGGGTTGATAAGCCACCGGAGGAACAGTGCTAGATGAAATCTCACAGGTAATACTATTTATCCCAACAGAAAGTATTTTACCTATTTTTACTAAGTCTTTATTTTTCATGTCAAAACCTCCTTTCTCCCAAACTTCTACATAATAAGCTATATCATTTATCTGTACGGATGTTTGAACTGGAAAAGTAAAATTTAATGTTATTATCGGCATAGTTATTCAGTGTAAGTTAATGTAAAAGTTTTAGTGGCACTATCAGTAGTACCATCGTTGCATTTATAGGTAAACGTTTCTGTATCACCAACTGTAGCGCCGCCAGTGTACATAAGCACTATTTGATCATTGTGGGTAGAGCCAGTAACTGTGCTGCTCGGATGACCAAAGAAATATCCATCGTCATAATCAGGATCGTTAGATCCAATAGTAACATGCGTTAAACTTGTACTGACAACAGTAAATACTTTTCTAGGCGTTCCTGCCGAATCTTTATAGGTTTCGTCAGTATCTCGACCATTAGCTGTAGTATTAGGTGCTGATAATTGAGTGCTACCTTGCTCAAATACAGTTCCTCCAGTTCCGTATTCGCTCCCATAAAGTTGATTTCCTGTGTGGACTTTAATAGCGACCGCAGGATTAGATTCAAGTCTACTTATACTGTAAGTCATTGTGTAATCATAGCAATTTGGAGTTCTACTAACAAAATCATCAATATCAAAAGTAACAGTTTGGTTTGCTGTACCCATTTTATCTAAAGTTCCAGTTATTGTTGCTGTTATAGTTACTTTTCCAGTTCCATTAAAACTAGGACTTAGATTCATGATGTGATCAGTCGAAGTAGAATTAGTAAAATCTCCAGCTACATTGTTACTAGATCTTCTTGGTAATCTAGACGCATATATCACACCACCGCTGGCATGAGTTATAGTACCTGTCCATGTAGGTATAGTTATACCTCCACTATAAACAGTGTTAGCTTGTCTTTTAATATTACCTGGTGCTGTTAATCCAGAAGAAAGCGTCATACCACTACTTGTAGCGTCGGCTGTAAAAGTTACTGTTTTGTTGTCGTACTGTGTTAACGCATATTCTTTTTCTACACCACTAACCACATCAGTGTTTGTATTTACAACGTTGTCTCCTTCGTTTATAATCATTCCTAATTTAGGCGTTACAGTAGCTGTATATGTAACGTCTTTGCTAACGCTTGGATAAACTATAGTTTTTTCATAGGTGTTTCTATTATCTAAATTTAATTCTCCAGAATCAGTGTTTGCTGTTGTGAAAGTGTCTGAAGTGAAATCATAAGTTTTTCCTTCGTTGCTAGTTATTTTTATAGTAAAAACAGCATGCTCATTCCCTGTTACGCTAATTTTTCTAGTTTCTCCTCTTGGAGATATAGTGTTTGTGTTTATATCAATACTAGTAATTTTACCTAACACATCGTCGGTCCAACCTGCCCCAGCTGGATCGCCATCTTGCGCGGCAAAGTCAATGCTATGTTCACCACACTCGACCTCTTCTGTGCCAGTATACTTAACTACAAACTGTTTAGCACAACACCATGGCGCCCATCCATATGTTTGTCCACCTGGAGTTGTATAAGTATTATTTATAAAAGTTGTAAACGTTAAAGTATCGCCTGTGGTTAATCCAGGTATCTTCTCTGTTATTTGAATTTCATTTGCAGATATTACTCTTATAACTCTAACGTCATCAAATCCCCATCCGTTTCCTGGCCAACAGGTCTCAGATTGATTTGACATTTCTAAGCTACAACTATTTATTGAGCTTCCTTGAATCTGCATGCCAGGTATAATATCAGTTGTATCACAAAAAATCCTATCACTATTCACCGTGTCTTGCGTCATAACTTTGTCCACTTGAAAGTTTGAAGGGGTTTCTTCTATCGTGTAGTTACTAGCGTCGCTCCCGGCATTTAAAATATAAAAAGGTTCAACTTGAAAAGCTTTTAACGGTGGCGTCCAAAAACTTTTTGTAAATACAACTTTTTCAACACCGCTAAGAATTGTTCCGCTATGAGCAGTCGCTTCGGCGTCTAAAGTTTGGTTAAGTAAAGGGCTTGTCCAAGATGGATTTGTTGTTTGGGATGCTGTTATTCCACTTCCTTCTTCTGTATTTATAAAGTGCCCATGACATAGATTTGCTCCTGTTGGATAATAAACACCAGGTTCTATAGGATCACCACTGGCAGGCCAAGAAGTCTGCGGGCAATAACCGTCGAACTGCACGTTGTCTGTTACACAAAAAGATATATTTTCGTCACTAACAATAGGTTGTGCTTCTCCATCTATATCTACTAAAATATCTTTATTAGAAGCAGGCATAATAAAGTTGTTAAAAATAACCTCAGCGTGTACTAAATTATTTCCTTGACCAGCTACGGTTGTATCTGTGAATGTTACGCTAGCTACTTCTGGACTAACGTTTCCACCTGTGAATGTATTTGCTGGCCCCTCTGTTGCCCCACCAACACTAAAAGCACTAGCGCTAACACTAAAACCAGAATCTGGTGTAATTATTAGTATTATAGAACTAGCTATTTGACCTAAAGCAACTGAATCATTTTCTGTTTCAGTAGATGTATATGTAGATACTGAGTAATTTGCGTGTGCCATTTATTTTATTTTAATGATCCGAAGGATCGTCTAATACTGTTAACGTGTAATCCGAAGGTGTTGGGTCTATAGGGTCGCATTCACAAGGTGCGTGTTGAATACTAGTATAAGCCTCGTAACTATAAAGATTATGAAGGCCTTGAGCTATTTCATCCCAAGAAGTAACTGAAGAACCTAAAATAGGCTCTATAAACGCTATTATATCAATATACTTGTTGAATGTATGTAATCCGGCTGGGTGACCATTGGTGTTCGTAGGTATAGTTATTTTAACGTCTACTATATATTCCCATCTATTGTCTCCATTACCAGTAAGACAAGGGGCTACTATAGCAGGAGGTGTTTGTTGAAGTTCAAATACGTAATCTTGGAAATTATAAGTTCTATAAATAGAATCTTGATTAAACCAGTTTAACAAATCGTTTAACTGTGTTATGTTACCCGTGACTCCATATACTATATTATCTCCATCGCTTGTCATTATAATTTTATCTCCACACGCGTAACCAGGTTCTTCAGGTTCTCCAGTTCCACAGTCAGGACATATTACCGTTCCAGAATAACCTATTCCTTGAACAGAAAATTCAGTCATATCTAAATTAGTATCTTTGTCATCGTTAAAATATGTTTTAACTCCTTTTATAAATGTAAACCATTTACCTTCTTTTTCTTTAAATTCTAATTTCGCTCCAGACTGTAAGTCTGACTCTATAGAATCAACATACCATCCAAGAGCAGAATAATTATTAAAATATTCTCCGTCAAACTGATTATAACCATCCGCGTTAACCCCTGTTAATAAATTCTGTGTGATTTTAGCTTGACTTCCAGAATAATTTATCGTATTTAAACTCTTAACAGTATTCGGAGATCCATTCAATAAAACATTTATAGAAGAATTATATTGTGTGCCATAAAAGTTATTTACTGTATTATCTCTTCTATGCTCGTATAGTTTACCAGCTTTAAATGTGTAATATTTATTATTTAAACTTAATCCATTTTCTTGAATAAATGATTTAAAACTTACCCATCCATTTACTTTATCAGAAAAACTTACAGTATAATCTTTAATACTTTTATCTCCTCCTTTTGGTAATATATTTCCATCAACACTTTTTAAACTCCACCAAAAATGAGTTATATCTTGTTGGGACCAATCACCAGAATCGTAAGATACGGTAAACGTGTATGTTGGGAACCCATTATGAGTTGTGGAATTAATTGCTAAAATTTCAAATGTTATTATAGGGGCATTATTACCAGCGTTTAACGTTGGTGATTGAGATCCTAATCCACCGTGAAGAACTTGATAATGTAATAAGACATTACTAGCTCCATGTGTATTAAAAGCAGATATTAAATCTGTAAAATTAGATGTTTGATCCGTCGGAAAAGCATCTGTTGTTGCTAGTATTATATTAGTGACATTTGGTAAACTTGAATTTCCAGTTAAAAGATTTGTATTGTTATCTCCGTGTTGTACCCATTTACCAGCGCTAGCGGTGTCTCCCATTCTCCAATCTCCCAATGCATTCACGTCTGTCCATTCTATAGGTGAATTTGGAACATCATCTCTGCTTATAACTATAGATGTATCTGCTAAAGTAATATTATACAGTTCTTTTTTATCATCATAACTACCTATAATATTTTTAGCGGTTTTTAAATTATCAGCAAACCAATCTTTCATACCATGAGATGATATAGGTGTTAAACCATCTCTAGACAATCTCAATACGACTCCTCTAGCTTTATCAGAGAAATAAGATCTGTATGCTTGGAAAGCAAATGATTCTGGATTTTTAGATATACCATATTCACCAGTATAAGGAACTACTTGTCCTAAAACTCTATCCGTCGCCACTAATTGTGGATCTCCATCAGCGTTAAATACAGCGTCTTTATTTGCTAATATTTTTAACACCTTATCCTCACACAAAGCAATAATATCAGTATCTCTAGAGTGTAACTTTTGTATAGTACCAAATCTAGGATTTAAATCTTTTGTTATTTTTTCAGCCATTATAAACTGATTAAGATTGTTTACACCGCTAGTAGAGTTGTATATACCAGAATATATTAAACCATTACCTCTTCTTTCTTCTTCATAATGTTTAGCTAAAGTAGTAGACGCTTTAGGGCCATTATCTATTGTTGGTGTGTTGAAGTCATCTCTTATTCTATCTGATTCAACTCCATTACCAAATGAATAACAATTAAACCATGGTAACGTTTGTCTTTGCTTACTAACGTCTCTTTGTAGTTGAATCTTATTCAACAATAAACATGATCCAACTACAGCTCTAGTAGCGCTAACGAGATTACCTTGTTGGTCTATTACAGAGAAAGTTAAAACAGTTCCATTTGCTAAACCAGTCATAATTTCAATACCACCTTGCTTTGTAGAAGCGTCAAACGTGGTAGAATGTGGGTTAGATATTATAATTTCGTTATCGTTCCACGATTGTAATGTTGTCCCAGGTGTTATTTCTATACTAGTATCTTCGCAAGTTATCACACTTCCTATAGGCGCGTACATTTCGTTTGTCTTAGAATTTATTTGCATTGGATAAGCTTGACTAGCTTCGTAGTATATATCTAATCCTACATCTTCCTTTGGTTCTGTTTCCCATATAGCAGGGTTCTCGCTTTGATATGAGTTTTCGTCTTCATAAAAGACATCTAATATTTCTATTTTATTTGTATATGCAGCTCTACTAGTTTCTGTTATTTCTTTTGGTATTTCAGTTAAAGTTGTACTCTTTGATCCAGTTGAGTGTCCTATAGAAACTGGAGTTCCAGCCGCGGCTAATGCTATATTAGATGCGTCACTAAAATTATCAATTGGCCTAAAAAGACTAGGTGGAACTGGTCCTCCTTGCCAATGAGGCAATTGTCCAATATTTGTTCCCACCGAGGCTTTTAAAGCTGGATCGGAAATATAAGTTTCTTGTAGACTAACGTTGGTATTTTGCGAATCTTTTCTCCATCCTTTTACGTGTGTTCTAAAGTTTAGATAAAGTCTTCTTGTTTTGTTGTCATCTTGCTCACCTTTAGTGTTACCAGAACAGTTACTACTACTAAAGTTTAGTATTCCATTGCCATTAGTACCGCTATTAGGAGGGCCTGGATCTCCAGAGTCTTGTGCACTTTCCACTACATATATAACTCCATCTGGATCGTTTTGCCATCTAAACATAGTTCCAACTGATTTTAAAGCTTGCCAAAAATCATTTTGATCGGTATTAACTAAACTAAATGCCTCTGCCTCTTGGAAGTCAATTCCATTTTCTAATTTAGAAACACTAAACTCCATAGAACAGTTTAAACTTGGATGACCAGAATGGAACCCTGATATACCAGCTCCATGATCTGATGTATAAGGACCTGCGTGACCAGCATAATAAGCACTATTTAAAACACCACCAGTTGGAATATTTCCAGTTATATTAGATAAGTATCCTTGAAGCGGATCTACACACCCAATAACAGTATTTTGATATCCTGCTCCTACAAAACCTCTTCTTTCACCGTCAATAAAAAAGTCGGTTCTATTCCAACCTTCTTCCCACCACTCCATATCTCTTCCTGAGGCGCTGTTTAAGTAATAATGATGTTTAGCCATTTTTATAGCAAACGTAGGAGCTGTCATCGCAATAGTTAATATATTATTTACTAAAGCTATATCTTTATATATTTTAACAAAAAATCTACCATCAAATTCAGGTTTATCAGTATAAACAGCTTGTGCTATTTCTAACTCTAAACCTGTTATAACAGTACCATCTCCATCTGGGTCGCACCATGCTATATCTTCGTTAAACTTTTTTGCCAATGAAATTAAATAATAATTATTAGTTGTAGATTGAGATATACCAGATACCTCGTACCAAGCAGAACTATTAGCGCTATTTTTTATTCTTAATCTTAGATCAGATAATCCTACAGCGTCTCCAAATCCACCGGCTTCAAACTTAGTTGTGTCCGCGTATATTTGTGTGTAATTTTCTATTGGTTCACCTCCAGACACCCAAGTCATAGGCACACTACCAAAAGATCTTAAAGAAGATTTTATAAACTTAGGGGCTTCGTTTTCTATAGCTATAACTTTGTATCTACCTTCATCCGCTACAAAAGTATCATTATCATGTTGTTTTTTGAGTATCAAATAGGTATCTTCGTCTATTTTATTTCTCTCTGCCGAAGGGAAAGATATCCAAACGTTACCATCTTCTGCGTTGTACCAACGATCCATTGCTAAGTTATAATATTCATTTGAAGTTTCTTTTATAAAGAACTTATAACTTTCTGCCCAATATGGTTTATTATTAGCACATCTAACTTCTAATCTATTATAATTATCTGCTAATCCTTTTTTAGTAACAATTGTACCAGAAGTAATATTATTATCTTCTTCTGACGATGCTAATACAGGAGTTTCTCTACCATAAGCATCTCTATAAACAACCCCTAATTGATATGTTCTTAATGATTTTATAGATTTTTTAGGAACCTTTGGTTCAGGTGGATCGGTAGATAATGTAGGTATTAGTTTTATAGGTATAACTTTACCAAATTCTCCATCCTTAATATTGTATTGATGTAAATAATTAGCATAAACCAATCTGTTTCCAGTTATTTCTTGTCCTAATGCTTTTCTTGGAACGTTATCCCAAGGTCTTAATAATTGATTAGATGGAACCGTAGCGTATATCATTTCTGATTCTATAACAGTTTCACCTTTTAATAACTTATTTGACGTTGCTCCAGCTTCCCACTCTGAATCTCCATACATTATCGTTTTTACCGTATATATATTGTTAGAATTAGATTCTTTGTACAGTATGTCTATAGAGATAACATCGGTAGGCAACATGTCTCTCTCTGCTACAAAATCTTTTATTTTTAAAAATCTAACATTATTTGTCATTCCCAAGTTGTATCCTTTTTTAGGATAATAATCAAACGTAGAAGGTAGAAATGCTATTTCTGAAAATGGAGAAAATGACGAATATTCACCGTCTTTAAATCTCCATCTGTACGCGAATCTAGGAAACTTAAATTCAAACATAGGTTTTTCTTGCTCTAAAAGAAACCACCATGTTTGATCAGCTTCTTGTAAAGGAGACGTTGTTATAGCTATTAACATTAAATCAAAAAGACCGTTGTTTATGGCTCTAACTTCTAATCTTACTTCATGCTTTGTAAAACTTAAGGGATTGTTTGGTTGAGTGTTAGTTAAAATTATAATATCTCCTTCTCTAAAATCAGGACCACTAGGCAATGATACACCTGTGTACATTGTGTTAACAGGATCGTTTATCAATTCGTCTCCTGTACCTTGAGTAAAGTTGGTTGTCCAAGTACCATTTATACTACCTCTAGACACAGCGGTTGTATCCATTTCTAATTTAGGAGGTATTAATGGTGATTTTTTTACTACTGTAATATGCTCTACTTCTACATATTCTCTACCTTTATGAAGATTATAATTGTGTGATATTAATTGATTATCGTTATCTCTAACTTTTAATTTAGTGTGTTGATCTATTGATGTTGTACCCTCTATAGATCTTGGAATATTTATTTTTTTAGGTTCATATCTATTATCTGTCCAAAATAATAAATCATCAATTATATTTATTCCTGTTATGTACTTTTCGTCATCAAAATTTAATACTCTTTTTGATATAAATGTAAGTGTGTCGCCAGCCGAAGAGGGGAATTGTTGAGATGGAGAAGGTTTAGATAAATAAACACGCCAACCAGACGGGGCGTCTAATTGCATATCGTCTACAGTGAAGTTTTCGTTTAGCGTAATATTATAACTTTGTCCAGATAACGAATGTCCAGAAGGGTAAGTAAACGTACCTGTAACATTCATTCCAACTCTTATATTTGTTATGTTCTCTGTAGAATTACCATTATCTGGAATATGAAGGTGATCGTAAGGATTAGTACCGGTGTGCCCATCTGATAATAAAGAAACAGTTGTTTTGTATATGTCTACAAAAACTAAAGTCTCTTGTTCTGTATCAGAATCAAATTCTACTATAGCGTCTCTATCAGAACCTGACACAAACCAATATATTTTATTTGTTTTTTCATTAGCTATAGATCCCACGCAAGTATAAGGTCCTCCATTGGTATCTAAAACAGATAGAGTTGGTAACTTAACATTACTTCCTGTTGTCTGTGCTGAACCGACATCAGAACCTTCAGATGTAGAAACCTCTATATTTAAAGCGTCTCTATATTCACCATTAGGAACCAATCTTTCGTCCAGGTCTTTATTCATTCGACCTTTTATAAAGTTTTGATTTAACTCTGGCATATTTATTATTTTATTTGTTTAGACTTACCTCTTAATATTTGAGTTAATTCTTCAAGTTTTAAATTCGATAACCTTAATTTAGCTTTTCTTATTTCTGCTGTTCTTTCTTTTTTAAATCTAGCGACTAAGTATTCTTGTGTTTGAGATCGTGTTGACAATATAGCATGAGCTATCCATTTGTACATAGCTTCTTCAGCAAATTTATGAACTTGTATTTCCGCGTCTGTACCTAAACTATCACTTATATATTTTAATATTACAGTTTTTCCTTTTATATTAGAACTAAAATGTATTTTTCCTCTTAAATTATCTATAAAGAAAGAGCCATTAACCTGAGCTGTTTCAGGTTCTATTCCATAACGCTGTCCTTCATTGTAATCATATATATCTGTATCTAAATCATCACTAGCTCCAGTTCCAACGTTATTGTCTACCTTCATATTTTTATACTTATTCCAAGTGTCTGATATGTTGTTTGTAGAATCTTGTTCTACTAAATCTGTAGAATCGTCAACTCCATCATCATTTGCATCAAAACTATAAGAACCATCTGTATCTTGTTTTATAGAAAAAGGATTTGAAGTGTATCTAGTTGGATATATTATATGCTCTAAACCATTACCATCAATCCAAGTTAACTTTACGTAATTAACATAGTCATGAGGCAAAACCATTACTAAAGACGGTGGTATTTCTATTTCTTGAGATTTAGTAGATTTAAAAGTATCAAAACTTAATTCTTGTATAGCACGTTGAGCATGGAACTGTATATCACCTCTTTTTATCTTACTTATGATTTTTCCTTCGCCAACGTAAGCCACTATAAAATTATTAATAATATCTTTTAAAGATATAAATTGGTAAGTTCCAAAACTGCTACCACCATAATACGCGTTTGCTGCTGATGCTAATCCCATTTATTTTTTTTTAATTATTATGTCATTTTTTGCTTGGCAATAACTTCGCCTTCTTCTTGTCCAGCTATTTGAACAACTCCAGGTTTATTTAATACTATACCTGCTAATTCTAAAATTTTTAAAACTAATTTTTCTTCTTCAGAAGGATGTAATATAAAATTCGCTGTTTCGTTTGCGTTGTATAAAGCCTGTCCATTTACAACGGCATAACCCCATCTAGCATCTGTACCGTTCTCTCTTTTAGGTGCTGTTAAAATATTACACTTTAACCTTGTTTGATAGTTTTCTCCAACAGGTGATGGTGTACCAGCTATAGTAACAGTAGCGCTTGCTGCAGGGTGAACAATCGCTGGATATATTCTTATTTGGTTAGCAGAGTGCCTTACGAATATTGGCCTCTCTAATGTTGGGGCAGCTAAAGGCGCTTGTCTCAAATGAATAAGATCGGTTTCTGTTACCTCTTGAATTTCAACTTGAGTTGTTCCCCAAACACCAGGATTTTCTTCGTAAACAACACTACCTAAATAATCTGTACCCGCTGGCAAAGTAGCTATTCCAGCTGGAACAGGTTCGTTGTTTGATAATACTGTTGAGCCATTTGTTACTTTACTACAATAATCCCAACTTCTAAAAGGTTCTAATTTTTCGTTTAAAAAATCTATTTCATTAGAAAAAATAGTATCATTTTGATGTGCTGATTGAGCCATCTTTATATCATATATATACTGTGTAAATATAGCCATTTGAGCTTGGTTGGCTAATAGATTAAACTCTTGTGGTGTTATATAACCTCTTTGTTCTTTATTAGCTATTGCTAAAACTCTTTGATATACCGTGTCTATACTTACCGCCATTATTGTTATTTTTTATATGGAAATTTATTATTTAAATTTTCTTTTCTTTTATTACAACCACAATCTTTACCTGTTGCTTTGCTAACAGTGTCTACAATTGTTTTTATTCCAGTTGCTTTTGTTATCTTTTCTATTGTGTCTCCTAATCCTATTGATTTTTTATAATTTGATAAATTCATATTTTATTTTTTATAGTAAAACAATCGCCCCGTAGGGCGATCGCTTACTACAGTTAGATTATTTTAATCTTTTTTCGATATTTTTATATATCTCCATACCTTCATCAGTTTTAAACCAAGCGGCTAAAGCTGAGTAAGGATGTTCTTCAAACGGAACGTTCATTAATTTTCTACCTGTGCTTCCCCATGTGAATGTTCTTTGATCTCCAGATAACTTTATAATGTTAGCTTCTACAGCTTTTATTCCAAAGTTTCTAAGTTGTACATTTTCATCAGTAACTAATTCTAAGAACAGTTTTGGATTCTTTTTAGCAAATAATAATAAATCACGTTTAAGTTCCTTAGAAGTCATCTTAGTCACGTCAGATCCAATCTCAACACGCATAACTGCTTCCATCATGTCTATGTCTAAGTTATTCGCGGCGTTCATTGCTGCTACTTCAAACTCTAACCAGTCTAAATGACTTTCCGCATCTTTAACTGGTGTGTGTTCTCTGTATACACTACCTTTGTGAGGGTGGTATAAAGAAAGTAATTTTTGTAAAGTTTGTTTATTTTTAGGAACCTCTAAAGCTCCATTTCTAAAAATTATATGCGATAATCTTTGGTCTCCTTTCATTTCATCAACAAAACAAGTTTTTTGATTTTCACAATATTTTAATTCTCTTTCGTAACCTTTTTCTTCATCAAACCAATACAATCCTGTAGATTTAATAATTCTAGAAATAGGTGTCATATCTCCTTTTAAGAAATACGTTCTATCTTTAATTTCCCAATTGTCATCTATACGTGGGATTCTTTTAGGTTTTGGTGTTTCAACTACTGGAGTTTCAACAACAGGTACCTCTACCTCGTCTTTTTTTGTTTTCTTTGCCATAATATAATATATAATAAAATTAATAAAAAATAAAGGGTCGAGGCCGAAGCCCCGACTCTTTAAAATATAGTACTTAGTTCATCAACATAAAGTTGTTAGCACCTTGTACGATTAAACATCTTTCAGATAGATAGTGAATCTCCATCGCATCTAAGTCAGATGTAGTAGCTCCAACGGAACCAGTAACCCAAGTCTTCATTTTTCTATCGTCAGTTTTAGAAGATCTATAACGAACGTGTAAAAATGGTCTCTTAAGGTTTTTACCTAAAGATTGGTCATAAACTGAAGTAACACCAGCTGGGATAATAACCCCTCTGATAGCGTTAACAGTGTCTAACATTCCACCTCTCGTGCCTCTATCGTTAAGATATTTGAAATCTGATTTATAGAAATCATAAGAACCTCTACGGAATCCAGAGAAAC
>CEUI01004926.1_pt1 | contig 26691 bp, 18 predicted proteins | sample 531411 | NCBI WGS metagenome assembly CEUI01 (sample SAMEA2622841, study PRJEB7988) | marine metagenome | isolation source: saline water (ENVO:00002010), including
ACGTGTTAGAAGGAACGCTCAGGGTAGACATGTTGAGAGACAAAGAGAGCCCAGAAGCCCACCCCTTTACAATGACGGTTAAACAAGGCGAAAGCATGGAGATGGAGAGAGGTCAGGCTCACAAACTTGTGGCAGTAGACAGGGATGTTACATTAATCGAGATCAGCAAATTCCACAGAGACGAAGACAGCCACAGACTTTATAAATAATATATACGCAATGAATTTATCAAAAGACAAGCTAAAGAAAATCGCCAAAGAGCGCGAAGACGTACATCAAAACCACGCGTCTAGCCGACCTTTAAGTAAAGACTATGAGTACATCGGTCTTGTGGGAGAATCTGAATTCGCCAATCAATTCAACTTCAAGCTTGACCAAGAATTACGCCCATCTGGCGACGGAGGCAGAGACTTTAATTCACCTTTAGGCTTAATAGATGTTAAGACTGCTAGAAAAGCTTTTAACCTAATCGTGGAAGAAGGAAAAGTAGATTCAGACATTTATGTTCTTGCTCAGTACCACGAAAAAACTGAGTCCGCCTCCTTACTGGGGTGGGCTTATAAAAAAGAAGTTTTAGAAGCACCAAGAAAAGACTTTGGCTACAAAATTATTAATCACTATATAAACAAACGAAACCTAAGAACGATTGACTCTTTAAAAAAACTACTAGAAATCAAAGTGGACAATTTTCCTTTTTAAAATGGACGAACATTTACTCAGATACGACAAAAAGAAGATTTACGTTTTCATCGACTGCGAAACGTTAAATCTTTGCCTCAATTACTGCCACAACCTACCTTGGCAGATTGCGATGATCAAAGCTAAAGGCGACGACAAGTTCGACGAGAAAGATTTTTTTATCAAGTGGGATACTAACCTAAAAATTAGCGATGACGCCGCACGTATCACCCGCTTTGACCAAAAAGTTATTGACCGTAAGGGAGTAGCTCCTGAAGAAATCTTTCCAACCATGAAAGACTGGTTGGATAACGCTGATTACATAGTCGGCCACAACATCCTTGGCTTCGACATATATCTTATCAAAGAGTATTACAAAATGATGGGCGAATCAGCAGATCACCTATATGAAAAAATCATTGACACACATTCAGTAGCTAAGGGGTACAAGCTTAGCTTGCCATACAAACAAGGAGACTCCTTCCTAGAGTATCAGTACATGGCGGCTTTCAAGAAAAAGAAGGGCGTTAAAACAAGTCTCTCAGCGCTAGGAAAAGAGTTTGATATAGAACATGATTATGGTAAATTACATAATGCACTAGTAGATTTAGAGTTAAACTTAAAAGTCTGGAACAAGTTAAAGTGGAACGTAGAAGTATGACATTCGATAAGCAATTCAAAGATTACGACTTAGATATTCATGGGGTCAGATTACCTCAGTTCGATATCGAGAAAAGACACAAGCATCAAGCCTTGGTTAGTGAGGATTGTACTAATTACGACTTTTTAAGACAACTGTGTTTAAATGGCTTTAAAGAGTTGGGCGTAAGGAAAGGTTCCAAGAAGTACGAAAAATATGTAGAGCGAGCGAAGTACGAACTGGCAACGCTCAAGGACTTAGGGTTTATTGATTATACGTTATTGGTTTGGGATGTAGTTAATTACTGCAAAGAAAATGATATACCTACGGGTCTTGGCCGAGGCAGTGCGGCTGGCAGCTTGGTGCTCTTTCTTATTGGAGTGACAGGCATAGACCCTGTAGAGCATGATTTATACTTCGAAAGATTCGTATCTAAGATTAGAGCCAAGAAAAAGGTTGTAGATGGTGTTACCTACTTGGACGGCTCACTCATGTGTGATGTAGACTTGGACATTTGCTACTACAGACGAGGGGATGTGATCAAGTATCTAGAGGAAAAGTTCGTAGGTAAAACAGCGAAGATTTTGACGCTTAACACTTTGAGCGGAAAGCTCCTAATGAAAGAGTGCGGCAAGATCGTGTCTGCAAAAAGCGAAACAGAGATGAATCAAGTATCAGGATTTATCCCCAAAGTATTCGGTCAGGTAGCCGACATCGAAGACGCATACGAAGAAGAAGAAAAGTTTAAAGAGTGGTGTGACGAAAACAGAGAAGCTTACGAAGTGGCTCTAAAACTCAGAGGCTTGGTAAAAAACAAAGGTGTTCACCCCTCCGCAATCTCTTTATCTTACGAAAAGATGATAGACTCTTGCCCAGCGGAGCTTACCTCAGCCAAAGACGCTGCGGTTGCTTCGTATGACATGAATTGGATTTCTATATTCAATGTTAAGTTAGACTTATTAGGCTTAAGAAGCGTGTCTGTAGTAGATGACGTATGCAAGCAAGTAGGTATTAAAGTAACAGACATAGACTTGAATGATAAATTCATTTATAGAAATCTTCAAGACCTCAAGACTCCACATGGGTGCTTCCAAATTGAGGCTGACACCAACTATAAAGTCTGCCAAAAGGTAATGCCTAAAAGTCTAGAGGAATTGAGTGCCGTGCTGGCACTGGCACGTCCGGGCGCGATGGCGTTTGTAGACCAGTATGCTAATTACGCAAACAATGACGTCTACGAACCCATCCATCCATTTTTTGACGACATCCTAAAGGAAACTGGAGGAGTAGCCCTTTACCAAGAGCAGCTAATGAAGATGGCGAACAAGATCGGTTTCACTCTTGACGAAGCGGAAATCCTTCGCCGCATCGTAGGTAAAAAGAAACGCTCTGAAGTAACCAAGTGGAGGAAGAAGATTAAAGACAAGATCAAAGATAAAGGTCTCGACCCTGAGATCGGTGACATTCTTTGGCAGATTCTAGAAGACTCCGCTAACTACTCGTTTAATAAATCGCATAGCGTTAGTTACGCCGCTTTAGCCGCGTCAACGGTATACTTAAAGTACAAACATCCTCAAGAGTTTTTCTTGTCATTACTAAAGATGACTCGCCACGAACCCGATCCCATCGCTGAGATTTCCAAAATTCACCAAGAGATGGATTTGTTTGGGATAAGGTTATTGCCGCCGCACCTAACCAAGTCTCAAATGGATTTTACCATCGAAGGTAAAGACATACGATTTGGACTGCTTTCGATCAAGGGTATATCTGAAAAGTCAATCGAGAAGATCAATAACTTCAAAGATGTTTACGCGAACAAATTTGAGATTTTCAAAGCAGCGGAAGAAGCAAAACTGAATATCGGAGTTCTATCCGCGCTGATACAAGCTGGAGCTCTAGAGAATGGCGTGCATCAAAGCAGAAGCAAGGTGGTGCTAGAAGCGCAACTGTGGAATCTGCTAACATCCAGAGAGAAAAAGTACGTTCTTAACTTAGGTGAAAAGATGAAATTCGATTTGGTGGAAATCTTAAAGTTCCTCGTAAGATTTAAAGACGAAAAGAACAAAGTGGTAATCAAAGAGTCTAGGTACGAGACTATCAAGAAGAAATACAAGCCATATTTAAACATATATATGCTTAATTCTAAAGCCGAGAATTTTGCTAATTGGTATTATGAGAAGATGCTTCTGGGTTATACTTACAATAAAAGCCTCATGGATATCTTCTCTGAAAAGCGAGCTGATTTGCAGAGTCTCAGAGAGATCACAGATATGCCTTCTCGCTCCAATGCGGTGTTTGTAGGGCGTGTAGAGGATGTTTGGAAAGGCAAGTCTAGGAATGGAAACAAGTACGTTAAGATCGAAGTCTCGGACGAAACAGGCACCATTCAGGCCTTGATATTCAACGATAGCATCGACAAGTGTGAGAGTATGAATAACGGCCTACCAGAAAAGAAGAACATCGTAATTGTCAAAGGCAGAAAGACAGACGGTGACGCCGTATTCGCCAACCTAATAGGCGTGCAAGATCAAAAAGTTTATACCAAGTTATCAGAACTTAAGGCTTGACTTATAAACAAGAAAGGAGTATAGTATAAAGATGGTACAGTTTTACAAACCAAACGCTAAAATGACTGGTAGCGCATGCCAGTTTTATTTAAATCACAACGATGGCTCGTTTTTCTCTACCCTAATCAAACAAGCCTCTTGGGATGCCGGTAAAAAGACAGGTTCTTTTCAAGCTAACAAAAAAGACCCAACCAAGAATGTAATTATTAAATTAAGCGCGGGAGAAGTAGCGGGTTTTATCAGCGCAATCGAAAGAAATACAGAGTTCAAAGGCTACCATAGCAGCAGTCAACAAGTAGTTCAGTTTAGCTTCGGCCCGTACATGAGAGATGGAAGTCAAGTAGGGTTTTCTTATTCAGTCTCAAAGCAAGGTAAAGAAGATACGACTCAAAAAACTTCATTTCTAATGGGCTTATACTTTAATGAGGCCACACTACTCAAGAAGCATCTAGAATTTCTTCTAAACAAAAACTTCGAAATCCAAGAGCAAAAACTATTAGAATCGAGCCGTCAAGATCAATATAATAAATCAGAGCTCCAGCCCCAGCAAGAAAGTGGGGATGATGATATCTGGTAATGAAAAAGAAAAAGATTTTATTCCAAAGTGATTACGCTTTGGCTAAAACAGGCTTTGGCAGAAACGCCAGAGTCATTTTGTCTTATTTATATAAAACTGATAAATACGATATAGTTCACTACTGCTGCGGAATGGGGCACGAAATGCCCATACTTAAAGATACCCCTTGGAAGTCTATAGGTACGGTTCCTGACGACGAAGAAGAGAGAAACTTATTAGAGCGAGACCCAAACATGAAGCAGCTAGTTGGGTATGGAGCTCACTATCTAGACAAGGTAATCAAAGAAGAAAAGCCTGATATCTATATCGCAGCCCAAGATATATGGGGCGTAGACTTCGCTCTAGAAAAGCCTTGGTACAATAAAATTAACTCCGTCATTTGGACCACGCTAGACTCGCTACCGATCTTACCCTCCGCGCTCAAGGCGGCTAAGAAATCAAAAAACTATTGGGTATGGAGTAACTTTGCAACAAAAGCCATGCATGCAGAAGGGCACACGCATGTTAAAACTATTCATGGAGCTCTGGAAACGGATGTATTTTATAGACTCTCGGACGAAAAAAGAAAAGAGCTAAGAGATAACGCCGGTCTTAAAGAGGATGACTTTATTGTAGGTTTTGTTTTTAGAAATCAACTTAGAAAATCCGTACCAAACTTGTTGGAGGGTTTTAGAAAGTTTCTAGACGAAAACCCCAAAGCTAAAAATGCAAAGCTACTTTTACACACGTTTTTTCCTGAAGGCTGGGACATACCAAAGCTAGCTAAAGAGCATAACGTGCCTATGGATAAAATTTTAGCCACTTACGTCTGCAAGCAGTGCAACGCATATCAAGTTAAAAGCTACATAGGAGAAGCGAAGAACTGTCAAATATGTAAGACTTCAGGCTCCTTAGATACAGCAAGCGTTACCAACGGAGTTTCAGAAAAAGAGCTAAATGAGATTTATAATTTAATGGATGTCTATTGTCACCCGTTTACCAGTGGTGGTCAAGAGATACCTATCCAAGAAGCCAAGCTTGCCGAACTAATAACGCTGGTGACAAATTATAGCTGCGGCGAAGAGATGTGCGAAGAACCAGCGAACTCTTTACCTTTAGAGTGGCACGAATACAGAGAGGCTCAAACAGAATTTATCAAAGCGTCTACTGACCCAAAATCTATAGCCGAACAACTTAAAAAAGTTTTCGAAATGCCGAAAAAGCAAAAACGAAAAATGGAAAAAGCTGGGAGAAGATGGGTTGAAAAGAATTTTTCTGTAAAAGTGATAGGTAAACAGATAGAAGAATTTATCGACGCACAAGAAGAGGTTGATTTCGACTTCAGCGAAGACTTTTTCGTAAATAAAACCGATCCCAAGTTTGTAATTCCAGAGATTAAGAGTGATAAAAAATGGATACTTAGCCTCTACCACAACATCTTAAACATGAAAGAGGTGGATGAGGAAAACTCAGGGTTCTTGTACTGGATGAACGAAATCGAAAAGGGCGCTACTAGACAGCAGATAGAAGATTACTTTAGGTATGTCGCTGAAAGAGAGAATGCCGCATCAGAATGGAAAGAGAACACCAACGAATCCTTTAGGAAATTATTGTCTGACGATGACGAGGGGCGCAGGTTACTGTATGTTATGCCGCAAAGCATAGGAGATGTGTATCTATCCACCGCTTTGTTTAAATCTCTCAAGGAAACATACCCCGACTACAATCTTTACGTAGCGACAACGCCCAATTTCTTTCCTGTTTTGAGCGCTAATCCATATGTGTATAAAGTCATACCTTATTTTCAAAATATGGATGACATTTATTTTCTAGAAGGCAGAGAAGAGCATAGCGGGTTCTTCGAGGTAGCTTATTTACCATATGTAACCACTCAAAGGCACACCTGTTACTCTCACAATGGCAAATCTAAAATTGCTTATAAAGATTATAAATACGAATAATTATGCATTTATTGGAAACATATGCGCTGAACTGCGGAGCTAAAATAGATAAGCCTTATATCTATGAGCAGTATTACCCACTAGGGGAAGATAGATATATCACAATCCAACCATACAGTAGAAACGCTGGCAAGCAGTATATATATTGGGCCGAAGTCGTAAATTACATTTTACCTTACCTAGAAAAAGAAAACATTAAAATAGTACAACTAGGAGACGATGAAGATAAACCAATCCCTAGATCGATCTGGACCCAAGGCAGCACCAGCTTAAATCAATGCGCTTACCTATTGAGTCATACGATGCTCCATGTTGGTGTGGATAGTTTTGCGGCTCATATAGCTTCGGGGTACGGTAAAAAAATTGTAGCTTTATATTCGACAACCTATGTGGAAAACAGTAAGCCGTACTGGTCCAAGTCGGAAGACTTCGTGGGTTTAGAGCCCGACAGAACTAATAGGAAGCCATCTTTTCAATTAGTAGATAAAGGCAAACAGTCAATCAACGAGATAAAGCCAGAAGTTATAGCTAAAAGCATTTTAGATATTCTAGGCATAAAGAATAAAATTGAGTTCGAAACATTAAGGTTGGGAGAGCAGTATACCAAAACGTATATCCACGTAGTACCCAGCAACGTAGCGATCTTGGATAACCAAATATCCTTTATCGTGTGTAGGATGGATTTAGAATTCAATGAGCCAGTTCTTTTTAATCAACTATCTAGAAGCCAAAAAATATCAATCATAACAGACAAACCCATAAACACAAACCTGCTCTTACAAAGAATGGGCAACATACAAGATATCATTTATATTTTAAAAGATGATAATGATATAGAATTCGTAGACTTTCTGCATAAACAAAAAGTTAACTATGTATTAGTAAGCTCCCTCAAAGATAAGAAACTCAGAGACTTAAAGCTTAAATATTTGGATTACAATTTTATTTTCCCAAAAGAATCCAACCAAGACAAAAGAAAAGAAATCTTGGAGGCAGAAGGAGATAACCTTTACTACAAAAGTAATATAAGAATCCTTAAAGACGGAAAATACTACCCCTCCGTAGCCGCATTAAAGAAGAATATGCCGCTAGAAGGACTATTCGACGCAGACATCTACGAGATTATAGATTCCAAATACTTCTGGGAAGATTTAGAAGACTTCTACCTCCTTAAAAGAGTTGACTAATTGTAAAGTTTATGCTATATTTAAAGCATGGCTAGAAAAAAAACTGTTGGCTTTTCCGAAGTAGAAGAGACTGTAACATCAATAGTTAGAGATGATAACGGGTTAATTTCTCAGCCCAAAATAGATTACGTTTTCGACGAAAGAGGTTTTGTAGATTGGCGTAAAATGGTTAAGACTGAGTATTTGGTTGCAAACCGACAACGTACTCAAGAGGCAGATGTTACCCAGCTAGAGGACAAAGACTTACTTATCCTTTTGGGCGGCATCAAAGAGCTTGCTCAAATAAGAGGTTACTCTTCTGTTGAATATGACGTCAAAACTCCGAGCGCGGATTATGTCGTAGCCACTTGCAAAATCAAATGGATTCCTAATTTTGAAACAGAAGGTAGAGAGGTTGTATTTTCAGCTATAGCCGATGCGTCTCCAGGTAACACCCACAGTTTCGCTTCGGATTACCTAGCTGCCATAGCGGAAAATAGGTCGTTTGTTCGTTGTGTTAGAAATTTCCTAAGAATCAACATCGTTGGTCAAGATGAGCTTGGCGCTGGCAGTGGATCAAAACAATCGCAGACAAACGCTAGCCAACAAGCGACGAGTTTCGACCCCAAAGAGCATCTTTCATCATTGATGAAGCAAAAAGGCATATCCTTTGAAAGATTAAAGGGTAAACTCTCAGAGGAGGGTTACGAAAAAGCGGACTCGTTAAACTCTATTAAAGATATCCCAAATATTAAAATCTTCGAACTTATAGATAGAATCCAGAACGCAAAGAAGAGTTAGTTTTTGGGATACTTATCTTTAACTGATTGAATATGAGCTATAAGATTCTCGAGTTTTTCTGGTCTATCCATGTGAAACTCTGTTATAGCTTCAAACTGCTTCTCTATTGGCCAGATAGAAACAATCTCCAACTGACGTTGCCTTTGAATCTCATTGTTCTGAATCAAGGATGTGTTCTGTTCCCACTTCTCGGAGAGCTCTTCTTCCGAGGGCTTTGGTATAGAATTTGATTCGTCCCACTCTAAAGAGTCGTAGTCATCGCCTTTAAGCACCCATTGATGCTCCCCGTAAAAACTTAATAGCACTTCTAAAATATTCATAATTATGATTGTATCTCTGTTATTGACATCCAAGAGCTTGTAGCTCCACCGTAAGGCTGGCCAGTTTGTGCGTTCCTATTAAGATAGACTGTCGCGTAAGTGTTGTCCGGTCTCCCTAATCTAACTTTCCAAGTCTGCGAGGCTGTCCCGATAGCTGGCGCAACGTAACCCAGTTTACCGATCTGACCAAAGTTCAAACCCATTAAAGAATAATTCCAAACTTTTCGAGGCACAGTCTCATTATCTTTGAAAAGAGCTACAACAGCCGCACCAAAAAAGTTAGACTGAATGCTCAATTCGCATTGTATTAAAAGTTTATTGTTGCCCATGCGGGGGCTATAGTTTATACTTAAAACCTCAAAGCCTTGGGTGTTTGTAATGTCGTTGGATATAACAGAGTTTATAGCGAGCTTGTCGTCGGTTTGCTCGGTAACGTCTCCAGATATATTAGGTATATTAGTTTGAGTTGTTGTGAAAGGCGAAAAACAGCAAAACTCTCCAGAGCCCGATTCGTTTTCTACCCTAATTAAATGCTGACCCGTGGTATTATCTATATTTGGCACGTAACCAGTTAAAACTGTATTTCCGTATTGAGTGTGTTTAGTAAAGCTTGCTTGAGTTTTTCTTTCAAAAGCGTCCACAAAAAATAGCTTTGTTACGTCTTCTAGATTTTCTCCCGTCACGATAAAAGACGAACCCACAAATCCAGATTTAGGATGAATATCCGTAATAACTGGGTCGTTTATAAACTCAAATAAAAGATCGTTAGTTGCCATGATATGGAGTTAGTATTTTAAATGTTCCTTGTTTACCAGCAAACCCAGAAAATTTACTAAGGTCTACGCTTATGTTGTGAATCTGCTCGTATGTATTTACGTTTCCTGTTTCAGAGATGTAAATCTTAGAGCCGTAAGAGTCATAATCATTATAGCCGCTCTTAGCTAAAACTACAGAATCGTTTTGATCAGACAGCTTTAAACCTGTGTGGTTTAGAAAGTATTTACCGGAAATAGTAATAGACTCTAATCTTGTAGCTCTAACTTTGGAAGCGCCGAGTATTACAGGCTGTTTACCGCTTATTCTAACTTGCTCACCTAAAGCTTGACCTAGTTTAAGTAGGGTTTGATTTAAAGAGCCGCTTATAGCTTCCACTGCGCTTCTTTGGTTTGTGTCGTATGAAGACACTAGGAATGGATAACCTACCCCAGCAAATTTAGAGTTAACAACCCCGTTAATAACAGAGTAACCATTTACCGGATCAGATAAACTAGAGTTATCAATAGATACAGAACCAAAATAGTTTGGCCCACTAGACATGGAGTCGTTTGAAGCGACAAAGTAAATTCCATCTTCTCCGTTGATTAGATTTGTCCCGCTTATTCCGATCACAGGCAAACAATCAAAAGCGTTTATGCCAGTTATGGATATACTTTCACCCATAGTCCAATTCTGCAAAGATGACCCAGAGATAGTTGGTAAAGGATAAAAGTTTTGACTGCTAACATGAGTTGAATCTCCACTAGCTTTAAGATTACCGTATTTTATATTCTTGGGTACGAGCACGTTGACATAGTTATGTCCAGAAGACGTTATCTCTGACTCCACATATTTATCGCCAAAAGCTTCGAAGTAAATTTTTGATTTGCTTAAGTTTACGCCTCTTACTTTAAGTTGTTCGTTGTAAATTGCTGCGGGCTTATCAAAGTCGTAAATATAATTTGATACTACTTTTAATTTTTCTGATGTAAAATCTTGCTCTAAAATCTCGCTCGTTGCCGATCCCCCTTGGTAAGCTCCACTTTGGTATTGTGCGTATAGAAAGGAGCCGTCAACCACACCCTCAGGTAAAACAAATTTTATACCTGTGGTATCTATGCCTGAATGATTTGTGACATATATATGACCATTGACCCCAGACATGGCCAGCCTGTTAGCTTTGTGTAATGACTCGCCTTGCAAGTTTACAATGTCACCATAATAAAGTTGACCTTGGCTTTGAGGGGTTAATTCTACGCTTACATTAGGGGCCTCACCAACTAAGTAGTCCCTGCTAGTGCCGAGGCCAACGTCTGTATATAAAGAGACTTGACCAGAAGTCAAACCTCTAGGAACCCTAAAGGTAAATTTATTTTTTGATGGCCAATCATAATCTGTGATTTCGTAACCCCCTACGTAACCACTTCTTACGTTATCTAAATAATTTCCATTAATAGAAACGTTCTGATTCCAAACTTGAGAGGTTTGCGTAAATCCACTTATTTCAGGGCGCCCAACATATTTATAGGGTAAAGAACCAGTTACATAATTGTAACCATTATAAATTATGATTTTATTTTCTTCAGGTAAGCCGCTAGGAACAATAACGGCTATTCTAGAATCGGCCTCATTGTATCCGCTAGGGACTATTTTAGCCTTGCTTGACTCAGTTACATTATTAAAATAAACAGCAGTATCTACTCCGGAGTAAAGATTCGATCCGGTTACAGTTAAGATTTGTCCCTGTTTTATTTTTTTATACATTATATTAATTTTTCTAGATTCAAAGCGCCCGTGCCGATGATGAACGTATTTGTATTAGTTTTAAAAGCGCCAGATTTGTAAACCATTCTATAAGCGCCCTCTGGAAAATAACCTTCCCAAGCGCCCGTTATGATAGAGTTGAATGAACTTCCTGGAGTAGTCAAAGGAGTACCTTGAGAAGTATAATACGTGAACGACCTTTCACATAAGGGTTCCATGCCGCCTTTAACTTTTTGGCATAAAGCATTTAGAGTAGTGGTGTATGTACTCGTGCTAACTTCTGATGTTCCAGAGGGGATATAATTACCTTCGGAGCAGCCATCGCCAGAGACTTCTTGAGTTGTAAAGTTTACCGCTCCGCCCATGTTTGGATGGTTTCGGCAGTATGGATACATGTCTGTAAAGTCGAAGAAAAAGCTGGTTGCATTATAAAACTCTGGTATATTTACCTTGGTAGAAGCTCCAGAAGAACCTGCTGTGCCGTAATGATAAACTCCATACCCGCTATCAAGGTTTAAATAACCACCCCATTCCCCATCGGCGTCGTTGCTAAAATGTAAAGGATGATTGGAATTCGATGGGTCAGACTGATCAAACTTGTAAATTTTTCCACCACTTATCCCGCTACAATCGTTGTGGTAATCCAGAGTCACATTACTAAGACTTTGACTACTCTCCCAACCGTCACTAAAATTCCCGCTGAACCAATATACGTTTTGACCGTAGCCATCATCGGCAACTTTAACTAATATCGTTTCATGGGGTTGAATATTATTACCTCCCGAAATTGTAGTTGTGGTAGTATTTTGCGTTGTAGAAAAACTTGTTACGTTACAATTGCAATCCAACTTATCGGAAGTCTCATTGTAGGCTGACCCGTATTGGTCGGTAGTATACTGACCTAAGTTAAACTTATCTAAAGCCGCTTGGTAGCTAGCGGAAGAAGAAGCCCCGGTACCTTTTATAAAGTAGGTCAAACTAAAGTTAGAGTTTTTAAAGTTCGGGTTAGTAACATATCTTTGTAGTTCGTAGGTTAAATAACCGCTAGACACAGGCAGCTGATCAAACGTTAAAGATATCTTATTAGCGTCTTCAGAAACGGGGAAATCATAATGTTTGGTATTCATTGCCGCCTTGAGATCGCCATCCGAAGAGTACTCTTGAGGCTCCTCTATCAAGTTGGCTGTGTAAAAGCTGTTGGAAGAATACAGGGTTGTAGGAGCATCTACAATTTGTATACAGTTTTGTAAATATCCAGAAGTAGGGGTTGCGTTTTGTATTGTAACATCGTAGTAGCCCTCGTTTAAACTCGACACGGGAACCGAAATGTATGTGTCTGTATAGCTGAAATCAGAGTCGCTTAGTAAATCTATTTTTTGATTTGATTCATCCGTAAGATAACCCGAAGTCAATCCAGACACGCCTTGGCCGAACAATCTAACTTTATCGGAAGCACCCTTATCCAATCTAGCGAATTGGTTTGGATTTAAAGAGATATTCGTAAAGGTAACTCTAGTATCCAAACCCTTAAATGTTTTAAAGTTTTCAGTAGAGCTTACCGTGATTCCAGACGGAGCCGTTAGAACTATTGGGTTGTCAAAATCTCCTGCGGGAATTGCTCCCGTAATTTTATTGTTATTAACCACGCTAAACGGCGCTGAAACGCCGCTGACCGTTACATTCGAAACTCCAGAAAGAGCTTTGCCGCTAATAGAAATAGATTGCCCCTGCACAGCTTGAGCAGGTATAAAGTTGACGATCTGAGGAATGGGCACAAATTTATAGTCTGTCTGCTCTAAATTAATCGTAGAGCATTCAATCTGCACCTCAGCCTTCTTGAAGTCGAAGTTACCAGTGTACTCCACATTACCAACAGCGAGCCAATTGCCGCTGGCATCAGAGAACGTGTTAAAGTTATTCACTCTAGTTTGAGACTCTAGATAACCGCTGTTTGTAAATCCATTTGTGTTGTCTCCGCACAGGCCGCTAACGTAACCGCTGTAAAGTTGACCCGACACGTAAGACTGAGACTTACCTGTAACAGACAAAGTGCATATACCTGAAGCCTCATAATAATTAGAATAAGATACAGTTCCAGATGTACAATTAGAATAAACAGAAACCTTAGAGGTCAAATCGCTCAGTGCGCCAGCCTGTAGACTTCCAGAACCCACTAAATCGTAAGCTGTCACAGAGTCTCTTTTGTAAAAGCTTACTTCGCCCCAGCTAGCTGCGTCAGGAACCCTAGCGTTCAAAAAACTGTCGTTAATGATCTCGTAATCAGCCAGTCCTTGACCAAAATAAACACCTGTAGTAGCCCCAGCGTTTTGCACGTTGAACATTATAAGCTCTCCAATATGTCCACTAATTTTAGGCATTACGGTATAAAGAGTGAGTTGATTCGTATTGCTGGCCTAACAATTTCTCCGCCAGCGGTTATTACCTTGTAAGGACCGTTCTTAGCGAACCTTGGAATTTTTACTTTAATTTCTGTATCCGATATAGATACGAAATCATTCGCTTTAATATTGTTGCTGAAATAAACTGCGGTTGTAGAGCCTAGGTTTGTTCCTGTAATAGTAAAGGTTTGCCCCACGTTCAAATCCCCTCCGCTTGGCGCATGGTTTGTTATGGTTGGCGTCCCCCCATAAGAGCTGGAATCAATACTTAAATTGGCTAATATTTTTTCTCCAAATCCTATGGCTACATCCTTTGTTTTTATTTTTCCCGCTGTCGTGTATGTCTGCGGCCCTAAAGTAAAAGTCACTGTTACGTCTTTACCATTATAAGCTAAACCCTCTTGAAAGTTAAAAGTATCTAAAGATAGTGAAGTTACTTTTTTTCCAAATTTAACTGACTTCGGAGTGAGATCGTCTATTTCGTACTGAGGTTCGATGTTATTAGACAAGCTATAATTCAGGCCGACTATGTTAGATGTTGCGTTTATACCTGAGAACGTAAGGTCCATATCTGAAAACTTTAAATAATCACGAGATACATTATCAACCGTTTCGGCGCTAAAAGAGCCGCCAAAATCTTCGTAAAATTGCAAGCTGGCAGAAACTTTAACTGGGCCATGAGTGGCCGCTGTGATAGAGTAAGAGGTTAGATACCCTTTTTGTAAAGTCATGCCGCCAGCCTGTAGCGGTATAGCGTCAGTGGAATTTAAAAAGCTAAATAGGGGGTCTGTTCCAGCAACGAAATAACTCAAACTAACCGTGGTAGTCAAGCCTCCGTCAGCAACTTGTGTGAATCCGCCCTTTCTATCTATTTCTTCGTGATCAGATATGGAGGCAGAAAGAGAAAAGGATAAAGAATCAGCTATAACGAACTGATTATTCACCAAAACCTTGACATTATTATAGTTGTAGTAAATTGCCATCCTTTTCCCTTAATCCTATGGTATAATTTACACTGATAAACCTCTAAGTATATTATATTTTCAGGGCAGATAAGTGTAAAATAAAGTAAGGAAAAAGGAATATGGCATCTATATATGAAATACCAAATTGGTCTGGGGGAATTACAGCCAGCAAGAATGACGTTTACTTTCATACTGGCAAACACTTTTATAGCCTAGAGAGCTCAAACACAGAAACCCCAAGTACTGGTGCCGCTAAATGGGGCGGACATACGACCTACAATAACAAAACAGTCCCTCATTTTTTCTGGATTCCCAGTTATACAGCCAGCGTATCAACAGAACCCCAAGTAGACGTTATCAAATTTGGCGACGGATACGAACAGAGAACGCCACAGAACATAAGCAGCGAGCTTATAAAAATATCTCTATCTTTTGACAAAAGAGACGAAAAGGAAGTCTCAGCAATAGCTCATTTTCTACACACGAGAGGAGCCCAAGAAGCGTTTGCTTTTACGCCGCCTTCTCCTTATGGATCAGTAAAATTATTTGTCTGTAGAAGCTGGGATGTTACTATGAATTTTAAAGATAACTTTTCCGTCAAAGCGACCTTCGAAGAAGTGGTAGAATAATGAATACAACCTCAGCTCAAAACTCAATTAGAAAAGTAGCGGCTACAGCGACGTCTCTAGAGCCGTCTGCTTTAATCGTTCTTTTTGAGATAGACATATCCGCCTTAATAGCCAGAAGCGAAAGGGTTGTAAATCATGATGCTGGGCAAGACCACAGTACAAGACTTAGATTTCACAACAATTTAAAACTAATACAATCATCAATATGGTTTAATAATGTAGAGTATTTCCCTGCGCCAATCAAAGCTGATGGATTTGAAACTTCAGCTAAAGGGTCACCTCCCACACCAAAACTTTCCGTCACTATAAACCCCAAAGGCCTCAAGCCTGAAATGAAAGAAAAGATCAAATATCTAAAGTACGCCATAAGAGACTTAGATAGCCTTGTGGGAGCGAAAGTGACTCGGACAAGAACTTTTGCCAAGTATTTGGATTGTCAAAACTTTTACTCTGATTGTAGTAACCCGATTACTGGTACGGGCTCCGAACTTCTTTCTAATACTGCTCCCGCCCCAGAAGGTTTCGATCCAGACCCCAACGCGTACTTCCCGCCAGACATATATTACATAGATAGAAAGTCTGGAGAAAATAAAAATACAGTAGAGTTTGAATTGGCTAGTCCATTTGATGTGCAAGATTTAAAATTGCCGGGTAGAGTAGTCACCGAGCAAAGCTGCGTTTGGACGTACAGAGGAGAGGGATGCTGCTACGAATATGACAGCCTCAAAAAGACGGGGATAGGTGAAATACATTACTCCCCCAATAACTGTGAGTGCAAAGATGTACCCGACAGCAGTGGAGCGCCTCCTTTTTACACGGCCAAGGATGAAGATATAGCCAAAGAGCTTGGTGTTGATATTAAATTGCCAGCGCCAGTAAACGGCGTTGCTCAACCCCCTGCGTTATGGCTAAGGAGTGAAAGCTACAGCAAGGGAGACGCCGTAAGAATAAATGTAAAAGGGGTAAACTATTATTACGTTTCTAAAAGAAATTCAAACTCAGGTAATCCGCCGCCCAATTCAACATATTGGTTTGCAGATGAATGCTCAAAAACAATTAAAGGATGCAAGCTGAGGTGGGAAGACCCAATACCCATCGGAGCCTTCCCGACTTCTAGAAGAGGAGGTACAACATAAACTTAACCACGGAAATTAAAACTCAAATTATTCAGCACGCTAGGAGTGAAGCGCCTAGGGAATGCTGTGGGTTTATATTGTCAAGCGGAGCAGTTTACAAAGCGCAAAATGTTTCCAGCGACGAAAACAGATTTACAATAGCTCCCGAAGAGTACGTTGCAGCAGCGGCACAAGGCGACATTAAAGCCGTTTACCATTCTCACCCAGTTACAGACCCAATTTTTTCTGAGTTTGATAAGTTCAATAGTATATCTCATAATTTAAAATATGTTCTGTACTCCTTGAGGGACAATAGCTTTAGTCAATTTGATCCAAACCTTTCCACTTTTAACCAATACATAGGTAGAACTTTTGAGATAGGAAGCACGGACTGTTTTGCGCTGGTTAGAGACTTCTACAAACAAGAGCTAAACATAATTTTAAATAATTATAAAAGAGATGAAAACTGGAAATCCAATCTAGGAGACTTGTTTGATAAACATTTTAAATCAGAGGGTTTCTACGAAGCCAAGAGCCCCAACAAGTACGATTGTATTTTAATAAGATTAAAAAAAGACGCGCCCTCAGCGCACATAGCACTGTACGTAGGAGACAATTTAATACTGCATCAACCAGAAAAGAGCTTTTCTAGAATAGAGGAGTATTCAGATAAATATAAAAAATTAACAAGTCACATAATAAGGCATAAATCATGGACGTCAGTTTAACAAAAATAGTTTTGCACGGAAATCTAGCCGAAGCAACAAAGCAAAAGGAATACGAAGTTAAAGTAGATTCTTTCTCAGAAGCTTTGCATGCGGTGGACGTTTTGTCCAAGCGAGAATTTATCAAGAAAGTAGCTCTGAACGAAAAACAAAACATTAAGTATAAAGTTTTGGTAGACGAAGAGAATTTGCTGTCAAAACCTCTAGAGAACCTAGATGATATAAATAACTCTGAAATTTTTCTCAAAAAGAAAATGAAAAGAATAGATATAGTCCCCGTGTTAGAGGGTGCGGGCGGCGGTGATGAGAAAGATAGCTTACTCATAGTCGGCGGCGCGTTAATGATCGGAGCTGGCATATCTATGCAAAGCGGTCTGCTGGTGCAGCTTGGAGTGTTTGCTGTGTTAACGGGGTTGGCGAATATGATGGCGGAGCCGCCAGAGTTTGAGGATTTTAAAGAAATACAAGGTGTCAACAAGAAAGAGTCTTACCTCTTTAATGGACCCGCTAACACATATAACCCAGGTGGACCTGTACCCTTGGGGTACGGCAGAATGATGTTAGGCTCTCTAGCGATAGCTTTTGAGCAGATAAATTATGACTGGATGGTTTACAAAGGGGGAACCTTTAATCCAGAGCCAGACAAATTATTTATACGCGATGTGGAGGCCGCTTCAAGATAAAGGTTTAGATTATGAGCAATAAAAAGTTTGGCCATTTATTTTTGCATATGTTTACGCGTAACCACGCGCAAACAGAAACTATTATCAACGAATTAGGCTTAAGAGAAGACAATTCTGACGGCACCAAAAGCGTCAAAGTAAAAGGCGTTCATTACGTAGACCCAGCCGATGGAACCCCAGACGACGATACCCCTAGGTATATGACGCTGGCCAAGGCTGTCGTAGTAGACTTGATTTCTGAAGACGGCATAGAAGGCTTGGTGACCCATGAGTACGATTTCGATCAAAACAAATCAAAGAAAGGCTTGATAGGGTACGCTGGAGCCACCGTAAGACAGTTAAACACCGACACAAATTTAGCCAAGCTGGCCTCTATATACTGGAACAAAACGCCTATCCTAGATCATCACAACGGGAAATTTAACTTCGCTGACATAAATGTAATAACCGATCAAAACGCAGTTAGAACTTCTGGTTTAGGGTCGTCCAAAGTAAGGTCGATCAATGAAAGGATAAGAGGCCAAGACGGAGGCACCGAAGCCAATGATAAATTCTATCAAGTAATAAATAAGTATTGCGATAAAATAGTCGTAGGAGTTAAAGTCGGCAGACTTGGGAGGGTGGATAGATACAAAGGCACCGCGAAAAAGCCCAACGAAAACTATGGTGAATTACTAGATTCAGCGGTTCATATCTCTTTCTTTTATAGGCCTTTATTTTCTAATAGAAAAGTAGATTTTATTTCTGATTATACGGAAGTTATAAGAGGTAGTTTTTCTACTCCTTACACTAGAGATTACTTTTTAAATTTAACAGACGCATATAAAAACTATGGTTCTGACGAAGGATTCATAGGCTGGGAAATAAAAATCATAAGGAATACGCCAGAGCCTACAAACCCAGACGTCGTTAACGAAACTATTATTGATACAATCACGGAGTATACGAGCTGCTCCCTTATGTATCCACAAAGTTTTGTTATCAAAAACTCCTTCGATGCAGACACGTTCAGTCAACTCCCCGAAAGAATTTATGACGTAAGATTGCAAAAAGTCAGAATACCATCTAACTATGATCCAGTAACTAGAACATATTGGTCTACTTGGAATGGAACTTTTTCTGACGAAGTCACAGGAACAGATGTTCAATACGGCAAGTCTTGCACAGACTGGGAAAATCAAACCGGATGCCAAGCTATAGGAAATAACAGAGCTAAAGGTTTATATTGGACAGACAACCCAGCGTGGTGTTTTTACGATTTATTAACAAATAAAAGATACGGGCTAGGTAAATACATAGACGAAATAAACATAGACAAATGGACTCTTTACGAGATCGCGCAATACTGCGACGAACTAGTTCCTGATGGGAACGGAGGCCTTGAACCTAGGTTTAGTTGCAACGTTTTTATAGGCTCCAGAGAAGACGCGTACCAAGTTTTAAACGACATGGCCAGCGTCTTCAGGTCGATGATATATTACCAATCGGGTAGCATATACGTCGTACAAGACAGCAAGAAACAGCCTTTATTTTTATTCAATAACTCCAACGTTGAAAATGGAGACTTTAACTACACGACCACGAGCAAGAGGGTTAGGCATACAGTGGCGGTTGTTAGATACAATGATAAAGATAACTTTTACCAACCTGACGTAGAGTACGTAGATGATGCTGACGGAATAAGAAGATACGGAATCAAAGAAAAAGATATTACAGCATTCGGCTGCACAAGTAGAGGTCAGGCGCGACGACTCGGACAATGGATATTAAACACTGAAAAAATGGAGACTGAAACCGTAGCCTTTACAACAGGTATGGAAGGTTCCATGTTAAGACCGGGAGACGTATTCACAGTCGCAGACAGCAACAGACTTATTAAACGTAGAGGCGGCAGGGTAAATACATTTACAAAAAATACAAATAGTCAATTTACTATTCTGTTAGATGGAGACTTAGAGGCTCTTGACGCGAATAGAGATTACGAGCTAACTATATCAGCACCATCTTTCTTTTACGACTCTAGTCAAGTAGACATGAGCAACCCTGAAACATTTGGGGAAGCGGACGCTCAATTCATAAGAAATAAACATGTACAAAAATTCACAATAACCAATAGTGATGTTACATACAACTCTAACGGCTCAGGCAAGTCTTTAATTACTATAAATTGCTCTAACTGTATAAACGACTCTGCCACTTTGATAAACGGCGTAGGCTCTATAACAGACAATATGTCTTGGAGCATACTGGGGGTAGGCGTTGCGACTCAAAACAATGTAGATATACAGGAGAAGCAAAACCAAAACAAACTCTACAGAGCTATCAACATAGTAGAAAAAGAAGTTAATAAATACGAGGTCTCAGGCGTAGAATACACAGAAGAAAAATATGAAAACATTGATTCTTCTTTAGCTTATACAAACCAATTAAATTTAAATATCCCCAAGACCCCACACAAGCTGACAATAACTAGCGTCACCTCTCCAACTGGAGCTCCGAATACCAAAGAGATAAATTACAGCATTGAAGAATCTGAAGAAACTGACGGACTTAAAGGCTTAAGCTACTACGCGGTCTACGCTAAAAAAGACGCTTTTGGCTCGTCGGCTGTGCCAGATGATCAATATTTAGTTGATAAAATTTATTCCACGGGGACTCCGAGTGGAACATTTATACCTTCTGTAGACGGCACGTATCACCTTAGGGTATACGCCGTCAACGCCCTGAATCAATACTCAAGTGGCACAAACAATGGGTACAGAGAAGCCTCACGAGCTGTAACGGGAGTTAATCCAATTAGAGACGTCAAGATAACCTCTTTGAGAATAAGCGATAACACGCTTAAAAACGCAGAAGCTTCAAGCGATCCATTCAACGTAGACGAAGGAGTGGACGAATACGATGATTCCGCAGTTCAATTCCTGTGGAATACTAGTATACCTACAGTACAAAATATAAATACGTCATTCGACTTCAAGTTTAGAGTGAGAATATACGAAGGTCACACCAAAGACTTTGAAGAGAGCAAGCTAAGAGGTGATTTCCCAGATTTTTTACCACCCGATTGGGACTTGGGAAGCACGAGTTTTGAATTCAATCTAATTGAAAACATGCTCACAACCCTAGATGACAACAATAATTTTAGATTAGAAAAAGCCCTTAGAAAATACACGATAAGAGTTGACGCTGTAGACGCGGCTGGGAATCTCTCTTCAGCAGGAAGCAGCGATACTGGTTATGATTATTTATGGGTAGATAACCCTCAACCAGCCATACCAGACCCAGGCTGCGTAATAACAAGAGATAATAACGATAATTATGTGAGCGCAAGCGATGAATGTATACAAACATTTATTGATCTCAATAATAATGTTAAAATTTACAACACAGGAAGGCCATCGGACGTTTCTGCTGTATATATTATCGCCGCTAAACAAGAGTTTACTTACCAACAGTTTTTAGATAACGCCTTTGATGATCAAGACGACATTTGGGACTTTAACATAGTCAAAATATCAGACATCGGAAATACAGACCCCGTCTTTGAGATTGCGCCGTCTTTTGGTAGGCAAGGCGTACAAGGACAGCCAATCAAAGACCTTCTTCAATGCTGGGTCGCCATAGCTTATACAGATCAATTTGACGAAGACGTAGACCTTTGGCAGAAAACAAATATGGGCTCGGCTGGAGTGTCGAACTACGACATAAGGAAAAGGCTTGCCGATAGAATATCCAAAACAGTAAGGGCCTCAAAGGTGACGCCCGATATTATCGACCTACTTGGAGAGGGTTGGAAAGCTTGGATCAAAATAGATCATAACGGTAATTGGTACGGCAATAAAATTAAATGCATAAAAGATGTTACAAGCGAATATAGCTCCTACAAGGGTTACTTGCCGTTTTACTGCTCACATAAAACGCCTCTAATAACATGGGTAAATGGTAATCCAACTTCTGGCAATAGTGACGCAACAAGCGTTTACTTATGGCCTGCTGGTTCAGGAAGTTTTCCGATGTATACGGCTGGTTGCCAATACTATTTAACAAACTGGAATGATTCTAGCACTCAGCCCAAGACTCCAGTTAACAATATAACTAAAAAAGGAGGGTATGTAACAGGAGACGAAGCCACCACTATAGCTCAACAGGTGGACGACGATGAACGAGGCCCGGGTTATAATCAAGAAATATTCCAGAAAGGATTCAAAAGATACAGGGTATATTTCGAAAAGCCTAAAAACCCAGAGAATTATTGGGTAGTGGGTATGAACTGTAATCACAAAGCCTATTATAATGGCACCCTTCTAGAAAACATAGGAGCTCTTTGGAAGCACTCGCCAAGTGAGCCGGGAAGCGCCCCAGATTTCGAGGATCAGTTCGACGCGCAAGCTCGCAAAGCGTTGAATGCAGCCCAAGTTCGAGCGGACGAATTAGTTATGATAGGCGGAAGTGATGCTTATTTTAATTTTCACCCTGCTGGATTCGTGCAAGGGTTTGGTGGTCTACCCAAAACAGAAGATTATTTCGATATACACATGGGCCACATGATAGACAACTCATATCTAAGAGAGGCCGTGTTCTTCGTTATGGCTTCCACCCAAGAAGTTAAAACTCCCAACTCTAACTGTCCGAATATAGTATAAAAATGAATAATAATTTAATCATATTTTACAAAGACGATTCTAAAGATGTTTATTCTTTTCCTGTCGCTACAGAAGAGAGCGGCGCTCTGAATCAATTCAAAGAAATGCGTCCAGACGTACAACCCGAGGATATTGAAAAATATTTTTACATAAAAGAAGATGATGTAGCGCCCGATGTATATGGTAATTTCTTTGAGCTTTCGGAGGATAAAAAATTAAAAATGAATATACGGTTGTACACAACAGCCGAAACAGTTAAAGAGATCAGGTCCAAAAGAGACGCCTTGCTGAATAAATTGGACCTACCATTTATGAGGGCTCTAGAGGATGATAACGATGATCTCAAAAAACACATAATCAAACTAAAAGGCTTTCTAAGAGATTTACCAAACAACCTAAGGATAGAAGATATAAAAAATGATGAAGATGTGGCTTCTTATAATCCTTTTGGTAATATTTTTGATGTGACAGTAATAAATGGAGGTTCAGGATATAAGTCTCCACCAAAGGTCACTATAGACCCACCTAAATGCAAGTCTTTTGGATTTCAAGCTAGAGCGGTAGCTCTTATCAAGGATGGTAAAATTTCTAGAATAGAGGTAGTCGATAAAGGTTCTGCTTATAACTATATACCGAAAATAACAATAGAAGCGCCAAAAGAAGGCGAGGTGTGCCAAGCCGCATGCGCTATGCCACAAAATGTATTTCTCTCTCAAGAAGAGCTCATAGAAAATACTATGAAATACTATTCGTAAAGCATTCCACCCGGTCGTTTCTGTTCTATAATCACATTGAGCACCGAGCTCTTGATCTTGCCAGCCAGCTCTTTGCTTTCTTCTTCCGTGAGGTTTCCAGCTTCGCCTTGGTTCTCTTGAGTTTCAGCGCCCACGTTACCGTTGGAGTCTACGTTGACTGTTATTGATATGTTGTTTGTGTTTGATGTTGCTCCACCAGTTCTGTCGCTGGTGATATCTCTTTGAACCGGAGAAGAATCGTTTCTTCCGTTCTGTCTACTGGTTGGTGCGCCAACCAATCCGCCAACGTTAAACTTGGGTAGCTCTCCCTTGTTGAGTTTGTCGAAGAACTGCGTTCCATGCTTGTCAACTACATCCTTGCGGATGACGTACTCGCCGCCTGTAAGCAGGGCCGCTACGTTATCTGGAGACATACCGCCCGTAGCGAAATTCATATAAGTTCCTCTGCGGCCACCTCCAGCGAGCATTCCACCTAAGCCTAGAGCTGCCCCACCGAATAAGAAGCCCCATCTTCTGCCTTCTTTTTCTCTTTCGAACTTCTCGTAAGCCTCTTGCTGTTCTTTGATATAATCTAAGCGCTCTCTTTGGTAGTCGAAGAAGGCTTCGCGTTTCTCAAATTTGTATTGGTTTTGAGGATTGTTTTCGTCTGTTAAAGCTGCCGCGCTGAGCCTAGTATCTGTGCGCATCATGCCCTGATCAGGCCGCTTCATGTTATCGTATACAAACCTATTGTTAAGGCGCACTTTATAATTGCCTTGACCAATCTCAAGCTTGGATTGATCAAACAAATCTCTGTCCAAATTCTTAGCGACGTCTGGGTATTTCTCGGCAACGGCTTGGATAGCGTCAATCCTTTCGGGGGTAAGGGTGGTTCCCATGTTAACCCTAAAGTCACTACTCGTATTCATTACGGCTTGACCCGTGTCTCTGCCCAGCCAATCTTCCTTGGTTTTTTCTGGGTCGGCCCACTTGTAGGAGAACTGACGAATGCCAGCGGCATCCAATTCTCTTTGTTTTTCTGTTTGCTGTTTTACGAGCCTTGAAATTGCGCCGCCCCTATTGGCTTGTACAACGCTTCCTTTATTCAAGGAGTCGAAGAAGTCTTTGCCGTAAGCCTGCACGCTAGATTTCTTAATTACATATTCACCCTTGGTTAGATACGCTGGTACGTCATCTTTCGTGCCTGAGCCACCCGTTACTGAACCGCCGCTAGAGTAACCCTTGACTATTCCTCCCTTGTTAAATCCTAAGGGGCTCATCAAAGCGCTAACGCCGATGTCTAGAGATTTATCTAGCATCTTGTCTGCCATTGCTGCGAATGCGTCCGCGAAAGCTTCTTTAAGATTCTTGGTTCCTTTGATCGCTTCACTAAATGCGCCCGAAACGCCGCTCTTAAAGTCTTGCCCAAATTCGCGGCCCATACTATCAATGTCTTTAGCAAAGTCTTGAGTCGTGTAAGTGAAGCCCATTCTTAGGCTGTTAGAAAACTCTTTGAAGCCGTAGTTGCCAGCACGGATGGCTGCTTCGTTTGTGGCGTCTAAAGCGGCAGCTAAATCTTGAGTACTGAGAACGTTTGCGTCGAATAGCTCTTTTGTCATTTCGAACTCGTCGTTAAATTTGGCGGCAGATTCTCCTTGCGCTTTTCTAAGTTCAGCTATCTTGCTGGCACGTTGTTCGGCAGTCATGGTGGCCTGACCATATTTAACAATGTGTTGAGTCCATTGGTCAACGGCTGCAACCCCATCCGAAGCGGCCACGGTTCCCGCTCTCAAGCCTTCGCTGGTTAATTGGAGGCTTCTATCATAATCTTTTGCTGTCTGCTGCAACATCTTGACGCGTTGTTCTTCGAACATCGCAGCGTCCAACCCAGATTGTCCAGCTTTATGTAATTCGGTTAACTTATTAAAAGCCGCTTGAGCTCTACCAATAGGTGCCAGCCCAGCGTCATACATTTCATGAGACCTATGTAATTCGTCGTTGTATCTAGCTGCGGCCCTCGCAAGGCCTTCCTGCATTTCAGCTATAGTTTTTGGTTGTTCGGCTTCTTTTTCATCGCGGAGTTTTCTTTGTTTTTGTCTTCTTGTGGCGAATTTTCTTAAGCGCTTAGTGTCAGCGTCATCACCCGTTAAGAAGTTGCCGCTCGAGTCGAAAGCTTTGGGGTTATTTTTTTGGAAGTCCGCCAAGTCTTTGTCGGTTAATTTAACGCCCTCGGGTAAATTCCTCATCGCATTAGTGTCTATTTGAGCGGCTTCCTCAGCATTTCTATTTAACCTTCTCTGTTGCTCTTCTGGAGTAGCAGGTCTGAACCCAGCGGGGTTCGTGATGTATTGCTCAACTAAATCATCCGTAGCCTTCTTAACTTCATCGCCGCTTGCGGCGTCGTTCATCGCTCTGTGCAGGGTGCGAGCAAATGTGTCTGCTGCGTTCTGCGCGGTGGCTCTCATCTGCGCGGTGAGCTTGTCTGCGTCGATGAATTCGCCAGCAGCAACGGCGGCTTTTTCTAGAGACTGGAATGAGCCATTGAGTTCCTCAAAAGTGATCAGCCCTTTCCTGTAAAGATCGAGTTGATGATTGTAGGTCATGTTGTTCTCGTCCATCGTCTGTTTTAGACCTATGAACAAAGCCTCTCCTTCGCTCATTACGTTGAATAGTTCGCGCAGGTGTTTGACTTGAGCGTCATCGATTTGCAGAGCAGGGTCATTAAAGATTTGCATGAGGCGGTCTTGATTCTTGACGGCCCATTCCTTCATCTTCTCTGGGCTCATACCTTGTTCGAGACCGTATTTTTTAAGGGCGTCCATCGTGGCTTTAGCCTTTTCGTCGAACTCAAAAACAGTACCCGCATCTCCCATTCCATAGGAGTCTACTTGCGTCTCTGTAGTTCCTTCGGATATCCTTCGGCTTGCTCCACTCAACAAACCGCTAAAGTCTGCACCCCTCAATCTTGCAGTTCTTCTGCGTTTAATTTCTTCAAGAGTCCCAGACCTGCTTTCAGCAATTCTTCTCTTAAAGTCTGTTCGGCCAACTTGACCCATCAAAGTCTCGCTAATCCCGCTACCTAAAATACTGGTTGATCTGCCGCCCAAGAATTGAGATTTTCTAGTTTTAGCGATGGCTTGATTGAGCTCGTCTTTGGCCATGTCTCTTTGTAGGTCGCCAAAGGCCTCCAGCAACTTCTGAAGTTTGGCGGTCATTCCAACCTGCTCAAACATCGTTTGATTGATTTGAATGTTTTTAAGGTTGAGCCTTTCCATCAAGGCGGTGCGCTGCTTTTCTTGGTCGCTGAATTGTTTTGCTTGAGCCAAGGCTTTTTTGCCAGCGGCGATTATTTCCTCTCTGGCTTTGATACCCTCAGCGTCTTGTTGTATTTGTTTTTCTCGAGCGTTTAATTCCGCGTTTAAAGTTGGGTCTAAACCTCCCTCTATTCCTCCAGCTTTTTCGTAATCAGTTCTTTCTTTCGCTGCTTTCGCCGCGTCCTCCGCAAGTTTCTTGCGATCCTTCGCAGCTTGGTCTGCTTGATTGTTTAGAATTTTCTCTTCATCTTTGAGAGCTTCCAGACCCATGCCGA
>CEUI01006723.1_pt1 | contig 26642 bp, 30 predicted proteins | sample 531411 | NCBI WGS metagenome assembly CEUI01 (sample SAMEA2622841, study PRJEB7988) | marine metagenome | isolation source: saline water (ENVO:00002010), including
CTTCCCTTACTCGAGAGTCAGAAAGGCCGATCTTAACCCGATTCCAGAATCCTATGTCGTCACGCGTTGCGCCGAACCTTCGCCCAGTGTAGTAAGCGACCAGCGACTCGCGAAGGTCGCCAAGAGCGCCGTGGGTTTGGGGGTCAAGCGACCCTTGCAGGTAGCTCTCCAATTCGTTGCCGTATTGACTCTGGTCCTCCTGTTGGGCCGCCGTGTCCATCTTCGTCATCCGACCGGTGGTCATCTGGATCGATTGCTCTTGGTTGGTCAGAGCTTGGAAGTCCTGAATCCACTCGTCGTTCTTATCCCTGAACTGGTCCTCGAGTTTCTTGAGGCCCTCAATAAACAACTCCCCCGATCTAGGCTTGCCCGATAGGTCGTTCGATAGCTTCAATACTTCAGAGTTGAACCAGATTAGACCTCGGTTTTGCACGTATTCGGATGCGAGCTTTGGGTCCGTGACGGACTTAAGAGCGCGATGACTCAGATCAATGCCGAGCCGCCCTTGGGTCATTTCTATCTCTGTTCGATATTGGCTCCGAATCTTGACCGGCGACACTCGCTTGGCGTGTTCGTCTCTCAGTGATGCAACCTTCGCCGCACCGAGGTAGGTCTTGGCCAAGTCCCACTGCTTTGGTGTGATCGCCACCTCCTTCGTAATCGCATCCGTGATGATGGTGAGCTGATCGTCTCGCTTGGAGATCAAGTCCAGCATGGGGCTCATGACCTTGTTGAAGTCTGCGGTCCCCTGGGCGCTCGAGGCGTAGGTGTCGCCACCCTCGATCATTGCTTTGGTGTTGCCCTCTTCTGCGAACACCTTGGACGCCGCGCTCTGGTGGGCGGATCCGAAGTTTCTCCATTCGGATCGCGCTTGGTTCAGAGCTTCGTTGACTACGTCAACCGGGAGTCCTGAGCGGGTCAGTGTATTCCGCATCGCATCGTATTCGCGTTCCCGATCTGCGTAGATCGTCCCGACGCTTCGAGACTCTGTGGTTTTACGAAGCTCATCAATCGAGTTCTGGAGTATGCGAGTATTCGCATACGTGAGCGTCCCGTCTTTCAGGGCCTCGTCCAATTCGACCTGTGCTCCGTCCGGGTCTCCCGTGTACGCGATGCGATGGATGTCATCGAGCGTCTGGCTGTTGGTTGGCTTGGTGTATCCTTGCGCCTGGTTATAGAACGTCGTCTGGAATTGGCGCAGGATCTCCGTGCGTTGGGGCGCGGAGTACTTGCCGAGGCCAACGAGGTAGTCCTTCATCTGCTCACGGCCGATCCGGAAGATGTCATTCACTGCGGCGTCATCGCCGCGTCGATTGGCGTCGGATAGTCGGTCGCCCATCGTCACCATCATCCGTCCCCATGGCGAATCCTCGTGGGTGAACACGCGTGTGTAGTCCCGACCATGCCCAGATCTTCCGAGTCCTGACGTTCGCTGTGAGCCGGCAGACATTCTGTCGGCGTATAGCTCAACCGACGCCCAGTCCTCATGGTCGCTCAGAGAAGCATTGCCAACCTTGACGTTCTCGAAGATGGCAATGACCGTGTCGTTTGCTTCTTCAAGCTCTTCGGGGTCATGCTCATCCTCGTCTCCAAACTTCGACCGGTTGGAGTCAATCATCTTCTTAACCCAATTGATGACCTCGCCCGATTTGAATCGGATCCCCAACTCACTGCGGAGAAGATCCTGCATGTTCGACACCTCAGTCGATACAGCTGCGGTGATCGCTTGGCGATCCTCTTCGGTCTGGGTTGACTCTGGATTGATGGCTTGCTCAACCTGTTCTGATATGGTTTTGAAGACTTGGTCTCGTCGAGCACTGGCGGTCGAGTCGTTGAGCGTCCCCTGATTGCGATTGCGCCAGCGGAGCATCCCGTCGTGAAACACAGCGCCGGCTTGATTCACCGAGGTGGGGGAGTATTCGCCGCTCGCAGGGTCCATCCACGGATGGTTCTGTTTCATCTGGTGCCAGATGACAGATGCAGCGAACTCCGGGCTTGCATCGGTCCGACCCTTTTCCGCGTCGTAGATGAACACCCTGCCCGTGTAGTCGGTCAGCTGCTTGACCATCTCGTATCCAGCGAGTTTCCCTCGCATCTCTCGGGATAGCTGTTCCCCGCCAGGATGCCCAGCCTCTGGGATTTCCCCAGCAGCGACGGCCTTCGATAGTTCTCGGCCAGCCATCTTCGCCGATGGAGCCATCAGCGTTTCCTTGTTGGATCCGAGTACTACCCCCGTTCCCTGTTGTTCGAATTGCAGGCTAGTGAATTGAGGGAATTGGTATCCCTCTTTCATTGGCCCAACGCTGCCGTTAATCGGGTCGATCTGCACAGGTGCCGAATTCAATTCTGACACCCATTGCTGAACCAAAGCGTCGTTCGAGCTCTGCAACGCAAACTGTTGTTCGAATGCTGCAGCATCGGATTCCGCTTGCGCTTGGCCCTGGCTCATCTCTCCAATTTGCTCTGCGGCTTTTGCCGCTTGCTGCAACGCGGGTCCGATTAGGTCTCGACCTGGAATGCGAGTGGACGGTCCACGGACGTTGCCGAGATACCTACCGACATTGGACGAGATACCGCGTTGACGCCAACCGACGTTTGGGTCAGTGACATCTGCGAGAGTGATCCTTCTGCGTTGTGTTGCCATCTAAGTCGTTAACCAGAAGCCGCGATCTATCCCGCCTTTGAATCGTGACGCGTAGCCTTGAGCACCGTACGCCGCTACGCCTAAGCCAGTGCCCAGCCAGTCGTGTCGGTATTTTGGCCCCAACCTGGCGTTGACGAAGTCGGCGTCCAAGCCAAGGTCGAGTCCGCCTAATCCGAGAGCGAACGCCTCGCGAGAGTTCGCCGTGTTCTCCCATGCAGCCGAGCGCAACTCATCTTGAGATTGGCGGTAGGTGGAGACGAGTGCTTCGTAGGATCCCCCGAAAGCTCCAGCTTCGCCGGCAACAACGGTCGCGGTTCCGATGGCTGCATCGCTTCTACGTTCGGCCTCCGAGAGTTCGCTTTGAATGGCCATCCATTCCTGCTCTTGCTTGATGGCCAATTCCTGCCGTTGAAGGCGGGCGTTTTGGACAGCGAGTCGTCTCTTGTCGGCGGCGTTTCGTTCTTGTAGTCGCCTCGACTGTCCTTCTCGGCGGCTTTGAGCTATGCCGCTCCAAACGGTGGACAACAACATAAAGGCGGCGGGTGCGCTACACATGGAATTTGTAGAAGTCGATGAATTGGTGGCGACCAATGTGGAATCGTCTGCCAAAGGAGTAGCCCATTCTCCTTAGCCAGCGAATGCTCGCTGTCGAACGGCAGTCCACCACGTTCCCGCTTCGTTGACAACCGGCTGTGAGTATGTCAAGCCACCTGGGTGCATCCGACGTGAACACTCTTCGCACGTCGTATATCCGCTCCGAAGCCAGCATCCATATCCCTCCTATCACGACACCCTGGTCATCGACGGAGGTTGAGCACCCAAATATCGCAGTGACCTCGTCGTCGGAGATCAGGGCCACAGGGTTTTCCGTTACCGAAACCGAGTTGGACAAAGCCGAAAAAGGGTCCAGGCCAAGTGCCTCAATCTCCCGGTTGTCAACATGGCGCAATCGATGCGCTAGATCTTGGGCATCGTGCTGTGTGGCTGGTCGGTAGGTTACGCCCTGAACGGAGTTGACTTTCTCGTATACGTCCCTTCCAAGGCCATCGCTTTCGGGTTGCACGGGTATGGCGTAGCGTTGATGATCTGCACGCGAGCCTTGTCGGGCGTGCTCTGGATGAAGAAAGACATCCTGCCGTCGCGGATGTTCACATCGCCAATGTGCGACCGCCCCAATCCAACCTCCATGGGGGGCAAGATGTAGTCGCGGTTGTCTCGCGCTACAATCGGCGTCCCATCACTATGCAAGGCCGGCGCCACTCTGACAGTCATGCCTCCCGAGTCTTCATACGTCAGGACTCCACGGATCAGCTGGTAGCGTCCCGTCGCAACCTCGCCCCTCGCACCTGTGCTCTTGGTGTCCTTCAGTACGAACTCGGAGAACTGGTAGAGCATCTCGTAGCTCTGACCGATGAACAGCGAGAGCGTGCCGTCGTCCAAGGCCGTCTTGATCGACTGGTCTTGATCGGGAATTGTGATCCTGCCACCTGAAATCGTGTGCGAGTATTGACGACCTTCTGGGATGGCGTTGGTTGTGCTGTTCACCCGCGAGATCACCACGGTCGATGCTGTTCCGGATCCGTCGCTCTGAGCTTTCCAGGGCAGGTCGATGAACACGCTCTCCGAGGTTGTGTCGTAGCTAATCGTGCAGTCGTTCTCGGTGATGCGTCGGTCGAGCAATGTTCGATATGTTCCCCGTGCCGCATCGGAGGCTGCGGGATCACCAGCCAATGGATAGATGTCCGGTTGCCGTATGCCGGTGAATCGCACCTTCTCGAGCGAAAACCAGATGTCTCCGTTTGAGATAGACGCTTCCTGCTTGTAGCGCCTCATCAATAGGTAGAGATCGTTTTCGACAAACGTCATGCCGACGATCTGCGTGTGCTGCAAACCGTTGGTATCCGTTGTGCCTGGTCCCAGGAGGAAGCGCATCCAACTTGATAGCAGCCGCTCGTCTCCTCGGTCGAACCATTTGTGGACGTATAGAATGTGACCTGATTCGGCATCATCGGTGGTTACTGCCAATGCGCTCTCGATGGATGTCGCAGCCATCCGGGTTATGTTCCCCGTGATATATCGGGGGATCTGCCCAGAGCTATCGATCTGGCGCAAGCTCCGAGAGAGGTCAGCGGTCACCAGCTGTTTCACGCCTGAATATCCACCGCTGCCGGCGATGTGCGAATAGAACACGCCGTTCTCCATTCCGACCGGGTCGACCCCAGGGATGTTCTGGTATTCCGTGGAGAGCCGGATCGACGCAGTCTTCGGCGACAAGATTGGCTCACCGCGCACAACGAATTGAGCGTTGTTGGTAAACACGACGAGAACCTCGTCCGTCGATACCGCCGTGCGAAGTTTCGCGACCATTGTGTGGCCGGCGTCGAGGTCGATTGGATCGGAGTCGATCACCTGGCGAACGGTGGTGCGGTAGAAGTTGGTGTAGTCATCCGCCTCTGAGAACACCACATGGGTGCCAGTGAGAACCCCGAGGCGATTGCGCCAGAAGAACAGGTTCTCAATGGTTCGACCGATGAAGTGTGGGTCTGGGTTCGTCTCCTTGTCGCCAGATTCCTGGCTCTTCCAAGAGGCCGGCTTCAGTTCAAATCGATACCCGTTTGGCTGCGATCCATCTACGACCCGCTCTAGCTGGTGGGGCATGGTGGACGCGTCGATGTCCGTTTGAATTCCTGACGCGCAGGATTCCTTCCAGTATCCGTCATCGAGTTCCTTCGAATCAGTAGTGCTTGTGCTCGACTTGACGAACTCAACATACCAGTCATCCCCAGTTTCGCTCTCCCCCTCAACGAGTCCGGTGATCTTGACGCGGTGGCCATGCTTGCAAATCAGAGGGAGCTGGTCGAGGCGTTGGACCGAATCGGAGAAAGTGAAGAGACCGTCCTCGCCGTCGTGGATTACCTCGAGCTTGATCTCGGTGCGATACGCATCGTTGCTGGAGGTATCGGTGAGTTCTTTGAGTTCGAACATCATCACGTTGCCGGCCAGAGGGGCAATTGTGATGTCCTTAGACCAACGAGCCTTCTCCGGGTGATCATAGGTTGACCCGGTCCCGAAGAACTTGAACGTGACATCCTTATTCCTGTCACGCTCGTCTCGATAGTCCTCTGTGGTGATGACCGATGAGAGTGTGGATCCACGCACCAAACCACCAGAGGTCAGACGTTGACGTTCGCGATCATAGACATCCTCGATTCCACCGTGAAAGACGGTGGTCATCGGGGTCGTATGCGGGGAGGGTGCCTCTTGTACAGGAGGCGTGCCATACGCTTCTGGTATTCCCAACTCATGGTACAGGTCGCAGAGAATATCGGTCGGCGTTCTCGACAGAACCTGGAAGCCCCCCGTGTCTCCGCTATCCGTATTCCACTTTGGGTCGCTTAGTGCGTTTCCGTGACTGCGCTTGCTCGCGTCACCGTTATTTGTCTTCACCCAGGCGATGCTTCGGGCCTTGTGGTCAGCATCCGACTGAGGTGGCTCGATGGTGTCGGATATGTGCGCGTGATTCGCGCCCGTTTTCGTTGTCAATCGAACCGCATACTTGGTCAGCAAGTTTGAGTAGGCAAGAGTCAGGAAACAGCGCCTAGATGACTTGCTTCGGTAGTCTCGGGTTGTCGCAGCTGGCGTCACGTCGTAGCTGTCGGTCGGCGTGCCCGCTTCCGCTCGAGTGATGACAGCGTTGTTCAGAATGTAGGTGGATCCACCGATAGTCGTGGCTTTCAGATATTCACGGGCGGTCCCGTTTGAATAGAGGCCGTTGACTGTGCCGCCACTCACATATGCGCCGTTGCTTTCCGACCCTGTCAGGCTGAACGTCGTGTCGTTCAACACCTTGATCGACCATGTCCCGTTCGCTGCAGTGTTACCTGTCACCCCAGCAATCGTCACCTGTCTGTCGTTGGACAGCGAATCAGTGCTCGACACGGTGATCACAATCGGGGCGGCTTGAGTGGCTCCCGTGACCGCAAGCTCTGGGATGTTTCCTTTGAGATAGTCCTGAGTGGATGTCGTTACGGAACCGCCATCCGCACCGGTCACAGTCATCTCCGTTCCATCCGCCAGGTCAAAGACCTTGATCGGTGTTGAGCCGATGTTGGAGTCTCCGACTACCAGATACTGCTCGCCTTTGTCCTTGGTGATCCAATGCACCAGGGAGTCCGAAGAGATCTTGGAGGCTACGGCTGGGTCGGTGTTATCAAGCGCCGAGAGTACGCTGATGAACTCCGTGGGCTGTCTCTTCCCCAGACCGTCGATCACCGAGGAGAATGCGTTGTCTTGAATGTCGCACTGATTCTCAGGCCGGATAGCAGCGGGTTGTTGCGAGACGCCGCCGATCAGCGATTGCACATCGGTACGAATGACCCGCCTGCTCACGACTCAATTCCGCCTCCCCCCAAGCGGTCGACGACGTAGGCAGCTGCGCCACCTCGCAGAATGTTGTAGTCACCCTGCTGCAGTTCTTCGTTCATCAGAAGCGCCCACGCGTCCTCTTCATCCTGGCGCGAGTATCCGTGCCTGCTCTCATCGCCGAGGATGCGGTCTTGGAACTTCCGGCTCGAGCGCATTTGGATGTAGTTGCGGGCGGCCTCTGGGAGGTCATCCCAATCGAGGTAGATGACCAGCGTCCCGGTCACTGTCGACGCGGAAATGACGTTGCTTGAGGTCTTGGTGTCGTAGAGGAACTCACCCCTACGAACGAGGTGGAGAGAGGAGTGCTGGTCAGGGTCCGCATCAAATCGGACCCAGTGCGGTTGCCATGGGTACTGACTATTGGAGTCGGCGGTTAGCTTGTATTCCATTTCAGTGTTCCACTGCCATCCACGGACCTGCAACTCCTTACTCACCTCAGAGATTGTCTGAACGGCCATCGCCACCTCGGCTGTATCGGTCACCGCGAGTGAGTTCACCGGGCTTTCCCCGATGAGACTCAGCATCGTGTTGACGCAGGCCAGCTGCGAGGTGTCGATGTCTGTCATCGTCTACGCTGCGTTCTTGACAACGAAGCAGGCAGATGGGCGAAGGACGCCATTGCCTACAGTCTTGGAAGCGATGAAGAAGGTGCCGAGCAACTCTGGCTTCTCCTCGGCCTTCAGGGCCATGGAGCCGAGTTCAACCTGACCGATGGCGCTCTTCTGGAAAACGACGGCGCTCACCTTGCTGAAGTCGGCGTACGTGTAATCAGTGCCGCGTTGACCGGTCTTGGCGGAAGAAGCGTAGTCGGTATCGTAGCCCTGGAGGTCAGCGATACGGTTGGACATGCGGATCTCGAATCCGTGAACCCGCAGGACTCGGTGCAGACCAACGTCGCCACCAGTGTTCATGTTGATATCGGCATTCGCGATTCCAGACACGTCGTCAGCCAGAGCTGCATAGCAGCCTGGAGTGACGATTGCAACGCGACCGTCTTGGGGAACGTCGTTCTCGTTCATCTTCTGCGCGATGCTCTTCAGAGTGTCGCGAGCAGATGACGCTGACGTGTGGAAGTCGGCATCGACGACTTCATCACCCTCGTCGGCCCAGGATCCAGCACCAGTGCCACTGAGAAGGGCAGACTTTGCTGCACCATTGCAGACGCACATCAGCACGTTGAGGTCGTTCTCGATAGCCAGTGCTTCGCCGAGAGCCGCTGCGTGATGCGACCGGATTTCGAAGTGGCTCATGGCCTCATCGATTGAGGCGATGACCTCCGCAGCAACCAGCGGATTGTCCACTTGCACAACGCGTTCGCCAGCGCCAGGATCAGACAGGTATTTGCTTCCCGTCGTGTCGGTGATGATGTTCTCGTTGACCGTGTGATACACGGCCTTCGCGCTGCCGACCATTGGCCATTGCACAGATGAACCGTGCTGGATGGTCCGCTTGAGAATGAGTCCATCGGTAGCGGTCTTGCGTGCGTAGCTCGTTGCTACCATGCCCGAGAAGACCTTGAGGAAAACGGAGAGGTCCGATTTGCCGAACCTGGTTGTGGCAGTTACAGCGCCCATAGTATTTGTGTCCTTCCTCGCTCGGAGGAGATTGGGTTTTCAGATGTTTGAATTCTGACCCGCTCTCGAATCGATTCGGGATTCCGAGTTGTCCAGCGCACTAGGCTCGGCCCTCACTACAGTTCTACTAGCTGATCGTCAGCAGAGTCGCACGTTCACTCGGATGCAGTCAAGGGGGGGAGTCCCTTGCGATTGCTTGGCGATCCGCGCCATACCCGTATGCCGAGGAAGTTCATTGCCAAAATTCCAACGGCTTTTGTGACCTCTGTCGCGATGTCTCCCCAGAAATTGCCGTCACCATTGGTGAGAGCCATGCGGATCAGATTCAATTGATCGGCGGTAAACTTGCCGCTTTGTCCGAGTTGGTCGACAACCGGACCAGCAATATCAGGTGAAATGCAGCCAGTGGTGACCAGAGCGACGAGGCCCAGGGCTAGAAGGACGCAATAGGTGGTCTTGTTCATAGTGCTCGAGAATCTCCGAGGTCGGAGGCTTGAATGCGTGCGTCAACGTCGGACCTGTATGCCGGATCGTTGTCATAGCGTGGATCCATCATCGCCATCGTGCGCTCCTGGGTTGACCGGAAGGGGGCAATGGCCGGGCTATCCGTAGGCCTTCCTTCGAGGTTTCCTGGGTGGCCTTGTGGCGACATCCTGTAGCGGGCCATCATTCCTGCGACTGCGAGCTTCGCCCGTTCAACGTCGCCGGATTTGATCTCCTGGTTGAAAGCCTGGCGTTCGGAATCTTGACCGTTCGCTCTTACCCAGTTGGCCATCGATTCGAATTCATCTTTGCCCCCTGCGGCCTCGAGGATTTGCCGGTCATAGTCGCGTGCCAGCGCAGCAGCGCCGGCTACGTATTGGTTGACCATCTCTTCAGGGATACCGCGCTCGGTGAGTTCCTTTCGAGAGCCTTCGCTCAACTCTCCGGACTTAGCGTATTCGTCGGCGTATTGCTGGAAGTTCCACTCCTCCGGTTCTGGAGCGTCCGGTTCTTCCTTGATGGTGAGGTCGTCATTGACAACCGATTCTTCAGTCTTCGCAGGCTCAGATCCAAGTTGCTTCTCGAGTTCGAGGTAGCTCTGCGCGATCTCCTCCGCAGTTTTGCCGGCGAACTTCTCAGGCATCTCGAAGCTCTGAGCGGTATCGTCAGTTCCGAGAATCTCGGCAGTGACTTGTTCTTGGATCTGTTCTTCGGTGACCTGTGAAGGGTCAACGGATTGGGAGGCGACTTCGCCCATTGGTTATTTCCTTGGTTAGTAACTAGGCCGAGGCTTCGGCTTTGGTCGGGGCTTCGGCTTTTTCTTCATGCCAGACGCGGCTGTGCTGCCGCCATCGCCTCTCGAACCTCATCAGGAAACTCCCGCATTGCAGTGGGCGCCAACTTGTTCACGGACTCCGCGAGCTGGGCCTGTTGCATTTGAGCTTGGATCTCCTCCTCTGTCCGGAGAAGTTCCGTCGTGTCAATTCCATCCGCCGTCGCCAGTTGCCTGAGCAACGTCGGCATGTTTATGTAGCGCATGGCCTCCGGACCCAGCTGGGTGATGTCGCGCAGATACCCCTCGAGTCGAGCGCGGTCATGGCCTCGTCCGATTGCACTGAGTCCGGTGCTGATGGAGACCGAGACCCAATCAGGGATCTCCTCAATCCGACCAGCCGCTTGAGCGCGAGCGAGATAGGTCTCGACCATCGGTTGCTGGAACTCCTCAGACAAGAGTGAGAACAGCCCGCCCAGGCTGGACTCCAATTCCGAAGCAAGCAATCTGACCTCTTGCGCCGTTACCCGCTCGGCATCTCGAGGTGTATTGATCAAGAAGACCTGCGCCAGCCGCCTCTCGATTGTCTGAATCTGACCAGCTGCCACACTGAGATCTGCGTGCTTCTGGGTCTGCAGGAATTGAACATCTTCCGGACGGCCTTGAACGAATTGTCCGTCCTTTGCTTTCTGCAAGTCGCTGATGTTTGTGCGGCCTTGCGGGTTGACCAGTGGGATGAGCCGTGCAGATGCCAGGGCGCCCTTCGCCACCGACTGGTGCAGAACCTCCAATACTCGGAAGTCTCCCTCATACTCTTCGCAAATCGATCTCCCGTAGCTGCTGCCGTCTTCCGCGATCATGCGCGGACAGATGTATGGGATGTCGGTCCCGTGCTCGATTCTCGAGTTTGGGATGTAGGCCCCCTTGGCCTCCTGGGTTTCCACCCAACCCTCGTCCGTCAATACGCAGCGGGTGTAGATGTCGCATCCCTTTTGCCCCGTGCCTGCTGCTGAATTCACGCCGGATCCAAACGTGTCATCATGGTACCCAATCGCTTCCTTCGTCTCTTTTGATAAGAGGACCGGAGCAACCGTTTCCTTCGTCACGATCTCGATCAGGTTGCCCCGAGGATCTCGGTCGCATACGAACGCGTCCAGTCGAAAGACTCGAGGTCGACGGCCATTCGATGGGAGGTGAAGCAGGACGTTGCCCGTGACCAGGCTTTGCCGCAATACCTCGAAAGCCTTGACTCGCACGCTGTCGAGTTCGATGTCCGTCGCCAGGACTTTCTCGATGCCGGCGAGGGTTTCCTCGATCTCGGTCCGGTTGGCTTCCGCTTCCGGGTTTTCCATGTAGACCGACTCGTCTACTTGCAGCCGGAAGAACGCAAGGTTCACGGGGAACAAGGCAAGCAGGAGCTTGCTTGCGAGCGTGTTCACGCAGCGAGCGCCCATGGATTGCCAGGGCTTAGGCAATTCGTGCTGGAGGATCGTTTCTTCTGGGAGAAGCGTCGGAATCGTGAGTCTCGAGACCCTGCGTCCACGGGTGAGGTATGGCTCGCGATCAATCGCCAATGCCTTGTAGCGCGCTTCGTTTATTCCCTCGTATTCCTGTGCCATCTCAGATCGTCAGCGACGACAACTGCCCTGGGTTAGTGCGTAGCGGCAATTGGGCGGTCGCCCAGTCCTTGCGCTTGTCCTTCTTCAGCTGCCGCTGCTTGGCGAAGATGCCCTGGACAGCGCCGGCTGGAGTATTGGTTTGCGTCTTAGGAGGAGGGGTAGCCCCGGTTGCTACACACATTTGGTTTCCTGCTGCTTTTCAATTAGCCACTCGAGGTATTCGAGAACGGCTTGCTCACCCGCATGGTATAGATCTTCGCGCTCAGTTGTGGAGGGACTCGGCAAGTTGACAGGGAACTGGTCGCGCAGGGCGTCAAGTAGTGCCTTGGGGATCTCTGGTATTTCGTAGATGTTCGTCATGTCCACATGTAGTCAAAGCGTTCGAATTGCGTGAGTGATTGCTGCTTCTCTGAAGTGACCTGGAACCTGTCCACACCGAAGTCGTCTGCGATGGACCCCAGGATGTCCTGGGAAAAAACTTTGCGGTAGGAGCCTCGGACAATTGCGTGAGTCCGTTCCATGTCTGTGGCCGTGACCGACACGCAATCATGGTTGGCACCGAAGGGGATTCCCTCACGATTCATTTCCACGCCGATGTGATGCATGATCGCCGCATCCATGGCGTGAATGAAGTTCACCGGCATCGTGGATCCAATCCGCCGCAGGTTCAGATGAGGTGTCGGGACGGTATCGAAAAATTCCCATGCCTGGTTTTCATCGCAGGATGGACTCAGGCCAATCCGAACCGACTCGCCCTTGCGGTAGTCGCTGACAACAACGAAGCCGGATGGGGTTTTCCAATGGACCCAGCTGTTTCTCTCTTTCGCTACGAAGCGGAGGTCTTTGAGCCACTGCGTCAGCTCCGCAGCTTGTTTCCCGGTCTGTCGGACGGCTTTGAATACTTCCTGTGCGATGATGCTGCTCAGGCGAGTCCGAGATTTTCCGTCGAATGGATATCTCTCAGTTTCGTCGCGCATCCAAGTTCTCACCTTGTTTGATGCTGCGCCTGGACCCCCTCCGTAGGAAATGGTGAAGCACGCGAGCTTGATTGGCGCTCGAGGAATCCTCCCGTGAGTTTGCTCCCACAACATGCCGTCGTTGGTTTTGCGGATCTCAGGGTAGGCAATGTCGCAGATCTGAGTGTAGAAATCTGACGGCGTATCGGTGTCCGTGAGGTTCACCATTGCGCCGAGCTCTGCATCGTTAGTGAGTAGCGCGATGATCTGCATCCCGCTCGCGGTAGCGTCAATCTGGCATGGGAGGTTGGTGATCATGTCTTCCCCCTGCTTTTGAAAGCGCGCCCACTCGAAGCAGAATCTGAGATACCTCCATGGATGGCTGGCATGGCACCAGTGATCGTTGGCCCATGGGTCCTCGGCAATCCGGCAGATCTCGTCGGTATTTTCGAGAACCCAGTCGAGCCTATCTTGTCGCGACTTTCGATTGATGCCGTATTCGTTCGCGCCGTGGTATGCGAGGTGATTCCATTTGTCACCGATCACCTTTCCCTCGTCGAGATCGAGAAGTGCGCGAGCGAGGTCGGGTCCTTGAGGATGCACGTTGGTGCGAGCGATTGGATATATCCTGCCACGGAAGTCGGCATTCCATCTCCAGTGCAGAGGGCGATCTCCGAAGTGCCTAGCCTCACTCAAGTGCAAGGCCATGAGACGCCGTCGATTGTCCCACCGTCGCTTCAAGTCGAAGTGGGTTCCCCACTCCACCTTTGTTGCTGTTTGTGAGTTTGGCTTTTGCGGAGGCTCGGACGATGGGAGGTCCGCGATAGAACGCTTGGATCGGAATGCCGTTTCCAACACCGACAAGACCTGGGGGTTCACTCGCCAGGCTGTCCGCTGCAAGCGATTTGCTGTGCTCATGGCCATGGCCGCAGCTGCGATGCGTTCTTGTTGGTTTATGAAGAGTGGGGCGTTGGCCATAGTGTTGGTGAAGTGGTTTTTCTTTGACGGTCGAATGAACTCCAGAAGGTCATTGATGACGAAGTCCTGCCAGTCGCCGTGTGGCGTGTGAGAGACTGCTGTAATGTGATCCAGCGAGTTGAAGATCGCCTTGTTCCGGTTCATCCACGCGAGCGTCTCGTCGGTGGGGTGGACCTCCTTCGTCGCGAACATCTTGGGGCCACCAATGCGCGTCAGACTCGACGTGAACCTGACGGCACCAGTCGCCTTCTCGAAGAGGATGACTAAGATGGCGCCGACACGGGTGCGCTGTCGGAACGTCAGATCCCGGCCGACGTTCTTCTCATGGATCAAGAGCGTGACGATCTCACGACCTAGATCTTTCAAGGCCGGGGTGGTCACCAACCGCCGAACAATGACGCGAGTCGTGATCTCAGCTGTAGTGGCGATTCCGAACTGGGTCCGGACAACGTACAGAGGCGAGGCTTTGGACGCCTTGGTGAACCACGCCTTCAGATATAGCTCAAATCTCTGCGCGAGTTGTCGAGCGAGTTCCTTTTCAGCTGGGGTCATTATCGAGTTCGCGGTGGCACAGGGTGGGAGAAGGATCCCACGCCAGATAGACCTCGACCCGTCTCAGCGTCCACAGCTTGCGCTTGCCCCGTGGTCCTCGCTTTGCCCAACCCCAGATCTCGAAGCGGTTGTTCCGCTCTAGCCATCGCGTGAGATCGTCGCGACAGTCGGTCGTTGCCTTATGCAGCCGGCTCGACATGTTGCCCGTGCTGGTCGCCTGGATTCCCAGGACGCCGTCGCTGCTGTCCAGGGCCACCAGATCGATGCATCCGAAAAGGTCAGCCCTGCGCCTCATTTGAGGAATCCAACGCTCGACTACGCCTGCTCGCCACTGCCATTTCCTGCAGCGTTCCAGGGTTCGAGCGGTGGGGGAGGCAACCATCAGATGGTGGTCTTCAGTCGAGCATGAAGAATCCGTAGCTCCGTGACCGGCAGCGATGAAATATCCAGCACAGTGTCACCCATGAGGTCGCTGGCCATGCTTGTGATGTGGGCATCCGTCAGCCCCATTTCCCCGATGGCTTTCAGGACTTCCTTCTTGGGGAGTTTGGCTGGAGGAGCTTCGGGTTCGCCCAGGCCAAAATTGTCTACTGGGTCGGGTGCCGGCTCTGGTGTCTCCACCTCCCAACCTGTATCGACCTGGGTGAGGGGTTCGCTCGCTACCTCGACGACCTCCACTCGCTTGTCTTGCTCTATGTCGAGCGCGATTGCGGACGCCAATTCGGTGGACATGGGAACGCTCCCACCATTCAGCAACGCACGGATCACCGTCTTCCGAGCCATAGCGGCGTAGTCGTTGCGCCAGAAGTTGGAGTTCTTCGCTGCGCTCCGGTTTCGGCGCTCCTCGATTTGGGCCTTGGTCATCACCAAGCTGATCGGCCGATCCCAATCGCGAAGCTCCACAAGACAGTAGGCACCCAGGATGTTCTCGTCTTTGAACTCAATCGATCCAAGTTCTGCGCCGGGATGCTCAATCACACCAGTCGCCTTGTCATACTTGAATTGCTCGCCTTTGTAGACCAATTCAGCGGTGACTGTTGCCACACGCGGATGGCGCTGCGCCAACTCCATGAGGCCCTTGTATCCGATTTGGAGGTTGGCATCTTTGCCATACGGCACCAAGTAGACATGGCCGAACTCTCCTGGTTGCAGGTTCAAGCGGGCGCACTGGTGGGCGGCTTGGTAGAAGCTGCTAGGCGAACACCGCTGTAGTTGCTTGTTCTTGGTCAGCTGGGCCAGGACGTTCGCCATGAACGACTTTATGTTCTTAGGGCCGACAAGTTCAGCGAGCGCAGATTCCTTCTGATAGATAACTTCGACGATTGGGTTCTGAGAGCGGGTCGCGAGATTTGTCATTGCATTACTGGTTGGCTAGGGGCGAATTTGGAGACCATGGAATTGTTCTTCGCTAGGCGTTGAATCAGCAACCGCTCGCGCTCGACATCGTCGGCGCAATACTGAGCGACTTGCTTGGGTGTCATGTTGGCGATGTTCGCTCCACTACCTGTCTTGGGGGGCAAGCCAAACATCCGAAGCCACTGGTCGCAGGTGCCCTCATGCAGGACATCCATGGCGTCAAAAACCCATGAGGTTTCATAGCGGTCCCGGCGCACCGTCTCTGGCCACCACCACGGGAGTTTGATCGCCAACGCAGCGGCACGAATCCGAATGGTGGGGAGGTCGAAGCCTCGGATGTTGAAGCCAGCGAGGACGCATGGACCCTTCGATGCTAGATACTCGATAAACCCTCGAAGAACGTCGCCTTCGTCGTGCTTGTCATCCGCGCACCAGACTCGAGGGTTTCCCCCCGCCAGGTCAGCGATCCCAATCGCGTAGATCTGGTTTCCGTAGGCTTTGAGCGCAGCCTTTTCGATGATGCCCTGGAAGTGGGCAATGATGTGTGCGCGGACCTTGTCAGGGTCTTTCCGATTTCCGAGCAAGATCCCCTCGCTCGCCGCGAAGTCGACGAGGTCGCTATACTCAGTGATGTTCTCCAGCACAGCGATCTTTTGATCGTGTCCGAGCCGTTCGGTCATCTCGAGATGGCGATGGGTTTCGATGTCGAAAACACCCAGCCATCGCGGAAGGTCATTCGTTTCTTTCAATCCTGCTCCTTTGTAGAGGTCTGATTCGGTGAGTCCGTATAGCCAAGTCACGACGTTTCAGCGTTTCCAGCGATTCACCGCATCGACGAGATCTAGGATGGCCGCCGTGACATTGGCGTCGGTGTCGTCTTCGTCGAGCCGGCTACACAGAGTTTCGGCTGCTTGAAAGAGAGCTGGTGCGAGCGCGAACAGCTTTCCGATTTCCATGGCTGGAATTGGACCCGCATACTCGTCCGTGTCATTGACGGTGGCGATGTAGGCGGTGCCTTTCGGAAGATCCGCACAGATCTGGATCTCGCCGTTAGCACGGCAGGCGTAGAGGTCAGTTGGAATTGTCTTCATGGTTCTTCTCCTTGATTTTTTTGAGCATTTGAAAGAACGCCTGGCGAGCCCGTGGGCTGGCCTTGATCCTTCCGGGTCGTTCGTCGAGATATGCTTGAGCCTCGGCTTCTGAGATCTCAATTTGGAATGTCGTGTTGACATACGCCAGCGCGTCGGTGAGCGTCATGTCGCAGTGATCGACCTTCTCGCGCATGTGGCCAAGCGCCGTATCTCGGCGATAGGCTTCGCGTTCAGAGGGTTCGAGCCGGCGTAGCTGGCTCTCGAAATACGAGGGCTTCTGGGGCTTGGGTTCAGGCTGGTATTTCATGGTCTTGACGAGGGTCTCGAAGTCCTTGAATTCGGCACCCATGACCGCAGCTGGTGAGCGCGGTCGACGCTTGACCACCGATTGGTGGTAGCGGGCAAAATCGGCTGGAGTGAGACCGGCCTGATGCCAGCGAATTGCGTATCGACGACGTGCTGGCGGGAGGTTGCGGAAGAGGCCGGCTCGCAGGAATTCGCGGTCCAGCACCTCGATAGGATTGGTCCTGGTTTTGGTGGCGCTCATGCTGCCTCCGGAACCAAAAAGGCCAGGATCAGAAGGAGCGTGATGAGCAGGCAGGAGAAGGCGACCTCCACCACATCCAGTTTATTTTTCTCACCCACCCACCCATCGCTCGCTGGGCGAGACCAGGGTGGTGGGGTTGTAGTACACTTCTGGGAGGGGGTACTCCCCTCTGGTGTACTGTGGATGGGTGGGTATGTACCAGGGTTCTGAGAGTACACACCCCCCCCCATACCCCCCCCCTCGCGGGAGGGGGAGCAGGGCACAATTGGGGGCGAAGCACCGACCTGCTGCATATCCGCTACACTCGCGGGCGCGGTCGCTGGAAAGCCGCCTGCTACGGGGCTTTCGGAGAATCGGTCCTGGGACCTGAACCTAGCGCGTCTGCCAATTCCGCCACCTGGGCTGGTTGCGTTGCGATAGCCTAGCAATTGCATTGCGATACTCAACAACGAGTTGCGTCTCATCCGTGTTTCTCCCTAGTGCTTTGTGATAACTCAGCTATATCCGTGCTAGTGCTTTGTGTCGCTACAAATCCGCTACAGTCGATCTCGATGTCCTTGACCGCGTCGAACAGGTCGCCCTCGTCCATTCCGACGTAGTGCTTCATCGTGATGGACAGGGCGCTATGCCGCATGATCCGCCGGACCATCTCCGGGGCAACCCCCACGTCGTTCATCAGGATGGTGGCGCAGCTGCCGCGCAGGGAGTGGAAGTCGAGCCTAGAGCCGTCCAGTTGCGTTGTGGCGATGCCTGCGGCCTCGGCGTCTGATCGCACCAGCACAGGCAGCAGATGCGAATCACGCGGCATCTGCGGCAGCACAAGGTCATCTGGGGAGATTACCTTGCTCGCCCGCTTGGCCTGGGTGAGCTTCTCGTCGGCGAGCTTCTTGGCGAGCGACGGGATGAGGGGCAAGACCTGGGCCTTGCCGTTCTTGGAGACCGACGCGTTTGTGGTTAGGTAGGGGCGCTCCTCTTCAAGGTGGATCTGACCCCACCGGAGGTCGAGCAATTCACGGCGGCGTAAGCCGGTAAAGGCCGCCACCCAGTAGACCATGGCGCGCTCAGGGCTGGCGTAAGCGAGTTTGCGGATGTCGTCGATCCGCAGCTTGATGCGCTTGCGAACCTCGCGGCCAGATGTGGAGGTCCGCTGAAAGTCTGCGAAAGGCGATTCTCCGAGCCTCTTCTGGCGAACGAGCCAGTCGCCGAATTGCGCGGCCAGGACACCGTAGTCGTTGCGGGTCTTGGTGCTCGCTGGGCGCAGCTTGCGCTGGCTGCGAACCGAGACGACGCCACCGTTGGTGAGGTCCAGCAGGAAGCCGTTGAGCTTCTCGGCGGTGAGGTCGGCCAGTGTCTCCGCCCCCATGTGGTTGAGCATGTTAGCCAAGCGGTTGCGGTTCGTCTCCACGTATTCGTCGCAGGGTGCCCCGCGACCGTTGTTGAGCGATCCGATCTCCATCGCCTCGAAGAAGCTCTCGACGTGTTCACCGATGGGGCGCACGCGCTCCTCCACAATCGGGTTGTAAAGGCCAGCCTTGAAATCCGCGAATTGTCGCTCGGACTCGGCTTCGAGTTGCTGGGCGGCTCGCTTGGACGGACCAGCGGATTTGACCACCCGCTTGCCGGTAGGGAGCTTTCGAGCGTTGTAGTACCAATTGTTGCCTCGCTTGTAGACCATGTTCTTCTCCTGGTTGTGGGGGGGGCTATTGCGTGAGGTAGGCTTCAAGTTGCAGTCGCGACCACTTGTTCGCTCGACCGTTACTACTCTTGAAGAATGGCTTGGGGAGTTCGCCGGCCTGGACATATCTCTGGAAGGTCTGCTGGTGCAGGCCGAGAAGGGCCGCTGCTTCCGACTTGCTAAGGAGCAATTTGCGGTGGGTAGGAACTGTGGGTTGAGGTTGATCCTGACCGATCATTGTGTTCGTCATGGTTTTTCGGGGAGATCGGCAGCCGCAGGCGCCCTTTCCTGATCACACCTTGTGCCGGGTCCCTCTACGCCCGCGTCTGCCGGAGTGTGAATATACTCTACATACCATCCATCAAGTTGATGTTCAACCTAGTGGATCGAATTCCGCAAAATTATCTGAGCGGTTGCAATTGGGCGCAAAAGCCCTAATTCCTCTCTGGTAGTTGCCAGGGGGGTCCTGGCGGGGTGTCCATGACATCGGCTGAACACGAGTATTCTGATATCTTCTCCGAGCGCCTCACCGAGGCGCTGGAGGACATAGGATGGAGCCGGCGCAAGCTCGCGGAGCAGAGTGGCGTGACCCTCGCAGCTATCCATAGCTGGTTTCGGACCCCTCCGATTCGCCCAACCTTAGAGAATGCCGCGCCTTGCGCGAACGCGCTGGGGGTCTCGCTGGACTGGCTTACGGGCCTCGCCGATCAGAGAACGCCCATCGGAGACAAGATGGAGCGCGGGTCGGTCTTGATTGACGAGGAGGTGCTCGAGGCCGTGTTCGCCAGGCGACCGAGTGCCGCACGCCTTCGGAAGCTCCTCTCCTGGGATCCTCCCCTGGTCAATGGAATGATCATCCTCCCTGAGCGATTTCGTCTTGTTTCGTACGAGGAGGGCCGTGCCTTGGTGGAGAAGATCCAGCGGAGAATAAGCGGTTCTCAACCCAGGCTTTATGCCGAGTGGTATTCGAGATTCGAGAATGCGTTGGACGAAGAGGTCTAGAAACCATTTGACCGACAAACGCTAATTCATTACCTGTATCCAGATGGTGAATCCTACTCGTTTGTGGCGTATGCCTGCGCACAAATCGGTGCAGGCTAGGACGCGTTATAAAGTCAGTGCCCTGGGTGTGATTGCTGGGCTGGCCGTCGCTGGCAATATCTGGTTGCTTTCGGAGCGGGTTACGACGAAGGGGGGCGGCCAGCTCCCAGAGGCGGTTGGAAAGGCGAAACAAAAGGCGACGAAGCGTGAGATCGCCTACAGGAAAAACCCTGTCCCGAAGATTGGTCAAAACAGGAATGCAGACTTCACCGCTCTGAAGCCGAGGGCTACGTCGCTTGCGAATAATCACGAACGTCGCACGGCACAGCTACGCGGAACCTCCACGATTGGGGCATGGCCCACCTTCGGCTATTTGAATGCGGTGCAAACCGCGCTCAAACCCGCCGCAAACAACTCGTTTGGACTGCACTTCGCGCTGGCAACGCTGTATCTCCATTCGAAGACCATCATGCTGGCTGCCAAGACCTTCATCGGCCGCGAGGGCACGACGACCGACGAGAAGCAGTCGATTCAAGCGCATATCACTGGGCTTTCGTTACTCACGGATTTGAAATCGGTTCCAGTGAACGGCTGGCTCGTCACGAGTATGCCGGGGCTCAACAAGGGCACGGCAACAGATAGGTCGGGGACCGTCACGAAGGCCACGGCAACACGTAGGTCGGGGACCGTCACGTTTTGGTCGAAACCAAACGTCAGCTATAGAGTCATGGCACGCGGATACGTGATTCTTCGCCAATGTGCTATGGACCCGACGTATCCGATGCAGGACACAGCCTCTTTGCTGCATTCCGACCTCGAAAATATCTGCGCCGAATTCCAGGCCGTCAAGTAGTCAGCGAACCTGCATCTCGGCTCCCCTGCTCATCGTCAACTCGACAGCATCCGACAGGGCTTGGGCATAGAGCGGCAATCCCTTCAACGCGGGATCGCTGGGAACCCGAAACAGGGGTCGACTTGCGAGGCCGTTGAAGAGCACAACCGGCACAACGAAGTGCGGCCATGCTAGGAGGTAGCAGGGGATCCCCCGCGACACGCCGATCAGGGTGTTGTCCTTTGTGAACCCAATCGCTACCCAGGCCACCGCAAGCGGGGGAGCCGAATCGCCAATGTCGAGAATCATGTCGACATCCTCTCCCCGTTTTGGGCTTGAGAGCCAGAATGCGATCTCCTTATCGCAGCTGCTCCCGTAGAGGATGTTGCCAGGGGCGGTGATAACATCGCTCTGCCCAGTAGATGGAAGAGCCAGCGCCAAGGCCGCACATAGATGTTTGAGCATATTGCCTCCGATTTAGTAGCTACGGTTACTGGTGATTGAGTTGACACACCGGGTAGAACTCGATACAAATAACGCGTCGACCAGTTCGACCTCCCCAGAGAAACCCCCCGTTCCCGTCGCGTGAGCGCCAGCCCCCTTGCGCGGCGGGATTTTATTTCGGACGCTCCGGGGAAATCCGGTCAGTCCGACCTGGGCGGTGGTAGCAGACTTCTTCTCCCTGCTGCCATCGTCCTGCTTTTCGCAGAGGCCATGGTCAGAAAAGAGCAACAAGACATCGTGCGCGCCCAGCAGGCAGCAGATAACGCTCAAGCCACCGCTGACGCTGCGAAGGTCACGGCCGAAGCGATTGATGTCACCCCATACATCAGCGAAGACGGCAGCAACCCAATGGCTGCGGACCTTGCCATGGGGTCCAACAAGATCACCGGCCTATCCGATGGAGGCGACACCAATGACGCGGTGAACAAAGGCCAGCTTGACGCGCACACGGGTGATGCGACCAAGCACTTCACCGAAGCGTCAATCGATCACGGTGCAATCGGTGGGCTGACGGATGACGACCATACCCAGTATCTAAAAGCTGACGGCGCCAGGTCAGCGACCGGCAAGATCACAATCGTCACAGCGGAGCCTACCCTGTCGCTGGCCGACTCGACCTCGGACGCTACGACGAAGATCGGTAGCATCGTGGTTCCCTCCGCAACCAACAGCGAGGAAGATGTCTGCGCCCTTCGCCTCCGCAACACGACCGGCGTGTCGAAGCTCTACCTCGGCGGATCCGGATCAAGCTCCGAGAATACCTGCACCGCAATCGGGTTCTACATAGCATCATCAGTCCACACGGCTGGGGCGAGTTCGACCGAGGTGTGCAGATTCAAGAATGGCACCGCCCGCATCGGCGGGACCGGCGGAAATCCCGCAAGCTGCGCCCAGTTGGAAGTCAAGTCCACGACGGGCGGCCTGCTGCTGCCTCGGATGACCACAGTGCAGAAGAGCGCGATCTCTTCGCCGGCCGCCGGCCTCATGGTGTGGGATACCACCCTGTCCGCTGTTTCGGTTTACAACGGCTCTGATTGGGATTCGCTCTGATGTATTGCCAGGTTTGTAGAAAGCCCAAGTGCTCGGAGCCAGATGTCTGCGAAGCCGTGGCCGTCAAGCAGGAACAAAATCAAGTCCCCATCGGATATCCACACCTGAGCTGTTGTGACGAGCGCGAGCGCCTGCGAGCGGATGTCCTGAAGCTCCGAAAGAAGATGGGGGCCAAGTGAAATTCGCCGCGTGCGCCCTGGGCCAACCAGGAGACAGCTGGGTTCCCGACCACCGCTTTGCGAGGGGCGAGAGGTCGACCTCCCTCCGAAACCGCTGTCCTGACCGTCGAGTAGCCAATCTCGAGCGCGGCACTTTCATCCATCCGGGCGTTTTTGATGATACGGGGACGCTCGGACCCGGCCGACCACGTTGGTCGGTCGGTGATTCTAATTTGGCGCCCAGGATTTCCCATAACCCTGACCCCCGCGGGTCTCGACTTGGTTTGGTAACGTCGTCAGAGGTCCTGGGTGCCGTTTGAATGAGCTGGCTGTTTGTGCCGGGAATGGAGGGATGTCCCTTGGACTCCGACTCGCTGTCCCTGGCTTGCGAACGGTCGCTCTGGTGGAACGGGAAGCCTTCGCCGCAGCACACTTGGTCGACAAGGTTGCAAAGGCATTCTTGGATGAAGCTCCTGTCTGGTCTGACGCTCGATCCTTCGATGGCCAGGCGTGGCGTGGAATCGTGGATATCGTCACTGCGGGGTTCCCGTGCCAGCCATTCTCTACCGCCGGCAGCCTCCGAGGAACAGGCGACGAGCGTTGGCTCTGGCCCGACATCGAGCGCATCATCGAGGAATGCCAGCCCGCGTTCGTTTTCTGTGAGAATGTCCCTGGGCTTGTGGGTCGAGGACTTGGACATCTCCTCACCGGACTTGCCCGTCTCGGCTTCGATGCGGAATGGGATCTGTTCAGCGCAGCAGCGGTGGGAGCCCCTCACCTTCGACGTAGACTCCTGGTGCTTGCTGCCCACCCCGACCGCCTTCCAATACGGGACAACGAACAACGGCGATCCAGGCGACGGGAGAGGCGAGTACAAGACCAAGGGCACGCCCAGCCTGGAAACCATGGCCAGGAAAAAACTCTGGCCCAGCCCAGCGGCGCGAGACTACCGCTTCCCAAACGTCCGATCCCGAAAAGAGAGAGGTGGACAGCTGGAAGGAGAGCAGCTGCCCAACGCAGTTGGTGGGCCTCTGAGCGCGGACTGGGTCGAGTGGCTCATGGGCCTGCCAGTCGGGTATACCGCGCTGACCGAATCCGCTCTCTCGGAAACGGAGTGGTCCCACTGGCAATTGCAAATGGCTTCCGCGTACTCCGAGCTAGAGGGGGCTGGTGAGTGACTGGCGAATTCATTTTGGTGGGGGGGTTGGTCGTCCTTATTGCTATCGGTATCTCGCTATCTCTACAGCAGGATGACTGACGCGATCCCGCGCAAGAACCAGGGGAAACCTGGCGTGGACATGGTTCCCCCAGAACTGGTGATCGGTGCCGCCCGCGCTTTCGCTATCGGTGCCGCCAAATACAGGGGACTCGACGATTTCAACTTCATGCGGTCCTATAGATATCGAACCGTCTACGCCAGCATGATGCGGCATCTGCTCGCGTGGTACTCTGGAGAAGATAACGATATCGAATCAGGACTTGGACATCTCGATCACGTAGCGAGCAACCTTGCCATGCTCATGCACTTCGTCGACCAGATGCCCGACAAGGATGACCGACCGTTCTCCAAAAGATCAGCTGAACCAATGGGCGACTGAAGAGTGTCCTGCCCGGAAGCGGTGCTTGACGTGCCAGGATCCGCATTTCCATGACTTGGCAGTCGAGTTCGTAAAGCTGGCCCAAGCGCGAGAAACCAACCGGTCTCTCATGGCCTTTCACCGCTGGCTGAAGGATACGCAAGGCTACCCCTACAGCTACTCCGCAATTCGAACGCACATCCTCTACTGCATCGGAGCCGACGATGTCGAGGAATGAGAAGCGAAAGGCTGCATTCCAAGCCGCGAAAGACGATGCCGCCAAGGTCCGCGAGAAGAACCGCAAGATCCTCCACGATGTACTCGATCACCCTGAGCGACAACGTGAACTCAGGGCAGATCTCATCCAAGATTTACGGCGCGTCTTCGATCATCCTGACAACCCCTTCTCCGGATTCGCCGCCAGCCGGAAACGCTACGTAGAACTCGGACACTACCCAGAACACCTCGTACACGCGTTCTTCGGAAACCACACCGAGTTCCTACGCGCAGCCGGTCTACACGACCTGCGAACCACAACGAAGGTCAGGAACCGAGCCGCTCAACTACACTCGCACCAACGCATCGCAGAGTTCGCAGAGGAAAACGTCCTCCGATACACAGATCGATTCCAGATCGCAGCCGGCCGACAACACCTGGAGATACTCGTCGCGTCCGACTTCCACTCGCAGTTCTGCGACCCGTTCGCGCTTGAGGTCTTCCTCGAATCCTGCGCCATGGTGCAACCCGATATCATCGCCGTGAACGGTGACCTCGTCGACTTCCCAGCATTCTCCAGACACCAAAACCTACCAGGGCACTTCCACATCTCCGCATGGGACGAATGCGTCTGGGGCAAAGACCTCTTCGCCAGGCTACGCCACATATGCCCGAACTCCGAGATCACCTTCATCATCGGGAATCACGAGTATCGACTCGTCCGATACCTCGCCGACTCAGCACTCTCGAGCTTCCCATGCCTGTCGTTCGAAGAAATATTCGGACTCACCGAGTTCGAGGTCAACCTCGTCTGCAGATCCAGCTTCCTCGCACCAACCTCCAAAGCTCGAGCCAAAGACGTTCGCGAAAACTGGGCCGTCTACGGCGATTGCTACACCATCACCCACGGACAGTCCATCGCCATTCACGCCGCACAACAACAGCTCAAGCGATACGGCATGGCCGGCACCTCCGGACATACACACAGACCTCAACTCTTCACCGATAACACGCTCGGCGCAGGACCACTCTCCTGGATGTCCACGCCCATGATGGCACACGCCTGCGTCGGATCCGACTACATGCCCGACCCAACTCGATGGAACGGAGGATTCGGACACGCAGCCGTACTCACAACAAAACAATGCGTATCACAAGAGATCATTCTCGTACACCCAGAATGGGCGACCTTCGCCGGCAGATCATGGACACCAACAGACAAAGCCAGAAAAACTCGGGAGGACATGACCCCATGAGCGAACCTCTCAACCGAGACTTCCGCAGACGCGTAGCTCGAGAACTCGCAAAACTACGCGACCTCTGGGTCGACATGAGACGCGACGGACTCGGAATCGAATCCGACGACGGAACAAGATCACCAGAAGAAGAATTCCTACTCGCCGAAGCCGAATTCGCCTTCTCACTCTTCGCCAGAGCACACCTCACCAAAACCATGGGAACCTCCTCATGGCACAAAGCCATGATCAATGGGCAATTCCCAGAAGACTACGGATCCTCAGATGACGAAGCATACGAATGACCTCCGAGCCTGGCTTGCGCGACAAGAATGCATCGCCATCGACAACGTCCAGTGCAGAGACAATCTCAAACCACAATCCTCCTGGTGCGTCATATGCTCCGCTCAGGCCGTCGCAGAACAACAGCAACGAGAACTGCACATACAGAATTGGATCAATAGAAACGAATCCTGGGCGCTCAGAAGGAAAGCCAATCGAGCCATCCTCATCGCAGCTCTACTCGCAGCTGTAGCTGTCGCTGCTTACTTGTAAGCGATAGCGGTTATGGTAGACTCCTGATATCGCAAGGACGGAGGCCGCCTACCTCGTTATTCAGCGGACTTGCGTAGATCGGGAGATGGGCACCCCGGTCGCCCTTTGCGGGGTTTTGGGGTCGGATGCATTTTCCCCCCTATTACGTATACTGTAGTCCCGCTAGTCCCCCCTGCCGGGGGGTCATGGGAAAGGCCTGACGGTCGGCCGACATCAGAGGCCGCCAAGCTGGGCCCAGGGCGACGGGGACGCGCCGCCGGTACTGCATTGCGGGGGTGGCTGGGTTGTCATCCTAGCGGGGAGGGCGACACTGCCGGGACTTGCGGTCGACCTGTCGCGAGATTGCAGCGACAACCCCGGGGAGGTGGTCGACAAACACGGGCAAAGGGTCGACGGGTTGTCGGTATCCAGGCCCCAGGACAACGGTACCGGCGGCACAGGTCGACGATGGGCGACCGGGATACCGATAGCGTATACTTATGGTGGGACGCGAAACCCGCCCTCCACCGCCCCAAAAACCACCCTCGACCACAAATCCTCCCGAAAAAGGTCGGCCTCCCGGCGACGAAAAAGGCCCTCCAACCGCAGCTGGAAGGCCAAAAAATTCCGGACCCGCTCGCCAGGTTATCGCTATCGGTTATCCGTCCTCCCTCTTGACTAGCTCGCGAAGGGCAATCTCTCGCATATCGTGTTCTTGCCAATCCGCACCGCGCACGCCTTGCTCGTGATTTTCGAGTTCCTCGCGAGCGGACATCCCGCGCCGGTCGAGATCCTCCGCGACGGATGCCACCTCAGTCCGGAA
>CEUI01023448.1_pt1 | contig 26454 bp, 9 predicted proteins | sample 531411 | NCBI WGS metagenome assembly CEUI01 (sample SAMEA2622841, study PRJEB7988) | marine metagenome | isolation source: saline water (ENVO:00002010), including
GTCTCTAGTATATTTATATCTAAATCTTTCTGATGCTTCAAAATACTCTATATCAGCAAAACCATCTTGTAAATATTCTAACTTTAAAGCAAAATAATTTACACATAGTGGATCGTCACAATCATCATCAGAACTATACCTAATAAAATGATGTTGATCCATATAATCTACGCCTTCTTGTCTTTTATAATCTATTTCAAATAAATATTCAACCCCTCGTACTTTACCAACAGTAGCTGCATCACTATAGTTAGATTCCGTTCCATCATAAAACGTTTTCGCTTTATTCTCATATCCAAATCTAGCTATCTTCCTTAAACCTACAGTAAAGTTATAATCATAAGGGGTTGATATAGTTTGTGTAGACAGGCCATTGTCTACAGAAAAAACGTTAACATCAGATAATGATGTACCACCATTTACCGCTGCATAAAACGTAGAAAACTTTAAAAGTTTTTTTACATCATCTATATCATACGTTTGCGCTGTTGCAAAGTTTGATATTAATAGTATTAATATTATTAGTTTTTTCACCATATCATATTTTGTTTATAATCACTTGTATTTGTAAATGTTTACTATTATTTTGAGAATGGGTTTGCTTGCTTGTTGTTAGATTTGTTTCTTTTTGAACTAAATGGGTTTATTGATTTGTAGCCTGAATTCTTTTGATTACTTTTTTGATTCTTTTTTACTTCTTCTTTTATTTTTAATACATCACTATCGGTAACACCCAAATCCCAAGTATTCCAACCGAGTATTAAAGCAATTCTTTGCCAAGCAGCGTTATCTTCATCCATAGATTGCTTAATATTATTTATTTTATTTATAACCCTACTCATTGGTATGTTTGTTATACCTTCAACAACACTACCGATAGACTGCCATCTTGGATTGCTAATATCATACATTGACATTTCTGGTATAACTTTTCTATTAAACTTTTCTGTTTGAAAAGATGAATATATTTTTCTAGCTTTAGAACCTATAGGTGGAGATATATTTAACATTTGCAACAATGTATACGTTTGATTTTCGTTGTAACCTTTAGTTCTTTGTTTTTGATACTCCATTATAGTATTTTTAGCTGTAGCTACAACCGCTCCAGTTACACCTAAACCTCTTAATATAGAATCCACCATACCGTTAGCCACTCTAACTGTTCTTTTGTTTTTCTTTTTATCATCTTCATCTTCATCATCAAAAGCTAAAGCAAATAATGCTGATTGTAAAGCGTTAAATACAAAGTTTTGAACAGCGCCATAGTATACTATTCTTGATATATTAGTTTTTAAATCACCCCTACCCTTTGCTATATCAATAACAGACTTTTTCATACGCCTAGAATATTGCATGGTAACATTTTGAAAAGCTAAAACTACTCTACCTAGTATACTAGCTTGTTCTTTTGATATTAAAGATGGATCTGCTGATTGCTGAACAGGTTCAGAAGAATCTACCATATCTTCAAAAGCTTTAGCTTCTGCTTGTTGTTGTGATAAACCTTGTTTTTTATATGTGTTTACTCTATTTCTATAAAAAGTAGCACCACCCGCTGCAATAGCGAAACTATCTGCAATCTGTGTAGGTAAAAAACCAATTTTTAACAAATAAGCTATCATAGCTTTTGGTTTATTTTTCTTTCCAGCAACCGCGTTAGCTAAAGCAGCTTCGTTAACATCTAATTTTAAACCACCTCTTCTTTGTCTTAAAAAATCAGAATTAAATATCATTGTAAAATCTTTTATAAATCTAGGGAAGTTAGCTAATGCCATAGCCGCTTTTATAGGATTGTTATCTCCCCAGTTTATAAAGTTTGCTGTAGATAAAGTTTGTAGTAACGCTGATCTTGTGTTAAAAAACATAATAGCACCAATGGAATTACTAACCCAATTTAACCATTTATTAACTTGTCCATTTTGTCCTGTTGGTCTGTTATTACCGTTTTCCATACGATATAACATATCTTTTAGTGCCTCGACAAACTCAGGTCCATAAACAGCTTCTAACTTATTTAAATTTTCTTTACTAAAAACAATATCTTTATTATTTAAAAATTCTTGTAAGTATACTTTTCTAGCAACTTTTTCAGTAACGTGATCTAAATCAGATAATATTGTTTCTGCAGCCCAATTTTCTCCAGGTTTAGTATAACCTTCAGGTTGTAAAGAAATAACACCTAGTTGATCAGCGAAATCTCTTAATTGATTATCTTCTAATACAGCTTTAATTAGTTTTTGTTTTTCTTGTGGGCTAATATCTGGTGTTTCAAATCCAGATTTTTCCCATAAATAAACTCTTACAGCAGCATCGTGCGTAAAGTTTGTTCCAGGAACCACTGATCTTAATTTTGACCTTACACCTTCTTTAGATTTTAATAACGTTTTATAATTATCAGCTATATTTTGTTTAATATTATTAATTCTTTGAACACCTTTTCTATATGGTTTATATAAATTATCTTCAAAAAACTTAATTTGTTGTTCACCAAGTTTACCTTTAGCATTAGCTATAACATACATAAGACCCATAAAATCATTAGAACCAGCTGTGTTAAAAAATCTATCACCTAAATTTTTAGTTCTTTGAGCACCTTGTAATCTAGCTTGTGCTCCAGAAATTTTAGTTGTAGCGTCTATACCTTCGTTGAGTTCTATTATTTTATTAAGATCATCACTTAAACTTAATTTAGTTTGTTCTTTGGCTAATTGAACTTTAGATTTAACATCAAATTGATCTAATACATTTTGAACCGCTTGAACGTTTTGTAAAGCATCGTCAGCAAAATATATATCATTATAACCTTCAGAAACTTTTTCTGTTATCCATAAAGCTTTAGCTTCAGATGTTGAATTAGCTAATCCAGTTATATTTTGTAAAGGTATATTTAAACCAAGCCCTTTTAAAAACTCATGTATTGCTAATTGAGATTCTGGTGGACGAGCTGTTAATATAAATTGATTTTTAGTTCCAAACTTTTTTGCTCTTTCTAAAGCTTTTTTAAAGAAAGGACCTTCTCTACCTTGAACAACTTTATTAAACTCAGAAAAATCAAATATATAACCTTTAGCAGCTAACTCAACATAATCTCTAGCATATTGTTCGGCGTTTAATTTACCTTTTTTACCATCTGGAGTGGTATATAATATCTTAGAGTTTGTTCTAGCTAACGTGTCATCGAAATCCCATATACTTATACCTTTTTTATCAGTAATAGAAAGACTTACTTTTTCAGCTTTTAAAGCTATATTGTGATTGTTAACATCTTCTTGTGTTATTGATAATGAAGCAACATCTTCTCTGGCTATAACTTTTGTCATTGGATCACCACTTATATCAATAGCATTTTTCATTTTTCCTTTAGGTAAAAATTTAATTCTATATCTACCTTCTGTAGTTACCTTACCACCAACTTTATCCATTATATCAGTAATATAATTTGGAGCCCAAAGTGTTTCGTGATCAGAGAATATAGCTTCAGCTTGGGCTATTGTTTTTATATCACTAGTTATTATAGTGTTCATCAACTCAGCCATAGTCAAAGCATTAGGTCCCATGTGCTCGTTTTTATAGTTTAAATCATGGATAGTAGCTAATTCTAACGCTATTATATGATCTTGATCTGTTAAATATTTTGGATTACCATTTTTATCAACAGCGTTTCTTTTGTATTTAGGATCTTTTTTGTTAGCATTATATCTTTCCTTATACTCTATACAATCTTTCCAACTATCTCTATACTCTTGTTTAGCTTCGTTTCTAACTCGTAACAAAGCATTTTCTTCACTTATATTTTCATTATTAACTAAATCTTTTACAGCTTTTGTATTTTTAGTAATAGCTCTAGGAGACATCATACCTACAATTTTACCTTTTCCTTCAGCGAGATATAAACCTTTAATAGTACTAAATGCTCTAAAACCTTCTATAATATTTGTTTGTAGTTGACCCATTACATAAAGATACTTACTGTCTATAACTCCAGCTTTATGCAACACATTTAGTTTAAGCGCTAAGTATTTTAATAAAGCCATATTAGCTTTATTAATGTTTAACATATCGTTGTACGCCGCACCAAGTTTTTGCTTTCTTTCTTGCACGCTAATATCAGCTGCTAAAATACCATTCCAAACAACATCTTTAAACCAAGACTTTGTTTTAACTTGTTTACGTAAACTATCTTTGTGAACTATAAACTCGTTATAAGCTTTTCTAGTTTCTTCTGTAGAATATTTAGCTCCTTCTATCTCTTGGTATTTGTTTTTAGCTACTTTTTGTTTCTTCTGATCAGCGGTTAACGGTTGCACTCCTCTTCCTTGATCTTTATAACCCATCCAATCAAATCCAGCTGCTTCAAATATTACGCCAGGTATATATTCTTGTACTTTGTTTATGCTTTCTTCGTAATTTTTTTGTAAATCTGTATTTGGTCCTATTTTTTCTGAAGACCATTGTAATTGTTTTTCAGCTATTGGTTTTGATAATTCTTCCGGAATACCCAATCTTTCCATTTCTTTAATAAATCCTTTTGCACCATCAACAGCTTCTGGATTTTCGTATACTAATCTATCTACAATTTTAACGAGTTGAGGATGGTATTCTTTTGCGTAATTTAACTCTTTAGATTTTTCATAAGCTTCTATACCTTTTTCATTAGCTATGTTTGCTAGTTCTTCTATAATATTAATACTTTTTTCTACACTTAAAGATAAGCTAACTTGATCTTGCTTTGCTAATTCACCTCTTTGTTTATCAAACTCTTGTAATATATTTTCCAAACTAGCTTTAAATACAGCGTCTGGATTATTAGAGTTTTCTATAGTAAGATCATTAGCAACTTTTGTTATAAGTCCTTTGGTTAAAACTTGAGCTAAACTTCTTTTTCTTTCAATTAATCTACCAGCTGGACCAACAGTAAAATAAGCACCAAATTGAGCTCTAGGTATTGGTTTTATTATAAATATATCATTACCTTGTGGTGTTGCATCTCTTTTACCTGTGTTTATTATTTGAAAAAGTTTACCATATCTCTTTTTTATTTCAGATGTTGGTATAGATTTTTGTATAAAATCAAAATGAGTATCATGGAAAACTTTATACTGTTCACTAACTCCAGTAACTTTAGATACTTTACCCATCATATCCATTACTTTTTTGTTGATACCACCTTTTATAAGTTGTTTTATAACATTGTTTACATTAGCTGGATTTAATTCTATAACCTGAAGTATATCTTCTTTTAAATCTTGTATAAATTGTTCTTTACTTTCAATAGTTATATCAGCTAGTTTTTCTAATTCTCTTTGTCTTTCTACTTTTGGTAAAGGTTTGTCTTTCTTATCTACAGTCATATCAGCTGTTTGTGTAGCTATTTTTTTAGAAACTTTTTTACTTATGGTTTCTTCAGCTGTAGATTTTACAAAAGCTTCTGGTAAAAAGTATTTAAATACTTCTTTTGCTCTTTCTTTTAAAAATTGATTAAGATAAGCGGCAACGTTTTCATACTTGTGTTTTTCTTTTCTAAAGTCTTGAACTAATCCTAAAGCAGTTCTATGTTTAGATTCAGCTTTTTGTGTAGGAATCTTATCATATAAAAGCATCGACACTATATCTTCTCTTTTACTTTCTAAAATATTTTTTTGGTCTTCAGTTAGGTCTGCTGTCTCTATATATCTATTAAGTATAGAGTTAGCTTGACCTTCGTACATCATAGCTATTTCAAATCCAGCTGTTGATTTATCTTCCGATGTATCAGCTTTATATGCTTCGTTTACTTTATCAACTAAATCAGATAAAGATTCTTCAGCTGTATCTTGAGGTGTAAATACTTTATTTTGCTCTGTAATAGATAACGCTGGTCCTTCCATATCTATTTTACCAGCAAAATCAGATACACCAGCAACTAGATTACCTTTTCTAGCATTTCTACTATATTCTTTAATAAAATCAAAAGCTTGTTTACCGTCGTTAAATTTTATTTTTTTAAAACCCATAGCTCGTAACATAGGTGTTATAAAATCTATTATTTTTTGGCCAATACCTTCGCTATATTTAATTTCACCTTTTACTATAGCATCTGAAAAAGCTGTAAACCATTCATCAGTTGTTTCAAGATCAATTTTATCTCCTAATTTTTTCTTATAAAAGTTCATTCTATCTTCAATAGCTTTATAAGCTTTTGAATCAAGATTATTTTTTAACGTGTCCTTAAAACTAGCTACTAATTCTTTTCTCGCATTAGGATCAAGACCTTTTAAATGTTTATTTAAAACAGCATGTAGTACTTCGTGTGAACCGACACTAATAGCACCTGTTAACGCAGCTCTTTCTTTGTTTATTAAAACAACACTTCTACCATCATCGCCTTTAACTATTAATCCATCAGACATTAGTATCTGATCATCAGTTTTATCTTCTTGAGAAGCGTTTAATGCACCAACTACTTCTTTATATTTTTCAAGAAAAGATTTAGCAGTTTCTCCAGCATCAACATATTCCATACCTAATGCTTTAGCTGCTTTTTCAGCAAATTCAATTGTGCCTTTTAATCTTTTTTTACCAACAGCTAGAGCAACTCTTTTAGCAGCACTATCTTCTTCTTGTAAAAGTAATTCTGTAGATTTAGCACCTTCGTATTTATTAACAATACTTTCTATTTCGTTTTCAATACTTTCTAAAGTTTCTTTTGCTTTTGGAACTTTTTGACTACCTTCTTTTTTAACATCAGCTTGAGCTTTTGTTCTTTGTATTTCAAGATCAATTAATTTTTCTCTATCATTTTGATCTGTTATTCTATGATCAATTTGAGAATCAATTATAGCTTTGTTTTGTCTTTCGTAAACCTCAGCAGCAAAAACATCATCATTTTCAATAGTAATATCAGCCATAGCTATAGTTATATCATCCATAGCTTCTATTTCTTTTTTAAACTTTTCTTCACTAAGAGTTTCTGTACCTATTTTATATTTACGTTTTTCAAATGCTCGATATAATGATGTTGCTACTGCTCCTGGGGTTTGAGCAAACGCCTCCATTATTATTTCCGATGCATCATATTCTTGATCAGCTGCTTTTTGTCCAAAAAATTCACCAACACCACCAAATGCTCCTTCAGTACCTATACCTACTCCCGCTGCTGCCACTCCTCTAGTTCCAGCTTTTAAACTTGTTTTTGCTAATGCTTTAACTGTTTTTGTTGTAGCTACACCAGCTAAACCACCAGATAACATATCTATAGCGCCTATAGTTAAACCTCTTCTTAGTGCTCTATTTTTTACTTTTTGGTAATTATCTCCTTCTTCTAACCATTGTTTAATAGATTCTTTATTCCACTCTTTACCATCTTTTTCCATTTCTTCTTTTAACAACTCAGCAAAGGTTAAACCATGTTCCATAGCGGTTGATAAACCACCTAAAGAACCAGCTATAGCACCAGTACCAGCACCTATTAAATTACCAATACCAGGAGCTATAGAACCTAAAGTACCAAAAGTTAAAGCTCCAACTCCAGCTCCAGCACCAACATAACCTAAAGCGTCTCCAGTTTTACCTTCTAAAACATCTGCACCAGAATCATATAGAGCACCAAGCATCATAGACATTGATTGTGTTGCTATTTGTGACGCTAATATAGGATCTTCAAAAACTAAAGCTCTTAATGCAGCAAAAAATCCACCACCATCTTCTTCTACTTTCTTTTGAAATCTTTTCATTCTCTCCCCTTGTGGTAAATTATTTAATTTATCACCAGCGACAATCATAGCTTCAATATCATCAAGAGATGTACTACCTTTAAATATTTCTAGATTTTCTTCATTAGTTCTACCAGTTTCCCAACCTGTAGTTATAGCATCAATATACTCACCACCTATTTTCCATATAGAACCTAGTGGATTTCCTGGATCATAACTTGTAGTGAACTGTTGTTCACCTGTGTCATCTTCAGTTTCATCCATAAGTTTTATTGGAGCTTTATTTAAATACTCTTCTAATGTATATCCTAATTCTTCAGCGGCTTCAATAATCTCTTCTTCAGAATATATATCACCATCAACATGTATATAATTCGGCATATTAATTAAAGTTTTGTAATTTTGTTTTTATCTAAGAAGGCATTAAACTTATTCATCGCTTTGGTCATATCTTCGTAACTTGGATTTTCGCTATCTGACCAAACGTTAAATGATACTGATGCTGTTGATGAGCCTTTTGGATAAATAGTAATACCAGTTTGTTCTCCTCCAGCCAATCCCCATAATTGTGTATCTGTTTTTTCAATCTTAATATTATAATCTTCTAAATTATATATTGATTTGATGTTTTTAGCAAAAGCTGAAGGTCCTCCTGTAGGTGCAAATTTATTAGGATCATCCATTTTTATTTTTAATTTATCTTTTTTCTTCTTTTGGTCCTTTTCTATAACTTCATCTACACTCATAAACATGTTTGAATTATCGTCTGCAAGCTTTACGCCTTCATAACCCAAAACATCCCATTGAGTAGCGAAAGGATCGTTATCTTTATCTGGTGTTTGATTTGGACCCTCAACAAGCCAATACTTTTGATCATCATCATCCCAAAGATAGTAATACCCCTGTTTTCCACCAGGTTTTTCAAAGCCCCAAAAACTTTGATTATTTAATATTTGTTGTCTTTTTGAATTTAATTCTTCGGGATTTCTACGTGCACCGTGAACCACTCTACCTTCTTTACCAAAAGGAGATGTATCATCAGTTTTTGCATACTTACCAAGCTTATGCTTTTTATCGTAATCATCATATTTCTTCTCCCAATATTCTTCGTGAGAATTTTGTACAGCATTAGTAAGCTGTTCGGCGTAAATACTTCTGGATACTTCTAAATTATACAATGGATTATCTGTATTTACAATAGCGTCAATAAAAGCGGCTTTTTCACCTGGATCTAACACAAGATCTTTATTTCCAATTGTTTTCATAAAATCTTCACCAGCTATAGCCGCTAAAATTTCGTTATCTAAACTTTTAGAACTTCCTAACATATCTCCTAAACTCTTTCCTAAAACACCATCAGCCATCGATGCTCCAAATTCTTTTGGATTTGTTGGCATGCTTCGCATAAATGCTCCGCGAACATCTTCGTATTGAAAAGTTTCAACATCCATCCATTGACTTTTAATTTCTGAATATGCCACGTCTACTGTAAAGTTTTTAGGTTGAAAAAGATTTTCATATTCAGCTTCTGTAACTTGTATTTTTTCACCAGTTTCTAACTCTATATTAAACACTACTTCACCCTCATTATTTTCACCTAATGTATAATCTTTGTTTATTATTTTCCCAACAATATCCCGATCTTGAGTACTCATGTTATTAGAAAATTCTCCATTTTTATACGCATCTGAATAATCTAAATTCCATTTGCTGTGGTTTTTCACAAATGTACTCCAGTTTTGCATTTGCATCATGGCATCCATTTTCATTTTCTCTCCTTCAGTACCACCTGTTCTGATGCCTTGCCAATACATATCTTTCCAACCGTTTACTTTGTCTGTTGTATAATTATAAAATTCATCACCCAAAGCACCAGCTGTCATAATAGCATTACTAGTAGCTGCTTCTAAAGTAGCTTCTACAGATTTTTTTATAGCTAAACCTTTTTCAAAAATCTCTTCCCCTTTTTCAATTACAGGGTCTAAACCTTCTAAACTTATAGGTCTTAAGCTTTGAGCGACTTTACCCGCGCCTCGTATTAAAGATTGATCTGCTGTATATTTTGCCATAATTATCTGATTTTATTATTTAATAAAGGTTTGGTTATCAGGATCCCAAACCAAACTATCACCAGTTTCGTAATCTGGATCGTAATCAACGTTTGGTGACATAGGACTTCCTTGTTCATTAAATATAGTGTTACTAATATTTGATCCTGTATTATTCCTACGTCTACTTGGTCCTCCTGAAAATGCTGACATCATATTAACACCTGTATTAGCTATATCGCCAACCGCAGCTAATTGCTGTTCTTTAGCTTGTCTTATAGCTTCGTTAGCACCAGCAAGTCTTTCTTGTGACATACCAAATAGTGTACTTGTTTTACCCCATTCTAAAGTTCTAGCTGTTTCAGCACCTTGTAATCTTTGTGTTTCTGCTATTTGCTCACCTCTTCTTTCTAATGTTTGTAATCTACTAGCTTCAGCTGCTCTTCTTATACCTATTTGACTTTCTTGTGCGCCAATAGAAGCTCCAGCACGTTGTGCTTGTATTAAACCTTGATTAGCCATAGCTTGAGCTAAAGACGCAATACCAGAAGCACCTGCAGCACCACCCATTTGTTGCATTATATTTGCCTGTTGTTGTTGAGCCATATTTCTTTCAAACTCTGCTTGTTGCTTATTAACAGTAAGATCTTCAAAAGCATTTTCCATGTTTTCAAATTGATTACTAACATTAGCATATAAATTACTAGTATCTAATTTTTCATATCTATCTTTCATTTTTTGCATTTCCTTTCTAGCAGCTCTTTGCTCATCTCTTCTTTTACCTGCGCCAGATAAAGACATACCAAGTTTAGCTAAAGATGCTACTCCACCTACAACCGAACCTATAGCCATCATTGAAAACGGATCTACGAATTTTAAGGGTGATTTACTCATATCTTTTCGTTTTTATTATTTTATATCTATTTATAATCACAGTTTTTGTGTTTTATTTACTACTTTCAAATACCTCCGAGCCAATACTAAATAATTCTGCTTCGTCAGTGGAATTATTTTTAAATTCAACTTTAGCATAATAACCCAATAAACTACTTAAATTAGCTTTGTTATCTTTACTAAACATAATAAAAGGTTCGTTAGGTGGTGTTAATTCAATATAATAGTCATTATACAAATCTTGAGGCATATTACATACTATAGTACTAAACGTACCGTTCCACTGTCCTATACTAACTATTTCTCCAATCATTTTAATATCTGATTGGCTAGATGTCATATGTGGTGTTGATGTAGCCGCCCACTGTTCTCCATTGTTCAATGGATTACCTACACTACCTACAGGTGTAGAATTAGAAAAGTAAGCAACGTCACCAATTTGAACCGATACGTTTAATTCGTATAAAAATGTTAATTGAACTACTGGATCACCTGTTGACCATGTTAAATGCATAATTTATTATTTTACTGTTATAAAAACTGTTTTTTCTTCACTAGTGTTTGCGCTATCACGTATTGTATACGTAAAGAAATCTTCACCTGTAAAACCTTTAGCAGGTGTATATGTAAGTCTTGGTGGACTAGACGCTTTTGTTACTTCACCGTTTCCAGGTTTTACTATAGGACTTGCTACTGTTATCGTTTTGCTAGTAGCGTTAGAGTCATAATCACTTTCTGCTAAATTTATTGTTATAGCTGTTTCTTTTGCCGTTGTTATTCTTCTATCGTAAGCGTTTGGTGTTCTTGTTATAAACTCATCTAAATCTAAAGTGTATGTAACATCTTTGTAACCAAATTTTTCTACGTTAAATGTTGTGTTAAGAGTTATAGTGTCTGTACCACTACCACTATGTTTTATATCACCACTAACAACATTAGCGTTATCATCAAACTCTATTTCCGTATGATGCGGTATATCAACAGCTGATATTAAACCAACTGTAGCTTGACCTTTACTATTAATATTATCTATAACACTACTAATAGCACTACGCCAAATATTTCTAAATATTAAAGAAGTGTTTCTAGTTATATATACTTTAGATGAAATTTCTATAGTTTTATCACAAACAACAGATTCTATTTTACCTATATTTCTACCATCTAAAATAACAGCCATATCTTCAACTAAATCATTAGTGTCACTAAGTTTTATTCTATGTGTTTCTTTGTTTTTACATGTTTCAAAATCTAAAACATTATTGTCACTATCTAAACTAGCTACAACTGTTTTTGTTTTTTCAACTTTAGCGTACAACCTCATGCCAGCTTGTAAATCTCCCGTTGCTATTGTTGCGTTAGATTGAACTACACCATCAATTTTATACTGCCCATCTGTTTCTACAGCACTTTCAGTTCTAGTTGTTAAAGGATCTAATGTTAAAGTTCTTATCTTACCAGTACCACCACATCTATCTATTTTCTTTTTTATAACAGTGTTAGTTGATATTCTATCATTAAAATTTAATTTATCATTTTTTACATACCAAGTGCCACTATCTTCTTCTCCTTCCGCCGCTGTTATTGTTAATGTATAAGCCGTTGACGAATAACCTGGAATATCTCTACCTTTTGAACCAACAGTACCTGTTTTTGTTATATCACTACCAGAAACTGATATAGCTGGAGTTGTTTGTGATGTTGTTTTTGTAAGTGTAACAACAGGATCGGCGTATTGATTTATAACAATCTCTTCATCAATATTATATGGAAAAACTACATCAGCAGCTGGAGTTAATTTAATTGTATAAGTTTCTCTACTTTTTGATACTTTTCTAGTACCCACACCAACATGTATAGATGGAAAAGTTTGATCAAATTGATAAACTCCAAAATCTGGTATAGTTGCATTTTGAATATCTTTTTTTAATATACTACAACCAGAACTATCTTCTATAGTTATAGAAAAAATAACACCAGGAGTTCCTTTTATTTTTATATTTTTTGTTTCTCCACTTTGTGATATTAAATTACTACCACTTGCTAAAAAATAATATATTTCTGGCTTTACTTCTTTTTTAGATGTAGACTGTGTTTTTCTAATATTACCTGCTATAGTATTAGATTCTAATATAGATCCTCCATAACCACTAGTTGGAGTACCCGTTGGAGTACTAGTACCAGGATCAGATGATGGATCTGATTCTTTTGCACCACCCTCGTCACCCCCACTATACTCAGAGTCGCCATTAGGATAATATAATTTAAATTTATATATAGATAAAATCATTTTTATTTATTTTTTTATTTTTAATATGTAGAACTTGTAGTATTACCATTATTTCCCGGAAGATTACTTAAACTTATATTCCTTCTATAATACATATATTAGATATTTGAATCCAAGATTCACAGTATGTTTCGTATTCTATAACTAATTGTTCTATATTCAATCTATCACTACCAGTAGGATCATTTCCTGTAGGACCTATAGCTGTAAAATTATACGTCCATGTATATGAGTTGGTGTTGTGGGGATGCAGATACCAAGAAGGAAAAGTTACCATCACTGGACATCCACCACCTAAATTATAAAACGCCCAATCTCTTTGTATAGGATTTGTGGGAAGTCCCCCATAAAAACCATTATAAACACCGTTTACTATATGTCTATGAGGAAGTTGTTTTCCATATTGATTTGTATGTGTAGATGCATAAATAGAACTATTAGTATAACAAGCAGGATCGGCATTATGCCCTGTGTTTATCCATAACTTAGATTGATTAGGACCAGAACCATAACCTTCTTGTCCAAAATCTACATGAGGACCTCCACCCGTTAGTGTACCGGCATCAAAAGTAATTTGTAATTGATAATTATGCCCAGCTTGTAATTTATAATTAGTATCACCGGTAACATAATCAAAACCAACTAGTGTTTTTGCCAATACAACAGATTGTCTATATCCATTTGGTCTACCAGGTGCGGTGTCAGTTGCTAACCAAGGATGAGTACTACCATCACCACCAACTCCACCTACTCTAGGTCCATGAAGAGTAATACCTCCAATATTATATGGGTAATTAGGATGACCATGGTTAACTTGAAAAGGTAATTCAGCGTATGGGAAATCAAAACAAAAGTTTCTACAATGTGTATTACCACCAGTTCCAGATTGCCAAGCGCCAGGCCAAGGATAATCTAGACACTTTGTGAATGATTGATAATCACAACCATCTCCTGGTGCCAATGATTGTTGTGCTGCTCCTCCGATCTGATGATTAGCTAATGATGCAACTAGCCATCTACTTTGAGGCACTTTCCATGGATGCCAATTAGATCCATATGATGATATTGGAAGATGATATCCATATCCAGTCCCAGCCGTAATTAATGGGTTATCATGGGCCCATGATCCTATGAATGATGTGGCGGCTAATCCAAAAGGCCAAGAGACAGTATGCCAATTATTATTAGGATCATTTAACTCACAACTAGTAATACTTGTACCACTCAGAGGAGGCTGAGTCCCAGGTCCATTAATTGCTGATCCACAACCTGAATATGAAATTCTTTCAGTTGGAGAATTGCGGAAAATACCGAATTGATTTCTCGGACCTAAAAATCCATGAGATGGAGTAGGCCAATTCGGATCTGGCTGCCCACCATCAAGAGCTATCCCCATATCGTGATAGTTTCCAATTATAACGCTACAATCATAATCACAAGTAGGAACACAATCCATAACATCATTAAAGTAATCAACATTAAGTACCGCGCCTACTGGTATATTTGAAACGGCTACAGCTTGACAAACGCTCATTGCTCCATTACACATCCAAACAGGTGGAGGTGGTCCACAATCATCCATACAGTCATTATAATCAGTATAAGTTGTGAAACTAGCAATATTAGTACCTTGACAAGCTGGACTACTATTACATTCATAATATGGAAAACTTCCAGGAGAACAAGATGCTTGACATAAGTGAAGAGCAGTAAATGTTCCAGTACCGTTACCAGGATTTACACATACGTTATTAATACAATTGTATGATATAGGATAAACACACGAGCCATCATCTATAGTACATGTTGGACAATAGTTAACTGCTGATGGATCTGTACAACCATAAACATTAGCACAATTTGCATCGCAATCATTAGGATCTGTCCATGCACCAAGACCGTTTCCAGGATCATAACATTCACCAGGTAATACTGCTGTTGGGTACCCAGCCGACCAATCATCACAACCACTACTTGCTGGTGGACAACAATCGTATGTAGGTATCACAGGTGAGCAACTACCAGCACAAGCCGCTTCTGTTAACGCTGGATCAAAACTATAATCTTGACCTTCAAAAGGTAAACTATTACCATGTACACCATAACAACTTCCTACGTTAGCAGTCGTACTAGTTATAACATCATTACAACCATTAGGATCTGTACAACAACCATATGAAAAGTGTGAACCTGTAGTACCGCAAAGTGAATCACAAGTAGATTGAGATGGATAATAAGGACCATTAGGACCTGTTCCACCACTACCATCATTAAAGCAATTGTTTACTGGTGTAAGCGTTCCTGAGTTAGGATTTGTCCAATCTATACACCCATTCATAGTAACATCATAACCAGGTTTACTAGTATCACAACAAGACCAATGTGGCGTTGGAGGCTGAACAGGACATCCCGGTGTGTAAGGCCCAAATAAACCGTAACAACATGATTGTGTACCTCCATGCTCGCAAACTTCAAACCCCCATTGTCTAGTGGCATCAGGTGGGTTCCAAGTAGCTGGCGGGTCCCCATTAACACGCATAGTACCATCTACATATATTGGTAAAAGCGTGCCAGAAGCATAACCTGTAGGATCCCACTCAAACCATTTTATAGTCCAATGTGTACTTCCAAGAACATTACCACCGCATCCTAAACCAATACCAAGTTGTACACTAATAACACCATTATTACATATTGGATAATTAGTTGCTGGTAGTTGAGTTACTGACATGGTATGTGGTGGGCATGTCCCATCAACTGGAGCACCTGGACACGATTGAGGTAATACACAGTCTATTGTGAAAAGTGTATCAGTAAAGCAACCAAAATTATCAGTTACTCTAATATAATAGTCTCCATCTATAAATCCTGGAGGAAAAGCTAATAACATCGTTTGAAGCGTTACAAATGAAGTATTTGTTGTATTACCAGAATAAGTTTGAGGATCCGTAGCTAATAAATTACCTGCGGCATCAAACCATTCAACCGTCCATGTAGAAGCACCATTTAGCAATATAACATCTATATAAGCGTTACCATCATAATTACAATTAGGTGCTTTTCCTGTTGCGTCGGTTTTAAGCACAGTGATATCATGAGGTGTACCAGTACAAGGTGCTATTGGAGCACAACTAGGAGAGTTTGCTATACACGTTGCTTCATCAGGATGTGGACCTGTTGTAGAACCTAATAATTCTACACATTGAAAACCAGTACTTGTTACCGCGTTTTGAGGATTAGAACAGTTAGTGTAAGGGCAAGGGCATTGGAAAGTTGAAGCCGACACGTTCCATAAAAATCTTTGCTCACCAATACGTCCGTCGGGATCTGGACTACTAAAAAGAAGACCAACAGCATCTAAAAACTGAGTATAATTCATACCAAGATAAACTGGATACCATGTAGAATAATAATTTATTATTTCTTCCGCTGTGTAGAATTTTGGAGGCATTACATACGGTGTTATATGAAAAGGTGCTGTATTAATTCCATCTCCTTGTATATAATCCCAACCAAAATAGGTACAATTAATACAACCACCACTAACATCTGTACCACACCACTGTGATGCGTAATCTTCAAATCTAAAACTTTGTCTAGAAGGTACGTCAAAAAACCATCTTAAATATTCTTGAAAACCTGCATCAGTAGTTCCTAATGGAACTTGAGGCAAATTACAATCTGTTTGATGATTACCATGTCTATTGTGTCCATCTGGAGAAGGTCCATTTTGTACTATAACATTCCTACCTGTATTAGGATTTACACAAGCATATGTAACAGGTTGACATTCCCAACTAGTTCCAGTTAAACCACATGGAGAGTTCACATCAGATAAACAACTTGGTTCATCTGCATAAGCACCACTCTGGTCATTTAATTTAACACAAGTAGGCATAGATGAGCCAGCTATTTGATTATGGTGTACTACAAGGTTTATATCAATACCGTTAGCATTAAGAATATCTTTTACTCCAATTCTGGTTGGACCCATTCCTGAAATTGTTTCTTGCTCCCAAAGTAGATCTTGGGAAAGTAGTTTTGCTACTGTTAATTGACCACCAAATGTACCATATTGATTTTGTAGAAGCATAACAAGTCTAAGAGGATCACAGTATTCAAACACAGTGGAACCTGTAGTACACGTGCAATTGTTGTGTGTAGAACAATTAATATTATCAGTAATATAAAAACCTGCTTTGATATTTGGATTAGGTGAACTTGAAGTAGCTGTAATATCAACTAAATTACAACCAAATTCATTATAATGATTTGCATAATCTGGATGTGTACTTGCTAAAACACCATCTATAGTTGTTGAGGTATCGTTTGCCCATTCTCCACCAAAAAGTGACATATAATGACCATCTGTATTATCTACACCATTAACATAATGTGGATTTGGATTAAACGTAGCATCTACAGGACCCATTTCTATCCAAGAATTATGTAATCCAAAGTCAATTCCCGGTATATATACTGATGTACCGTAGCTAGCAAACCATTGGTTCATGTAAGTTGGATTCATTCCAGGATTATGTGTGTATTCATTACCAAGAAGTGGTTTTGAATAAACAGGAACGTTTTGTTGACAATCCCAAGACGTGTAACCGCCAACTGTTGTTGATACACTACCCTGACCTATACCTTGGAATGAAAACTCTCTACCATCTAAATTTCCAGCTGTACCATCATCAGTCCACTCTGTATATTGACCTTTAACTTGAGAAAACCATTTACCTTCTTTTTCTTTAAATTCTTGTATATCTCCTTCTTGTAAATCACTATTTATTGTGCTAACATACCAACCATTTTTAGCATAATTATCCCAGTATTCTCCAGAATCAGTTAAATTTTCTGTTACTTTAGCTTGACTACCTTCATAATTAAGTGTTTGAAAACTTTTTACACTACCAGGTTGCTCGTTAAGCATAACCGTAACACTAGATTCACTTTGAGTATTGTGGAAATTATTTCTTACAAGATTAGTATGGTGTTCCCATAAATCACCGTTTTTAATTGTATAATAACTATTATTTAAACTTATAGCATTTTCTGCTATCCATGATTTAAAACTAACCCAACCCCTGTTTATTTCAGAAAAAGACACTGTAGTATCAGTACTATCGGCTGGAGGTGTATATGTAGAAATAACCTCACTAGGATTATAAAATATTAATCTTGTATTCCAATATCCTAAACAGTCTACACATCCTGCTCCTGAAGTAATTGTTATAACGCCACCAACACCACCTAAACTAGCAACATCAACTAAACCTCCAGCTATACTTAATTCTAATTCTAGCATATCTATGCCATCATATGTAACATTTTGTACACTTAATATTTCAGCACCATCTGCAACACCGGCACCTTGTACTAAACTACCAACTTGAACGTTTGTACCAAGATCAACCGTTATTTTATTTGTAGGTTTCCACGTTTGATCTGGTGCTGAGTTATCACAAGGTAGTGTTTTACAATTAGCTAGCACCCACGCATAATACTGTGCGCTATATGTTGGAGGAAGTGTAATAGGAAAATCAGTATGATTTAAAGATATATTGTATTCTTTCTTTCTATCATCAAAGCTACCATAAATTCTATTAGATAATGGTAATTTATCAGAGAACCAATCATGCATACCAGCATCAGATATTGGTGTTAATCCATCTTTTGATAATCTTAAAACAGCTCCTCTACTTTTATCCGTAAAGTATGCTCTAAAGTTTTCCGTAGCAAATGATTCTGGATTTTTAGATATACCATACTCACCAGCATAAGGTTGTGCTTCACCTAAAACTCTATTTGTAGATATTAATTGTGGGTTACCATCAGCATTATATAAAGCGTCTTTATTTGCTAATATTTTTAAAACTCTATCTTCACAAAAAGCTGTTAATGTAAAGTTTCTTTGATGTAGTTTTTGTATACTACCATAAGTTGGGTTTAAATCTTTTGTAATTTTTTCTGCTTGTATAAATTGATTTAAATTATTTATACCAGCTACAGAATTATATATACCAGAGTATATTAAACCACTACTTCTTCTTTCTTCTAAATAAGGCTCTTCTAATACTGTCGATGCTTTTGCACCATTATCTATAGTAACTTGATTAAAGTCATCTCGTATTCTATCAGATTCAACACCATTACCAAACGAATAACAATTATGCCAAGGTAGTGTAACCTCGTAATTATGTAACTCAGTATCTAATATATATCCATTAGTGTTTTTCATATCATAACCAATAACAGTAGTTTCGGTTTTACTACCATTAGCTCTTGTAAATACTAATCTACTATTTATCGGTGGGAAATCAGGACCACTACTTCCATCGTGATTCAAACCAGCACCATTAACATCTGTTAAAAGTACTATATCATCAACAGCGCCAAAAACTCTTATGTCGTCGTTATTTGGTATTGGAACTGCTGGAAATCCAGGATGTGTATCAAGTGTAACTGTACCGCCAGCAGGATCGTAACATGTTACATAACTATTTTCTTTTAGTTCAGCATGTATAGGTCCTAAAAATTGTTCGTTAGTATTATTATCTAACTTTATAGGATATGTTTGACCAACTTCATAATATATATCTAAATCAACTTCTTCTTTAGGTTCTGTTTCCCATATAGCTGGATTAGTGCTTGCTGGATTTTCGTCGTCATAACTAAAATAAGGTGATAATACTTGCCAAGTTACAGAACCTGGAGCTGGTGATTGTATAGAACTACTATCAACCTTTTTTAAGTGTGGTATAGTTGTTTCAGTAATACTATTAAAACTATAACTACCACCAGGATAAGCGTGACCAGAATACATACCGTCATTACGTATACCAGGTGCTGGTGTCGTTGGTAAGTTCGTACCTGTTAAAACAGCTCCATTAACATCAAAGTGAGCGTCTAATGTGCTATCATTTGTTGGTGAATAATAATGAGGGCCAACTTGACCTATACTATAAGTTTGTCCACCACTATCTGTTTGTAAACTTTCAGCATAAAATGTATATCTTCTTCTTTTCGCTCTAGAATGATCCCAATCAAGCGTATTACAAGGATACCTGTGATGAGGATCTGTTTCGTATATTATCCCGAATGACGATGTCGTACATAGATTACCCACACCTGGACAACCTATTGTCGTACTACTTGGAGAACCCCATCCACCAGAAGTTTCTAAAGGTTGTTCACCACTATTGCTATGATAAATTAAACCATCTTCAGGTGGGTATGTACCGGCGGTCCATTGGCTAAGCATAGTTGTAGGTGCACTACAACCATTGTACATCTCTTGAGAAACCCAATTATGATGTTGAAACCCTGCAGGTGTTCCTGGGTGGTCATGAGCAACTGGATAATCCCCAAAATTAGCATAATTATAAAGAAAAACACCTTTTTCACTAGGATTAAACATATAATCTTGTTGATTAAAAGACCATTCTGATGATGAAAATTCTACCATAGGTGCAACAAGAGGAAAAGGTGGAGTTTTTGTTCTATAAATAACCTGCCCTGGGTCTTCTCTCCATCTCCATATTGTACCAGGTGTTGTAATAGCGTTTATAAAATCCATTTCGGCAACTTTATCTACAGCCCACGTAGCAGCTGGCATGTTAAAGCTCGAAGCAACATGAGATAAACTAGTTAAATTACTTCCGTTAGCATTATTGTTATATTGATTATTTTCGCCATAACCAGCTTTAGATAATGTTATAACGTTATAATTTGCACTATTATAGACACCACCAAGGGCAAAAACATGACCAACATTGTTAGCGTCAACACCATGTACAGCGCTACCTGAGGGTATTCTACCAAAATTAGAAGCTGAAGTATTTTGTAATCTACCCCACCTAGGCGATGGAAACATAGATCCTGGTCCTATCTGAAAACCATTATTATCATAAAAAGGACTTCTCATATCTGTTATACCTAAATAACCTTGTGGTAAACCACCACCCATGTATTCGCCAGTAGGTTGAACTTGCATACCCATATCTTCATTTCCACCAGCGTTTATTGCCATTTCTTCATGAGTTACCCCATAGGTATAATCACAAAGATAAGTAAGTTCAAGCCAACATTTATTGATAGGATGGTTTAAATCTATAACATTTGTTCTTGGTACAGTATATTGAGATTTAAAATCATGTCCATACCATTCATCTGAATTAAAAAATGGTCTAAATCCTTCTATTTTATCTATAAACCAACCATTAGAAGCCGTTGTGTTTGATTGTCCAGATACGTGGTCCCAATATGCTTCACCCTCTCCAGGTCCACCAGCACAAAAAGGTGTCGCACCATTATCTGAACTAATAGATATTTTTTGTTCACCACTAGATCCTGGTCCAAAACCTGGATCAAAACCAAACCATCCGTTACCATATCCAATTGGATTCATTGCGCTTGGTATATTAGTGTTTATATATTGCGAAGTAATAGATTGTACTACATTATAATTTGAAGAAGTACCAAAACCTGTTACTACAAAATTATCTATAAATTGATCTCTTTTAATTTTAGCAAAAAATCTACCTTGAAATTCTGGTTTACTTAATACTTCTTGTTTACTTAATAATAATTCTAAGTTTGTTACAGCAGTAGCAAAACTTCCATCAGTTGATGTTATATTAACATCAGGACCTAAAGACTTTTTAAATACTATTTTGTAAGCGCCATTATTACCATTTGGCATAGGATGATTACCTAGTTCTATTACACTTTTTATCTCATAAGCTTTACTAACTCCATAGCTGGATTTAAATCTTAATCTATATTCATGCAAATGCCCTTGTTCCATCTCTACTAATCTAGTTTTCCAATGACTATCAAAATCACCTTGATAAACATATATAAAATCTCCGCCATCAAGTGGAAAACCATCACCATTAGCCTGTCCTATAATTTGTGGTGTACTAGCACCTTCATCAACAATACTAGGTTGTGGTTTTTCAAAAGTTTTTATAAATTGTGGAGCTTCATTTTCTATTGCTATAACTTTATATCTTGCTGGTCCTGAAATAAACTCATCACTATCATGTCCTTTTTTAAGTATTAAATACGTATCTAAATCTAATTTATTTCTTTCAGCAGATGGAAAAGATAACCATATATTACCATCTTCAGCATCATACCAACGATCCATAGCTAAATTGTAGTATTCTCCAGATGTTTCTTTTATATAAAATTTAAATGATTTTGCCCATTCAGGATAAGTATTAAATATTTGGGCTTTTAATTTTGTTTGCTGATTAGCTGTATCTTTGTTAACATATATAGAATTTTTATCAGAATTACTATCTGAAAACACTGGTGTTTCTCTACCAAGTTCATCTATATAAACAACACCAATTTGATAATGTCTTAATGTTTTTATTGATTTAGCCGGTACATATGAATATGCTCTTTTTGGATTATATTGTTCAGGAATAACACTTCCAACGTCGTTGGTTCTTATTGATGTTTTTATTTCAATATTTATATCACTTTCTGCATCTAAAATAGAAGGACTAAATACTCCAGTACTGTCAACCTTTCCCAAAGCAATAGAACTAATAGGGACAGAATTAAATAAATTATAGTTTTGTAAATAGTTACCATAAACTAATCTATTACCAACAAGTTCTTGACCTAAAGCTTTTCTAGGTACGTTATCATAAGGTCTTAATAATTGGTTTGACGGAAGAATAGCATGTATCATTTCCGTTGTTATTTTTACAAAACCTGATGTTCTTATAGCGCTTAAGCTTGGTAAAATAGTATCTTCACTATTAGCATTCCACTCTTCGTATTTACCAGTTGGATCTGGTAACGTACGTTTTATTGTTTTTACAGAATATATATTTGGAGAGTTGGATTCTTTATATAATATATCTATAGCAACAACATCACTAGGTATTTGTCTGTGATCAACAAAATCTTTAATAACTAAATTTCTTAGTCTATTAACCATACCTAAATTATAAGCTTCTTTAGGTAGATAATCAAATTTATCTGGTAAAAAAGCTACTTCTGTAAAAGGTGAAAACGTTGAATATTCACCGTCTTCATATTTATACCTATAAGCAAATCTTGGAAATTTAAACCTAAATAAGGCTTTTTCTTGTTCTAACTCTGATAAAAATTCATAATTTGAAGAAGCAAAATACATATTACCAGATATTATTTTTACCAAACATTCTCCATCCCAACCAGGCTGTATTATTTCACCATCTATTATTTCTACTCTAATAGATTGTTCGTTACCACTAGCTTTTATAATTAATATATCTCCATCTTTATAATCTGGATAATTAGGACCATCAAATTGTATGCTAATAGGTGTATCATATAGTTCACCAGTTGTTGAATTTATAAATATATTTTCAGGAACTGATATAATACCATTTAATTCACCACGTCTACTATCCTCATCTAAATCCTCTCTATCTGTATTTATCATTTCTAAACTTGGAGCTGTAGGTGGGGCTTTTTTAATAACAGTTAAATGCTCGTGTTGAATAGGACCACTTGCTCTATATTGTATTTGATTTATAGATGTTAAATTATCTCTTACGTAAAATTGAGTTTGTGTAGTAAAATCTACAGAACCCATTTTACATCTTGGTATATTTATTCTTTTTGGCTCCGTATTGTTATCTGTCCAAAATAATATATCATCAACAATATTAATACCAGTAATTAAGAAAGCTTTATCAAAATTAAGAGCTCTACCACTTTCATTATAAGCTATTGTATTAGGAGCAAATATATCAACAACTACCGGAGAAACTGTTTGTGTTTTATAATCGTATTCTGCAATAACATCTATACTTTCACCAGCTAATAGCCAATATAGTTTATCATTTTTTTCATCAGTTATACTACCAACACAAAAAAATGTTTGATTATTTCCTGGATCTATAACTGAAGAAGATAAATCAGTGTTACCTAACAAGGTTTGTAAAGTTCCCATGTTAGAACTTTCAGAAGTAGCAACTTCAACATTTACAGCATGTCTATATTCGCCCTGTGGTACTAATCTTTCATCAAGGTCTTTGTTCATTCGACCTTTCATGAAGTTGTGCTTCAATTCCGCCATTTAATTAATGTTTTATTTGTTTTGATTTACCTCTAAATACTTGAGTAATCTCTTCTAATTTAATATTTGATAATCTTAATTTTGCTTTTCTAGTTTCAGCAAACTTTTCCTTTTTAAATCTTCGCATTACATATTCTGGAATACCCATTCTAGCAGATAAACATCCATATATTATCCACTTGTAAATAGCTTCTTCTGCGAATTTATGTACTATTTTTTCATGATCTCTACCTAAACTATCACTTATATATTTTAATATTATAGTTTTTCCAGATAAATTTGAACTAAAATGTATCATTCCAGAATCACAATCTATAAAATAAGAACCATTAATATGGGCTCTTTCAGGATCTAAACCATATCTTTGCCCTATATTAGGCCAATATGTATCATCTTCATAATCATCGTTATTATTTTCTGAAGGTGTAGATGATTTGTAATTAGTCCATGTATCAGATGTTGTTATCAGCGATCTAAAAGTAATCTCACCGTTCAGAAGTGCTGGTGATCCACTACAAGTTGGTTTACGGTTAACAGCTATAATAGTATTATTCACACTTACAACTCTTGTTTCTGGAGGATAACACTCGTGAGATACTTTCATGCCAGGTTTTATATCAGATATATCATCAGCTGAAGTAGCTGTTATATGATTAGTATTTACAGTAAAAGTTAAACCTTCTACAATATGTGTTGACTCTGTTTGTCTTCTTACACTTGCTCCACTTGGATATATTCTTATTGTTTGTTGTGATCCTGTTGAAGCCCCAGTCCAAGTTGCTCCTGTTATGTTAACAGGACTTGGAGTTGCGCCTCCACTTTCTAATGTTATTCTTGTTATACCTCCAGAATTGTATGTACTCTCTACAAATGTATTATTTGGTATATGTTGTCCTATAACACGATCACCAACCATTATTTCTTTATATTCACCATCTAAAGGAAGTACATTAGAACCATCAGTTAAAGTTGCTACTGCCTCTATTTCATAATCACCGTCATCAGATTGTAATATAGGAAAAGGAGCTGATGTATCTCTAGTAGGATATATTATACGTTCTATACCAGATGAATCAACTCTTGTTAACTTTACATAATTAACATAATCTTGTGGTAAAGGCATTTTTAATGTGGCTGGTACTTCTATTTCTTGTGATTTACAAGATTTTAATGTATCAAAACTTAGTTCCGCTAAAGCTCTATTAGCATGAAATATAATATCACTAAGACTTACATTCTCTAATATTTTACCTTCACCAACGTATGTTGCGTGAAAATTATCTATAATATTATTACCATTAGTACTACTTGGTCCTAGTGGTATAAATTGATAATTACCATAAGTAGAAGTAGCGGTATTACTATTTTGATTACTATTTTGTTGATAATATTCTGATGGTGATTGATTTAATAATGCCATTTATTTACATTTTTTCTTGTTGAATTTTTTTAATTTGCTCTTGATCAGCGATTTGTACTAAACCAGGTTTATTAACAATAATACCACTTAGCTCTAGTATTTTTAACACTAGATTTGTCTCTTCTGAGTCGTGAAGTTCAAAATCAGTTGATCTAGCAACATTATACATCGCTCTTTCGTTTACAACATCATAACCCCACTCTACTTTTATTGGTTTATCTATTACTTCAACTTTTACATCTCCAGTTGTAGTTATTGGATTTTGACCCGCTTGGCCAGCTGTAACATGTATATCTTCTCCATTAAGTGGAGACTCGCAATATACTGGTTGTTTAATTAATCCTTGTCTATGAAATAATGAAGCAAATAAACGATTATTAACATCTATATTATCTACTTTTTTTGCTTCAACCCAGCCAGCTCCACGTCTAACAAAAACTTTACCAGTTCTATAGTTTTCTGGAAATATTTTTGCACCAGCAAGATCTTGTATACTGGTAAATGAAGATAATTTTCTTTTTATAAGTTCTACAGTATCTGACATAGTACCGTCGTCAGTAGGTCTTCTTTTAAATTGATCTAAATCATAAAAATACTGTTCAAATATTTCCATTTGAGCTTGATTAGCTAATAAATTAAATTCCAAAGGAGTTATATAACCTCTTTGTTCTTTATTTATTATTGCTAAAACTCTTTGATATACCGTATCTATACTTACCATTTATTTTATTTTTTATAAGGAAATGCTTTATTTAAAGTTTCTTGTCTTTTTTTACATCCACAACCTTTTTTACCCATAGCTTTAGCTCCTATTTGTGCTAAATTATCTATACCAGTAGCTCTTGTGAATTTTGCTATTGAATCTCCTAAACCTCTAGAAGGTCCAGCATAATGTCTTAAATTATTTTTCATATTATTATATTTTTAATAAAAGGGTTACCCCGAAGGGTAACCACTATTATATGTTATTGATTCAATCTTTTTTCTATATTTGAATATATTTCCATACCTTCATCAGTTTT
>CEUI01017988.1_pt1 | contig 26436 bp, 41 predicted proteins | sample 531411 | NCBI WGS metagenome assembly CEUI01 (sample SAMEA2622841, study PRJEB7988) | marine metagenome | isolation source: saline water (ENVO:00002010), including
TTGTGATGAAGATGCGCCACCGATAGCTTTGTTTAAATCTTCTGACCTAAAAAAGCTATTAACTTTAATAGCACCACCCACCCATAATCGAAGTGGCTCAAAAATATTTTCTGCCAATGCTTTCATATTTTCTATTTGCTTTGCATCAGGCACATTTTCTATTCCTAATCTTTTTGCTGTGTTTGAATGTATTGCTTCATTGTAAGTAATATGTTTACTTATATTTTCCATTTATTATAATTTTATATTTATACCAGCTTTAATTGCTTCAAGTTTTCTATCCCAAAACTTTTGAATTTGAACTTCTGTAAATACACCAATGTTTTTAGTTATTTTAAATCCAACAACACCACCATATTGATAATCAATCCAATCATCGCTACCATTATAAGTACCATAACTATACCTTTCATCACCTTCAACTAATTTATGTAATGGCAATACATTACCATATATATGCGCCCAGAAGTTTTTTCTATAATGGTAAAAATCTAACCCAATAATAGCGCTTACATCAGCAAACCCACCAATTAAATCTAGTTGTTCTTCATTGTATTGGTTAACTACATCTTCAAATATTGAATTACGATAATCTGCATCTGATGCTGCTAAAAGTTCACCATTAGCATTAAACCATTGATAATCATAACCTAAAGATTGCCCAGTAAAAGGGTCTATCATTTCATATAATTGGTCAGTATGCCCAGCGTAATCATATGCCAATGTCCACCACATTTGTCCAGGTACATCTTCATTGCCTTGTAAATATAATTGTATTGGATTATGTCCATATGCTTTGTCATATGTTCTATAAATAGCACCCACACTTAAAGAAAGTTTTTTACCTATTGGTAAACGAAATCTAGCTTCACCACTTATATAGTTTAAATCTAGTATTTCATTTTGTAGATATTCAGCTTTTAATAAATAATATTTACCTAAATATCTAACAAACGCTTGATGATTTTCAAATTCATCACCAGTTCTTCTACCCTTGCTATATTCAACTAACCACTCTAGCCCTTTATTTATATTTCCAATGTTACTTTTTGTTCCAACATTGTTTGTTTGTGTTACAAATTTTTCTCTATTTTCATATTGGAAAAATGCAATCTTACGCCATCCATAAGTTACCATAAAATCTGATGGATTTCTTTCAGTCGTTTCTATCAATTCATTGTCTTGCGTTACATAAAAACTTTGATTATCTTGAATAGGGTCAGTTTGTGTATATGCGCCATAAAGTGTTGAATATTTAAAAATGTCCTTTAAGAATTGGGCGTTTGCGCTTACGCTTGTAACTAGTAATAATATTAGTAATAATTTTTTCATCTTTTTTCTTAATTAAATTAATTGTTAAACCTATAATTATACCACCACCTATTGTGGCTATTAAATCGTTATTGTCGAACTTATTATTAGTGCGTGTGCTGTCATAACTTTCTTTTAATGTACCAACTATTAACGCACCAGCGATAGCGCCTAAAAACGCTTTATTTTCATTTTTTGTTTTTTCATATATAAGTTCATATCCTATTGTGCCACCAAAAGTGCCACCTAACATATGACTTTGTTTGTCAGTTTCAATTAATTGCCCATACATATTACAAGTTAGAATCGCTGTTCCAATAATACATCTATATGTTCTTGCAATGTGTCTAAACAATTTTCTGGCAATTTTAACATTATGTTGGCTTTAATAACCAATATTTCTTCGCCATCACTAAACAATTTTATTGTAGGTAGTGATGTAATTTTTTCTTTTTGAAATATCTTTTGATTTTTAGATAAATACAATGTTTGTGTATTATAATCTTTAAATATTTTTAAAGATATTTCAGAATCTTTTACAAACTCTGCACTAAATTGCACGACAGATATACCATCTTTAATTTGTGCAATACTCACAGAAGTCCAAAAGAACACAACTAGTACAAACCATTTCATAATTATTTTGTTAGTTCATAAATTCTTTCGTCTAATTTTTTTACCGTTTCTTTTATTTCCTCCACATTTTCTTCAATATTGTCTATTTGTAATTGCGTTTGTTCTAAATTAGAACGAATCATTTCATCTTTAAAACTAAATTCAACTTTTTGAACAGCATTAGTTTCAAGATTTTCTATTGATTCTTGTGCAGATGCAATACTACTTTGCATAGTAAAATATATTCCAAATAAACTTGATAATCCTATGACAGCACCAATAATTTCTTTGATGCTTAATGAAAATTTTGATTCAGGGTTAAGTGCCATTTTAATTTTGTGTTATACGATTTGACAATTCAATAATACCTCGATAATATGTATGGTCTGTAAAGTCATCTTCTAAATATGTTACACCAGCACTTTCACTAGTGTAAACAGTAAAGCCATCAGACGATAAATCAATATAGTTTGCTGGTCTTGTTCGTAATAACTCTAAACATTGTGACACCATAGAATTAACATCTAGTTCGCCACCATCATCAGATACATACCTACTTATACATTCAATTCTTGTGATTGTTTCCATATTATATTGTGTTTGATTTTGGTCAACTTCATTAGTTGAAACTGAATAAATTCTAATGTGTGGGTATGTTGCATTGGTAGGTACTCGCCCATAGATAGGCACATTAGATGAATCAATAGAAATATTATTATTTAACTTACCAATTATCGCCTTGCGTACATATTGAATAGCTTCTTTCATTATCTATTAATTATATTTTTTAATCTATTATTGACCCTATCATATAAATTTTTAAACCCTATTCTAGCACTACTAAAAAAGAATGGACGTGCTGGTAAATGGATTCTGTCTTGACTTTTACCTTTAAATTGTTCAGCGTATTTGTCATCGCCAAATAATTCTATTAAATCAGCGCCATTGTATTTACCACCTGTACCAAATTCGACATAAGGTGCATACATTTTATCAGCAACCACCACAACTTGTTTACCTCTAGCGCCAAAACTAATTGATTGTTGTAACGCCCCATAATCTTTTCGTACAGAACGCTTTGCAATTCTTGATATTTCAGCGCCTGTTCTAGCCATTTCTGTAGCTAACCCACGCTTATCAAATGCTTTTAAATTAGCTAGTTTTTTTTGTAACTTATTATAATCGCTTTGGTTGATTTTCATTGCGACCATTACTGGATGATTACCTGGTATTTGTGATGCTCTAGGCATATTAATCTATTTTAGTTGCTTTAAGTTCAACATAATAATTTAATTCAGATTGATACATTTCATTAATTCTATATTGGTCAGTGCCACCCTCTCTAATAAATATATCGCCAACTTGAATATCGTCAGCTGTCTTTTTTCTAATAATCATTTCAACAAACAATCTTCTTTCACGCATTCCATTTTCCATTTTAACTTCACCAGAAACTTCTTTTAAATCACACCATAGTGTTTTCACATCAGCTAGTGTTGAGTTATAACCACCATAGTTGTCACTAACTCTAGTTAATCGTTTTATAGTAATACGATTTTTTAAACGTCCAGGATTCATCATATAAACATTGTTCTATATGAACTTAATATGTTTTTAACTGATGTAGGTATTTCAACATTTCCAAATCTTGAACTACCTTCAAATACATCGCTTCTATTATCATAATAAGTTGCTGTTAATTGTAAGATAGCTTGTATTAATAAACTATCATCTAACCCACTTGTAACATAAGTTACTTTGACCTTTTCAGAATCACCAGCATCCAATTCCATCGTTTCATTATCTAGTCCAATCATTGTGTAATTGGTAGTAGCTGTACCATCAATAGTAACGCTACTAATACTAGACACTGGCGCAAATGGAATATCAAAAATACCATTAGTAGAATCCATATAATACGTTCTGTTTTTAGCAACAATATCACGACTTATATAGTTCTCACACCAAATACGTGCTTGGGTTATCATCCTAGCAATTAATGTATCATCAGCTGAAGTGTCAATTCTAGCATATGATTTAACATCTGCTGTGGTGACAATCTCACTTCCTGTTGTTGAATTGATTTTAACTTGTCGCATCGTCTTTAGTTTCTACTGATTTTTTTTTAAGTTCTTTAGTTTCTCTTTTTGGCTTTGCTTCTTTTGATGCCCAACCCTTGTCTATAAAAACTTGTGCTTTGTCGTCAGCTACGTTTATTTCGTCACCAACTTCATAATTTTTTCCCTTGTTAATCAAAGGCATTAAAACTTTTAATTTCATAACATTATTTTTTTGTAAAGATAAAAAAAAAGTGTCACAATATTTTGCGACACCTTTTAATCAATGAAAACAATAAAATTAAACAATAAGTGCAAAGTTATTAAAATTTTTTGAATATTTTCCATTGCGTGTAAATTTAAAAGCAGAATTAGTTCCAGTGTTTTTTATAATAAAGAATCCATTGAAAACTTGTACCCAAATTGCAAAGTAATCAACTTCATTTAATTTATAATATCTATTAGTAGTGTGAAGGGTTACGTGAATGCCACGTGGTACAACTGGTTTTGCAGTCGATTTGATTTGAATTTTTTTTAATGATGAATCAGGCAATTCTAATATACAATCGTAAGGTGAAGAATCTAATAATGGCATTGATACACGAAGGTTATTTTCCATTGCCATAACAGCAAATCTATATTCAGCTGTACATCCTAGTAAATTACCATTCACGCTTAAAGATACAAAAAACCACGCAAATCATTTACGTGGTCTTTGACTAACAATTAAACTAAAAAAAACTACTTTTCGTTTGCCATCATTAAACTTACAAATAATATAAATAAAAATGCAAAACCTAATGCATCATTATATAAATATAATTGGCGTAATGAAAATAATAGAAAAGCAATACTTAAAAATGCTTTTATTTTCTTATCATCCATTAAAAGCAACTATTAATCATCATAATAAAAGCAAATACAAGCAATAATACAAGCGCTATATTTAACGATTTTGTAATGTGTTGCTTGACCTCACGTTGTTCACGTTCTAGCTTTAAATGATGGTCTAAATGCCTTATGCAATCTAATTGTTCTGCTTTAGTACAATATCTGTACTTTTCGCCATAATGTTTTTTGGCGATATTGTCTAGTAATATTTCTATTTCTGCCATAATTATTTGTTTTTTATTACGTTAATATATAATCTACAAGTTTCATATATGTAGTTCCATAGCTTTTTTGTAAATGGTTCATAAGTGCCATAATTATTTTCCATAAGAAACGAATTTAATCTTCTTTCAAATGGATGCAAAAGCCAATCTCCTTTATTGTATTTACTTTTCATAAAATCGTTCACAAGAGTATTCACACTTATTTGATATTCTCGGTCACTTCTATTGTTTTTCCAAAATTTAATTTTCATATTATTTGTTTTTAGGTATTAATTATTTTTTAGGGTTTCGCAGAGCATCTTGAATTTCTTCCCGTCCTGTTTCTTTTAAGGGTTCTCGACATAGCTGTTAATGACCCCCCTAATATTGTTAATGATTATGTCTTTTAAATTGTTCTTGATGTTTTGCATATTCTCTAGCAAGAATTTCTTCGTTTAAATCTTTAGCTAATTGTAATGCATTTGTTAATTCGCCTTTTAATGAGTTCATACCCATTCTTTTTATATCTTTTGGTGAAATCCACATAATTATTGTTTTTAGTTATTATTTTGAAAAGTATTTTTTATAATTTTCACTTGCAGAATTCAAATATATTTTTAGCGAATTTTCATCGTTAAAATGTAAAATGATTGCGTGTAATTCATCTATATTAAGTGATTCTAAATAAAAGTTAATATCTTGTTTTTCATCAAAAGTAAAATAATATTTAGATTGATAAGATGTAATGTCTTTTATTAATTCTTTTTTTGTTTTTCGTTTGTAATTTTCCATTTTTTTTATTGTTTTAATTGTTATTATACATCAAAAGTAAAAAAATATTTTCAATTACCAAACTTTTTTAAAGTTTTTTTTAATTTTTTTTTATTTAACAGAGAAGAAAGAGCAAAAAAAAAGGCGCAATTAAGCGCCTTTTCTATATAGATAAACTATGATTATGATGCTGTCATAGATGTTATCGCAGAACTAAATGTACCATTAATGATACCATTTGGTAGATAAGTTGCAAGTGCAACTCTTTCAACTGCTCTAACAGTTACAAAACCATCTCTAACATTTGTTCCATCTTGGCTAAAGAACTCAATAGAAACATTATCCCTAACCCAAACTTGACACGAATTAGCGAAATCACCTACTAGGAATTTCCCAGCAGTCATATTCACATTCTGTACAACAGGTACACCCATAAAACTAGGCGCAAGACCTTGATAAACTTGGTCTTTGATATAGTTATTAGTAGTGTCTTTTGTTAACAAGATTTTGTGAAAATCAGTTGGATTTAAAAGAATATAATTTGGTCTATAGTTGTTTAAAGCCATTTGGTTTATAGCTGCAACTAATACGTCAAACTCATTTGGCGCAGTAACAGCTTGATAAAATTTACCAGAAGCACTTTCATCAAAGTCACTAGATGAATTTAATAAACCTTTTAGATTTGGTGCAACACCAGAACCACCTAATAATTGGTCATCTTCAACTTCCATTAATTTAGCTGGTACTCTATTAGATATATAACTAGATAATTGTGGTGTATCGGCTAACATTTCTTCACTTATTCTTAAATAAGTACCGATTTTCTCAATATTAACACTAGTCGCTGTCATATCAAAATCAGTTTGCCCAAATGTAGCACCTTCAGCCGTAGCCCCAGCACCATTTGAATAACCAGATTCTTCTACATATCTAACAACATCAGAGTTAGTTGAACCTATTGGTAACATTTGTCTAATGTTTTGTGGTCTATTAGGGTCGTGGTAATATCCAGGAACTCTTTGTGCTGGAATTACTTCGCCAGTAAAATCAGCTGCAACAGTCATATCTGCTTTCACTTCAAAACTTGCTGCTCGTGAATTACCTTTTCTTAATGAATCAAGCGCACCATCATTGATTGCTTTGATTAAACCACTTTTAAATGACTTACTTTCTCTTTGAGTATTTAACGATTCAAAAGATTTCTTATTAGAAACTTCCATTTCGTCCATTCTCTCATTGAATTTTTGAGTAAGATTGTTGATTTCACCTTTTAAGGTTTCTTCAATCTTCCCATCGGCACGTGTCTGCACCTGTTCACTAGCTTTCTCAATTTTTTCGTCAATTATATTGCCTAATTGGTCAAGCTGTTTTTTTACATTTTCTTCCATTTTTATGATTTTTTTAATGAATTAATAAAATAATTATATACATCAAAATCATCTTTTTTACTTTCGACATTCGGCAAAGTGACTTCATCAGTCGGCTTTGTGAACTCTATAAATAGAGATTTCAATTTTAAAATCTCGCCTTCAATAGCATATCCCATTTCATCAGATATGTTACCTTTGCGAATGATTTTACATAAGTTGTCGTAGCGCTTTGATAATTTTTCAACATCTACATTGCCTTTAACATCCAAGATTTTAGCTTGGTCATTTGCAGCTAATGTAACAGCGCTAATTTCATATAGTTTAACTTCACTTATTTCACGATAATCTCCTTTGTTTTCTTTTTGCATTGGCATAATTCCAACACTATTTTCTGTAAGAACACCACTTTTCATTAGTTCAACAACATCTTTACCTAGTTGTGTTTTAGCGATTTCAGCAACAAATACCAACCCTTTATCATCTTCATACAACTCACGCATTTTGCCAATAGGCATATCCATTGAATGTTGGTATAAATATTTTACACGCTTACCATTTTCTTGAATGGTTTTCTTATATGCACCTTTGGTGATTATATCACCATCGGAATCTTTATTTCCAAAATAAGAACCATAACCTTTTATGATTCCAGCGTACTCGTCAGCATCTAATAATTCGCCAACTGGCGCTTGTTTATATATAATAGTGTTCATAACAAAAAATTTTTATAAATATACGAAATATTTAACTTTAAATTATTGACGACCCAGACATACCAAAACCAATACTTTCAAAGTCATCAATAGCACTTGCATCATCAACTGGGAATGGTGCAACACTACATCTACAATTTATAACTTCATTAGCTGGTGCGCCTGGTTCACCAGGATATTGCATTTGATAACCCCCTACAAAAAATGGGTCATTATAATTAACAACTTGTCCATCAGCTTCAGCGTGTGTATCTCTAGTTCTATCATCAAAAGATGCTATCCACTCTTTTTTCATTTCTTGTCCAGGAAAAACAGTCAAGGCACTTTGCATTGTCCCAAAATTAGCAGCATTAGTGGCTTCGGTTCTAACAAATCTTTCAGCTTGAAATTGTGAATAATGATTAAATGTTTTTCTTAATATTCTAGCTTGTTGTGGCACACCTAACATCATAAATTCTGGGTCAGATAAAAAAGTATCTGCAATACGCATAAATGTTTTCCTTGCAGTATTTGAAACCATCAATGCCCTAGCAGCACCGACTTGTGCGCCAAAATAAAAAAATCTTTCTTCCCAAAATACTTCATAATCAGTAATTGATAATTGTTTGTTTAATAGTTTTTTACTATTTCTAAAATACCATTTAGCAAAACGCATACCAACATCCCTATATAATTGTTTATATAGATTAATGAAATCTGACATCTTAAATATAAAGCTAGGTTGAGTTTGTTTATTTTTTAGAAATAAATCAATAGCAATATTATATTGCTCTTTATAGAAACGCTTTGTTTTAGCAATATTTTGGCGCTCTGCTATATGCATTTGTTGTTCAAATGCTCTTTGCCAATTATCCTTTTGTCTTTGTGTCAACATATTCTTTGTGTGATTTAAAAGGCATATAATATCCAGCTATTTTATGACTTCCTTCACCACCAAGTTCAATGGCACGTTTTTCTGCTAACTCTTTTGTTTGAAATAAATCTTTTTCAGCTTCTATATCTACCAATTCTTTTTTAGGTTTTTCTTCTACTGGTTCTTTAACTTCTTCTTCATCTTGAACTAAATATTCTGATACATCTACATCTACTGGTTCATCTAATACTTGATTCATTTCGTTTTCCACACCATTTATCGGAAGTAGATTTGCTGGTATATAATAATCATTCATTGATTCATCATCTTCAACTTCACCATAATTCATTGCCATACGTTTTTCATTTGGTGTTAACCACCACGACTTTGACATTTGGTCAACAACCTTATCGGTTTCTTCTTGAAGTTCTGGTATTACACTAAAATCAAAATCAATACAAAGTTTTTCGCCATACATAGGTGTTAACCATCTATTTAATTCATCACGTATTTTACATAATTCAGGAATAACAGCATTTTGATACAATGCCTTTTTTGCTTCCTTCATATTGTTGTAAGTGCTTGATTCTGTGTTGTTTAATAGTTGTACTGGGACACTATATATGTTACATAAATCTTTTATTGATGCATTGTATTGCTCTATTAATGATACATCACTTGCGTTTAATCCAAAATTAACCCAAGATAATTTCTTTGGTGTAATAATAATATCACCAGCATTATTAGCACCTTGATGTGATTGACGAAATTTATCTTTTAATTGTTGTGCTTGTACTTCGTTTAAGTCACCTTCTTCAGACATCAACACACCACGTGCTGTTTGATTTTGCAGATATTTTACACCTGTTTGAACTGCTTCGTTGTTAGTGGTAAGAGAACGTAAACCAGCACGTAGTGGCGATTGTCCATATAAGTGTGTGCCTGTACCATTATAAAAGGGGTTAAAATCTTTAATATGACATATTTGTTCAGCTGGGATTTCATATGTGCCATTATATTGTATTTTATATTTTTCTACTGGTTGCATAATACCACCACTAATTATTTCCATTATTTGTGATGGCATTACATATAATTCCTGGTATTTACCAAGATTAACACCAGTTTCAGGCGCTATTCCATAAATGTACCTGTTGCCAGTTAGTTTACCAAAAGCTATTAATTCTGTTAACCAAGTGCTATAAGATTGTGCTGGATTTGGTCTATTTAATAATTCGTGCAAATCTGTATCTTCAACTTCTGATAATGCACGTTTGCGTAATACATTAGATTTTTGAATTATACCAGAATCATATACACCACTTGTTAATGATTTATAACGCTTATAGTCATTAGCGTTTTCTATTTCATAAATTTGCAATGGTATTGTAGTTGCAGCTTTTGTAATTATATTAATTAACGCATATATAGTTGCGTTCTTTCTATATCCTTCATTGATATAGGAATCATCATTTTCGTCATTCCAAACAACACTTTCACCAAGCCAATTATAAATTGCTCGATTATATTCTAGTGACGTTCTTTGGGCGCTTTTTGATAATAAGGATTTTAGTCGGTCAAAGATTGATGCCATAGTATTTTATGCCTATAATAATTTTTTTGTAAAAATACAAAATTTTAAAGTAATTATACGACAAAGAAATTTCGTAACAAATTTCGCTCTATTGCATAGCTTGTTACATCAATATGTTCATCGTGTTTAGCATTTGGAAATGTAGCTACTTGTTGTAAATAAGCATCATTCCAATGGTCTTTAATTAAGTAAACACGACCACCTTCAATAAATGGTGAAGATGCTCTAGCACGTTCTATTTTAGAATATCTAACAAAATCTGTTTTTATCTCACTAACATTATAATTAGTTTCACGCCTTAATAATTGAACTAATGATTTACCACTTGCTTTTGGTTCTACTAAAATTATATTAACATCAACACCACAGCTTTTAATAAAGTTTGTTATAAATGATTTTAATTCTGGCATTTCTAAATATTTATCAATGCTTTTTAATACATATAGATTGTCACCACTTCGACCACTTATTTGAATCCCAGTTGGGTCATTCCTTGTATCTTTAGTATAAGCGCCATCAACATACATTTCCCATTGTACGTCTGTTGGAATTTCAGCTTTACTAATTATATTAAACCATTCTTTACGCCATTCACCACCTTCTTCTGGTGCTGGTTCTTGCATATATTGACCAGCAAATGTATATCTATCTGCTTGTCTTATGTTCTCTAACTCTTTAAAAGAATGTTTACTAGACCATAATGGTTTATTATCTTTATCAATAGCAGCTAACTTTAAATGATGCCATTTCTCACCACTATTACCATCTAATAAAAACCCACTTAAATCATCTTCGTGTAATCGTTGCATTATAACGATTATAGGCACTTCCCTATCGTTAACCCTTGAACGAATAGTAGTATTATATCTATTGTTAATAAACTTTCTTTTAACATCACTAATAGCATCATCTGGCTTTAATGGGTCATCAATTATTATAGCACCACCATTACCAGCACCAAAACCAGTAATAGCCCCACCACTAGCTGTAGCATATACGCCACCACCTTGAATTGTGTACCATTTCTTTTGACTTTGACTATCTTTTTTTAATTGTAATTGCCATAATCTTTGGTATGAATCACTTTGAATATATTCCCTTGTTAAAGAACTATTATCAAGTGCTAATGCATCACTATAAGATAAATGAATGAATCTAGCTTTAGGATTGTTTGCTAATGTCCAGGATATGTACATTTTAACAGCCAATTCTGTCTTTCCATATCTAGGGGGTATATTTATAATTAAGCGTTTTATATCGCCTTTATTAACCTTTTCTAATGTCTTTGCTAATGCTATATGAAATTTAGCAACTTCAAATCTAGCACCAGAATTTTCTTTAAATATATATCTAGTAAAGAATAAAAGAGATTTTTCGCAATTCTCTTTAATTATGCTATTAATATTCGTCATTTAATATATCGTCAATTTTGGCTCTAGCTTCTGGCGATATTTTACTTGTACTTATATCAGCTTCGACTTGTATATTTTGACGTTCAATATATCCCCTTTTGCGACCTCTTGTTTTTAATAGAAATATAGTTGCTGTTGTATTGCCTTCCTGGATTTGTTGATGCAAATTAGTTTCAGCAAAATCTAACATTAGGTTTTCCAAGTCATCAACCTTTTGTTTATATTCAGAATCCGTCTTTAACCATTCATAATGTGTTGAACGATTAATACCAGCCATAGTAGCAGCAGTAGATACAACCCCCATTGTTTTTTCAAGGGCTTGAATCATTGCTTTTTTCAGTGTTGGATTTTGTCGTTTCCTTCCCATATTTTAACTATATTTTTGGTAAAGATACAAATATAATTCCCAAATTTTTAGATGCAATTCGTCCTTCTTATATGTTTTTGGTGATACTTTACGTTTATTTTTATTTACTATTTCAATTTTTGTACCACGTTTTGTAGGCAATGCGCTAACTAAAATATCATTATTAATACACCATTGGATTGCTTTATAATGTTTTCTAGTCATATGCAAATATAAAAAAACCCCCACATTTTTGTAGGGGTTTTAAAATTAAGTTAGTGTAACTTTTTACGTTTCCTATTTCTTAATTTTTATTGTTCATCGTTTTCAATTAATTCTTTAGTTGTTTTATTGGCTGTGACAAAACTCCAAATCATATCAAAGAAAGCATCTGTTTTAAGATTTTTTGTAACAACTCTTGGCTCTGTAAAACCTCTTGATTTGATAAATGAACATTTAATTGACTTATCATTAACTTTGTCAATTCTAAACGTTTCTGCATATTCATAAGAATAATTGCCATTACCCCACCACATTTGAGCTTCAAAATTCAAATCATTATTTAATAAAGTTTCAATTATTTCTAAATTTTTTACTTCAGTAATATCTTTATAAATTCTTGAATTTTCTCCTTCCAATTCCCATTTTTTTGAATTTATTGACAATGCAAAATCTTCTTCTTCACCTAAATGTATTGAGTTAGCTATTGTTGATAATTCTTTTTGATATTCTTCAGTTAAGTAAGGTGTTAATTGTAATGCCTTAATTCTGTTTTCTAAATTAAATCTTGGCTCTTTCCAAGAGAGTTGATTATGATAACTACCTGAACTGAATGATGACATATTAACTTCAAATCTTAAGTTAAACTCATCATATCTTCTACCAAATAAATATTGACCCTCACATACTTGTAAATCATTAACTGCTAAATCCATTTTTAATATGTTGTCAAAAAATTCACCTGTATTAATTGAAGTAATATCAACACCTGTATCTTCTTTTATAACTTCTGTTATTAATGATTTAACAGCTTCACTTTTAAGGCATTTAAAATCAAAAACAACGTGGTCAAAACCTTCAATTGTTTTTTTGTTTCTTTCGTGTAATAAATTTAAATTTTTCATTTTGTTTAGTTTTTATTGTTATTAATTGTTTTTTCAGTATCAATATATTCTCCTTCTGCATTTACTAATTTAATAAATCTTAAAGCATTTGATTTTCTGCTAAATCTTATCTCATTAGTACAAATTTTTCTAGGTTCAAAATCCATTTCATCATTCCATTCAGGAGAAATAAATTTATATTCTACATAATGACAACCTCTATTAGAATAACTTAATTTAGCACCAAATATTTCTGTAGTGTCTTTATTGGAAATATATATTAAAGGATTATCCCCTCTAGTTGAGTATATCATTTTATTATAAACATCAATTATTTTCATTTTTTTATTGTTTTAATTGTTTGATATACCAAATATACAACCCTTTTTTAAAATAAAAAAAATATTTTCACTTTTTTTTAAAGTTTTTTTTCAGTTTAACCTGTTGGGAAGGTATTTTAAAATGGAATATTTGTGTCTTTTATTACCTCTAATGTCTTATTTTCTGCATTTAATGGCTTATAAACACCCCCATTATAGAAGTCAGGGGCTACATCAAAATCGCCTAATTGACCATTTTCTTTTCGTTTTACCTTTTCAATATATATTTTTATAACATCGCTTTTATATTTAGATTTTTGCCCTATGCATCTATATATAATTAATCCATTATATGCTTTATTGAAGAAATCAGCTGACCCAGAAATATCATACAATGTAGGTTTTCTATATGTACCCTCAATAGATTCTATTTTTCTAGGGTGTGCCACTAAAAAAAGGTGTGTTTTTGTTTGTTGACAGAATTGTGTTATTTGTGATAATATTCTGCCTACATATGAATAGTCACGCTGGGCAGAATGGTCTAACATATTATAAGGGTCAATCACGCATATGTTTATACCTTTTTGAAAAACAAGTTCTTTAAATGCTTTTAAAATGCCTTTTAATGTAAGATTTTCCAAATCTATTTTAACCCAATTAAAATGTTCTTGTATAAAATCTTTAGTATTATTTAAATCATCATTGGTACAATTTTTGGCATTTAATTTATTTGCTATTCTTTTAATGTGTCCTTCATAAGGAAATGATTCAGGCGAAAACATAGCACATCTGAAACCATATTTTGTTGCCATATTACAACATATTTGGTCAACAATATCACTTTTACCACTATTAGGTATGCCAGTTACAACAGTCCATTCACCAAATGCTAGTTTAAAGTAATTGTCTGAATTGCCTAATCCAATAGAATAATTTTTTATACCCTTTTCATTATAGTTTAAAACATTATTCCAAATGTTATCTAAATTTAAAACACCTTCTAATGGAAAGTTTTTAGCGTTTTTTATTAAATCTCTTAACACATCTTTACCACCTTGCACCAAAGTATCATTTGCATCTTTATATTCGCCAAAATCAACGTATTTACATTTGTAATAACCAAAACGTCTAGCAAGTTCGTTTCTTAATAATAAACCAGCTTCATCATTATCAGTACATAAGACAATAATTTTCTTATTTAGAAAGTATTTGTAGCAATTATCTAAATATTCTAATTTTTGATTTCCTTTGGATGCACCATTAGGCACACTACATACGCTATATAGACCAGCTTCGTGTAAACTTAATGCATCAATTTCGCCTTCAACTATATAAACAATATCTAATTTTTTAATATTATCTAATCCATAGAAAATTAATTCTGCACCAGAAACCATTTTAAAATTCTTTTGCGAATCTCTATATTTTACATTTACTAATTGATTATCACGATAATAATTGAAATTTATTACACGCCTTTTTTTGTTTACCTGTGGCATATATTCTAATGATTCGCCTATTTTCCAATGTAATAATGTGCTTTCGCTAATACCTCTAGCATCGAACCATTTTAAAACCCTTTCGTTTATGCCTGTGGATTCTCTATGTGGTAAGGCATAATCAATTCTGGTAGAAAACTTTGATGCGCTTCCAGCCCATCCACAGTGGTGGCAATTATATAGTCCTTTGTCCACATCAACAGATAAACATCGTTCTTTTTTGTTTCTTCTATCATTAGAACACTTTGGGCAAATTGTTTTGAATTGACCATTTCTTTTTTTTATAGTAATACCTAGATTACTTAATTCATTGTAATAACTCATTGTTTTATTTTATTGTTTAACAAATATACCTAATTATATTTTTTCTAGTGGCACTAGAACACCACTTGAAGTGTTATTGTCACCCCCTTTAATATCTCTTTTAGTGTTTAAATACTTACGACATATTTCTTTTAATTTTTTTGTTGCTATTAATTTAATTTTTTCATTACTAATAATAAATGCATACCAATCAGATTGACTTATAGATATACCACTTGGTTTATTTCTGCTAGAATATTCTACAAATATATTACCTGTTTTTTCAGCTTGAAAATCTGTTTTTACTTCAATCTTTTTATCTTTTAAAATCCTTGATAAATGTTTTTCGCCTAATTGACCAAGTTTTAAATCATATTTAAAGTCAGAATTAAAGTGCATTTAAAATTGTTTTTATGTTTGATTCACTTAATATTGTTTTTAACATATCATAATCAATGTCGCCATTAATCGTTTTCACCCCCACTAGTTTTTTACCCGATGGGTCGTTATACTTATAAAATTTAATAGCGCCTGGTATTTTCTTTTTTATATCTTTTAAGTTAGGTTTTGGTTTATACATAAAATAATCAATGTATCTAATACCATCCTTATTATAATTTCTTAATTTTACTAGTGATAAAAAGTTAATTTCCCAAAAAGGGTCATTTCTTAATTCTTTACATCTTAAATATACTTTACGCAAATCGTATTTGTCAATGCGATGTATTTTATCTAATATATCTAACCATCTATTAATATTTGTTTTTGTCTTGGGGCGATTTTTTTCAGGAAATAATTCTACAAAATAATCAAATGATGAAACAACAAGTGGGTCATATTTTTTATCATTTGGTATATTATTACTTATAGTATTAATATTATTATTAATACTATTATTATTACTTTGTTGTTGATTTTCGGTTAGTGGTTTTTCGGTTAACGGTTTTTCGGTTAGTGGTTTATCATTTAGTATATAATTATATCCTTTAAACTTGCCATCTACTTTAATTTGTTCACGCACTAGAAAACCTAATTGTGTTAGTTCTTTTATTTTACTTTGTAAGGCATTTCTACCCTCTTTAAAATGGTTTAAGATAAAAGTAAATGTTATTTCCTGGTTTTCACTATGAGAAAAAAGCCAACAATATAATCCAGTAGCACCAATAGATATTTTCTTATATCTAAATATAGCAGAAGGCACTACTACAAAACGTGAAAAACGCTTTGGCTTAATAATTTTATTTACTTTCATTTTATTGTTTAAATCATAGTTTTTAATCTATCGCAAAAACTTCTTATTTCTTTGTAATGCTTCATAAAATCTTTTAGTGAAATATCTTTATCTTCAAATATTTCCCATAAAATTTCTATTAATAAATCAAATTCTACTCTTGTCATTTTACCTACATAATCATATGTAATATCCATATTATCAGTAGTTGTTTGTGTCCATCGGACTTTTTGGTTGTTTTCGTCAAAATACACTTTACTAAATTTCATTTTTTATATAAGAATTAATAATATCAATACACATATCGTAATCATTGATACAATAGGTTGACCAACCACATTGTTTTAACTTTTCTAGCCATTCTTTTTGATGTGCTGTTGGTTTATTATAACCTACTTTTAATTCTATTGCCAAGCCATTGTGTTTATTGTTTGCGTAAAAAATAAGTATGTCAGGCACACCAGCTTTAGCGCCTAAATACTTAAATTTATATCTTTCAAATTTACTTCGTTTACCTTCATTAGGTACGTGAGTAAATAATATTTTTGGATGTTGATATTGTAAGTAGCTAATTATTCTGTGTTGTAGCTTATCTTCTTTTGTTAAGTATTTATAAAATGGATTAGTTGACATTTATTTTAATACAAAGTTAGAAAATTTTTTACCACTTTTTATTTTTAGCTTCTAGTTTTTTATACATTGCTTCTAAAACATCAAACTTTATTAATAACCTATTATACATATTTACAAGTTTATCAACATCAATTTTTTTATTTTTTTTGTTTACATTCGCCAATTCTTTTATTAGAAAATAATCAGTATTTAATTTACTTGAATGTTTTAGCATATATGGAAATGTTTTTATTGAATGTAAAATAGTAGCGTGATTCATATTTAAACTCTTTGCAATTTCAACAACTTTTGCATTGGTGAATTTATAGCATAAAGTAAAATAAATTGCACGTGCATATACATATTCTAATTTTCTTGTTTTTGTAGATATATCTATTTTAAAATATTTTTCAACAACATTCCTTAATTTTTTCATATTTATTAAATTACAAATGAACCATCATTGTCATATAGATGCCAATTATAGCTAGTTATTACTTGGGTTTCTTTATATATTTCATAATCTTTGAACGCTTGTTTCCAGGCGTGTCTGCCACGCTCTAATAATTCTTCACCTAATGTGTACACCTCGACTGTATAAGGGTAGGTATTTTGAACAGCAATAAATTTAAAATTATTAATACCCAACATATCCATATAGAATGTCGCTTGAAGGTGATATGCATATTTATATATATCACGCTTAAATGCTATTGGCGAATTATCTTGACAAGTTTTCACATCAGCTATAAAATCTTCTTTACGATTTAAAACATCTGGTCTTATTCTAACATCAATATCATTATATTTTCCATAGTGAGATAATTCAATTTCACCTTTTGCATATTGATTTGCTAAAGAATTTTTTTTGAAATTTTTAATGATTTCATTTATTTTATCGCCTTCTTCTTGGGTTAATATTTTTTTATCAGCTGCAAATTTTAAACGCTCTTTATAAATAGCTTGACCCTCTTTAGTTCTTCTATCTAATTTTGGCATTATATAATATTCATCATCAAAATCTTTTGGTTCTAATAAAGCACTATGTACAGCGCTACCAAACGCCATTGCTTTTGATTCAAATGGCTTTTGAAATAAATAATGATACATTGATTTTAAATATATTGTTTTAAGCCCTGATGCGCTTATTGCTGGTGATGAATGATATGCTTCATTCGTATCTTTTTTACTTATCATTTTCTTCTAATTTTTCTAATAAATATTGAACTTCACTAAAATTAAATCGTTTACCACATTTTATACAAATGCATTTATCGTCTATATATTGGATTTTAGTTATTATTTGTGGGGGTTTGCTCACGCCATAATTGTAACAAGCATAACCAAATAATAGAATTATAAAAAATAAACCTATTATTATTATTTTTTCTTTTGACATATTTCTAATTGTTTTTTTAATTTTTTGTTTTCTTTCTCTAATGCTTCAATGCGATAGTGAAGAAATTTTAATGATAAATCATCCATTTTGTTCTAATTTTTCTAACTCAAATGTTAAATGGTCTATTGCCTTTTGAATATCTGAATTTGGGGTTTTATGTTTTCTATAAGCACGTAATATATATGTACACGCTGTAGCTAAATGATATGGCAATTCAAAATTATCAACAACTTCACGTGCTGTATAATTGTTTTTGCCATTATAATATTTAGGTGTTTTTACTTTTGTTTTTGTCATAATAGGAAATAAAAAAGCGCCCTAAAATAGAGCGCTTAATTAATTAAAATGGTAAATCATCAGCCCCCTTCTCATCTTTGCTATTACCACCTTGATTTGGCTTGTAAGTGTTAAAAGTAAGATTGTACGTGCCATCATCATTTTTCCATAATTGAACCTTGTATTGCTCGTTTCCTTTATACTCACTTTTAGCATTTTCAATACCATCTTGTTTTAATGCTTCGCCTAACTCTTTAGGCGTGATTACACCATTAGCACATAAACTTTCTGGTGCATTTTCACTAGGTGTAAAAAATCTTACACCACCGACATACTTTGTTTTTATTTCACTCATTTTATTTTAAATTTGGTTAATATTTCGTTTCTATATTCTTTTTTCATTTTATATTTTTCTAATACATTTTGGGCTTGTTTTTTAGTGCCTTTTAATGTATTAACATATTGTGTTTGCGTAAGCCATTGTTGTTGCTTTTGACTATTAGTAGCATTAACAACTTCATCAGCACTAGCAACACTAGTATCTATTCCAATGCCAAAATTACCTAATGCACGACCCCACGCACTTGTTTCACAATTTTCAACATATGAAGTTTCATTTATATATGTTGTACCTTTAATTTCTTCAGCCATTCCAGTAGCAACAACAACACCATCTTGGTTTTTAATAGTTGCTTTAATTAGAATAGATTCAGGGGTTTTTTCAATTACTTCAGACGTTAATGAATAATCAGGAAAATTTTCACGAAAAAATTTTATTCGCTCATTGACCTCAATGTAATCTTTACCTTTAATTTTTATTGTTTTCATTTTTAATTAATTAAATTTTTAAATTCAAACCCTTTGTCTTTTAATATTTTAACTTCATTTAAAGTAAAAGTAAGTGGGTTTTTTAATCTTGATTTTAGCGTTGGCATTGTGCATTGTAGAAATTCACACACATCATAACGCTTTAAACGAAGGCGCTTTAATTCGCCTTTAAATTCATTTTCAAACATACATTTAATTTTAAAGTTCAAATGCAAAATTAAAAATATATTTTAATAAAACAAAAGAAAAGCGCAAAAACTTAAAAAATTCTTACGCTTTTCACACAGAAAAGGGGGCTTCTGAATATTTTTATTCTGATGTAATTCTTAAATCAATACTAACATCATCATCATCATTTGGTAGGTGTGCAATGACTTTTGCGTTTGCTGATTTTACTTTATATTCAAGACCATCTATGTAACAACTTTGTGAATCTTGAAATACTGATGCGCCAAAATTAAACCAAATTCTATTATTTAATGTTAATGGTTCTACTTGTTGATTTCTAAATGTACCTTCATATCTAACCACAAAATCCCTGTAATCATTCATTATGTTTTGTAAACTAGCACCAACACAAGTTCTATTTGTTGGATAATCTCTAGTCCTTTCAAAAACAAAACTAGTCACTTCAGTACCTTTAAAATAATTAATTCCCTTTTGCTCATAATCTTTACTATATGTATTACCACTAGTATTTACAGCATATTCAATATATTTAGTAGGTAGTTTTTTTTCTTCACTATATGATAAATTTTTTGGTCTATAAAAATTACCAGTTATCCCTACATTATCAAAGTAAATAGCATTTACACCAGTACCAGAATATATACAATTATATATAACAACACCGACATTAAATTGTGTAGCTGTAGAAATGTTTGAACCTTGCATTGCAACACTTATTGTGTGCCAGTTATTAAATACGTCAAAATCCCTAGTTATAACGTGCAAATCACTTCCATCTAATCCCCATTCTTCATTTACATCGTCCCACGATACAGTATTAGGCGACACAGCACTGCTATAAGCACATATTGAAAATTGCACAGTAATTGAACTTGGACTTGATGTATTTGGTCTATCAGCAAAAAATGATAATTGTGCAGTACCTCCGTGCCACGCTTTCCAATACCCAGAATTATTTACAAAATCATTTCTAAACATTTCAGTAGTTCCACTAGTAGGCGCAGAACCACTTAATTTAAAAGCAGCGTTTCCTTGAACTGAATTTGAATTTGTTACAAGCGATGCATATGATGAATTGATTGTATAATCTTCAGCGCCTTCAAGTTCAAATCCATAGTTTTTAGAATAAAAATACTTGTTGATTTGTGTAGATTCTAATTTATATGTCGCCTTTGCAAATGGTTCAAGATATTCTCTTGTTAAATCACCACCTACATTTTTTAATGTAGTTGGACATATTCTTAATATTGATTCTTGACTAGTTGATTGATAAACGCCACTAGAATTATATTTAAAAGTATTTATAGTTTCAGCACTAGCACTTATTAATTGTGCTTTAATTGATGCCCTAATGCCACTAACACTACCACCCCCAACAAGTGTTGAATTAATTGTGCTTTTAACATTAGAATCAAATATATTTGAATTTTCAACTATATACCACCTACCATAAGATTGATAAATTCTACAATTATAACTTTTTAATATTCCTTCTAATTGGTCTTTACATTTTGGCACATCAGCCCCTTTGTCTAATTGATTAAATTGACCAGCACTAACATCAGTTGTTATCAATTTATCTTGCATTACAGATGGTTTATATGGATATGAACCACCTGTACTAGTATATATATCAGCTTGAGCATAAATATCAAGCCCTAGTCCTAGATTATCTAAAATATCAGCAATTCTATTTCTATTAAAATAAAAACTATCAGTATTAACTAATGGTGCATTATAATTATTTAAAGTACCAAGACCATCATATGCTTTTAAAGTAATTGCAGTTGGCGTAGCTTTAAATTGTTCTCTATATCTATCAACAACTATAAACCCTATCCAATAGGTTTGCCACGCAGATGAACTATCTTTATAGGAAACTTTTATTTGATATTCTCTTTCATCATATTCATAAAAATTGTCATAAGTAACAGTGTCGGTAATAAATAAATTTAAACTACAAACACTACCAATTATAGGTTTATAAAAATCATTTTGACTATTCCACTTAACAACAACAGGTTCTGCTTGACCTATCATATCATTAACAGAACCACTATAATTTTTTTTTAATATCTCAACTTTTTTTTCATAAGCTAAAACATCGCTAAATTCTAATCTATATTTAACCCCATATGACATAACTACAATATTCTATCCCTAGTAGAATTAGCCCTTTCCAATGCTACTACTAAATCTTGTCCACGTAATTCAAAAGAGCCACCCACATTTACTTGTTGCGCTCTATTATTAGACCCTATAAGCCCCTTTAATCTATCTAATGGCGCTACTACTTCAGGATTGCTTTTAGCACCAGGATATTCGCCCATAAGTCCCATTGTAGGCGCACTAATTATACCACCTTTAGCAAACTTTTTAGTTTTTTTCATTGCAGACGATACAGCCCCAACAGCCATTGCTATAAGTGCTGGTAGTACGAATGCAGCAGCAGCACCGAATCCTTTTGCACTTTGTGTAGCGCCTTCTACTGCGTTACCAACAGATGCCCCACCAGAAGTAGATATTTTAGCTGCTGCATTTGCCCCTAAAACAGCAGTTAAAGCTGAATCTGATGCCATTTGCATAGCATCAGTAGTGTTTTTGTTTGTGGCTTTTTGACTATCTGCTAACATCATTTGTAATTGTCCAGCTAAATATTCAGTAACCATATTCATAAACGTACTTAAAAATTCACCTAGAGCAGTACCAGCAACACCCATACTTTCAACTATTGAATTGCCTAAATGACTAAAACTAGCTTGTAATGATTGTGCTGTACTGTCAGCTGTCCAACCTAATTTTTCTAATAAAGTAATTCTTTCTTCTATTTTTTTATTATCATCACCACCACTTGCCAATTTTTTATTCAAATTTGCAAATGGGTTGCTACCACCTGAACCATCATCACCACCACTTGAACCAGAACCACCACCACCACTTGAACCAGAACCACCACCACCAGAAAATACCCCCACTATTTTATTTTTTACATCTTTAGCTAAATCTTCAATACCATCAAACATTCCTTCTGTAACTTCTTTAACATCAGTATTGTCCATTGTATTTCTAAAACCCTTAACAACATTTTCTGCCAATTTATTACCAATTTCATCAGCCCCATCTGATGTATTTTCAAAAATTTCACTAACACCATCGCCTATTGATTTTGCAGCACCAGATATACCTTCTTTAAATTTATCCCAATCAAGCGTAAATACACCCATAATTATATCACCAACATTTTTAAATAAATCCCAAACCATTTTTCCAAATGCCTTAAAATTTTTCCATCCAGTTTTTAGTGAAATTGTAATAAAATCAAAAACAGATTTAAAGACAGCACCTATTAATTCCACAGCACCCCTAATTAATAAACTTTCATTATATAGTTTAATAAACCAATTTATAACATTAACAATAATTGTTTTTATTTGACCCCAATATTTATAAAATGCAAAGGCAATCCCAGTAACAGCAGCAATAATTAAAGTAGCTGGTGACAATAATGCACCAAACAAACTAATTAGAGAACCCACCAATGTTATTATAGTTGGCAATGCTATTGCTAACCCTCCAAATGCTAAAATTAGCTTTTGCATTGTAGGGTCTAGTTCTGTAAATCTTTTATATAAATTTTGTATAAACCCAGCTAATTTTTGAACAGCTGGTACTACTGCAACTAATAATTGTTGCCCTAAACTCATTAAAGTTTCTTTAGCACTATTTAAAGATTTTTGAAATTGAAAACTTGCAGATTCTTCAGTTATACGAAATGCTTCAGCAGTTGAACCAGCACTATTTGCCAATTCGTCAAATATTTTTTTGGCATCCTCCATACCAGCGCCAGTTAAATCTAACACACCTTTTAACGCTCTAATATTTGGAAATATGTCAGTAATGTTAACACCAAATTCTGTGGTCTTATTTTTTAACATTTCAAGTGTTGACATTAGCCCTTCTTCTGCTAAACTTTTTTGCACACCTTCTGTACTTAACCCCATACTTGCTAATGCCTTTTCAGCTTCACTTGTTGGTTTTTTTAATGATGCTAATATTGCTGTTAATTGTGTAGCCCCAACAGCAGCATTTGTACCAGTACGTGACATTGCTGCCATCGCAGCACCTACTTGGTCAAACGATACACCCATATTAGATGCTATTGGTATCACAGCACCCATTGAACTAGCTAATTCACTAGCTTCTAATTTACCTTCACGAACAGCAGCAGTTAATACATCAGTGGCTTTTTCAGCTGTTAATCCTGAATCGCCATATGCGTTCATTGCTGATGTTGCCAAATCAGCAACATTTTTAGTTTCGCCTAATCCACTAGCAGCGCCTTTCAATGACATTTCAAGGGCATTCATAGCTGAATCACCTTCAAGTCCAGCAGATGTTATAAAAAATAATGCTTCAGCAGCTTCACGTGAAGATACACCAGTATCACGTGCAAGTTCTTTTACTTTTTGACCCATTTTATCAACCTCGCCACCAGCAATACCAACCAATGCTTTTATTTTAGTCATTGATTTGTCAAAGTCCAATGCCATTTTAACACTAGCACCACCAGCCAATGCAAGTGGTAATGCAAACTTTTGCATTGAACCACCTATTGATTTTAATTTGCCACCAAATTTTTGAAGTTTACTTGATGCAGTATTTAATGCGCCAGTAAATCCTGAAGTGTTTGCAGTTAAATTTAATTGTAACCTTTGTTGAGCCATAAGAAATATATATTAAGCAAAAATACAAAAAAATGACTACTTCTTTTTTAGTCAAAAAACAGCAAAAAAAACGCCAAAAAGTATAAATACCTAACATCTTGTTTAAAGGCATTTTTAAGCGATTTAAGACACTTTACCCCCTCTGGCATATAATTATATTAAAAAGTCGAGATAATGCAACAGTCAAAATTTCCCTTCGTAGAAAATGAAAATTTTTTTTCATTTCTATTTTACATAATATTAAAATTTTTTTAAGAATTTTAGCTACTTTTTTTTAGAAACACTATCAATTTTTGCCTTAAATTTTTCGTATTGTTCACGTGTAGATTTTGGTTTACCACGCTCTAAATATACGTCTTGTGGCAGTGGAAATAACTTGTCTGGGGTTATCATATTTGCACGTTTATCTACATTAATATTATATAGCATCATCGCAATATAGCGTGTGCGTTCCCAATGTAAATTTTGTTTGATTGTGTGTGCTTCGCCTAATAGTTGATTTTCTTTCCAAGTTTGCGACCAAAAGTTTTTAGGCGAAATTCCAACTTGACCTATATAATAATCTAATATATCGTCCCAACTAATAGTCGCATCTACTTTCCCTTGCTAGATTTTTTAGTAGATTTTTCAACATTCCTTTTTATACCAACATTTAATTCATTACCAAGTATTTTAGATTCCATCATTGCACCAACAATTTCTTCTATTTTTTCAGCTGGTAATTCATCTAACCAACTACCTACTTTATAAATAGTATAATCAATTTCATTACCTTCTTCTTGGTCAAAAGCTAAAAGCGCTGAATATATCAGCGCTCTAATACTTGATAGTGATATTCCTTTTTGAAATATTTCACCAATTTGTTCTATTGGTACATTTAATTCATCAGTAAAATTCGCCCAAAAATTCATTGAGAAATGCATTGTACGATTTTTACCACCCATTTTTATTGAGTAATAACCCCTCTTTCTGTTTGCCATAAATTCTTAATTAATTATTAATTAGTAGATTTTGTAATGCTTCCAGTCAATGTAATCGAACCTGAATAGCTTACAGGTGATTCCATTTCAGCTGATTGCTCTACACTAGATAAATAACCTTCAGCAGTATATACAGCATCACCAGTTTCGGCAGTACCAAATACGCAAGTTATTTGTGTTCTAGCTAAAAGAAAATCAGCCATTTCAATAGCATTACTACTATCACTATAATCAACTAACCCTTCAAAAGAAATTTCACCACTTATAACACCAGCAATTACTTCTTGAAAACCACTTGAATTTTTAGTAGTCGCTTCTGGTAAGTCGTTAGATAGTGTTAATGAACAACTTGTAGTGTGTCCTAGTGTTACAGTTTCAATCTTTAAAAGCAAATTAGTTCCATTAAATACTGATGTTGTAGCCATTTTTTATTTTTTTTTATTCGTTATTAATATTTACACAAATATACAATTTTTTTTATTAAGCATTATTCCATTCAAAGTTAGCATTATTCCATAAAATATCGGCAGTATTCCAATACCTATCACCAGAATCATCTTGAACTGTAAAAGGATTTATTAATGTAATTTCCAAATCATATGATACAAGATTTTCCATATCACCAACTTGTTCTACATTATTTATATACCCTTTGCCAGTTAATGTAATTCCTTCAAATGCTTCTTGTGTAAATACCCATTCATTGACTTCTTTAGTTAAAACCATTGATGCGAGTTGGTCAAAATTAACTGTATCGCTATAATCTACTAGACCAGCAACAGAAATTGTCCCTGACCTAATACCAGCGATTACCTCTTTAAAACCTAACGAATCTT
>CEUI01028674.1_pt1 | contig 26342 bp, 37 predicted proteins | sample 531411 | NCBI WGS metagenome assembly CEUI01 (sample SAMEA2622841, study PRJEB7988) | marine metagenome | isolation source: saline water (ENVO:00002010), including
TACCAAGAACCATTGAAGATACAAGATAGATGGTTAAAGGTAATGACAGAGAAAGGACTCTATAACCCAAACGAGGAAGAAGAATGATAAGAGAACTAATAGTATGGTTAGATAAACGCTTAGGGCGTAGCAAGAAGAAGATGATACTTAGACCGAGAAACTATGGTCACAAGTAGAACTGAAGCAATACATATACTTCACTTACTTAAACAGTATATGACACCAAGAGTTATGTCTATGTTTATAGCAGACTTAGACTTTGAAGTAGCTGATAATACTGATAACGAGTCTTTAAGAGATAGTATAAAGATGGTTAGGGATTATATGCGTGACTCAATGGAAACAAAATGAAAAGAAAGAAATCAGCAAAGATTCCCTACGAGGGATATACATTACCACCAAGTAGTGAGAAAGGTGGACAGTTTATAGATTTCAATGAACCTTATAAGTCTAAGGTTCCATTAAAGAGAGTGATAAAGAGGAAACGAAAAGATGATAGAAAAAATAGATAGACCAAAATTTAAAGAGATAAGATATGGAGACTCCATACCTGAAGAATATGACTTAGTCCAATTAAAAATGGATGGTATGTGGGGGTGTATGACAATAGCTGATGGTGAATATACCATTACATCACGAACAGGTAAAGTAAAAGCAACAGGTTCGATAGATTGGTATTCCCATGAGAAAACAGTGATACTCGGAGAATATATGAAGAATAGCCATTGGGCGCATAAATATGGGTGTGATGGACACTTCTATGCTTTTGATTGTTTAATGTATAAAGGACAAGATATAAGTCACGAGACACTCGCTGAGAGATTATACACTTTAACTAACTATGTTTTATGGGACAACACTTTCGGTTTTATATATCCATTGAATACATTTTATGTAGACGAATGGGAAACAGTATGGAAAGATTATGTAGAAGATAGGAACTATGAAGGTTTAGTATTTAAGAATGGTAGTAGTAAGTATAGTGATAAGAATGCTTGGTGTAGAATGAAAGGTGAAGTTGAGATAGAATATATATGTCATGACTTTAGACCAGCTGATGAAGGCACTAAGTATGAAGGTCAAGTAGGTGCAGTGATAGGAACTTTAGCTGATAAAGAAGTATTTGTGACCTGTGGTGGTTTAACTGACGAACAGCGTGAGTTATATACAATCCATAAGTCTGAATTTATAGGTAAAGTATTTACTGCTAAAGGTAATGCATGGTATCCATCAGGGAGTATAAGGCATCCTAAGTTTAAGGGTTGGCGTAATGATAAACTACCTGAAGAATGCACATATGACCAAATACCTGAGGCACTGAGATGAATCCTTTATTGGATAGATATTGTATAACTTGTGGTAAACGTATAAGCTTAGCTGAAGCAGATTTATATGGAGGAACATGTGCTATATGTTCGGTAGGAATTTTAGATTTATTAATATAAGCTCTATTACGCAAGCTTTATATATCTCCCATTATAGATATCTATTAAGCAAGTGTTAATATACATTTGCATAATGGAGCTATTGTAATGGTTAAAAGAAAAGGAGACACAGGAAAGAACTTTGAGAACGAGATACGTAGGAGCCTAAAGTCATCTAAACATATATGGTGGTTTAGGATACAAGATACTAATGACATTAACCGATTCGTTAAGATTGCTGTTGCTGAGAAACAACCAGCCGACTTCTTTACAGTATACAGAGGTAGACCAATTATGTTGGAGGCTAAAACTTCTCGCAACCTTACTTCTTTCCCTCTATGGTATGGTAGTGGCCGTTCTATCGCTGCTCATCAGATAAGAGAGGGAGAACAGTTAGTGAGAAAGGGCGGAATATCGCTTATACTAATAAGAAGAGAAGAGTTTAGAAATAAGAAAGCATGGGCTATAACACCAGCTCAAGCAAAATATTTATATAGTAAAAAATATAAACATAAAAGTGTAAAATGGGAATGGTTTGATAAACACGCTATACCTATAGAAAGATTAAAAGCACCGCTAAGGTGGAACCTACAAGAAGTGTATGAGAAAATATTATGAGTGAAATAAAAAGATTAGAATGTATATACTGTAAGATGGTAGCAATACATACTGTGAGATTTGAAACATATGTATGTGATGATTGTTATAAGAAGAAACAGATAGAAAAGCAAGAGCTATTAGATAGAATGGCTGAACAAAGAGGAATGACAAAGGAATGATAGTAATAGAAGATTTAATATATCATCTACAATATCTGAATGAAGAGTTAGAAGATAAAGGTTTAGAAGTAACCATTGATTTTTTAAGATATATGAGAAGAAATATAGCAGGTAGAGGAACTCTATCAGGTTTCTTATCAGCAGATGAATATAGGGATGTAAAGATATGAAAGAGATAATGAAAAAATATAGCACCACATTTTTTAGTGCTATGGATGTATGGCCTGATGAGATAAAGGAAGACATATATAAACTATATGCTTACTTAAGAGTGGTAGATGAAATGGTAGAAGGACCTGATGACCAAGACTTTAAAGAGTGGAGGACAGTAGTAGAACAATTCCATGAAGTTAGTGATAAGTATCAATTTAAAGGTGAATGGTTAGGTGACTTTCATAAAGCTATGTTTACTGATTTAGTTAAGAAAGAACATACTATAGCTTCTATGCTTGAGTATTGTAAGGGTTCATCAGAATCAGTAGGGTTAATGATGGCACGTATATTAGGATGTCCACCTGAAGCAGATGAATACGCTAAAGCTTTAGGTAGAGCATATCAAATAATTAATTTCGTTAGAGACTATGAAGAAGATGTAGCTAAAGGATATCATTATATAGGAGAAGACCACAGTATATATTTACAACTCTTTATAGAAGAGTTAGAAGTAGCTATGGAAGGAATACATTATATCCCTGAGGACTTACGTGGTCCTATCATTAAAGCTAACCAAGCTTACGTAGAGGTGGCACGTGAAGCCAACTTATTATAAAGTATTGTGGCATAACTGTAATAGATGTAAGACACACTACACAAGTGAATCACCTCATCTCAAGGCATATCTTTGTGATGAATGTTGGAAAGCTATACCTCATTTCCAAGTAAAGAGTGTTCAATCAGTTCAACGTAAAGTAATGAAAGGTCCAACATATAATAAAAAGGATTTTAATTGGAAAGAGATAATATTATATAGTATCGCAAACCTAATATGTTTAGGAGTAATCGCATACTATTTGTGGTTTAATTAATATGATAGAGTGCCCAAGATGTTTAAAGAGAGCTTTCGTATGGACATACGATGGTAAAAAAAGGTGTGTTAATTGCTGTCCGTATGAGGAAATAGATGATTGAAGAACGTGGAGATAGAGATAGTCAACCATTCCTACTCATTATGTTAATGATATGGATAATGTTAACAATATTTTGGAATTATTTTACATGAGTGATATAATTCCTTTAGAAGTCCCACGCTGGGCACAAATAAGAATATATACTTTACAGGTATTAATATGGATAGGTTACAAATTATAAGACAGCTCTGTATGAAAAGATACAGAAAACGCCCTAGTGCTGATAAGATATTAGCAGTTATATATAAACACGGTCTTAATTTATATACTAACGACGGAAAGGTAAGACCAAAGAATGTAATGATAGAGGCTATGACGAAAGCTTTAAATAGTCTTTAGTCAATGTGAGATTAGTGATATTATGTCAATAAGAACAGAAATATTTGATAAAGTTTACAAGGCCGCTGAACACTATCAGCGAACAGGTAAACACAAACAGGTCAGCTTCAGGTATAACCCTGAGAACCGAACAGCGTTTGATTTCACTACATGGAAACATGAAAGTGATAGCGACTCGGTTAGAAATATCTTAGTAGAAGATGTAAGAGTATCTAGCGAAGGTATGGTATATGCTATAGGTGTAGATAATAGGTATAACCTTAAACAATATGCAAAGCAATACCCTCAACATGTTAGAGCATACCGTATAGACCGAATGGTCTGTTAAGTATGGGTGAACTACTTGATGGGTTTGTAGCCCAGATGGAATCTAAAGAAGGTAAATTAGATATAGGTGCTTTACTCGAATCTGATGAGATAGTAGAATGGGAATTACTCGTTAAACTATTTCAAGAGATAGAAGTAGGTAATATAGGTAAGAGTTTGAAAAAGATATCAAAGTTTTATAATACTAATAGATGGCACGAACTATCATTACTAGCTTTAGTTAAGATGTATGAACTTATGTGGAAAACACATAAACCTCAATTAGAGGCTATACAATCACAGCTAAACACTTTAGATTCTGTAGTTCCACCTACCGACGACCCTTCTGGAGGTATGTTTGGATGAACACAGTAGCATGTAATACTTGTAAGTGTAGATTAGCACTTGACTATGTGAGATATAAAGATACAGCAGGTAATCCCTACTGTTATATATGTTATACGAGGTTATTAGTATGAGTAGTTATTGGACTGAAGATAGAAAGCAAAGAGTAGTAGACTATATGTCAGGGCTAATATTTGGATACTGTATAGGTATGATAGTAGGAGTATGGATACTATGAGATGTGTAAGATGTGGCGGAGACTATGTAGGTATGAAAAAATCTAATAAGTTTAACTGCCCCCATTGTGGAGGTAATGAATGAGTGATAGATGGGAAACCTTTGACCGCATATGGGCTAAAGGAAAAACAAATAAGATGGTTCAACGTCTAAAAGAGAAATGTATCATGAGAAAGTTAGAACCTACAGAAGAAAACTGTAGAGATTACTGGATGGGATATGTAAGATATTATGTAGATGGATGGACTGGACAAGGTTATCATGTTAACCCACGTAAACACAAATCATTAATGAAACAATTAAGGAGGAATAAAAATGAACAAGGAAAAAGAAGAAAAGGAAAAGGAAAACCATCACATAAGATGGGCCGAAGAAATTTCAAGAAGAAACGCTAGATATGATGAAGATAGTAATTGGTGGCCTTTCGTTCAGAATATAGAAGATGTATTAGAAAGAATGCAACATATAACCCAACGGCTAGATGATATGAACAATGAGATATCTAGCGTAGATGGGAAAATAAAGAACTTAAGAAAGATATTAATTAAACTGGAGATTATAGATGACAGATTCGTCTTCTGAGATGGCTGATATGGCAGCAGAGTTGATTCATACCAAAGTAGAATCAGCTAGAAAAGATACGCAAATGACACACGTCTTACGTATAGGTAACTTCCACATGGAAATAGTTCCTAGTGATAAGATAGATGTAGAAAAGATGTTCAAAGAAACATTATCTATGCTAATGAAAGAGTATGACGACAAACTCTTAGAAGTAGGAACAGGTAATGAAACATTCCAGAAACAGGCACACTATCAATGAAAACAGTAAACGAAGGAGAACTTTTAGGTAAATGCACTACGTGTAGTGACAATATACATGATGTAAAATTTAAAGGTAGACCTTCTGAGTTTAAAACGTGGTGGCATGCGTTCTCTATAGTATTTAATGGAAAATGGTTATGTGGTAAATGTCTTTCGAGTTTATCTCAAAGGGCAAGAGAAGCAGAACAAGCTTTTATTAAATATAAAAAATCCAAACCCACAAGAGAGCATATGCAAAAGAAATACGGAGTATATGTTAACCCTGTAACAGGAAAGATAGAATCCGTAGACATAGGAAAGTGGAGTAAACTTTAAATACTCCAGTGGTATTGGTAATAAACCTAAAAGGTGATACTATGACAGAAGCAAAGAAAAAGACTGGATTAGAATTAGTTGCTGGATTGTTCCGCAACACAGATAAGAACGGTAACGTATACTACACTGGAAAGAGTGAAGGTGGAGATGAATACGTTATGTTTAGAAACACATACTGGAAAGAAGGTGCATCAAAACCTTATTTCAGAATAATGAAAAGAAGCGAAGAGACCCCGTCAAAGATTGAGGACTAAGTATGACAAATAGAAGAAATCCATTAGATGATGCCTTAACGGAACTTATGGATGCTTGGATGGATATGATGACCTTACCTCAACGCTTACCTATAAGACCTCCTACACGTTCGTTGGGTAAAGATAATATAGGTGATTGGGAAGATAGAAATGGCACTATTGCTATTACTGTTGATATGCCCGGTGTTGAGAAGAAGGATATAGAACTTAATGTTGATAAACATATGGTAAAGGTAGAAGCTAAAACAGAAGATAGAGATTATGGGTTTACAAAAAGGTTTACCCCTGAACTAAATCCTGAAGAAGTAGAAGCTGAGTTTAACAATGGAGTTTTAGATATTAAAATCCAAAAAGCAGAAGAAGATAAAGGTAAAAAGATAGATATACAATGAGTGTATACAGTGATTGGATACAATCAACAAAGAGTCAGAGAATATGGTTAGAAGATTCAATGACGGCTCTAGGACAATTTGCTTTCATAGCCCCTATTCATAGGATTAAACATTGGAATCAATCTACTAGACGTAGAGTTAAATGTTGGGCTGCTGAGGGCGATTGTGTTTTTTGTAATCAAAACATTCCTAAGATAAACGAATTTACTTACGGTTTATATCATTCAGATAGTGATTATATGGGTGGTGGTAAGACTGCTATATCTTATCTAAGTGCAACATTAGCTACACATACCCAATTTCAAAAGGTATTTAGTGAGTTAATTGAAAATAATATCAACCCTACAGACGTAGTCTTTTCTCTAACAAGAACAAAGATAAAGACTGCAAGTGGTAGGAGTGTTAATGGATATAATATAGAAACAACAGAAGAACCTATCTTTGTTAAAGAAAAGTTTAGACCTTCTTTGTTTAATTCAGATGAACAAGAAGTAAGATGGGTAGTTCCCGAAGAGATAGTGCAATTTCTTCAAGACAAAGATGGAGACCCTATGTCCTTAATAGATTTGTTTTTACTACTAAGAGATAAATTTAGTGGTATAAGTGAAAAAGAAGTGAAAAAGTATGCAGTGAAATTAATAAACAATAATGTTTTAGATTTACGTAAAGCAAAGGAGAAATGGATATGAAATTAAATAAATATATAAGAAAAAAGTTAAGTGAAACATGGCCTGTAAGTGGTAGGCGTGGTAAAGAATTAGAAGAACTATTTTTAGGAAACCCTTTACCCACAGATGATGAAATAGAAAGCTGGATATTCTCATGGTATAAAGAAATATATGATAGAACACCACCTACGTGGTTAGCAGGAAACCGTTGGTATGACAGGCGTAAGAAGATTGAAGAAGAAGCGAAAAAGAATGAAGCTTGAGATATATGACTTAACTCGTTATTTTCATAACGTAAGAAAGAAAGATGGAGCGCTTAATCCTATCTTAGGAGAAGATGAATTAGCAGTAAGTGCCTGTCTTTCATATCTTTTAGAAAATAATAATTTCGTAATAAAGGCATATTCAGGAACAGGAAAGACTGTGATAATGGATGCTATATTTAATCTATTACCATCTGAGTTTTACTATGTCTTAGAACACTTAAGTGAAACTGCTGTATGGTATGATGCTGATAAAATAAACAGGGCTAGATTTATTGCTATACCTGAAGCTCAAAAGTTACCTGAAGGAGTATTAGAAGTTATTAAGACATGGGGAGATGGTAGAAGTGCATATAGAAAACGCACAGATGTAACTATAGGAGACACAATAGAAACTCAGATAAGACCTAAGTATGTGTTTATGTGCGTAGCTGTAGAGAATACTAAAGGTGCAGCTTACTTCGATGCTGAATTAGAAAGAAGATGTATGATTATGCATACCAATCCCACTGTTGAGCAGACAGAAAGAGTTATAAAACATAAACTTTTAGATAGCGCAGTTCCTAAGAAAACACTAACTACTATGACTGAAGAAGAGATGAAAGCATTAAAGACACATATGCTAGAAGCTATTGTTGAAAGAGATTCTGAAACATCTTTAGAGATAAAGAATCCATGCGCCCCTTTCTTATTTGAAGCTATACCTAGTGCCTTTCCTGTATCTAGGTCTAAGGTTCAATATTTACTTAAACTTATAAACGCTGTGGCTAGGTTTTACCCAGACGAGATAACTAGAGTGACTGATGACCGTATACAGTATGGGTTAGTAACTCCTAAACATAACTGGTTGGGATTACGTATATATCTCAATTCGTTTGTATCGGAATGTCTCCATATGCCTAGTCACGGCACTGACATACTTAAGTTATTTCCAAACACACGTTTAGATAAGTTTGGTTTTGCAGATGGAGAGACTGTGCGTATGTCTACTAATGAGATTAAAAAGGCAGCTAAATCTGCTGGATTACCATTTACTAAGATAGAACCTATATTGATGTCTTTAGTAATGACAGGGTTCTTAGAGATGGATGAAGATAAAGGAAAGAAGATGTATTATAAGAGTCCTTTATTTGAAGAACCCGTAGCTAAAATAGACTGGAGTGAGTTAATTGAAGAAACAGAAAAGTTTGTGGCAAAAAACTGGCCTGCCGTGGCTGGGGAATACATTGGGCGCCATTGTGGCGATATCCAAATTATTGACCCGTTTAACGGCAACAACCTTACGTTGGGTAAGGGAGCAAAGAGAGCGGTAGATATAAAGAGTGATACATATAAACCGTTTAAAACATATAAAGATTCAAAGATAGAAAGTTTTGATGAATTTATACTAAGTGCAGAAGGAGACTATAATGAAGAAGAACTCGAAACAATCAAGTCCCATTATAAAGAGAGCTAGGCTCCCAAAGAAAGGAGAACAGTTTGCTGTTATTAGTGAGATGAGTGGAGGTTCACGTATGATTGCGGTGTGTGAAGATAATAACAAACGCATGATAAGGATAGGTGGTAAATTCAAAAGACGTATGTGGTGTAGAGAAAGAGATTTAATTCTTATAAAACCATGGACTATACAATCTGATGAAAAAGCTGACTTAGTATATAGATATTTACCAGCTGAAAGAAATTGGCTGATAAGAAACAATAAAATACCAGAGGAGTTGATTATATGGTAGAAGGAATACAAGCAACATATAAGGATTTTACTCGTAATACTGCGAGATATCCGAAAAGAAAAGAATTGGACTATCTTGTGATAGGACTAATGAATGAAGCAGGAGAAGTAGGCGGAGTATATAAGAAAATGATACGAAGTCGAACTGACTTAAAGACACCAAACAAGGAAGGAGTTACTGTCGAAGACCGATTGGTAGATGAGTTAGGTGATGTTTTATGGTATCTTACAAGATTATGTGATGTTCTAGATTTAGATATAAGTGACCTAATGTCAGAGAATATGCATAAGTTATTTGGAAAGATGTCTAAAGAAGATATGAAGAAGTATAGAGGCTATTGAAGGTATGGATATTAAGAGATTAACTGTAGAGACAGACGACCAACGCAAAGAGTGGATTGAATTACTACAAAAACTTGTAGAATATCACAGAGATATAGCTGAGAGTTTTAGACCAGCTATATTAGGAGCTGATGATATAGTATACAGAATACACACAGCTTGGGCTCACGCAGTAGAAGATACAATACATCTAATAGAGATGTGGCAGATAGACGATACTGAGGTTCTCAGTTCGCCGGGACCAGCAGGATGAAAGTACCACTTATAGCAACAGTTAATCATAGAACTATAGACTTACGCACAGGTAAACTAAAGGTAAAGATATATCGTAATAGTGATACCGAAGCAGTAGATAGCCCTTATACTCCATATTATTATCAACATGGACCTAAGATGCAGAATCCTTATAGAAGTATAGCATCTGATGAGACTTTACACTTAACGAAACATCCTTATATACCAATGAAGGATGTTGTTCCGCCAACAGCGCTCTATGATGGTGGGAGAGAGGCATTACTTGAACGTCTCCTTATCGAGCATCCTGAATTCTTCAGTCAATTCCCTAATACGGATGACGTGAAGACTCTCGTTTTTGATATCGAGACACATTCTCCCGATGGCTCGTTTCCCTTTGGGGAAGATTACCCCGTTGTAGCTATAGGTATAGTAACTAGCACCGGAGAGCGTGAAGTATTACTGTGGGATGGAGAGGATGACAGAAATGTTATACTTAAATTTGCAGAGTATATAAACGATTATGACCCTGATGTTATAGTTGGTTATAACTTAGTTGGATATGATATTCCACAAATATTACACAGAGCTAGATTTCATGGACTTAAAGGATATAAAAAGATTCTCAATAGAGATAACTCTAGTTGGGGATGGGAACCACCTAAAGACCAGAAAGACTTGAAGATGAACGCTGGAGGACGCGTAATTCTTGATTTACTGAGATGGACCAGACTTGATTATTCATTATCAGGTATCCCACGTGGTCTAAAAAGTGTAGCTAAGAATTTTGGGCTAGACCCCATTGAGCTTGATTTTTCAGAGAATGATTTATTAGACTACACAATGGAAGAGATAAATGACTATGTTCTTAGCGATGTAGATGCTACTATGTATCTATATAATCACTACTTCCCTCAAATTCAGTATATCGCTGAGACATTATGCGTTCCACTAGCAACATATGTCAATGCTCCAGCAAGTTATATTACTAAAATATTACAAGGTAGGAGCTTATTTAAACAACGCATAATAACGCTTGATAGAAATAAAGAAAGACATCCTACTATATATAGAGAAGATAGAGGTAACTATCAAGCAGCTCACATTGAATTATATAGGCCGGGATTTCATGCTAGGAATATAAAGGTAGATTTTAGTTCCTTTTATCCTTCTATAGCTATGGCTCTAAATTTAGGACCAGACACCACAAGTATTATAGGCTATGATGACTACGAAGATAAGTTAGAATTCAAAGAAGGTATACTTTATGTGCCTGATAATAAGGTAGGTAAAAGAATAATGGTTAAAATAGACCAGTCTAGGAAGAGTTGTCTATATAATATGTGTCATGAATTTAAAGAAATGCGAAAACCTTATAAGCTTGGTTCTACGAAAGAAGATAAGAGTAAATCCAATGCTCTAAAAATAATGGTGAATACTTTCTATGGTGCAAACGCTAATCCTTATATTAGTTACGGTGACATGGGTGTCGGCCTTACTATTACGGCAGTGGCACGCTGGCTCCTTCTATCAGGTGTCTCTATTATCCGTGGCAGATATGGAGAAGATGCTGTGGTTTATGTACATACTGATGGGATTAATACTAATGTGGATGTGGATGTCGAATGGTTAACAAACAGACTGAGGTTATTATTAAAACATGTTGTTCCTGATGCTGAGTCACACCATATATCTATGGATAAAGATTATTTTAAAGAAGGTGTGTGGCTACAAATAGGTAATTATGTGCTCAGAAATGAAGATGGAAGTTTAACTAAACATGGAAGTACATTTAAAGCAACGACCCGTTCTAAGTTTTATTTAAAAGTTTTAGAAAAAATAATTGATGCTAGAATAAATAATACAGTTAACCAAAAGTTTATAGATTCATTATATGATTTAAATTCATATGAGATTAGTGATTATGTAATGAGAAGAGCTATGCATAGAAAGAAAGAAGATTATAAATCTGAAACTGATTTAATTTTAACACTAATAGAGCAAGGTGAATCAATAGGTATGACTCCTAGTGAAGGCACTACTTTCTACTATGTCAAAAGTAACGATGGTTATAAATTAGAATCATTAGTAAAGGATATAGAAGATATAGATATAAGATACCATTGGGATATTATCACTACCTTACTTAATAAATTTCAGTTGAATGATTGGGTAAAGAAAAAACCTCCTTTGACTGTAATAGATAAGAAACAGCAGAGTTTAATGGAGTGGATGTAATGGGACAATCTTTATATAGGTCTTTGAGAATAAGTATAAATAGGTTATGTGGCACTTTCGTTAAAGACGCGCCACTTAATCTAATAAGGAGAATGAAAAAATGGATGAAAATGATGGTAATAAACTTGCTTCGTTTCTTAAAGAAGCAGACGTCAAGGTTGTTTGGCGGGAAGAAGAAAAGACAAAAGTTGGAAGAGGAATGATAACAAATGATGATGAAAATTTTGTTTATCTCACTGGTGAAAAAGGTACTGTTATCGTTAACAAGCGAGACATTATCGCTATTAAACAGTGAGGTTATTCTATGAATAACATGGAAAATGTAATAGGGCCTAAATTATATCAGAACCCTAAGGCCCACCCCGATGAAAATTTAAATTTTAAAACACCAAAGAAAGGTAAACTGAGAATAATGCCTATATCAGATAGTGTATGGGCACCCACTGGATTCGGGACTAATAGTAAAAATGTATCAGCTTTACTTACTAAAGAAGGTCACCATATAGGATATGGAGGGTGTCAGAACCCTAGTCATAGCCCTTATGATATAGAATGGCCTCTAGGACAAAAGGAAACTACCCAAAGAATTGAGAATCTTCCATTAATGTATCCCGGTCAGGAAAGGTTTGGAGAAAGAAGTTTCCCTATGTGGGTTAAAAATTTTAAACCTGATGTTATATGGACTCATTTGGACTTTCAAATGTTTGCTCATGTAGCCCAATCTAAAGCACCTAAGATGGCACAATTACCTTTGTATAATGAAAAAACAGGTAAACTTTTCAATAGAAAGGAAAGACAAGAAATGCTTTCTACTATATTCAAACGAGTATCAAAAGGTGCTCCATGGAAATGGGCAGCCACTATACCTTTCGATGGTCAACCATGTATACCTCAATGGCAGGAATCATTAGACCAAATAGACTATAAGATATGTATGTCTAGGTATGGTCAGTTATGTATGGAAGAAGAATTTGAAAATTGTGAAAGGTCATGGTATATACCTCATGGAGTAGACTGTAATACTTTTAAACCTGTATTGAATCCTAAATATGGTCAAGATGATAAACCAGATGCATTTGTTGTGGGATGTGTAGCACGTAATCAGCATAGAAAAAACATACCTCAACTAATTAAAGGGTTTAAAGAATTTGTAGACCGTAATGATTTAAAACCTGATGAAGCTAAATTAATATTACACATGGATTGGAATGACGCTATGGGATGGCAATTCCCACAATTTGCTGAGAAGTATGGTATAGCAGATTATCTGATGCCTCCTCTGATGGGAGTATTAGATGCTGGTGAAGCTCTAGATGAAGAAGGAATGATTAACCTTTATAATTGTATGGATGTATTTGTTTTACCAACTGCTGGAGAAGGATTTGGTATACCTACTATAGAAGCAATGGCTTGTGGTGTCCCTGTAGCTGTAACTAACTATACTACAGCATGGGAAATTATAAAAGAAGATGACCCTGAAACTGCTGATATACCATTGTATCCATTAGGAGGAAACCCCGGCTCAGATGAAAAAGTTAATGGTAGAGACCATCTAATAGAAGAAGATATATGTGAAGCAGGTATATTACTGCCATATAAAGATATGTGGTGGGATACACCAAAAAGAGCAGCTCCTCAAAGAGCTATTTGTTCTGCGGTAGCTATAGCAGACGCATTAGATTATTACTATCATAATCCTAAAAAACGATTAGAAGCAGGTAAAGCAGCTAGAAAGAAAGCCTTGAAAGAATATGATTGGGAGCCTGTAGGTAAAAGATGGATAGAATTAGCTAAAATATGGGAGGAAGAATGCAAGTAGTATTTAATATGGATGGTGTTATATGTAAACCAGAAGATAAAATACTATGGAAATTTTCCCAACCTATACTGAATGTAACTGAATTTATGCAATGGTTAAAAAAGAACGGACATACTATAACTATATGGTGTGAAAGGGAAAATACTTTAGAAAATAAATTAGTAACAGAACAATGGTTAATGTTACAACAAATACCATATGATAGATTGTTATTTGATAGGCCGAAGAATCCTATATTTATAAATGAAACGCCAGCAAACGCTAAATATCATAAACATATAGACGATAATGATATAGTAGCTATGCTATTTGAGGAATGGAAAGAATGGACAAACAAGCAAAAGGAATAGGGGGCGTAGGCCCCATAGTAAAAGTCACTTGGAATGACGCAGCAGAGCAGATAAAAATTCATGCAATAAATGGGGATAATCCAGAAGAACATTTAGCAGTGTGTGAAACAATAGGTGAATTAGTAGTAAAGAACCCAAAAGCTTTAATACTCGTACATCATTGGTCTGATACAGATGGAATTGATATATTGGCAATACCTACCGATTGGGTACAAAAAATAGAAGTATTAGAAAAAGTAGGAGACGCTATACTAGAACCAACAAGGAATGAATTATGTATTTTAGAGAATTTGGAATCCCAGCAAGAATCGCAAAATGCCAAGACGTCGAAGAGCTCGAAAGACAAATAGATAAGTATAACGGTAAAAAAAACTGTTATACTAGTGTTTATGTTTTCGAAAGTGATAAGAGTGATGGAAAGACTGATTATGAATCAGCAGTTATCAACACTATATGGTTCGACTTTGATGATAAAAAGGATGTAGATAAATGTTTAAAGGATGTAAGAAAATTTATACGCCGGTTCTGCAAACCACTAAAGATTACCCCAAGGATATATCTTACAGGGGGAAAGGGCTTTCAAATGAATATAGACTTCCACTCCCCAGTGGACTTACCAAAGCATATAAAGAGAGATTCAATTAAAGCTTATTTAAGACATCTTAAAAAGAAATACTTCCTACGTACATTAGATGATATATGTATTAATAATAGTGTTTCTTGTATGAGACGTATAGTTAATACTGCTTATGTATCGAAATTAACAGGAGAGCCTACTGGAGTATGGTGTACACAATTCAGTGTAGATGATATAATGAAATTAGATATAGCTGCATTGTATGCTATAGCTATGGAAGACACTGGTAAAACTATACCTCCAGAGAAAAGTACCAAAGCACAGAGAAATTTTGTAGAATTTATTTGTGATACATATGATATAGAACACACTGTATCTAATGGTATAGATTATCTACTAAATAAATTAGACGAAGCAACAAGCTCTATTAAAGCAAGCACTTCTATAAGCAATGAATATATTAAGCCCCCTAGAGAGTGTATAATGAAGCTAATAGAGCATAATATAGAGCGTGGTCATAGCAGCCACGAAGAAAATAATATCATTGCGACAGAATTAATAAACGCAGGATATAGAAACAAAGACATTCACTTTATCTTTGAGAGTATCTACAATGAGCCCGGTGCTGATTGGGGCTGGTATACTACTGACCCTAATACAGCAGGAAGACAAATAGAACAAATAAGGTCGAAAGCTTTAAATAGGTACTCAAGGGATAAGTTAATACAATTAAGAATATGCACTGAACAGTGTAAATGTTCTTAGGAGCGAAAAAATGGCAACATTAAAAAGACTAGAGAAACGTATGAACGATGTAGAAGCATGGGTAAAGGACTTTAATAAAGGTTCAGGTCCCGCACAAACAATGGATAACCTTAATTGGTTAGTAGGACAAACTCGCATGTTAGGCGACAGATTACAAGAAGCTGAAGCAGCTTTAGGTAATATGCAGCAAGGTATGCAAGCTAATAACCAAATTGTATCTGATTTTATGGAATCAAAAGATATGGTTAGAGATTGGCAAATGCATTTAGAAGAACTACAAAAGGAGGCAGATGCCGTTCAAGAGTCAGAAGCAGAGAGCTTGGATGTACAAGAACAAGCCGAAGATGGCGAAGAAGTGGGAGAAGGAGACGCCTAAAGGCTCCAAACTTCCAAAGAAAGTCAAACGTAAGGCTAAAAAGAAAGCAACGAAGCGTAAAGCCAAGAAGAAATAATATTGGCAAAGACTAAAAAAGGTGAAATATTATGGCAGTAATAACTATAACAGTAGACGGAAATGCTGGATGTAAAGCAGATGTATACGTAGCACGCTACGAAGTATACCCTAACACAGACCCAACAGGTGTATGTGTAGGATTTAGAACTGTATGCAGTCCAAATGGTCTGTCTGGATATTGGGACATTGTTGTCCCTAACGCAGATATCAAAGAAGGGGACGACCCTAATGATATAGCAGGATACGCATGGAACGGAGTTACCGATTCCATTACTGGCCTATCAGGAACTATTGTTCCTTGGGCTGAGAAAGAAATGGTTAAGAGCACAATTATTGGTGAAGAATTCGCTAAGATTGAGGAGTCTGGTTAATCATGTGCTGTAAAGAAGGATGTGCGTGCACAGATTGTTGCACAGAGGATAATTAATTATGGCAAAAAAAGCAGCAGCTAAGAAGACTGTAGAGAAAGTGGTTGAAGAAGTAAAAGATGAAGGCATTGAAGTCGAAGTCGTTGCTGAAGAACCAAAAAAGGAGGAAAAAACTATGGTCAAAGAAGAAAAGAAAGCTGAAGAAGCACCATCATTCAAACTAGTTAGTATGAATGGTAAGCTAGTTAGAAGCTACGCTGATGGAAGCATCGGAGCAGCTTTACCAGAAGATTACGAAGCCTAATGGGGCTTTTATCTTCAAGAGCGAGATGCAGGTGTAAACCAGATAATGGTTGCACCTGTGGTCGCCGAGTTTTAACTGATTTTAAAAATTAGAAAAAGGCTTTTATAGTAGCCGTATACTATAGTAATGAACCGCAATTGGAGTGGTAAAATGTTTAAGAACGAAGTAGCAGAATTTATATATAAAAGAACGTATTCGCGTTGGTTAGATGAAGAGAAGAGAAGAGAAGATTGGCCTGAAACTATTGAAAGGTTAATAGATTTTTTAATTTTAAAAAGACCAGACATACCAGAAAAGACTATCAGTAAAATAAGAAAGTATATGTCTGAGTTTGCAGTAATGCCCTCAATGAGGTTTTTGTGGGCTGCTGGACCTGCTGCTGAATTCGATAATACATGTATATACAACTGTGCATTTGGAAAGATAAACACTGTAGAAGCATTCGCAGAATGTCTCTATATCCTTATGTGTGGTACTGGTTTTGGTTTCTCAGTAGAGAAAGAAGAGGTAGAAAAACTACCTAAGATACCAGTCATAAAATCTGCATTAGGAAATGAGAAGATACCTATATTTGATTCCAAAGCAGGTTGGGCTGATTCTGTTAAGATGTTAATGAATAATTTATATGATGGACAGAATGTATATTTTGACTATTCTCTTATAAGACCTGAAGGAGCTAGGCTAAACACTATGGGTGGTCGTGCCTCTGGTCCTGCACCACTGATAAAACTACATGATTTTATCCGTGAAACAATGCATAACGCACAGGGACGCCAGCTTACTACCTTAGAAGCTCATGATATATGTAATCAAATAGCAGAGATAGTTGTTGTAGGTGGGGTAAGGCGTAGTTCTCAAATATCTTTATCAGACCTTAGTGATACAGATATGCGCCATGCTAAAGAATGGCCTTACCCTATCAAACGTGCAATGGCTAACAACAGTGCAATATACAGAGAAAAGCCTTCTGCTGGTGAATTCCTTAAAGAATGGGCAGCATTAGCTCTATCAGGCACAGGTGAAAGGGGCATATTTAATCTTGATGCAGCACAGAAGAAAGCTCCATCACGCAGATATGCTCCATTAATCCAAGGCACTAACCCTTGTGGCGAAATAATGCTTAGGGATATGGAGTTCTGCAATCTTAGTGAAGTGGTAGTTAGAGCTGAGGATGATTTAGACTCCCTTTTAGATAAGGTAGAGACTGCTACATGGCTCGGTGTTATACAGAGCACATTCACTTACTTTCCATACCTCAGAGAATCATGGAAAAAGAATTGTGACGTAGAACGGCTTCTAGGCGTTAGTTTGACCGGTCAGATGGATAACCCTTCCCTTCTCACTTCGGAGTGCTTAAAGGCCCTTAAAAGCCGTGTTTTGCGCATTTCTCGCAAGGCTGCTAAAGTATTGGGTATCAATGTGCCAGTTGCGACCACTTGTGTTAAACCTTCAGGTACAGTTTCACAACTCGTAGATTCTGCATCTGGTGTTCATCCACGTTACTCTGAATACTATATCAGAAGGTATAGGATAGCAGCTCGTGACCCTCTATTTAAGTTAATGAAAGATAGTGGTATAAAAGCAAGTCCAGAAGTAGGACAGAAAAAGAAAGACGCAACCACTTGGGTATTAGAATTCCCTGTTAAGTCTCCTGATGGTTGTATAACTAGAAAGGATGTAACAGCATTGGACCAATTAAAACATTATAAAAACCTTCAACATAACTGGTGTGAACATAATGCCAGTATGACTGTGTATGTCAGAGATGATGAATGGTTTGAAGTAGGTAATTGGGTTTATCAAAATTGGGATATTATAAATGGAGTATCCTTTTTACCCTACGATGGGGGTAAATATGAACTAGCTCCTTATGAGGAAATTGATGCTAGAACCTACGAAAGGCTTATAAAGAAGCTGCCCCGAATAGACTATAAGCAGTTATCTCAATACGAGCTAAACGATAATACTCAAGGAAAAGCTGAGTATGCTTGTGTTGGTGATAAGTGTGAAATTTAGGAGAAGAAATGGCAAATTACGATACAGATACTCATACTGAAGATTTTGACACTCTTGCATTATGTGCAGCTGGGTTAAATACAAAGTTGGAAACTATTGTTAATACCAAAACCATAAGGCATGTCCAAATCATCAAACATGGTAATGCATATGCGTATATTTTGACAGTGGATGCAGCTTAATCATGACATATGAAACAGATATAACAGGATATGGCCGCAAGATGGGCCGTAACGCAGGCATGACAGCTGAAGGAAAGTTAGATGGTGTACATAGAGTAGATGGTACATGGTTTCCAGAAGGTACTATTTCAGCAAGAACAATGAATCCTAGTAATACTGAATCTAGTGGAGGTATGGGATTAATAGGAGACTATTGGACCAAACCACGTTGGATTTCTCAAGACACTGTTTATGAAGGTGAGACTGAAAAAGGTACACTGGTTAATAAACATCCCGGCTATAAAGATTCTAATTATCCCTACTAGATATATATTCAGCTAAGGTAGGTGGTTTTTTATTTATATTAATACCTATTCTGAAAGAGGATTCATCAAATATAATAGTTTTTCCTATAACTCTATAATTTCCACTAAACTCAGAAGGTTCTACATCTAATCTTATAACATCATTCTCATTAAGGTATGCTCCTTCAGTTACTTCTAATGAATATTCGTATTGGGCTTTTAGATTAGCTTGAAAAAGTCTTGCTGCAAATTCTTTACATTCTGCTGGAGATTCTAATGAATCATTAGTAACTGATAAATAATCTCTATCTTGAGCCGCAATAGCAGACGTATGAGTAAATTTACCACTTACTCCATTTTTACCTTTTACTTCTATCACTGTAGGTATCTTTTTATTTATTATTTGTAAAGATGTTATGTTATCTTTAGTGTTATATATATGTTTAATAGGAGCAGTATCTAAATTACTTTCTAGTTCTATAATAATTTGAGAATTAGTACCATCATCTATAAGTCTAACTATATTAGGTCGTGGTAAAGAAGTGTCATCTGTATTTATAGATTGTGACATTACATCTTCTATTATTGATTTAACAGTTTTTTCACCTCTTATAGGGGGTCTGACAGTCGCTACTACAGGGGAAGTATTACCTATGTAGTCTGTTTTTAATTTGGTATCAAGTTCTGCTAATTCTAGAATTTTAATTATAGCAGCTCCTGCTGTCAATCCATCTAAGTTAATTCTTTCATCTAGATTAACTTGAGCTATGCTGGTACTACCCCCTTTAATCATATAACCTATAGCGTCTTCTGCAAAAACTTCTATCTTCTCTATTGATTTTTTAGTTCTCTTTATCCACCCTCTGAATACAGGAACACTATCACTCTTATCTACATAAAAAGTAACTTCTTTATTCCATAACTTTTGTGCCCCTGCTATTTCTGTAGGTATACTAAAGTTCAAACTAGCTGCACTAAAAATACCGGGAGAGGCATATTGACCACCAAAAAAATCTACATCCTTTCCCTCAATGGCTATTCTAGGTATATGTTGACTCATCTTCGATGCCTCCCAGTGGGAAAATATCTGTCATCAATTTACTATTAGCATCAATTAAGGCTACATCTGTTACAGTCATATTAAATGTAAAACTCTTAATACTAGTTGGACCTCCAGTAGCATATACTTCGGAAAGGTTTTGTATTACTCCCCAGAATCTAACATATGTACCGTCTTTTTGAACTTCATCCCAATATACTTTAACACCTTCTGCTTGTAATCTTCTAATCATATGAAGCCTTCCGTACATAGAAGAAGGTCCTTGGTCAGCAAAGGCCGTCGTGCTATTTGTATCACCTGTAGCTATACTACTAAATGATAATGAAGATATACCAACGCCTGTTTTTTGTATAAAAACTCTTCCCTTTTTAGTTACAGCTGTTAAATATTGTCCTGAGCGTGTTATACTTAAATCGCTAGTTACTCCTAAAGAACATAAATTATATGCTGAATCATCTACTTCTTTAACAACTTGAACATGAGATTCAGTAGCATCGAATATATTCCATATTTCTGGATATAAATATTCCCCATTAGTGATAGAACTTGTACCTGCTGTACCAGTCAATGTAACTTTTAAAGCATATAAATCAGTAGTACCCCATGCATCAACTAGAGCTTTACCTATTGTTCCTGCTCCTGTACCACTAATTAACCACATATTATTCCATGAAGCTGTTGCTCCTACAGGTATTAAATCATTATCAGATAAAGTTGCAGAACCATAAACTTTACTAAAGCCATCCAAAACTTCATATATATTAATTCTTCTCAAACTAGCTTTATATGTAGAACTGTAAGTAGGGTCAATAGCTGCGTCTGCACCAGAATCAGTTCCGTAATGTAAGAAAACACGAGGTTTTGCGCCTGTAGTATTATCATATCCATTACTTCCTCCTGAAGCTAACCAGTACATTCTCTCATCACCAGCTCCACCTCCGTCATCAGTTACTATAGCTGCATACCTGAAAGACCCTATTAGTTCTTCTTCGGTGGCACCAGTAGCACTTGTTGTTTTTAAACTAGTAGTTATTGCATCTCTACTGTCTGTATTTATTGTCATGGGTTTATTATTACCATAATCAGCAACATCATCAGCACTACCTATAGCAGTACCACTAATAGGAACATCATAGGCTCCTGCTACACTATAAGCAGACCCTATAGCAACTCCCCCACATAATTGTTTTATATTACTAGTACTCCAATCTAATGGCATATCAAAAGATATATAACCTGATTGAGATAATGAATTATATTGTTCTACATATTTTTTATTAGTAGTATCTCTATATTCCAAACCTACTTTAGTAGTGTCTTCAAAAGGTAAAGCTTTCCAGTGAGCATCTTGTAAAAAACTATTAGGATTATCAATATGGAGATATGAAACACTATCTATACCCCAAGTACCATTATAACTAGCGCCTGAAATATTAGCAGCTATTAAATTATTAGCATAGTTATTCATATTAAAAAATATTTTATTAGTTTTCTTAGGGAATAGTAATAATAAATATTCATTAGCTTCTCTTGTTTGACCATCTATATCTTCAAAGGAAGAGGTATTCATACCTTTTAAACTAACTACATTGGTTGATGAATTTTGGAACGCTGCTTCTGTATAGTCTTTACTGTAAGACCCATTAGTTCCGGAATCTAATATTTTAGTTGGAGAGGTAGTCTTAGCACTACTTCCTGTCCAATTAACCATTGGTGTTATTCTAAAAACATAAGGTTTATTATCAGTTAAAGAACTTACTTCAGTATCTATACTATTAGTTGCACTATCAGGTTCTACAGAACACCTTGTTAAACGGTACTGGTCATTAAACCTACCAAAACTATCTATTAAAAACTGATTGATTCTATATTTCTGACTAGTCTCAAAATACCATTTGGCTGTACCAGCATCACTATATGCTTGTGTTTGTTTTGAATCAATAGAACCAGTTCCTCCCAATCCATCTTGTCTTATATTAGAATAAGTATAGGAAACTGTTTTATTAGAAGAACCACTAAGGTAAGTATTATCTCCAAAAAATTCATATACACCACCAGTGCTACCTGTAACGGCATTCCAAGAATTTTTTTTATTGACGCTGTTTTGAAACCATACCTTTCCTTCATCATATCTATACAATTTATTAGAAACATTAGAAGCCTTAGCTCTACTTTGTGAAAAATCTAAATTGATTGTGCTCTGACTATTATTTGCTTTTTTTATTGGAGAACCAGCAGTCACATAAGCTACAGGATACCAATAACTACTATCATATATAACCCTTTCAGCCAATAGAAATATTTTAAAATTCTTATATGATTCGTTTACAGTGTAATCATCCTTTCTACTACTTCCTGAATATTTAGGATTTTTCCATGTAACCTTTAACACTTCTGCTATTTGACCACTTACGGCGATAGGAGTTATACCTGTTCCACCACTCACTGTAGCAGCACTGAGAGTTTCTTCCCAAGTAACTATAGAACGACTACCACCCAATACTTGATGTTGAGTTTTAGCATAGGTTGTTCCTGTTTCAAATGTAGGAATTATCATAGAAGCTTGTATTTCTACGGTAACTGCTCCTATAGTCTCTAATTGGTCTTGTGTACATAGTGGAGGTATTTGAAGAGCTATACGTGCTGGACCCCCTTGCTCAAAAATAGAATTATCTATACCACTTAATACTTGTTTATTTTCCACTCTTAGAATACCAGTTGCTTGACCATCAGTTACAGCCATACCAGTTATGCTAGAATTGTTAGTAAAGGGTTGTAATTGTAAAGAATCAGGATTAGACCCATCCATATGATAACGAGAAACAAATCCTTCTGAGTTAACAGTTTGAATAATAGGGGTATAATCAGCTCCTGTAGCAGTATAAGTATGCTCTATTATAGCACCCGATACTGGATTATCAAAGGTCTTCCACTGATAATTAGCTTTTTCATCTCTGAGTCTATTGTCACCATCTCCCCAATCTATATATACAGCTCTTACATCATTATCGTTAAAGTTTAATCGAGCATATAGTTTATCGTAAACAGTGCTCGTAGTAATAGCTGAACTACTAGCTTTAGCGTTGGCTTCTGTTGCGTGCCAAGTTAAGCTCATAGAGATGTTGCCCCCCAATTAACTTCATCAGAGAAAGCTACCTTATTTTTAGGCTCTCCTCTTATATTGTGATAATCATAAACAAATAATCTTGCATTGTGTGTTAATTTTTTATTGCCTGCTGCGTCAGCTATATCCGCAGTATTTAATACATAACTTCCAGCATCTTCTGGGATATAATAAGCTCTATCATATATTATAAATTCTTCTATAGTTCCACGGAATATAGTGGCAGCAGTAGGAGTGTGGTTACTTCCTATATTAATGTTAGGTGTTGAAGAAATGCTACCTGTTACAGTTTGTAAATAGTCTTCTCTTACACCATCAACAAACATTTGCATATCAGGTCCTGCATCACTATTAGCTTTGTATGTTATTATTACAGACATTGGAGTTTCTTCATCAAAAGCTACCGAACTTTTACTGGTTAAATCATAAGAGTCGCCATCAGAGTTAGTAAAATTAAATGTAGCAAACCCACTAGACTCATCTAAATTCATAGAAACACTATTTGTACCATTACCTTGTGCCATAATATTTTGTATAGCTCCAGTTCCACTAGAAGCTCCAGCAGTAAAGTGTATAACAAAAGTAAATTGAGTTTTACTGTCTCCGAAACCAGCATTCTTAGTAGCTGTATTATCAGTACCACCTGTAATTAATAAAGCTCCAGCAGCATTACCATTTAGTGGTTTAAACGCATAACCATTTGCGCCTTGTATATCTCCTCTGCACCTACTTCCTGTAGCAACAGTTCCTGTAGATATAGTAGAGGTTCCTGTTCTAGCATTATAATCATAGAACTTATAATCTGGACAAACAGTAGCAGTAGTTGGAACTTCATTGAGAGGTACGTGTAAAGAAGCTCTATAATATTTATGAGGAATAGTTGCTCCGCTTACATCTACCATTAACATTCTATACCATACATCGGTCATTGATTCGTCCCATGTGAATCTAACCGAAGAAAGGTTTTCATCAGTTATCGAGTATAGGTCGAAATCATCTTTAAGTAAGTCTATAGTAGGTTTTACTTCTAAATTATTAATATTACCTACAGGAGCATCATAAGACCAAAGATAGTAAGGTTTAACATCAGCAGCGTAAACAGTACCTGCATCTACATAATCATTACCATAAACAGTTATAGTTTGTTTAGACAATGGCATATCAAGTGTTAGTTTAGTAACTACAGATTGGTCTGGTTGAAGTCCTTGTGTCATGCCTGATAAATTTAAATTACATTCAGTACTAGTGTAAACAGGAGATATATCTAAATAACCTCCAGTATTCTCAGCTTCGTTATAAGCTCCCTCTCCCCAATCTTGTGATAAATCTATTGCAGAATCTTCACCTAATGATAAGTCCCATGTATTTGAGTATGGGGACATTGTACCTTTAGTTGCTTTATTAGCTGCAACAAAGGTATACTTTTCTTCATTATATGTAGAGCCTGTAGTACTAGTAGCATCACTTCCTGTGGTCATGGGTAAAATACTTATGTAAGATTTACCAGAAGAACCCCCTGTATCTTTCCATGGGAATATTTCAGTACCATCTGTGTTACCACCGGGCCATAGTTGAATCCAAGTCCAATATTTGTAAGGTGAAACGTATAAAAATGGTAAGTTTTCCGGAGTTAATAGAGGGTCAAGAGGAGTATCTATAGTTATAGTATTTCCTTTTACTTCTTCAACTTTAGTAAGTCCTTTAGCACTTATAAATTGTTTTATAGGAAGACCACTATTAGCTGCTACACCACCTGAATTAGCAGCATAAGACTGAGCATCTGTATTAGCTTGAGCCCTTTCTACTACTAAAACATCATTTACTCCAGTAGGACTGGCTGCATCTTGAGGGTTAGCATATGGGTCTATAACTCTTACTATCTCAGTAGTAGAGCCATCCGTACCAGTTAATTCTAACCATAAGTTAGGAGCTAAATTAAATAAATCTTGACTACCTGTAACAGTACCCGGATTAACTACTAGTTCAGTTTCGGTTGCTGAAGTAGTTTCCATAATTTTTATAGAACCTGTAGTTCCTCCACTAGACCATTGTGGGTCTCCACCCCATGCTTTGACTTGTGCTGCGGTATAAACTTCAGCACCATAATCAAAATCTGTAGGAATAGTGTCTCTAGTAGAAGAAGATTCATGACCTCCTGCTACATAAATAACATAACTAGTGTCATCATCTAAATGGAAAATAGAAGGATTATCTACTTCAAAGGTTCTAGTATCATTTACTGTAAACCCACCAGCACCACCTTCCTCATTATAAGCAGGAATAGATGTTATTTTAGCAGAAACAAAAGGATGTTCACATTTGAACCATCCAGTTGCAGTAGTTCCAGCGCCTGAATCTCCCGGTTGTCCTTGAAGGGTTCCATCAGGATTAAATACTAGATGTCCAACTCCTTTTTGAGTCATAGCATCATTATATAATTTACCATCACTTCCTGAAACGAAAGAAAATCCACCTACTGTAGCCCCTGCTGATACTTCGGTAGTAAAGCCAGTAGCATCTAATTTTTGAGGCCAAAGCCCATTACCAACTGTTCTAGCTGCCGTAGATGAAAAATAACCATTAGTATCACCCGAATATAATGAATTAGAGTTACCAGATAAAAATGTCATATTTTGTAACCAATATCCTGAGTATTGTTTATTATCTAAAGTACTGGTATTGTTATATTTTTGGGATAAGAAACATTGAGTAGTTTCAGCGGTCTGTTTTAAAATTTTAGAAAAACCAAGTGTTCCGAAACCGTTAAACATGAAGACCCCAGTATGGTTGCCACCACCAAGAGGTTGTAAATCTGATTCTTTATTTTCAAATCCCATTAAAAGATATGTTGGAGAATAATAATCGTGAAGTTTACTATCCATAGGGTCAAGTTTCCAACTTGGAACAGTGCCTGCTGCACCTCCTGCTGCTACATAAGCGATAGAAGGACGCTTTGGTGATTTGATTCCGTACTCTTTTATAGTTATAGCTTGAGAATTAACACCTGCTTCAGCTGATGCATTCTGGACTGTATTGGTAAAATTATTAAATTTAATACTGTCAATGAAAACACTAGTTTGTTTATCAGAAGGAGTAGTTTCTGGAGTTTCACCAATAATACCAAATCTAGCTTTTCCTGAATCATAGCTTGTCCAAGGTTGAGCTTCCATATAATTAGAAGAACCGGATTCTGCACTAAAATGTCTATAATTAGTAGCCCAA
>CEUI01006885.1_pt1 | contig 25994 bp, 7 predicted proteins | sample 531411 | NCBI WGS metagenome assembly CEUI01 (sample SAMEA2622841, study PRJEB7988) | marine metagenome | isolation source: saline water (ENVO:00002010), including
CGTGGTATTCGTGCCATCAGAGTTAACCGCAATATGATGCCATGTATCTTCTGAAGGAAGCCATGCACCAGTTGTTGTTCCTGCGGCATTATCAGTTCTTAATTTCAAATAACCTACCCCACTAGAATAATAATACGAAAGATAAAAATATAGAGACGCCGGTCTTGATTTGGAATCTACAGCATTTTCTGTAACCATTGAATATAGATATTGTTCAGTGGTATTTGTAATATCACTAAATTTAGCCCAAAATTCAATTGTCCATGTATCACTTGCAGTCCATTTAAAATCTGACCCACCCGTAACTGTTACAAAAGCATTTCCCCACCACGAACTTTTATCGGGAGAATCAAACACCATGGGTACCTCTAAACCTGTTTGTTCATATAAAGCAAGCGCCTTTCCGGTGTCCTTAAAATTATACCACCCTTCTAGGGTAAAATTACTTGAACCAAAATCAAATGATCCATTGTCATTTACAGAAAAACTTTTTTCTTTAGCTCCATCTAGGCGCAGTGAACCTGTTCCAATCCTTTTAATGTCAGTTGAAATAGGAAGGTTTCCATAGGATGGGGTTGATTGGGGTGGTGTGATATTCGAATTGTCACTCCATACTTCTACAGGATCAGTGTGTAAAAGCAAAAGGGCATTAGGATCAGATTCAAAAGGCACAGTGGTAACAGTAAAGTTCGAAGCATACCGTGCAGAGTCACTATAGCGCAACTCGCTTAGTCTACCTTTTGAATAACCATCAACACAATACCCTATACTTGGAGCGTCGGGAAAGTTCCCCATCGCTGAGCTACTGCTTATAGCTGTGTGAGCGGTCCCGTCTGTTACTTCCGTTCCATTAACAAAAAACTTTAAACTTCCAGCATTTCGTACGACTGCAACATGGTGCCATGCAGCTATGGTTAGAGCAGTAGCTCCATAACCTGAATAATTCCATGCATTACCTTCCCCATTATTTTTGCAGGTTATCCCGCTCGAAGATGCGCTTACATTGAAATAGTCTCTCTCTTTTTTGTTCCCTTCTCTTGACCACAAATCCACCCTGTCTGAACCACTGTTAAGATATACCCACCCCTCAATAGTAAAGTTTCCTGTTCCCCTATTAAGGTCTGCACTGGGGGCTACCAAAAGTTTTTGATAACCATAAAAGTTTATGGAAGACCCTAGATCATAAGGGGCGGCTACATCCGTGCTGTGGTGAGTATTTCCATATTTGGTTATTGTAAAAGCATTACTACTTGAGTCTGAGAAAGAGGTGTTTCCGTCAGCTACTGTATTTGATTGTAGCAGTAGCTTGGTTGACGAATCACTAACGAGTCTAAATGCTGGCGGGGTAAAATCTGAAATATATCTACTTTGTCCAAAAGAAATTCTAAAGTTATTAAGATACCCCTTTACATTAGAACTTACAGTTCCGCCTAAGTAACCAGAGCTCCCAGTATTAGCCGCCCCTATATACATGTTTTGAGCCGTAAATGCGCCGAAACTACCTACGGCTTTTCCACCCACCCCATTACTGACGGCTGACTTAACGACGCCATCCACAAAAATCCGTAGCGTGGCTGGTGGGGTTATATCACAGGTGAATGCGATATGGTGCCACTGTCCATCATTAACGTTTACGTCGGCTTCTTGGTCTCCATTATTATCAGTACCCCACGCAGCATAACATTTTACAGAACCCGTTTGGGTTACTCTCATGTTTATGTATTCTGAGCTAGCAGATTGTGGAGTTTCGAAAATATAAGCATCCGCCGTCCCTTGTGTCAGGTTGCCACTATTTTGTCTTTTGAACCATGTTTCATAACACCAATTGGAATCTGTGGGAGACCACAAGTCTGTTACCGCGCCAACTTTTAGTCTATCATTGCTGGAAGTACCGGCAAATTCGATGGAAGAAGCCGAACTTGAAGCGGACGTTAAATAAAATGGGTTACCTACTGCAAAATCTCTATAAGTTTGTTGGAGGGTGGAGGAAGCCGTTGAAAGCTCTCTTTTGCTGGGGCCACTGTCTTCAAAAGTGCCCCAGAAATCCCCCTCGGGATGAATAAGTAATTCAGTGGGATCACTTCGTGATACTGCAACGTGGTGCCACTTCCCCACAGAGAGAGTTTGGTCTGTATACAGAGATATGGGCCAACTATCTTTTCCGTCCCCGTATGCAAACCATGGCTTCATAAGATTTGAAGTCGAAAAGTGATAAGAGGGTAGATTTACTTTGTTTGTAGGCGTCGTTTCGTTGGTGTTGCCTCCAAAAATAAATCCATTTCTACGATTAAGAGCCATTACTTCGTCTTTGGAGGTGTCCACTGGAGATGGGTAACCATATAAGTTAACCCATTTGTCAAAATCTATTAAAAATAATGTATTCCCATCTGCTTCAACTCGGGTAGGGGTAAAATTTGAACTATACCGAACCACATTGGACATTCTTATGTTGTCCATCCACCCCTTATACTGGTAACCACTGTGCCACTGGGCTCGACCAATTGTAAAGTGTTGACTACCCGTATTAGTCCAGCTACTAAAGGTTTTGCTGCCTTTAAGAACGCCGTTTATATACAAATAAACAGTTTTACCATTGGCTACACAAGCAATATGGGACCACTGATTGAGTGGCAATGAGCCAGTCGGCGTAACTAAATCATCATTACAGGTAGAAAAATTTAAATGATTATTATAACGCAGCATGAGATTAAAAGCGTTACAGCCATTAGCATTGCCTCTCGAACATAGTGAGCCTAATCCATTATCAGGCTGGCCACCATTGGGGTATATCCATGCTTCGTATGTAAAACAACATCCTTGCTGTGAGCTTCCTGCAAGATTATAAATGTTGTTATTTCCAGCTTCAGCGCTTACATTCATGTAGCTATTTGTATTCCCGTGAAAATATATTGAAGAGCTTCCGTATTTAACTACATCAGAATTTTTAATAGGATAACTACTAGCCAAAGTGATCTTAGCCCCCTTCGATTCACTTTCGTCTAGGGAAAGTAAATTTTCAGGATAGTATACCCATGATTCAATTGTAAATCCTTTTTTGTTCTCATTTCCGCGTATGTTGCCCAACGAAAAATCAGTCTCAGGGGTATCAGCCCTAAGTTCTAAATATGGTCCACGATTAGATGTGCCTTCGGGCCCAGTAAAAGCTATAGAGCTTGCCCCAAGTCTGGCGGGTGCATTGAGGTGAAAAACGCCATCAACATTTGATATTGGATTTGCATAAGGACTATTATCTATAAAAGTATCATGGATAAACGTTTGAGTTTCCTGATTAGAAGAGGCTTGGAAATTTTGTAAAATTCTAAAATTATATATATACCCTTTATAATCTGATGGGGCATATCGAGTGTTGTATTGCCCCAAGCTTAAAAAATTAGTATTGCTATCACCATCTGCTATTGTTATTACCCCGGGCAATTCTGTACTGTGCGCTGTATTACTATAGTTAAACCATAGAGTTTGTGGGGAAAACCTTAATCCCGCATCTTGTGTGGAAGTGATAGTTTGCTCAGCACTACTTTCGTCTGTATAATTTGTCGAGGTTTCGGTGGGTTGAATGAGTAACTTTGTGTTGCTATCGCTAGTAAAGGGCCCTATGGGAGGATCAAAGGCAGTGGTATAACGAGCGGTATTGCTTACCCTTAGGTTAGCTACCTCACCCCACCAGTAATAAGTGGGGTTCTGAGTAACTTGGTGCCCGAAATGTAAAACCCCCTCGGTTATATCACTGACAGACGTGAGGGACACTTGGGATACACCATTAACCCACAGTACAAGATTGCCAGATGATCTTGTAACTGCAATGTGATACCAACTATTTGTCGAAAATTCCCACGATGTATATCCAGAAGTTGTGGTGGCAGCATTATTTTGATCAAAAAGGTAAAAACGAGATTTATAACCTTGCTTGCTTCCGTCTGAAAGATATTTATTAGCACTAATTTCGGCTGTTAGAGAAACTGTTCCGGTATCATCCGAATTTAAATCAAATATTGGGCGAAAATTCGGTGCTTTATTACCATTAGATTGTATCCATGCTTCTATCGTAAAATCTCCAGTACCAAATTTAAAATCGTCACTTGTTATAGATAAGTAATCATTTTTGCCATCAAAATGTATACTTCTTTGGGTAATCGTAGCTTCGTCTTGGAGGGTAGATGTATGAGTTGACAGTGGTGAAAGAAGAAACTGAGTATTGCTATCATTTGCAAGTTTGGTTATAGGAATATCAAAATTATCGCTATAGCGTGCAGTATTACTTACGCGGACATCAAATAAATAACCCTCCCACGTAGTTGTGGTAGTACTGCTAGCAGAATACCTATCCCCCATGTAAAACCAATTATTACTAGTGTCACCACTTTCGGTGTGAGTGAGTTCTGATTTTCCATTTAAGTAAACTGTCCACGTACTTCCATCACGCACAACGGCTACAAAATACCACGCCCTCTTGCCTAGCGGGGTGGTGGTAGCTTGCGTGGTGCTTGCAGCTGCTCCTGTATATAATTGTAGATACCAGTTATCTCCCTCCCCCTTATAAGTACTAAGGGCCCATCCTTCGCTGGCACTTACCAAATTGCCAAACAAAGATGGGGCTGTGGCACTAAAATCATTAGCATAAAACCAACATTCTGCAGTAAAATCAGCAGTCCCTTTATATAATAGCTGTGGTGACCATGCACGTACCCAGTTTTTGTTTGAAAAAGCTAGGCTTCTTTCGGGCATCTTTGACGGCCCTGTTTGTAGGCTGTCTACTTGTGTGCCATTTATAAATAATTTATAAGTTCCATCCTTTTTGTGAGTTACATTTATATAATTCCATTGATTGGGATAAAGAGCTCCCTGTAAAGAGAGGGCCGTCGAAAGAGAAAGAGTTTTCCACTCAAAGACCACTTTACTAAGGCCATCTTGATATAAGGTCCATTGGGTATTATTGCCCGCTGTATTTCCAAAGGATGCAATTGCGTTAGTAAGCGACAGGGTATCCAATGTTACAAGAATATCAGCACCTGTACCCACCCCATCAGAAATTATCATGCGGGGAACTGATTTATATTTGCCGCCATCTGTGATGCTGGCGGCAGTGATGGTGCCCCCTGACAGCGTAAACGTTGCTGTCGCACTTCCCCCGCCACCATAAAAACTTATTATAGGAGTAGATGAATAGCTAGAGCCTCCTGCAGTTACCGTTATGCTTTTTATAATCCCTGACAAAATTGCGGTGGCAGCAGCTGAACTTCCGCCTCCACCCGAAAAAGTAATTGTTGGGGCCGAAGTATAACCTGAACCTTTGTCGGTTACCGTTATGTCTACAACAACACCCTCTGAAATAGTAGCTGTTGCAGCGGCACCAGAACCACCACCCCCGCTAAAGGTGATACCCGGGGCACTCGTATAACCCGAGCCTCCATTTGTAATCGTAGTACCCTCTATGATACCAGCAAAATTCGCCGTGGCAGTAGCGCCCGAACCAGTGCTGTCCGTTATTACTACGGTTGGAGCAGAGGTATAACCAAATCCACCGTCTGTACTTCCGTTCACAGCCGTCGCTAATGCACCACTTCCGCCTCCTCCATTTATGGTGATAGAAGGAACTAATATTTTTCCGGTAGTCGGGTCTATACTGTTATATCCTTCTCCGTTGTCAGTTAGGGTTATAGACGCAACCCCAACAGCAGCAGTGGCAGTAGCCCCTGTTCCTCCCCCTCCCGAAATTGAAACAGTGGGGGGTGAGGTATAACCCGTTCCCATGTTGGTAACCACTATTTCGGTAACTACACCTCCAACCACCACAGCGGTAGCAGCAGCTGACGAACCCCCTCCCCCGCTAAAGCTTACCGTGGGAACTGAGGTATACCCGCTTCCACCGGCGGTTAAGGTTACTACAACTCCGAGTGCAGCAGTAGCAGTGGCATCTGTAGAACCGGCTGCTTCTGTTAACTTTCCGCCTTCCACAGTAATGGTTGGCACTGAAGTGTACCCTTTACCCGGTGCGTTAACTGTGATACCCCCCAATTCTCCGACAGTTATCCCAGTTACAGCGTTTCCAACTACAGTAGCGGCAGCTGTAGCTTGTCCTCCTCCTACGAAACTTCCTGTGGGGGCTACGTAACTTGCTCCGACAGTTTGTACAATTCCTGAATTTATAGTGCCTACTTTATTAAGGGGATAAACCCACGTTTGTATTTCCCAATCTTCAAATTCATTAAAAGCATATGCCTTTGAAGGTGGATTAATATCTTGGGCAAGATTAGGCTCATTAAATGAAGGGATTTGAGCAGTGGGATTTACATTATCTGTATAAAGAGAAGATTCACCGCTAAAATAAATACACGGCTGTGTTCCCCCAAAGGGGTCGTTTACTCCAGAATTCTGAAAAACGCCACTATTATTATTATTAATGCGAGCGTTTATGCGGCTGGTGTCATAGAATTCTGTAGCATCATTACTGGGGTCTGACTGTAGAACGAAAGTTTGTGCTTCGATGGGCCGTATTCCATTTATTGAAAAAGCCAAGCTAGCCACCGATATGTCTACGGGGGCCAACTGAGTAACGGGCCAATTTCCCTCAAGTGGGATGTCCCATTTTTCACAATCCAAAAGCAACATCGTATTAACATCAGAGGTGGTCTTTGCAGGGGTAAAATTATTACTGTACCTTAGGATATTGGATATTCGTACGTCATCCATGTTTCCCTGAAAATGAATTGTATTAGCATTTGAATTTCTGCCAAAGAAAAGGGGATTGCCATTTTCAATGGACATTGGGGTTCCACCTTTGGAAACGGTTAGGGTTCCTTTATGAGCCCCGTCAAGATAAAGGGATATTTGTCCGGGGGTGTCAGCAGAATGGAACTGTAACGCTACGTGGTGCCATGTTGCGGGGGTAACTTTTGCATTATTAAAATCCCCCTTATGGTATATTATATTTATAGATTGGAACTTAATATATCCATCGCTATTAATACCCAATGAAAAACCATTTGCTTTAGATTTATCTCCTTTTGAGAAATAAGTTTGATCTGTTCCCCAGTGGTCGGGGTTATGCCAAACCCAAAATTCTACAGTAAAGTTTCCTCTTCCAAAATCATAAAAATTTTCGGTGTTTTTATTTGCATTTTTTAAATCGTCCCTGTTCTGAACGGAAAATCCCCAACTACTTCCAACAGTGGGTGGCCCAAAAGACATACTGGTATTTGAATATCGGTAGCCATCAGTAGAAGGATGAATGCTCCATGGATTTATTACTTCAGGGGATTTGAAATTAGGAGTAACTAATTGGAGGTTTTTAACTTTCTCCATATTAGCCCGTGTGTCCCCCACCTGACCTCTTGCCTCTCCCATGTATTGTCCCGAAGAAGAGTCGTCCCAATATGAAGTGTCACCCGTATATTGCATGTCTCCATCAGTAAATAAATTTTCATCCGACCCCAAAAATCCATTAGGACCGCCATTACTGATATCTACTTTTATTTGTTGGAAGTTAAGTTTTCCTTCTTCATCCATTATGGGGGTTTCATTAAGGAAGATAGATCGAAGGGGACTCTTATAAGGTTGAAACGTAACCGAGTCCCACCCTGTATTGCCAAGAGTACCTACGACAGAATAATCTCCCGAAACGATACCGTCAATGGGGCCTTCACATAGCAAGTCTAGGGTCTCGATATTAGTTACCGAGTACGCCTTTTTTCCTGCAATGTAAATTCCTTCGGTTGTAGGCATTATTTTTCCTATTCAGTAACTGTTGAATCCCCAGCATCTTTGTACCCTATGCTATATACTTGTGCTATAGTTTGTGAACCCACTACTAACCTGCCGTATCCCAGTGGTACAGGACCACCTTCGTTAACCGTGTTCTGGGGCCCTCCAAATAAATAAGATTGTCGTGATTTTTGTGGTGCTTCATCAAATGCTCTAAAATCTTCGAACTTGGGGGGTTTCATTAACATGTAAGTTATAACAGCAACCACTATGGCCACTATGATCATTGCGACAAGTTCAGCTGATCCTTCTATAGCGGGAGTAATGTCTATAGTTTTTAGATCATTATTTTTTATGTAAAGTTCTGAATTTTTGACTTTGTGTATCATTTTTTCATTTACAGGGTCGGTATTTTTTATATTCCTAAGGGCAGGAGGTACTTTCATTTTTTTTCCATTTATTACAATATCTAGGTTTAAATTATTTCGTGCGTGGGTAGTAAGTAATCTTTGCCACGCGTTACCTGTTAAGACGTCTATAGCCCTTATAGCTTCAGCTACGCTGTTTACCGCGAGGTTAAATTCTCGTCCAATCTTTTTTCCCAAAAGACCGTGTAACCTTATTTTTACTAGGTTGTTCATTTTATAAAAAATCTAATCTGAATACTGCCCATACTCTGTCTTTAAAAAAAATATCATAATCTAATAAACACGACTTCTTTCTCAAGGGGTGACACAAAACATCTCCATTTCCTGTATAAATAGCTAGGTGAACAGGCATATTTTCCTGCGCCCCCCGAGGAGTGACAATAAGATCATGCTCCTGAAGGTCTTCTTTTGAGGTCGGCGTGGGGGTTATCCGTGAGAAATTAAAATCTTTAAATTTTTTTATTACTTTCTTAAAGTCTACTTCGTATAAATTTTCTTTAAAGAAATATTCGTAGCTTGGGAAAATTTCAGAAGCCGTTAGTAATCGACCTTTATAAAAAGAACTAAATTTGTCTTTAAGATAATTTTTAGTGAGAGTTATACACCCGGGGTAGGGTGTATTTGTAAATTCTTTTCCTATATAGTTACTAAATTTTTCTTGTTTAGAATCTATAAACTCATCAGTACCCACACAATAAAGAATAAATCTATTCTCGGTGATATTCATATTTTGTTCATCCGCAAGAGAAAAATGATTCACTTTATTTGGGTGGGAGTGGTATATTGCCATTATATTTTCAGTATCAGAACATTTAATGTAATCCTCTGGGGGAATTTTAAAATGATGCGTGGGGTCCGTAGCAATATTTTTGCACGGATAGGTGTCAAGAGATTTCCCTTTTTCTATAATAAAACCACAGCATTCATGCGGCATTTCTTTTTCAGCATGGTTTTTAATTTTATTTTTTATTTTGGGTGTTAAAATCATCAGCCTCGCCCTCCTTCTCTTGTAATTGACGGAAAGGCACCGAAGGGCAAAATTCCCCTTTTGGGGTGATTAGCATCCATTTGAACAGGGGTAGAGCTCACTCCCCATCTAAGTTTGCACCCATTAAAAGTTTTAGAACATTGATCTGCTATCCAATGATCATAATTGGGAGGGGGTGTGTTTTGGGGAATATCGTGTTTAGCTACAAAATAAAATGATTTTTTATCATGAACAATAAAAACAATATCATCTTTAAAATAAACTGTATTAGGAGACCATTTGTGGGGGGTATTTGCAGAAATAGGGTTATACCCCGGGCTTATTTCACTAATTAACTCATCATTTTCAGTAGCTATGGGTGGTGCGTGTTTTGGAAGATGTGTGCCTTCAAAATGTTCGTGTGTATTTATCCACCCTTCAGCTTGGGCACGAAATTGGTATTCATAGGTACACCCCGCGCTACGATAATGCCATGTACACCTTTTCATATTAAAAATTCTTTGAGGTAGCTGAAGTCCTTCAAAGTTAACGTAAGAAGATAATTCAAATTGCATGGATTTTTTATCTTCATAAGATTTTTTTTCAATGAAAAAAAGATCGGGTGGGAAAAATGCATTTTCGTCAGGGGTTATTTCACTGGGTATATCTTGGTATAATCTTTTGGTAAGATCGGGATTCCCATCACTATCTAATTGATACCAATTTTGATAATCTAAAAATTTACTAAAAGTTTTAAGCCTCGTAACTTTTGCGCCAACTAAATCATCAAGGTCTTTAAGTAGTTCTTTTAAAACGGCAAATTTGCTAAGAGCTTCAGGACGCGATCCAAATGAAATTTTTGGGGAAGCTGCTGGGCCGGTAGAATTTGTTTCAAACCCTTCGGCTTTGCACGGAAAAGCTTTATATCTATTTCCTTGAAACCAAATGTCTCTTTGTATTAATTTTATATTATTGTGGAAGCGGAATACACTTATTGACGAACTAAAAGGGTCATCAATTAATGTGCCGCCCATTAACAAATTAAGTTCATTAAATTTTTGCCTTTTTTTGATTTTGTCAGGACTCAGAATATTTGAAAGATCAATTTCAAAAAGCTCTATTAAAGCCGTGGGCTCTAAGGCTGTGGCTTGAGCTTGCAGATTTTTCATACTCTCGCGAGCTTCTGCTTTTGTCATCACCACCCCGCCGCTTCTATTTAGGGGGTTTTTAAAATGTTCGTCTTTATGTGCCATTATGGGGTTTCTTCAAAAGTTGCTTTGATGTTATAATTATCATTAAATATAAAAGTAGAATCAAATTTTTTAGCTATAAAAAGTTTTTGTGTTGCAAAAGGAGCAGGGGGGGTATAAGCAAACGCTTCTGCTGCTCGTCTGGTATTTAAAAAGTGCATAATCGCGAGGGTTTCTTTTTCAGAACGACCTTCAAAACTCATGTCTAGGGTAATAAGGTTGTTATTTATACCATCGGGAGTTCTTTGGGTATAGCCATCCCCAAAACGGACAGCTAATACACGAGGTGCAATACGGGTTGTTTGATTATAAGAGGGGGTCCAAATAAATTCGGTTTTTTGTTTTGAAGCTTCTCCCACACTAAAGTTGGTATTTCCTCCCCAGTGGACATTTCCTATACTGGGACCACTATTGAGGTTAGCATCACTTCTAGAGTACCAGTAAATACTCGTGTTTGCCGGGTACTCTACAATATCATTAGTGTTATATGTAGTAGAGCTACTCCAAGCCGCGATTTCATCATATATAGATGCCATATGCCTTTTACCTTATCCTAATTTACACTTTTTATCGTGATTATTACAAAAAAACATTATGATAACCATGCTTTTTAATTTAATGGAGAGAAATAGATTTTTTTCTGAAAAAGCCAAGAAAATTAAAAATAAAAAATTATGGGGAGCCAAGGGGTGCCAAGTGGTCATGGCGGCAAGGAACGCGGAGAAGTGGTTGCCGATTACTTTGGCCTCCATAAACAACGCAATGAGGAATTTTGAGTGGATTATGCATTTTGGGGATGATAATAGTGATGATAACACCTATAAAATAGCAAAATCTTTTTCAAAACATACTTCTGCCAAAAAATTTAATTTATTTAAATTTAATAAAGCAAAAACAATAGCTGAGGCCAAAAATAGAGTAATTAAAGAAAGTTTAAAATATTCTCATGATTATCCTGCTATTTTTATGGCGGATGCAGATGATTTTTTTACCCAAGAAAGACCCATTGGGCTATTAGAAGTCGCTAAATCCTTAAATGCTTATTTTTTAGTGGGAAGTTGGTACTATTGCACGGGCGGCGAGAAGCTTTTAAGAAATGCCAGTGAATCTATTAAAAAAAATGCCTTTGGACCGTGGACAACGCTAATGCACGCTGATCTTATTCCTGAGAGTGGGAAACTTTTTTATGAAAATATGGATGCACATGAAGATATCTTTTTATGGGACGAATTTAAGGCGGCATCAGTAGAAATTGTTCCTGTTAACAGTATCGTCGCGTGCTATTACAATGCTCGTCAGGGTACAGTTTCCAAACCAGTCGATTTAGATAAAAAAATAGAAGAATTAAAAAAATATCAGTATTTAAAGAGCCTCCTTTGTAATGAAAAAGTGTAAGATATTACGGTAAAAGGCTCAAGGATGGCTTATTACAATTATAATAATGCCAATTTAATACTCGGTAGTGGCGCGGAACCAAAAACCTTCCTCGTTCAAGACCTTGGTATCTCGCTTGATAATCAAGTGAGTCCTGTTTATCTGGTACCTAATAAAAGTAGTTTTGATTACAGAGCAAACCGTGGATTAATTGGAACCATAGATTTTACTTATTTTCTAACTGGTTCTGACTTTCTGAAAGATTTTATAGTTAATGAAAAACAACAAATTACAGGATCGTGTGCAGGATTAACTTTTAAAAGTGGATTTTTATCTACTTATTCTTTTACAGTAGAGCAATATGGCCCCGTCGTGGTAACAGCAGCTATAAGTTTTCATGGTGGTATTGAGGGAACATTCACCCCCGACCGCACCAACATTGATGTAAATAAAACCAAGATTTTAAATTTTTCTGACTGTACTATAACAGAACTTTCGGGCGTTGCGCCTTCTACCACAGTCCCTACTGGTGCGGGCGTTACCACTGTAGTCCCTGCTTCAATGTCTAATGCAAATTTTGCATTTCAATCCAACTTTACCCCCGTATACCTCGCGGGGCAATCAGTGCCCAAAGAAATAAAATTTAATAAAAAAAATATAACTACTTCAATAGGAGGTTATAATATTGGACTGGATACCCTTACCCTGTCAGGAGCACCGGGTGAGATGAAATTTAATTTTGCTGACAGCGGAGAAAACATACTAGAAACATTTAAAGTAAGGGGAATATTAACATCAGCATCACTGAATGTGTCGGCTGGAGAAAAAATAGAAACAAACATAACATTAATGCAAGAAAAAATAGGGGAAGCTCCACTTTTTAGTGGAATTAATCCCTATAGTGGATATGCCCATGAATTAATTTCGTTATCTGGAAAATATTTTTCAAATACCACCAGTGTACGATTCGGTGAAGACCTAGTTCCCACCACTGGTATATCAATAGTCAGCGACACCCTTATACAAGTTCGCGTTCCTGAAGATGCCGTGATGCACGGGGGGTCAGGAAAAGGAACTATAGAAGTTACCACCGTAGGGGGAAATGTTTTTTGGCCCAACGTAGGAAATACAACACAATCTGGATTTAAAGTTAATGACAGAGGGTTTTAATAAATGCAATTAGAGCAACTCACAGGAAATTTTGGTGACCAAATTAGTATAACAACTAATAATGATGGGTTCTACAAAATTAGTGACGTTAGGTTCGGTGGTATTGCTTTTGATCGCTCTCCTGATGCACCAGCTACTCCCACTGATACCACTATTAATAATCTTGTTGGGTGGGACAATAAAACCATACAAGTAGTTATAACGAATACATGGAATACATCAGACACCTTAGACTATATTAAACTCGGAGCTTGTAATAGCGAAGGGGAAATGGTGGGTTCTAGCACCGTGGAATTTACCGGCCCAATAGCCTACGGAGAAAGTAGAACAGGCTACCTAGAATTTAATCAAGCAGTAGACGACCACGGTAGCCTTACCGTAGACGGTGAGCCACTGGGATCGTTTGTAACCGATGTAGCGTATTTACACGCTAATACTTATGACGTAGAGTGGAGTAATAGTGATCTAGAGGGTATTTGCTGGGATATTCCAGTGAATATGGCGGCTTTTGTAAAAGCACAAATAGGACCGTCTACCGTAGCGGGATACAGCATCTTTGACCACCAAGCAGACTGTGGCGGGTGCTCATCATACCCCCAAGGTATAGACACGAGATTGAATCTTGCTTGGCCATGGTTTGAGTTCACGGGCAAAGCTGACCCAGACTCAAGTTATCTAGGCATTACGATGCAAAATATGTGGGGATGTTATCAGACAGAGTGCTGCTGGGGATTTGATGTTTTTAATAGCGCGGGCACTCTAATCGGACAAGATGATGGGACAAATATTAACGTAGGTAACAAAATAGGAACAACTGATTCATATAATCTTCTACTCCTCGAAAAGTCACCCGGGGTTAGTGAAGAGCGTTATAAGAGGTCAGAGATAGCTAGTGTAAAATATTCGGGACTATGGAATGGAGCGACTAATGACCAATGTTGCGCGACTGGAACATTTGAAGTAGATGGACTGGAAAATGTTGGAAGTTTTTTTGGAGCTATATATCCCACAGCAATCGGAGTAGACAAGGGTGATGATAATGAGACTCCAGTGGCTCTTGGCCCCCCCAATGGAGCACTTCCTACAGGAGAAGCGTATTTATATAATACAGGCATGGCAGCAGGAGAAACCGTACAGGTTTCGTTAACAAATATCGCCGCTGAGGCCACGTACGAGGGTAGAGACATGGACTGGGGTGTCCTTGGTGGCTCCTACTGCTATTGGATTATTGCTAGGGATTCTAATGAAAGAATAATTGGAGCTAAAGGCTTTGATCAAGTTTTAACTTGGCTTAATAATAACGATGTGGGCGTATATCACTCTGTAACGGGTGACCTTCAACTATCCCTAGGTATTACCACGAACATGGTAAAATATATATCCTTAAGCGGGATAGCAACACAATGGGACGCAGACGGTGGTGACCCACAAGTCTGGAACGACGGCCTACCTCCTTATGAGGGGCAAGTAGGAGGGGCATCTTGTGGGTGTGATGACCTTGTTCCTACCGGAAAACTTTGTGTTCTTGGGTGGGATGCGCCGATGGCTACCGGCGCAGCTATAGGGGTATCTCCTACGGGCTTTGCGGGGTGTAATAGTACGTTCACCTATGGGGCACCAGCAGCGGAGGAGGGTGAGGGTGGTGGAGAAGGAGCACCTGTATCAGCTAGTGGAATTCCTGTTCCTTTTGAAGTAATAAATAAAAATCTTCTAAAATTTACAGTCCCCGGTGTGGAAGATTTGTCTGGATCAGCTTTACAAGATTATGTTGATTACGGTTATCCCAATTCGGTAATGGTATGTTCTCAGGAAAGGGGCCTTACGGGGCAAGCATCAGGAGCAGCAGTTGATCCAGTTTTTAATTACTCAGGAAAGAACTTTTCTACAGCCCCTGTCATCAAAAAAGTTTTCCCCTTAAGTGGAGTGGTGGGAACACAGGCCTTTGTAGAGGGAGATGGGTTTTTAGGTGTTTCAGGGTTGGCAATTGTAGATACTACTGGTTTTACATGCTCTGAGGAAGGTGAGTGGATTTTTCAAACCGGAACCGATATACGGTATACGGCAGAAGTTGACAATGTATTTGAATACACGGGAGTAGCTTCAGGACTTTATACATCTAAAGATGGCAACAACATTGCCTACCTTCCCTTTGAGATTCTTAACAATACGGGTATTACATTTAATTTTCCATCAGGAAATTTTGAGGGTCATGTAGTAGTGTGGAGAAGTGGCCAACAACCTTCTCCAGAAAGTACATTTGTAGATGGTAGTGCCCCAAGTGGTACGATGGATCAACGCGGGTATGTATTAGGAAAGGCTTTGGAATCTAATCGTTCTCCCAACAGAATAAAGCCCACAGTAGAAATAACGGGAATTTCGCCTCCTATTGGTTTTTCGGGGGACGTAGCTACTATTTCAGGAAGAGATTTTTTATGTGAATTACTTTACTATACAGAAGGGCAATTCATTAATGAAACGGGAGGTTATGATACTCAGGCGGGTTATCTTGTCGAGTTTGAAGGAAAAGGAGCATCAGGTGTTTTTTCTCCCCGCGCAGGATATGCCACGACCCAATTAACAGGTTACATACCCGGAGCAGCTTCTAGTGGTCCTGTAAGGATTAAACAAAATGAAAATGTAGATGGCGGTGCCTCAGGATATTATTATTCTAAACATAAATTTTTCATTTATCCCCCCGCCCCAAGCCTTTCATGTTTACAGGGGTTGGGAGATGATATTCTTCCGTTAAATTTAGCAGCAATCCTAGAAAGCAGAGATTTATCTGGAGTATATGCACTGGCAGACTCAGGCATTTCAAATAGCATGACAGGAGTGGCAATTTTTGAAGTGGGTAAACAAGCGATTGATGAACCTTATACTCTTACGGGGTGGCTTACAAGTGGCTATAGCGGTCAAGAAGATGGAGTTATTGCATATGCTACGGGGTACCAAACTGGAACCAGTGGATACTTGGTAACAGGTTTAACTAATGCCACGGGTGAAGTAACAGGTTACATTTCAGGGTTTATGGCTGAAATTAGTGGATTTGTAAATATTCCACTGAGTGGAGAAGTAGCCAAAGGTACCCTAACAGGTATAACGTTTGAAAGTGGTTTTGTAGCTAGTAAAAACGCTCTCTTATATAATGATCCTGTGCTTTTTGGAAACGGAGAAGAGGGACTAAAAAATACTGATTATATAACCGTTTGTGGTCAGAATATGAACATGAGCGGAATAGAGAATTTAGAAACCTCTGGAGCACCCCCCATAATGACCGGCTTTCAGCCGCCTGCTATTACGGTTTATTATCCTCAGCTTGGTCCTGATCTTGAAACTTGTTTTGAAGACTATACCGAAAAACTTAAACGTGGAGATGACCCCGTTTGCTTTTTAAGCGGGTGTGAGTCTGCATTTTTATGGTACTTTAGTGGTCACTGGAAATATGTAGATTTGGCTTCGCCAGATTTTCAAATTGCATTATTAGATTCATTTATTTCAACCCAAGCTATGGCTTCAGGAGCATTAGGGCTTACGCATGTAGCGGCAAAGACTGAGTTGTCTCAAAAACTGTCTGGAAGTGCTCCTGATATATTTGATCCCTACCAAGGCAAAACGCTTCCTAATTTACTAGGAGGAGCAAGTAGGCCTACAGGTGTGGACCACCAATTAGTGGGTACAACCTTTACAGGGGCACCTTTAGCTGACGCGGGTCCATATGGACAAACCGACCGATCTAAAATTCCTGTTTTTGCTCCTGCAACTTTTAGGACTCCCCTTGTAAGTTTATCCACAAATCAAAATGGTCAAGTAGCTGCTTTAAGTAATTTGTCGGGTGAGTGGTGTTATCCTGCCGAACAAGGTCCTCGTTATGCCGGTGTAAGCCCCGCCAAACCTGAAGTAACTTATTCAGGACAAGCTTCACCCCGCACAGGACCACCTAGCGCTTCGTGGGGAGGGGCCCAAAATGTAGCTATCCAAGGTACATTATCATGGTCGCAAAATACTACCCCGTATATTCAAACCATGCTTTGGCCAGATGGCAGACCCACAGCAAAGGGGGGCATGGGGTATTCCCGCGTATCTCTCAGAGGTCCAACTAAATTTAAATCCACCAATTATGTTTCTGAAGGAGGAACCAATCGCTCCTTTGTTGAAGAGCCGCCTCGGGGAAGAACTATTTATAATTCAGCTGGGGCTCCGGGGCCTTGGATACAATCTACCCCGGGTGGCGTAGGAAGCCCTTTTAGGGCTGCAGGTTTAAAATTTCCGGGTTCTCCTAGTTTTCCCGGAAGGCCCGCCCCTGTACCCTTAAACGTTCAAGCTGAAAATCCCGGCACGGTTATACAACCTGAAGGTGTACCTAGAGGCAACCCGACTCAAGCTCCACTTTATTCACCGGGGGATACTGTGCTAATACCTAACGTGTCGGACTCCACACAGTCGAATAAAGGACTTGGAGCTTCGCCATGGTCTGTTACGAGGGCTACGACGCCAGAGAATACCCCCATAGGCACTGCAATAGCAATACCGGGAGGATATGGAACTGACGGTGGTGGAGTTGGTGCTAAACTAAAGGTGGTGCAAAATATATTACCGGCGGGGAGTGTTATAAGTGCTACTGTTACTAATCCGGGTAATAATTATAATAGTCCTCCCACCGTAATTGTGGGTGGCGGGGCTCGTGAAAATGCAGAAGCTACAGCAACGATAGAAAATGGCCAAGTAACAGCAATAAATATAACAAACAATGGACAAGGCTACCCTGCTGCACCCGTACTAACGATTATAGGAGGGGGTGGTGAAGGAGCAACCGCTACGGCAAATATAAACGGGGTAGGAGATTTTGTTACCGACATATCGGTTAACGATGGGGGCTCAGGCTACACCTCAAAACCTACGGTCACCGTGAGCGGGGGTGGGGGATACGGAGCAAGGGCTACAGCTACAATTGCTGGTGGCTCAGTAACCGCAGTAAGTATTTCTAACCGTGGAAGGGGATATATAACTCAACCCGACATTACGTTTAGCGGAGGTGGAGGTTCGGGTGCTACAGCAACTACCCAGATAGGGGGCGGTGATAATGGTCCTATTTCTGCCATAGAAGTCGTGGATGGAGGAGCGGGGTATACTTCTCCCCCTACAATTCTTATTGAAGGTGCATCTGGAACTGAGGATATTGACATTGATGCTGTCGTAGAAGATGGTCGAATTACTTCTGTTAAGGTAACTCCTAATTGGAAAAAACGCTGGACTGGAATTATGTATATTGGCTCGGATGGAAACCGGGCTGCTACAGTATTTCCTTATCTGAAAAATAGTGATGGTAGTCTTGTAACTTCAATAGGGGGGTGGAATGGATATTTCACTATGGACCCCTATGGCAACATTTACAATACTACTATAACCCCTGATGAACTTTTAACTACACAGACAACTAAAGTAAAAAATAACCAAACAGTTTTAACAAGGTCTGCTGGGTGGAATCCATTTTCAAACAACCCCCGCCTAACACCATGGCCTAATAGTCCAATAACCAACGTTCCGGGTGCGGGAGGGGGGCAGCAGCCCAATGCTGGTGGAAATAATATGGGACCCGGGGCTCACACAGGACCGCAAGACCCAAATCCTACTGCTATTGAAATTCCCCCCGTACCTTTTAATCCCCCCACAACGCATCAACCATATCCTACCCCCACGGTAGGACCCATAGAGCAGTGGGCTATTCCCGGTAGTCGAAGACCATATACTCCACAATTGCCCTCTGACCCTAATAATCCTAATTCCCCAGCATTTACCGGGCCCGTATTGAGACCAAATTCTCCTTATTCCTATACCGGAATAAGTGGTCAAAACATTAATGTTGGCGTTAGTGGTATTTGTGTAGTAGGTGCGCCGTATATCATTGGGTGTGCTGATAACCCTTGTGAAAGCGTAGTGAGTTCTATCCCCACCTCAACCACCCATTCATTCAATAGGCTTAACGGTTTAGCAGTTTCTACTAATTGTGTGGGGCATTTTTTATACACCGGGTCTACAGGATGTTATATTTATGATTCAAATATTGTATCCAGTGGAGTAGTATTCGGTTCTACTAAAATTCCCGTACACGACGAAACCGTTCAGCTAACAGGGATTTATTATGGAGCTTCTGGTGCAACATTTATTGATGATTTTGTTGTGTATACTGGAAAAGAAGACTTCTTAGTAACTAATACGGGGTCTTGCAGATTTGAGGGTGGATATCTACAAACTGAATCCACTGAACAATTAGACCTTTCTAATACACCTTCATGGAGTGTAGAGTTTTGGTTGAATCATAGTAGTCTTTATACTGGGGTGGAAAGTGCTCCTTTTGGTACTAAGGACGTAGCTTTGTTTGGGTTAAGTGGTGATCAGGGCGGCGCGGCTGGCAATACGTTCTTCCACGTTGGTTACACTCAAGATAGGGGTGTTGGTATTACGGGTAACGCGTTTACTGGAAATGAGAATATGACCATTTCTTTAATTTCAGGAGGCACAGGATATATTGCTGATTGCATGACCATTACGATTAGTGGCGGGGGTGGCACAGGAGCATTAGCCAGCGGAACTTTTACGATGGGTGAGTCTGGGGCTCTTACCGGCATTACAATTACCAATAATGGTAGTGGATACACTTCTTTGCCTAGTGTTATAATTAGTGGGTGTGGTAATTTAGACCCCAGTGGTTTAGGAATTACTGGAGTAGGGGCCCATGCCGAAGTAACCGCTTTTGCGACACCAATAGAAGCTGTATTGACGACGGGGTATGATTATCCAATTAATGTTATAAAACCCTATGCGGATTTATCTGGCATACAATTAACTGGATATAATTTGTGGACGGGCTGGTTTACGGAATCAATAGGGAATAGCTATGGGGGCAGTCAGGTTTCGGGGTGGCATCATTTTGCTTTTGTAAAAGATGTAACGGGATACAGTTTCTTTTATGATGGATGTCGAAAAGGAGACTCAATACCTGTAGCAGAGCTTGATGACTATATTCCTAGTGGAAAAGTAAAATTCTATTTTGGAGGCTTGTGCAGCGGGAAGTTCAAGTCTTATAACACAGGCTATAATCAGTGTCTACTTCCTGATTCTACTACTGATTTACAGTTAGATTTTGATAATAACTTTACTGACACTGGCAGTTATGAACAAACCATAACAAGCGGTGGCCATCCTCTTTTTGTCACGGGTTTTGCTACTTGTGGAGTAGCTAATGTTTTATTTACGGGGGCAGATTTTCTTCAAACAACAGGAACTAATTTCAATTACGGAACTGGAGATTTCACTATTGAATGTTGGGTAAAACCCAGTGGAGCTACGCGTGGTTTCGGTATCAATGGTAATGGTATTCAAACGCTGTGGGCATTGGGACAAAATACCTATACTTCTGGGGCATCCAATTTCTCGACAGGTAATGGTTTGGCATTGATGTTAAATCATTATGATAATAGGCTTAGACTATGTTTTGATTATACGGAAGAAGGACTTTTCTTTGATTTAATTCCACCACTTAATAATGTTGAAATTAAGGAAGGAGAATGGAATCACGTAGCTGTTACACGGGAGAATACAGTTTTTTGTTCCTTTATTAATGGTCAGCCCGCTGGTGATGTTGAAACCGAAGACTTTGCACAAAATTATTATGCAAAAAATATATATACTGGTCAGCCAGTAATAGATGTACCTATCGTTTCAGGGGTTACCGGAGATGGTATGGCTATATCATTAATATCAGGCGGATCGGGGTATCTTGGAGAAATAACTATTACCGTAAGTGGCGGTGGTGGAACTGGGGCGCTAGCCTATGCTACGGGAGACGCTGTAACCGGAGTAATAACGGGAATAAACATAATAAATGATGGAGTTGGATACACATCATTGCCTACGGTTATCATTGTGGGATCGGGGACGGGAGCGGCTGCAGAAGTAACATCACTTTCTACTACGGGTTTAGGGCCGCTGCCACATTCAGGGCAAAATTTATTTATTGGAGGTGTTCTGTCTGGGTACGTTGCAACGTGTAGGGTTACGGACACGGGAGAGTTATATGATACACAACCTTATAAGCTTACAGCAGGCGTAGCAACAGAGAGTGGCTTTGTTGATCCTTTATTTAATCCGACCGGAAAAGTTACTTACCAAGTTACCGACGCTGAACGCATAGGCTATGTTTACACGGTTCAGAATGGTGGTACATTGAGCGCGTCTGCTGATATTCATGGGTATTGGGGCGGATATGGAAGTGGAGAAGATGGAGCAGGGAACCCCGCAAACAGTTATGGCATTATAAGTGCTCATTGGATGTATAATAGGACAGGTTCAACGGGCGACGAATTCCTTCTTACTCAGCATTTCCGTATCGGGGGTACACGAGAGCAGCCACGGGGGATTACGAATCCCGCCTCGACACAATATCTTTATGGATATAGCACATCACAGGCCCCCTTCCCCATGACTACGGGTGAGGGAATATCCACATGCTACCGCAAGCAAACTTTCAGTATAGAATTAACTGGATTAGCTTCAGGAGATCAAGTTAGATTCTTCTGCCCACGTTATAATAACACATTACCCTTTCAGCCTGATATGATGGCTGAGTCAGCAAAGATGGGTTGGTCAATACCCAACAATCAACATAACCAAGCTTTTATTGAGGGGTTAGTATTTAGAGAAAGTAAATTTGATAATTATGTTGGACAAATTGATCAGTTCAGGGTTTCCAACGAAGCTAAATATACAAATATAGGTCCCACCGGTATATATGATAGCGGTTGGCTAAATTCAGATTTAGGTCCACGGACGTATGTTGATGAATTGAATGTTACCAAGAGGGCTGCATTTACAGTGGATAATGGATATTATAGTGAGCCCACGAGTGCCCCCACTAGCGGAAGCAATACAATAGCTATTCTTAATTTTGATACTGATATCGGCTCTTCAGGGATTGTGGTTGACGGCATTACGGGTGACAGCCAACACGCAAGAATATTTAAAACTTATCCAGTTTCTTCCCCCGCAACAAATATAACATTTGAAACAGGAGAAACTAAATTTGGAACCAGTTGTATATCTTTCCCCACAGGCGATACTCAACCGGGAAGGGATAATTATTTATACGCCACAGGGATTACCTTAGGTCTCGGTGATTTTACTGCCGAAATGTGGATAAAGCCAAGTGGAAATGCTTTTGAAAGCACTGATGTAGTTGTTACGAGTACGACTGGAATTACGGGGGGTGCTGTTAGTACAAATATAATCTCCGGGGGAGCAGGTTTTACCGAAACACCTACTGTGATACTTTCAGGGGGCTCCCACCTATGTATTGAAGGGGTTGACAGTTGTAGTGCTACTGGATTAGCTGTACTGTCTGGTTTAACCATATCTTTATTATCGGGTGGCGCAGGTTATACTGCGGCACCAGAGGTTATAATTAGTGGAGAAACACCACTGGATAACGCAATCATAAATGACAATTTTCACTATGGTGAATCAGGTGTAGCAGAGGCCTTTATAGATGGTGGTGTAGTTACTGGAATATCTATGACGGTAACGGGGGGCCTAGGTTACTACAATTTACCCACTATCATAATTGACGGGGATGGAACAGGTGCAGCTGCGGAAATAACGTCTTTAGGAAAAATTGTCTCTATAAATGTTTTTGGAAATTCGGGTTTTTCAGGGTATACCGTTGCTCCTACAGGGGTAATAATTAGTGGAGGCGGCGGAACTGGTGCTTATGCAGAAGCAGTTTTAAACTTTACAGGACTTGGGGTGACTGGGTTCACTGGAACTACAGGATATGGAGCAACAGACAGTCAGCGCAAACAAACCCTAGTAAGTTTTGGACCTACAGGAAGTGGATTTAACTTCTTTATCTCGGGCGGTCCTATGGGGAATGTTTTTGGCATAGATTTGTACAATGGTGGATTTAATTCGGGTCTAGAATCGACACTTATAGACACCCGTACTTATTTGCTCGGCGGTACTGGAACCATCGCAAGTTCTGGTTCACCATTTGGTATGTGGGAAGATGCAACATATTCAGGTGCCCCATGGAATCACGTTGCTTTTGTTCGACATAATAGAGACTTCAAAGCTTATTTAGATGGTAAGTTTGCAGGGATGATAAATTACACTGGTATTACTCCCACTTATGGAAATTCCAACTATTCTATTTCTGGAAGTGAAGGATTACGAATTGATAACTCAACAGTTAAAATTGGTGGAGGCAGCATAGAGAATATAGGCTATGAAGGATTAATGGATGGATTTAATCTAGTAAGTGAAGCTAAATATACTGGCGTATTCAAGGCCCCGCGTCCTTATGTAGCTTGTGACGTGGATAATGAAATTGTATCACACTTTGATGTTCCTCATAATTCTTATGACTTTTCCGAAGCTCATTGCTGTCCTGCTACAGGAGATTGTAGGGGTTATGCTCTCTGGGGAGAGACGATAGCTGTACAGGGAGCTTTTATATGGAATATTACAGGGGCCGTCGTAGGAAAGAATAAAACACCGGCTAGTGAGTGGCGTGTGACACAAAGAGATACCGTATATGTTACAATCCCCGAGGGGGCTGTTAGTGGCCCTGTCGGCCTTATGTGGAACATGAATAATCCTAATATACCCGCAATGGGTGGTGGGGTAATTAGTGACCAGTGGGCGGTAGAAGGGGGGAATACTTATGTCTCAGGGAAGAAAACTGAATGTATAATTTATGGATGTAATGATTTAGTTATTGGGCCACCCCCTATTTCAATCGGAGGTTTCACTCCGCTATCTGGTTATGAAGGGTATAATATTACAGTAACCGGCTCAGCCCTACACACTGCTACGACATTAATGGTTTCAGGAAATTTTAACAATAGAATTAGCCTTCCCTTTACCCACCTAGGTACTACAGGGTTGAATTTCGTTATACCCACCCCCACAACACCACGGAATGTTCCCCAGAGCGAAACTTATATACAAGTCTTTTCAGATACCACGGGTGTTACCTCAACAGAAAAATTAAAAACATTAATTAGCGGCATACAACATTTCACCCCTTCCACGGGGGTATATGGAGATACTGTAATATTCTCAGGAAATAATTTTAATATTGGTGTCGATACCGTTTTGTTTAGAAGCTACAATACTGGAACTATAACAAGTTATGTTCCCGGTATGAACCACACTTACGTGGGAAATACAGGTATCCATGTCCAAGTACCCAATGGGCTTATTCAAGGAATACCTGTAATTAGCGGCTCAGGTATCGCCTTAACCGAGGTAATTAGTGGTTATACTGACTTTACTCCAATACCTACTATCTCTGGTATAGAAATAACCAATAGATTGGTTGGTTGTAGTTTTAGGTTGACTGGTATCAATGCCACCAATTTGGTGCCTTTGTTAGCTTTTACAGGAAATAGTTTACAACCACACACGGCTGGTAGCAGCGGAGTGGTAGAATTTATTGCCAACACAGGTGACGCCATGGCTGAAGCAGCTAACTCTTTCCCGCCCATTGAGGGATTTGGAATAGATAGGCACAATACTGGCGTTTACAGTCGTTTTAATTATTTTGGAAAATTTGAAATTGACAAAACTCATCTCGAAGCAAATTTACCGACAAGCGCACACACCGGATATGCGATAATCACCGGTACGTTAAATAATCAAATTATAGGTACTGGTAATCCATTACTAATTTCTAGATATGAGGTCTTTAATACTGGTAATGGATACACTTTTGATAATTATTATGGTGTGTCGGGACTTGATATAGATTTAATAAGACAAGATTTTGTAGGCCTCAAGGAAACTTATGCATTACAAAATATTAGTAAGGTAACTGGCGACCAAATGGTAATTTCCGGTAAAGTACCCATAATGACAGGCGTTGCACCCATCAAGGGTGGTGATAGGTCTAGATTGCGAATTAGTGGATTTAATACTCTAAATATAACTGGAATAAGATTTGTAAACACTGAAGATACGGCTGATTGTCATATGCTAACTGGTGATTTTGTTAAAGATATTACCACAATAACAGTAAATAACCCCACTACTAACAGTACCTCAGAGAAAAATATAACTGGTTGGTACATGAAGCAGGTATATACGGGGAACGGAGAGTATATTGATGCTGGAAACTTTGTTCAATTAGCAGAATTTTATCCTTGTGAAGAAATGAGGATATACGGAAGCATAGAAATAGAATACATGTATGATTCTTCAATTACGATGACAGGAGATTGTTAATATGCCGCATGGTGGTTTTCATTTTACATACGAGCCTGATATTTACGTATCTGGCGTAAGCCCTACTATTGTTCCTACGGGGGGTCAGTTCGAGATTACGGGTTCCGGTGTTTGTTCAGCAACAGGAGTCGTTGTAAGAGACAGTTGTGGTTCTTGTGATCACATAGTGCCATTTGTTACAGGCTTTGGCTACAATGGTAATTTTTGTGTATTAACAGGCACTTTACCTGATATTACTCCTGAAGCATTCATGACTCTTGAGGTTTCCAATACTAGAAGTACAGGAACCTTTTATCCATTTGAGATAGTATCTTCTGCTCCCTGTATACACAATTGTGAAGAAGTCATTATTACTGGAGATTTAACAGTTTCAGGAAATGCTGGAATAAGCGGAACCCTTTCGGTGATGGATTTACCCGTGGATGAAGGCAGAACGGGTTTTCTTGTTGTAAACGAAAAGGGGAAGGTTTATGTAAGACATATTGAGCCTTCGGGGGGAGTAACGGGCTTACAACCAGCAGGAGTTGTCATGATCGCTGGAAGCGGTTTGCAAGGTGGTGGCGACATTACAACCAACCGATACTTTCATGTAGGAGAAAGCACGGGGATAATTGTAACAGAGAATGCCGTTGCTGTGGATAGCGGAGTTTTCACCCACACTGGCGATGCTTGGTTCTTGGTAAATGCTGGGCCCGGTTTGACAGGGGATACCAAGGTGTATTTTGGTGACACTTTGGACCTTGGAGTCGCAGTTGACGATGTAACAATTGGATTCACGGGTACTAGCAGTGACGAACTTGGTGTCTTCAC
>CEUI01057919.1_pt1 | contig 25893 bp, 19 predicted proteins | sample 531411 | NCBI WGS metagenome assembly CEUI01 (sample SAMEA2622841, study PRJEB7988) | marine metagenome | isolation source: saline water (ENVO:00002010), including
TTCCGGCATGTTTTCGGGGCGTCCTCGCTCAGGGGGTGCGCTGAAGGTCAGGTTTTTTAGGGGGTGTTTCTGCCTGCCGGCAGACCGGGGCGGATTGACCCCCTCGCGCAAGGTCGCTCAAGGGCTCCCGCCGTGAGCGCTTGGGGACCTATAAGAGGGTGGGAATCTGGCAGGGTGCCGGGGGGTGGTCCGCTACCCCTCAGGCGGACCCCCTGCCCCCGCCGCCTGGAGAGCCCCTGGGGTGGGGTGGTCACCCCCGAGCACTTAGGGGTTGGACCCCCCGAGCGCTTAGGGGCTGAACCGGGGCTGGTTCGGGGTGGTCCTAAGGGTCTGAAGGGGTACCCATTGGCTGGGGTTTTTCCAGGGTGCCTTTGGGGGGCTTTTCTGGGGTGTTTGAGGTCTGTTTGGCTGGGGTTGCTCCCGAGTGCTTTTGATGCCTGGCTGCCTGCGCGATGCGCATAAGCCGTTGATTTTGCTCGACCCCGCCTCGCTGTGATGACCCCCCTAGGCCCGTTGGATGTGCCCCTCACAACTGCGGGAACCCTCAAAACCCTCAGAGTTTCCTGCTCCCTGCCTTGTGTTGTCTGATTACCCAAGAGAGAAAAACCCTCTTCACTGGGCTTGCCCGAGCAGTTAGGTCACTGTTGTGTGGGAGTAAGCCTTAGTGCCTATGAAGCTATCGACTTACCATGCGTTTGTACGCGAGAAGAAAAGTGCTCGTCAAGCCCTGGAAAAAACCTGTGGTTTCAGAGGGGTTTGCAGGTTTGTGGTTTGGACTGCCATACTGACAGTCTGAGGTTACCCCTAGTTTGGTATTTTTTTTATGTTGTTCTGTCCTGTTTGTGATGTGGGTACTCTTGAGTGTGTTGCCACGAGCCAGAGCCGTGAGTTGCCAGAACCTCGGCAGCGTGTTGGTTCTTATGATAAGGTCAGGCTGAAGAGGTGTCAGTATTGTTTGGCGGAGATTCTCACGTTGGAGCAGATGGATCGCTTAGTGTCTCCTCCGAAGCGGGGGGTTTAACTGATCCTTGCCCTGTTCACGGGAAGAAGCATTTCCTTTATGATGTGTGCGGGCCTTGTGTTCATTCTGATTGCCTGAGGGCGATGCTTGAGTTTTGGGGAAGGACTGAGGAGCGTGGGGGCACTTTTAGGTGGGCTGCTCGGGAAGTTGATTCGCTCCGAAGCTGGGTTTGTGCTTTTGGTGTTTCTAGTTTGGGTGTTGATCCTGCTTCCCCTGCGAGTTGGCGCAGAGCTTTGGAGCAGTACAAACAGCATAAGCTGAAGGAGAAGGCTCGGGAGTACATGCTTCCTGAGGTTGATCTGCTTATGGAGCGCATGGCTCAATCTAATGGAAACCCCCACCGGGGGCACTGGAGCGTGTACCCAGACAGCGGTTTGTTCGTTAAAGAGGTGATCCAAGAGGTGGTTAATGAGACCTCTGTTTGTGCTGCTGCATACCTTCTTGGTGTGATTAGCTTGAACGACCTGGCCAGTTTGGAATATGAGGGAAACCGAGTTGAGGCTGCTGGATCGGTCCGCGCACTGCTCGATCACCTGAAGGATTGGATGGCAATCGAATGAGTGACTTACGGGGAATCCTGGCAGCTATTCAGGGCCTGAACGCTGAGACCTTAGACATGACGGACATTAAGCGCATGAAGCTTGAGGTTATCAACCAGGCCATTGACGGCGAAGCAAACCCGAAAGCTCTGGAGGTTGCGCTCAAAGCAATCAACAGCCTTGAGCCGATGCTTAAGGATGAGTCTGCTGACGGGGTTGATGCCGCCTTGGAAAATCGCCTGATGCTTTTAAAGACGCAATCCAATGGTTCTTGAAGCTAAAGTTGCCAAGGCTGAGGCCAGGATTGATGGCCATGATGTTCAGATCAAAGCCCTGTTCAAAGACATTGATACGCTTGACGAGGACATGAAGCGCATTAGTGATTCGGTTGTGCGCCTTACAACGCTGGTTGGTTTGGCTACTCCGATTGTGACGGCACTGCTTGTCAGCTTCATGGCTAAGTAATGGATTCCTCCCAGATTCTCCAAATGCTGGCAGACTTTGGGGCACTTGGGTTGGCCTCAGGGGCTATCTTTTGGTTGTACCTTAAGATGACTAAGCGCCTGGATGACCTTACCGACAACTTTCAGAAGCAACTCAAAGAGCAAATGGAAGACTGCAACCGGCGAGAGGCCGAGGTTCGTGATCGCTTCATGGAAGTTGTAAAAAAATACGACGACGAGCGCCTGCAATGGGTGACCCGCCTAGATTCGATTGACAAAGAGGTGCAAGACACCGAGGCTTTAATCAAAGAGGGACTAGGTGAAATGAGACAACACTACGCAAAGATTAGCGCAGTCATTGGAAAGGAAGTTTAAACGTGCCTTTAAGCCCTACAAAGCAGGCTTACTTGGATCAGTGCGCGCTAAATTTTGAATTTTTTTCCTCAGATGTTCTGAAGATTGTAGACAAGAAAGGCCGCCTCATTCCGTTTAACTGGAATGAACCGCAGCGGCAGGTTTGGGATGTGGTTCGTGGGGGCAGGAAGCGCGTCGGCTGCCTGAAGGCCCGCCAGGAGGGTATTTCTACATGGATCGCTGGCTTCTTTTTCTGGAAAGTCTTGTTTAATCCAAACGAGAGAGCCGTGGTTTTAGCCCACGAGACCGAGGCAGCCGCAAGAATTTTTAGCATCTACAAAAATTTTTACGAATGTATGCCCGACTGGATGAAAGAGGCGTTCCCATTAAGGCATTCTACCAAGACCGAGTTGGTATTCAAGAAGCACACTGGTTATGTGCGTATTGCAACGGCAAACTCGCCGGACAAACTGCGTGGAACCACGGTTCATTACCTTCATTGCAGTGAAATGGCCTTCTGGGACAAGGCTGAGTTGGTGTTTACTGCCGCAATGCAGTCACTGACCGACCGAGGTGCGGCCTTTGTCGAGACGACAGCCAACAGTTTCAACCATTTCTATAGCTGGTGGGTAAGCCAAAACGGCTACAAGAAGGTGTTTCTGCCTTGGATGGCTCTGCATGAGTACCAACTGATCGACACAGGCAGCGGCCTAGCGGATTACGAGGGCGTACCAATTGAGTTTGATGATGAGATTATGCAGATCATCAATCGCAAACTTGAGCCGGAAGAACAGCAGTATGTTCGAGACCATGACCTTACGGGTGCGCAGATTCGGTGGCTTAAGTGGGCTTTGAGTCAAAAATGTGACGATGATTGGAAGAGGTTCAGCCAAGAGTACCCAGCCAGCGCGCAAGAAGCCTTCCTTCATTCGGGTGATATGTATTTTGAGGGCGACTGGCTCCCCCAAGAAGTGACGAAACCGCACGACAAAATCGTCGATGCAGCCCCTGGGCACGTCTATGTGGTGGGTGTTGACACCGCAACAGGCTCATCGACAGGCGATTTCAGTGCCGCCATGGTTATGGACGTAACAAACAAAGAAAAGATTAAGCCCGTCGCATGGTATTACGCACGCGTCCCCGTCCACCAGTTTGCGCAAAGCGTCCAAAAAATGGCGCGCTCATACAACGACGCTTTAATCGTGTGCGAAGTGAACCATGTCGGGGCAGCGGTTCAAGAAGAGTTGTCGCTTGACCAGTACCCACGGCTTTATCGGCGTTTCGTGTACGATAAGATGGCAGCTAAGTACGTCGAGAAGCTTGGTTTTTACACCAACAAATCAAACCGGGCGATCCTCTTGAACCGCCTGCGCAAGTATATCGCCACCGAAACCGTCAAGGATTTGCCGCAGGTGCTTATCAATGAAATCGGAAGCTTTGTTTACAACGACAAGGGTGAGCCATACGCATCGCCTGGTTGCCACGATGACATGATTTTTGCGGCGGCCCTTTGCTTGGAGGGTTTGGAGCAGGTTGCTTCGGTGCGCGAGGAGGTAATCAAAGACTTCAGGCCCGAGTCAGCCTCACAGGTTGTGATGTTCGAGAACACAACCGGCATCGACGCATTTACCGGCGAACGCCTCGACCTCCTGGCAAACGCCAGGAAGTACGAGGAGACGCCAGGCCGATTCTACGATGATGGGCTTGATTAGCTGACCGGCGCAGGCTTGCGCTTGACCGGGCGCAGCTTCGTCCTTGGTGACAAGGGTGAGATGCTTGAGACCTCAACCACTTGAGTCTCTTTGCGGATGCGAGTGATACAGCGCCAGAGGGGCCAGCTTGGGTTTTCGTTGTGCAGCATAAGGCTGTACACCTCACAACCCTTTATGCTTCCGTCTTTCATGTGTTCGCGCCATCGTCTGATTACGCGCCTCGACTGCTTGGGAGTCAGGGGCTTGTAATAAGTTCCAGACCAGTTGTTTCGTGTTTTGCGGTAAATCATTGCCAGTCAATCCAATCCATCACCCGTGGGTACTCTTCACCATCAAGCTCTTTCGTGAGTTGCTCGGCCAACCATTTTCGCAGGTGCCTGGTAGGCGCATAACCTCGACCCACTGAGTATCCTGCTGTCATAGGTGTGCGGTCGTAACCCCAGAAGTAACGAGCCATTTCACACATGATTGCGTTGAACATTCGATCATGGCAGCGATCCACCCCTTTGATCACGCTTGGGTACACGGTGCAAAGATGGACATAGTGAGCAAGCTCGTGCAGCATTGTTGTCATGCTGTAGGCAACTGATTTGAGGCTGTTGTTGTAGCGGCTGTCTGGGTCGATTGATACTGACGCCCCATAAGAGCGCCCGCCATAGCCTACGTTTCCGCTGTGAACAGAGTACACGGGGCCTGTAGCGCGCCGCCTGACACCCCGGCAGTCCATGGTGTTGCTCAAGATGCGCGTCATAATTCTGTCGCAGTGTTTGGCATACCCATTGCGCCCGTGAATCATAGTGACCCGGAACCTTGGGTCGTGCCCCATCTCAAGCCTGTGAGCGTCAACACCTGCCATTAAGGCGTGTTTCCATCGTTTGCTTTTGCCCATGCGCTCAAAGGTTTCAGCAATATTGAAGCTGACCGAATAAACCCCATGGCTGAAGCTGACCCAATACTTGTCCTCTTGCATCCATGAGCGTCTCGTTTTGCGTCTCGTTTTGGTCATTATTTACCTCCTTGGTTGTGATTTTGACCAGTAGGAATGTAGCAAACAAAATCTCGTGTGTCAACACTTGCCCGTAGGGAGTCCTTGACGGAAGGGGTTCGGAGCGAATAATAACACGCGTATTTTGAGGTTACTCGGCGACCTGCGATAGCCGTGTCTTTACGCCAGGCCAGGAGCGACATCATGGCAAACAAACTCAAGCTCGATGACATCTTAGCGAAAATAGACGTACCGGATTCGTCACCCGCAGCCGAGACCTCATCGCCTGAACCAGCCCAAGCGCAAGCTGAAGTTGAGTCGCAACCAGAACCTGCCAGCGAGGCCAAGCCGGCGGAAGTTTCCTCACCCGAGGCCACGGGTTCTTCGCCTGGACCGATCCCTTACGACCGGTTTAAAGAGAAGAACGAGGAAGCTAAACACCTGAAAGCGATGAACGAGCAGCTACAAAAGCGCCTTGAGTTGATGGAAGCGCATAGCCAGACAGCGCAACCTGAGAAGGCAGCAGAGCCAGAGGAGGCCAAAGCCGATCCGTTTATGGAGCGCGTGCAAAAACTTGCAGGCGAAACTGATAACGAAGAGGTTGGCCAACTTCTTGTCGAATTAGCTCAGGAGGTTCGACAAACCAAAACACAGTCAACGCAGAACAAAGAGCAGTTTCAGCAGGCACAAATTCAGCGCATGGTGAATGAGTACGAGAAGAAGCTCTCTGCGGCGATTGAGGTTCCCGATGTTCACGACAAACATTCTGCCAGGGCTTACGTTTTACAAGTCCTGCATAATGATCCATCAGCCGACATCGGAGAAGCAGTTAAAGTTTTCAAGGAGCACGAGCGCAAGCTGGAAGACGCCGTGCTAACCCGTCATGGGTATAAGCGGTCGGATGGGCAACCTGAAGCCTTGCCTTCCGCTGATTCTTCCGACGGCCTGCCGTCAAGGGCTGCAAGCTCTGGGGCATCGTCGCCGGTCGTTTCTGAGACTGAACAAAATGTTCAAAGCAAAAAACCTTTCACTCTGCGGGATTTGCAAAAGAGCTTTAATAAAGGAAGGCGGCGATCCCGCTAAGGAGTTAGCCAGATGGCTACATTACTAAATAGCATTTCAGATATTCTGAAACGCCAATACGAGGGGCCTATTCGGGAGCAGTTGAATCTCGAAGCCCTTATTTATAACCTTTTTTCTGAAGGCCCTCACCAGTGGGCTGGCTCGAACGTCATTATTCCGCTGCATACGCGTGGTGTTGTGGCTGGTTCGATTGTGTACGGTGCTGAGGGGCAAGTTGTTCCGGCTGCAAGCAATCAGGATTACCTGACGCTTACCGTTGGTTACTCCAGTCTTTACGCTTCGTTTAGCGTGACGGGACAAGCTGAGGCTTCTGCGCCGGGTAATGGTGGCAGTGAAGCCGCCTTTGTTGGCGCTATGTTCAGCGAAATGCGCGGCCTCGAACAAGACATCCGCCACAGCTTAGACCGGGATATGTTCTGCGGTAAGGGTTGCTGGGGGTGGCTGATTGACCAAGCTGCTGGTACTGCCGGCGGTGGTGGTGGTGTAGCGCACACAGAGCGTAAAGTTTCCGGCGCAAACAACATTGCAGCACGTTTGGCCGAGCACACTGGTGCCGGCACCGTGTTTTATGTCAAGGTTGCCAACGTGCCGCGAGACAACGCCCTCAATTGGAATTACCTTGAGGACGCAACGGGTGGTGCGCCAACCGCAAACGGGCAGATTTTCAAGATCACGGCCTGCAACGTGACGGATGGAACCGTTACCATTGAGTCTATTTCAAACGCTGGTGAAGGCCCTGATTCGGCCGACGCTGCGCTTGTCGCAACAAGTGGCTTGATGATTGTTGAGACCAACAATGTTGGTACTGGTGCCCGTATTCTTACCGAGCAATGCCACGGCTTAAATGCCCTTGGTTGGGATGATGCTTACTTCAGCAATCCGCGAGCCGGCGTAACTAACACCGTGCTTCGTGGGTTTGCTTACTCGATGCCTCGTAACGCTGCGGCTGTTGCCGCTGGCGGTCGTAGCTCGGGCACTGACATCGACCTTGCCACCATGCAGCGTCTTGTTGATGCCATTGAGGACAACTGCGGCGAGAACGTCGATTGCTTGATTATGAACCGCTTCACTCGCTCCGAGTACCGGGACATTTTCCAAGACACCATTATTGGCGGTGGTGGCCAAGGGCCGCAATACCTGCCTGGTGAAACGAATGCTAAAGGTGGTTTCACGACCAGCGAGCTTATGTTTGACCAGCGTGTGCCTATCAAGGTCTCCAACCAGGCCCCGCTTGGTGTGGTTTACTTTGTGGTGCGTGACACCATTAACACCTACACGTTGCGCCCTGGCGGATTCCAAGAGTTCAACGATGCCGGTGATATTGTTACGCAGGCTCGTGATGCAGGTTCCGGCCGCATGACCGACATCCGCGAAGGTTTCTGGAAGCAGTATTTCGATCTGGTTTCTGAGAAGCCTCGTGCTTTGGGTGTCCTTGTTGGCATTCAGTACACTCGCGTGTAGTGATGTCATTTGCGTTTGAGTTATGCGCTGCGGTCTCGTGCTTAGTCTTCGCTTTCGAGCGGGCGACTAAAGCATGGGGCCGCTTGCGCAGGCTCAAGCGTGAAGCTGAATACGAAGCAGCCGCAGCAGGGCAGCAATTACATATTGGCGTCGGGGACGGGCTTGATTGATGGGCGACAGCTATTACGGCGACAGTAAGAAAATTACGGCGGGCAAAATAGGCGAACACGTCAGAAACTCTGACGAGTGGATGTGGGAGCGCATGTATGCCTGGGACGCATCCAGGCGGTTCGTGGAGGGTTTGCAGTACGGACGCAGGCAGACCGACGGTACTTGGATCACAACGACCCCCAAGCCTGGAATCGTCCGCCTAACGATTAACTTACTGCTTCCTATTTATAACCGCCTCTATTCGATGCTTAGTGTGGCGACGCCTCATGTGAGTGCGCGCCCTGCGTCGCCAAGTCGAGAAGACCTAGTTAAAGCTAAGTCAGATGCTGCTTTGGTCCAGTATATTTGGGACCGCAACAAGTTTAGTGATAAGTTCAAAGAAGCCAACCAGTGGTTGATTACCTGTGGGAATGTGGGTTTACACACTTATTACTGCAAAGAAGAGGGCGATATAAAACTCAAAGTTATCTCGCCTTATAATCTTTTGGTTCAGCCTGGTGCCGAGAGCATGAAAGAGAGCGATTGGCTGATTGTTCGCGACTACATCACCAAGGCAGAGCTTAAGCGCCGATACCCAAAGGTTAAGCTCGACGAGCTTACGCCTGTAAACTTCTCCCGAGAAAACCGACCCTACCTTTTAGATTACGCCCAATCTTCAACCTATAAGGTTGACCGGTATGAAGTTTACGAGTTTTGGGACCGCAACGGTACCCACATGATTACCGTAGGCGACCAAGTTCTTTATAAGGACAAAAAAAAGGAATGGGACGGAACGGGTCCGTGGCCAATAAACCACATGACATATCACCACCTTCCGGGTCGGTTTCATGGGATGGGGGCGATTGAGCCGCTTATTTCATCACAGCGGGAGTATAACGCGCAACGCTCGGCGATTGTGAGCAACACCAAACTTCTTGGTAATGTTCAGTGGTTGAATCCAGTTAACTCTGGAGTTGAAAAGATTACCAACGAGCCGGGCGGCCAGATTCGTTATAACCCATCTGCACCCCCACCCACTCAAGCGTCACCAGCACCGTTGCCTGGCTACATTATGGATAATGTTGGCCGCACGCAGTCGGAGATTATGGACCTGGCTGGTATTCATGGGGCAAGTTTGGGCAAGCGCGTTTCCGGTGTTCAATCGGGTGCTGCGATTAACGCCCTCGTGGATCAAGACCTGAGCCAGTTACAGGGTGTTCAGGATAGCATTGAGCAAACCGCCATCCAAATAGCCGAGAAGATTTTGATCCTTGCTAAGAAGTATTTCAGCAAAGGCAAAATGGTTAAGATGTTCAACATCGACGGCGGGATGTTCTACAAAGAAATCAAAGGCACTGACCTCACTGACCAACCAGACATCTTTATCGAGGCGGGAAGCTTGTTCGCAAGCACAGCAGAAAACCGCGAGCGTCGAGCACTGCAAATGTTTCAGATGCAACTCATTACACCTGAAGAAGCCCGGAGGGCGATTAACTTCTTCGGCATGGACAGCCAGATCGCTCAAACCGTTCGTAGTTATAACTATGCGCTGGATGTGCTTGAGGCCGTTCTTGATGGCGATTATGTGGAGATACTCCCAACCGATCCTCTTCCGCAGCTTTTGGAAGTATTTGCGGAGTTTAGCATCTCATCCGAAATGCGAGAGCTTCCTGAAGAGTTACAGGTTTCGGTTAATAATGCTTACAGGGCCATCGTGGCACAGGGCAATCCCCAGGCTATTGAGCAGCTATCAACTCCTATTTACTCAAGCCAGCCCCAGCAGCAGCCCCAGCAGCAACCTATGGGTATGGGTGGATTACCTGGCGGCCCAATGCTTCCCGGTGAGGCGATGCCTCAAATGCAAGCGGGGGGCACCTCTGAGGGAGCCCTAAACCGGGAAGCCGGAAAGCGAGAGGCCGCTATGTTTGAGGTTCCCCCACAAGGAGGTGGCTTCTAATGATGGTCTCAGAAGCTCGGTCTTTGTTCCGTGATTATGTTGATGACCCGGACGGTACGTTTTTAACAGACGCTCAGGTAAATCAGTATTTGAATTTTGGTCTTGATGATTGGCTTAAGTTTGTGCGCCAGCATCGGCCGGACATTCTTTTGAGGTTTATTAACCTCACCTCAGCAAACGCAGCCAACTACGCCGCCCAGCCTGCGGCCGTGAAGCCAGCGGCTTACGCCTTAAACTTAAACAACATCAATATTCTTTACCCCGGCAAAGCTGCCAACACGCCGCTTATGGGGCCTTACGTTGATACGAGCGGTGGTGTTGGGGCTTATGTGACGAACCATGGGCCTATTGCTACCATTTCCAACTTGTACCGTGTGAGCACCGGCCCGGACGCAGATCAAACAAGGCGGTGGCGGCTAACACCAGTAAGCCGTGGGGAGATGCTTAGTCTTAGCGGGAACAGCTTTAACTATATGCTTCAGCATTACACGTTGTTTTTTAACGGCCAGTTTCCTGAGCAGCTTGCGATCGAGTATTTCCCCCGTCGAAGCACCGACTTCAATACTGCCGACGCATCCTCACCTATTGAGGGTGGCGTAATGGATCAATTCCATGAGTTAGTCGTCCTTTTGGGCACCCGAAGGTACTTCATTAGGGACGGTCAACCCAATCAGTTGCTTGAGCAACAAACAGCTAGAAGCACAGAAGACTTCACGCGCTACCTCCAAGATGGGCAGATTCAGTCAGCGTTTGATAACGTAACGGTTACACATTTATTTTAGGGTTATTAAATGGCTTCAAAATACCCTGAAATAGACATTCTCCCAAAGTCGGGAATTGACCTGCGCGACCCCAGCGAAACCGATTGGTTTGCTAACTTGTGGCGTCCAGACCGTTCAAACAACATCCAGATCCGCCCCGGCTTTGGTCAGCTTGAACAGTTAGACAGCACCACCATGAACGCATGGCAGGGGGCTGTTACAGGAAGCGGGGGTTACACCCGTCACCTTGGAAGCTTTTTCTATCGAGGCAACTTTGGGCACAAGCAGGTGCTGTCGGTGTTTGAGGCTGATATTCAAGTATCAAACGGAACAGCACCCACTACCTCACCGCTTAATGGGTTGAGGGCTATTGAGGGCAACCTGGCATCTGTTGTTGTTTCTATTTACGACATCGATACAGGTTACCAGTGGGAAGAGGTGTTAACCGTACACACTTCGGAGTTTACAACAAACACGACTATTCCCGAGGCACACAACCATTTTGAGTCCGCAAACCAAATTACCAACCCGTTGATACCAGACCCGAATTTACCGATGGATTACATTGGTGTGCATTTCGACAAAGAGACCGAAGATGCCTGCTTTGCTCAGGTGGGTGATTCGGTGGTGTTGTGTCTCGGGGCTTATGGGGTGTGGGTTTATCACGGCATTGATGTTGCGGCGACAAGAGTGGCAAAGATAAGCGTAGATAACTTTCGACCGGTGCAAATGAAGGCAGGTGCTTTTGTCGGTGTAAACAATCAGCAAGGTTATTCTGAGGGTTCGGTTATTCGCCCGGTAGCGGGCACGCGCGGCTTGAATGGCACAAACTTTGTTTACCTTAACAAGTCTGAGTTTCCACGGGCCACGTGCGCAGTGCTTAGTAAGAATCGCGTTGTTTATGCGCAACGCAGTGTTTTATACTTTTCGGATGTCGGGCAGCCTGGGGCTATTATGGCCGACAACTTTGCGGAGTTTCAAACTGAGGGTGAGATTGTTGCGTTAGGACAGTTCAACAATAACATCTACGCACTTACAGAAACAGAAGCGCACTATGTAGCATTCAACCATCGCGTAGCGGCGGGGCCGGCAATGGCTAATGTGGTGGACGTTCATCATGTTAAATTAAGCGACAGGGCGGGCTGCGTGGGGCCCCGCGCTATTTGCACAACGCCGTTTGGTGTGGCTTGGGTTTCGTCGAGAGGGTGCCACATCGCTGGTGCGGACCAGGCAGTAAAGGACATCTCTGATGCAATCATGCCTTATTGGGGTGATGGTATTGTTGATCCAATGTCGCAGTATTTTCCGGCTAATGGATCAGGGGGGGCCAAAGCGCAGCCAAGCGTTATTTATAAACACGAAGGCAAACCAACCCTAAGTTACGAACCCGAAAGCGAAAGCCTTCTCGTGGCGTACCCCTCGCACATTTTGGTTTATCAGTTTAGGCAGCAGTCTTGGTCAATCTGGCCGCTTGCGGCAAATAACCGCACAACAGAAGTCTACAGCAGGCAAACGGTTGAGGCCCTCCAGATTATGTCAGATGCGTCGGGCGTGTATTTAGCCGGCGGCTTGTTTGACAGCGACGAAAACGGTCTAAACCCAGCCACACAAACAAGTAGCTATTACCTGTGTAAGCTAGGGCTTGGGGGTGCTACTGACCGAAGCTGCCAGACCGAAGACCACAGGCATTACGGTTACGGCCAGTTTAACTACAGCATCCCAAGCGGTGGCGGGGGCTCGTGGTCGTTAAACAATCCCGTGTGCGTTTATGTGAATCCACCCAAGGTTATAAACAGCGCAGATTTCTCAAAGAAGATTTACGAGATTACTATTGATGTGGAGTCAATGGCGGCGTGGCCAGCAGCCGGCGGTGCATCCGGCGCGTTTGACCTGACCTTTACTTATGATTCTAATTTTACGCTTGAGGGGTCTGCGGCAACAATGCACAGCCGCCCTTATTCTGCGTTTACGTTTACGCCAGGCGTCAATCAGCTAAGAATCCAGCGCGCGGCTTTAAACACGGCAAACCGCTCACAAGTCGGCCGCATTCCTTTCGTTGTGTTGCGCCTGACGGCGGACGCAAATGCTGATTATAACCCCAACCTTGCTTTCAGTGGTGCCCTTGTGTGGGACGCTACAGCAGGAGCTTATGCGGCCGTGCCATGCTTGGTGTACAATTTCACGCACAAGTATGCAGCGACCTCAAGGAATACTGGCAACCGCTTACAGACCGCGGTGGAGTGGGGTTATCAAACTGGTCAAATAGGGATGAACGAGGGGCAGCAACTAAAAGCTCGTGCTTTAAATGTAACCCTTGAGTCATCAACCAAAGCAACGAGCAACATTTACAACGCTATTTTTAGCGGGGATTACAAGATTAGATCAGGACAATATCCAGATTATAACAGCCCCACACTAGCAACTAGGCGTTATCAATCGCTTCAAACGATTCGAGAGCGCATGTTAAACAACCGTAGGGTGTTCGACAGTGTGGCAAAGTGGGCACCTGTAACGACAGCGGCCGATAAGTATCTCATCGACAGCCCTGAGTTAAACAGTCTCGTCCTGAGTGCTCACGCCCGAGGGGCCTCTATAAAAGCGGGCATTTACGGTTGGTGTGAAGATAAAGCAGACAAGCTCAAACTTCACAGGTTGTCGTTGGGTGTCTTCGCTGTTGGTGGTCGTCGGCGCAAGGGGCGCACCTAATGGTTACAGAGCGGGCATTTACTTCTGATGTGTCTCGTGTCTTCCAAGACATAGGGCTAGACATCAATCAAATAGGTTCGCTGATTGGGAGTAATCGGGTATCCGACCAAGACCAATTCCGAGAAACCGAAAGCAAAGACTTTGGTGCTGTTCTGGGGGGCGGAGGTCGCCCCGGTTTTGATGTAACCGGCAACAGGGTGTCTATTACGGGATCGCCAGGGGCGATCTGCAAAACGCCAATTACAATCAAAGGTTCCGCTATTATCCGCAACGTCACCTTTAAGTGTGACGGTGTTAACCCGGCGATTGTGGTAGAGCCAACAGCGCGCTTGGTGCTGGTCGGGTGCCACCTATTTAAAGGCAACAGGCAAGCGTCGGCAACTGATTCTTACGTTAACATACAGGCAGGCGGCTTTGCTGTTGTTTCTGATTGCATGTTTCACGGCACGCAAACCGTCGGCCTTTTGGTGAGGAATCAAGATGCGGTAAATACTAACTACGCAGCGGTTTCTGGTTGTATTAATTTAACCGGGCTGCCTTCGCCTGCTTGTTATTTAAACGTGGGGAGCATCGTAAGCGTGCCATGAGTAACCGCAAAATTACAGACGAGCAGTTTTCAACTGATTCAACGATTGATGGAAGCCGTATTGCTAAAGCGGTTAGCGATGTAGTTAATTATAATAACGACCTACCGCTTGAGGCGGTTGCTCGGTCTCGCTCCTTGAGTTGTATTTGTCTGGGGGCGTACCCAAGAAAGCACAACGCTGCTGCTGGTGCCCTATCCCACTCACCGCCTTGGATGTGGTATTCGTGGGAGGACACAACGGTTACGCCTAACGTGAAGCACTACAGAGCCAAAGGGGTTCAAGCCGCCACGAAAACCGATGGCACCCTGCTTGTGGATGATGGCGGCGTTTGGACAACATCAGCAATTTTTGATCGCCCGGTTATTATCGACACAGTTTGCGTGCATATTGAGCACATCAACATCTTGTGGCCAATCGAGTTCTCTTATGCCGGCGGCCCAAAACCCACAGATGATGTTTCACTGCTTCAACTGTTGATTGATACAGATGACTTAACAGCACCAGAAGACCGCACGCTTAACGCCAAAGAGTTACACTATTTTAATTTCGATCCCAAGGTTCACGATGCGCGTTGTTTAAATCAGAACACGCCAGCAAACGATATGTTTCCGGTCCCCCCCATTGATGCGAGACAGGGAGCCAACGGCGTGCCCAGCATGTTACTGGAAAAGCGCAGCCTAAACATTCCTGTGCATCAGTTCGCTCGCGTGCGTTTCCGTTTGGCGTTTGCAAGCGATAAGGGAACGTCAGCAAATTACTCATGGGCCTCAGGGGCACCGCATACGATGCACCCAGGGCAGCCGACGTTTATTATATTTTTCAGGGAGCAGTTGCGTGTCTAAGGTAGACGACAAAAAACTGCCGCTTGGTGTAGCACTTGAGCCGTCGCATGTGACGGGCAACCTTGCCGGTGTAGCGGGAAACTTTGCCGCTGAGTTTGTGGCAGATCAACGCAAACAGGCGGCAGCACCATTTTCAATTAGCTGGAATCTCTCACTGATAAGCGGCGACCAAAAACTGTTTTTTACACTACCGCCGCTGCAAGAGCACTTTGACGTTAATCGAATATCGTCATCAGCCACCCCAACCATTGTTTTGGATTCAATAAGTTTTAGTTTTGACCAAATGAACCAAGGGGATATTATAACCGCCTCGGGGTACCCCTCACCCAATTCCGCTGGATGGTCAGACATCAAGGTTACCCTGTCAAAGGTGACAACAAACCCCGATGCAAGCTCAGTTTCAACAGTTGACGGTGTGCCGGAAGCCGTTCAGTTGGCCGAGTTGTTTATGAGTGGCGTAGATTTAACAGCAAATCTTAATACTAGGAACCCGGCGATACTCAGGGATTTATCACTAACCATTGACCCGTATGAAACATACCAATGGCATATCTTTCCGCCCGTTACACCTATCACATCTTGCCACTTGAGGGCGTCGTTTAACGTGGTGGTGTGCGAGCGCGACACGCAAACAGTGATCGGCGATGCGCTAAACAGCGGCACCCCATATCCAGCACAAAACGCACCGGTTGACGGTCTTTATGGGCGCGACGCTGACAGTTTAACTTTGACCACGCCGGCAGCGAACAGTGTCATTTCCGCTGAGTCAGCAACAACCGGAGTGCAAACACAACTTGAGGCTATTGACACGAAAATCGCTCGACGCCTGGAGGCGGGTCGCTTCGGTCGGTTTAATCAAAGCGTGGCAGCAACGACAGCTTACCCCAAAGAAGCCCTGAAAGAAGACAGCTTTTACTTTTGCAAAAATGTAAACCTGTTAAAAGCGACCGAAATGATTCGGGGCGATAACGTCGATGGTTACCTAATGTCTCAAAACGCTGCTGTTCCAGCACCCGCACCCCAACAAGTGCTGTGGGATAAGGCCGTCATTCCCATTCCCTACCCCATGACAATCCACCATGTGTTTATCGAGTTGGCCGGCATTAACGATTTGATTCGCGAGTTGCCGGGGTCCGTAAGTTTAGCCCAGCGCAGATTTGAGGTTGGCGTCGGAATTCTTTACGGGGTTCAGGCTGATAGTTTTGATTATTTGCAGGTGGCCCATTTAGAGTCCGTGCTTTCAGGCGCAACAGCGGCACCCTCAATCCTGAAAGAGCGTTTATTCCCGGTCCCTTTGGTTTACTCAACACACGCAACTGCTGGGCCGCTAGGTCGGGGGTGGCCATCACAAACAGGACGCCCCTACTATGCGGGGCGGCAATACCAGTTTGGTGCCGGTGGCAACCGGGAAGATGTTTGTTTTGTAAATCCGGCACTGGCAGAAGGGGTGCCCCTCTTAAACGGTGCCGATCAATACCTAGAGGTAAGAGTTACTTATGGCGCGGACGGAACAGCGTTCCCCTCCGGTTTCCCGACAGGGGCGACAGACTTCTATCTATCGGAATCAGGTATAAACGTGTATATTATTGGCAAGATGCAGTTGCAGAAATAAGGGGTGAAGCATGGCGAAAAAACCTTTTGGTAAACCCAGAAACCCAGGCGAGGCTTGGTATACACCCTTTCTAAAGCCTTGGGGGCTTGGTGATACCGGTGAATCCGTTGCAGACCAAACATCAACCCCTGAAACTCAAGCCCCAATAAACAGGACAGCCCAAAGCCTCGTTGAGGGGCTTGACCGGGGCCGGGCTGGTGTAAATCAAGCCTACGATAAAGCCATACAGGCGAGGCGGGATTTCGGGCAGCAGGCTATCAGGCAAATGATGGGGGGCATGGCGTCACCCGGAGCCGCTACGCTTGCTGGGTCTGGTGCTCAAGGTCTTTTGGCTGGCGGCGGGGCGCAAGCATCAGCGCGCCAGGCCGCCCTTCAGGCGAGCCAGGCAGCCAACCAGTTTCGTGCCCAGACAGCAATGGATGTCGGGCAGTTGTTAGAGCGCAAGGCGGTGGGCGAGCTAGACTATGCGCGTCGCGACGCAGCGGCTGGGGCCGCAAGGTTTCAGGCTATTGCTGACGACATCCAGCAACGCAAAACTATGTTTTCGACGGCATCGGAGTTGGTTAATTACTATAGGATACAAGCAAACCGGTATCCGCCCGGAAGCCCCGAGCGGCAAATGTATCTTAATGAAATTGGCGTTTACCAAGGGACTGGTAAGATTTTAACTTAGGAGTTACATAATGGCTATTATCCAAACCTTGGGTTTGCCAAGTAAGTACGAGGCGGGCCTCGGCGCGCACATTGGCAAAAAGATGGCTGAAGGTTTGCTTATCGACCTCCCAACAGCCGCCATAAAGACAGCGGCAGGCATCCCCATGGGTGGAGGTCAAGCCGACAGCGAGGAAGACAAACTTCTTAAGGAGGCCATTAACCGCATCCTGTCCCGCCAGCGCCAGGCTGCATCGGGCGGCCTCGGGGGGCCTGTTTCGGTTCCGTTGCCTCCGAGCTTGTCTCTTGCCGCCCCCGTGGGCGGCCTATTAGGTTCGTCGGTGTAGGTATGGCCGAATCGTATATGCAATACATCGACGAGTTGGCCGGCCAGGTTGATGGCGAAGACCGCACCGATTTACTTCGTCAGGTGCTTGCTCGGTTAGCCCAGGGGCCTTCTGATTTTATGGCGGCTGCCTCGGATGATGTCAGCCCGCAAACAGTCCTAGGCTTTAGGCCCGAGGGCATGATGGTCGGCCGCTTAGACCCTGAGCTTATTGAGCGAGAAGAGGTCGGGCTGCCGCTTAGTGCTTACCCGGATGTCCAGGCGGCCGGTGTTCCGATTCTTTCCCAGATTCCCGTGGGTGTACCCTTGGATGCTCTGCCGGATGTAGCCGGAGAGCCGCCGCTGCGAATGGCTACCGATGTAGTGTTTGATGATGGCACGCCTTTAACTGAGCGTAATGTGGGCCGCTTACAGGCTGGCCCTGCTGACCCTGATGCGCAGGCCGCTTTTGCTGGCAACCTCACGGGTGAAGAGAGTGACCCACTCGTTGGCGTAAACCCGGAAATGTTATCACCGGCTTACCTGAATGCATTAGCGGCCGGGCTTCTCCCGGCCCCCGATACAGGCCGGGCAGCAGGCGAGAAAGCATTTGATGCTTTGGTTAGTGCGCCTTTTGGGGCCGAGGGGTCTGATGATCGAACCTCGGACCAAGTTGCCGCAGACGCACGACGGGAAACCGCTGCCGCATTTCGTGAGCTTAAAGAGGCTGGTGTTGATTTTAATACCGCCGAAGCCCAAGCCTTATTGGGTGAGAAGCTTGTTTCTGAGGGGGCTCAAGCTGAAGCAGAGGCGCGGGCTGGGGCAAAACCTGCGGCCGTTGCTGCGGGCGGTGTCGCACAGCCTTCGGTGACAACCGAAAATGTTGCGCGTAAAGTAGTTGAAAGCGGTGCGATGACTACGCCCGCAACTCGTGAGGTGGAGGAGCTTCTTACTCGCCGTGCCGGCATTGAGTTAGATCAACAGCAGCGCCAAGACAGGCTGGATTTATCCCGGCTCCTTGAGCTTCAGGCGGTGCGCCAGCTTCAGAAAGCGGAGAACACTCGGGGTCAACCTCGTTCGTTGATGGATTTGTACCGCGGTGATTATGATAAGCGAGGAGCGGCTGACGCGGCGCAGCGCATTAACGCAGCGCGTGCTTATTTCAATCGAGCCGGCAACATCCGTCGTGAGCTAATGAACGAAGAGGAAAGCCGCAGGAAAACCGCCTATCAAAGAGCGAAGGAAAAGCGCCTGAGAGAACAGCTTGAGGTTCGCAAAAAGAGAAATGCGGAAAGAAAAGCGAAGCGTTTGGCTGACGACAAATACCGTTACGACAAACTAGATTTTGACAAACTTAAGCTCGAAACGCTTACACCGTACCAAAAAGCTGTGATAGCGGCGCGCCGTGATGAAGAGGGCGGCAGAAACAGCCGGGCGATCGACGCGATGGCAGCAAGGGCTCGGGGTAGTTGGGATTCAGCCCTAAGAGACATTGCGCAAGAGGTTAGGCTGCTGAAGCAGCAAAAGCAAAGTGCCCAAATGACTTTAGCGGGCGAGGTGATTACGTCGAACCGCGTGCGAATGCAGAAAATTATTGATGGCATAGACGCCGACATTGAGGAAGCAGAGGGGCGGCATAAGACAATTCGGGATGCGGTTGACACTTACGCTGGTAAGACAACCGGCGTAAAGAAAAGGAAGCGCCGCCCTCTTGAGGAATTAGAATAATGGCCAAACCTCTTAAGGCTTGGATCAAAGATGCCCTGAAAGAAGGGTATACAGATGACGAGGTTTACAGCCATCTACAGGAAAAATTTGGCCTGTCTGAGGATGATGTATGGGAAAAGTCTAAAGCGGGCGTAACGATTGAAGCCTTGAGGGCGGGCAAAGACAAAGAGGTTAAGCCTGAACCTGAGCCTGAGCCACAGCCTGAGGTGTTGCAGTCTCAAGAGCCAGAGCCTGAGCCCGGCCCTCAGCGTCCGGGTTATGAGGTTCCGGCGCGCACCGAAGGGGGCGACATTGTACTCGGAGGGCAAAGCACCGGGGTCAATATCCCCTTAAGCATGATGCGCCGCGAGGATGTCCAGCAGGTCATGGACTACGCCGCAAGGCCCGTCAAAGAGGGCTCTATCGAGGGCGCAATAGACCTACTAAAAGGTGGCACCCCGAAACAGGCCGAGGGTGTTGGCATGAGCTTGAGCCCCGGTGCCCACATCGCTGACACCATGCAGGCTGCTGCTGCGTCTGCTATTACGGACGTTCCCGAGCAGCGGATGACACCAGGCGAGGAGAAGCATGAAGCTTCTCGGGGTGCAGTTACATCGGAAGAGTTGGATGCCATGACGCTTGGGCGCGCTGCATCTTTAAAGGTAAGAGACCCCGCTTTTGGTGGTGCTTCTTTGATTAACAGGGCGATACAAACAAGGCGCACGGCGACGCAATTGCCGAAAGAAGAAGGCGAACGAGAGAAGCTTGCGGCCTCGTTAGAGCGGCAGCCTGATGAGAGCCTCATCGAATACGGTCGCCGGATTCGTAACTTTCCCAACCTGGCCAAAAAGGTACTGGAGGACGCTAAACGGTACGAGGATCTTGATGCGTGGCGAAAAGTCGGGGGCGCAACGGGAACGCTAACGCGTGCCGGCGGGGCACTCGCAGGTGCCGTTGGCGAAACCGCTAAAATGGTTGGGACGGAGGGAACGTTTTTGCTCTTTTCCAGTCTGGGGCCAGCCCTGTCTAAGAGCGCAAATGAGAACCTAGAAAAAACGTATAACGATTTGCGGAACACCTACAGTAAAATGGCGAGGGCTAGAGGGGGGCAGGCGTACTTTGAGGTTTACGAGGACACGCTAAATGCCATGGAGGACATTACGAAAAAGCGTATGGGCCGCATGGGTGGCTCTGGTTTTTGGCGCAATGTTTACGAGGATTTAGGTGAGAATATCGGTGCTCTGGGTGAGCTAGCTGCAATCTTTGGCCCGTCTGCGATTGATGTTTTGCGCGACCTCGAAACAGGGAGCACGGGGGTCAAGCTAGAGAAAGACGCCAATTTTGCGCAGAAGGCCGCTGCATGGTTTCAGTATGGCATTGGTCAGGGTGAAGCGTTACCGGGCGCAATGGCTGGCGGGATGGTTCACATTATAATGAACCCTCTGCGGTCACTAAAGGCGCAGCCAATCACGGCCCTGACAACGCTTCTGCCTTTATATCGAATGCTTCAAGCAGCCGGCTCTGCCTCGGCCGGCAAGATGATTAGCGTGCTAAATAAAGCAGCGGACGCAGAAGGCATTGACCTTAACAAGCTCCCGCAATTGAAGTTTAACGAGAAGACCCGTCAGCAGATTATTCGCCAAATGCGTGATCGAATGCGAACCGATTGGGGCAAGGCTGTAGAAAGCCGCCTTGGTCAGTGGTTTCTTGAACAGGACTATATTACAGAAGCCGCGGCCGCGGCAGCCCGAGGCGAAAAGCTGCCAAACATTCGTTGGCGAAGTGATTTAACGTCGCCGCAAACGGCTGCCAAACTGGCAGCTTTGACCTATGTTGTTAGCGAGGAAGATGCATCGGATGTCCTAACAGCACTCGTGCCGGGTGCTATGGGCGTCGCTCACATGGCTCAGTTGCGGAAGATTAAGGGGGCTAAAGGGGCCGCTAAATACCAAAGCCGCAAGCCGGTTGCTCGGGCTGAGGCCGCTATGGGGCGCATCTTTAGTGATATTGCGCGCATGACCGACCCAGAGGGCACAGCAAAAGCGTCTGCGTGGCTCCAGCTTATGAGGGATTCCGTCAACCGTGGTGAATCCGACTGGATTGACATACGCAACTCAGTGAAGTCGGACAGCATCCTTGCAGACAACAGTGCTGTTTTGGCTCAGGCACTTGAGCGGCGGGATGCTTTGCTCGCTAAGGTGGATGGACACCCTGAGATTAAAGCCCTTGAGGAGAAGTGGCTGGCAGCCGAGGAGGCGGCTAAAAAAGGTTCTGATCGCTTTAGTGGTGACAAAGTAAAAGCGGCTGAGGACGCTCGCAATGCTTACCGAGAAGCCCGAGCGGATATGTTTGTAGCTGAAGCGGATAACGCTATTTTTGTGGCTGATGAGGTTGGCGCACAAAAAGCGTATGCTGACCTCGAAATCAAAAAAGCAGCGACGCAGGAAAGACACGCTCAAGAGCTTGCGGAAATGGATGCTAAACACGCTGCTCGCCTGGAAGAGGCTGAGGTTACCGAAACGGACAAGGTTGCTAAACTTGACAAAGGCAAGGTGGTTGGCCGGCGTTTTGATGAAGTAGCAAAGACAGGCGACGGGGTTGAGGGCAAACGCTTTGGCAAGTGGGGCCAATCAGTCGAGGGTAACGTGAAGTTTCTCGATGAGTTGTTGGTTGCGTCACGAAGCAAAACCAAAACGGATCTTGATGATGTCGTTGATGCGTCGAGGGCAAGGATTGTCGCTTTACAAAAGAAGTTTGCTACAAAGGGTTCTACAAAAGGCGGCGTTGTTGGTTTGACGGATGCCCAGCGCAAAATCCTGGCGGACATAACTGACGAGCAACTGCAACTTCTGGATGATTACGACGCTATCAAGCGTGTGGGTGGTGATGCGGATGCGGCGATTGTCGAAAGCCGCCAACGCTTTATTGACCACCTTGAGCAGAAGCGCGCTGCTGCGGCCTCTGAGCTTGAGGCCAGCATCAAGGGAACAAGGCAGACTTTAGAGGCAGAGTTGGCCGAGTCACCTTTAACGAAACGCCAGAAACTTGAAGCAAGACAAGCGCAAGATCGCGCTGATAAAATCAAAGCACAAGAAGAAGCCATTGAAGCTATTGATGCAGACATTGATACTCAGTCGCGGTTAAACAAAGCGCATTACACTGCGGCTGTCGAGTCTGTCATGGGCGACACTCGTTTTGCCGGAAAGCATGTGCGTCTTCAGAGTAACGACGTGGTGTATGCTGGTGCTGACGAAGCCCGACAGGCTGGCCTAGGTAAGACCGGAACCTTTACATACCTAGACGCCGACCAGGGCAAGGTTTGGGATGAAACCGGTGTGCTTCCTGAGGGGACAAACGTGGTAGCCCCAGCCAAGGGTGCGCGCACTGAAATCGGTTTACCTTTTGCCAGTAAGATTCAGGCGATTATGGCGTTTTCGCCCGAAGAGGCGTCAACAGGGTTAAAGGCTTTATACCGTGTGTCTAAAGACTTGGCCGAATCAGAGTTTGGGTTCTTTAGAAACATTGAAAGTTTGGGCGGGCGCACAGCGGGTGCGGGTGCTGGCATTAATCTCACCATGCGTTACTACCTAGAAACGATTGGCGGCCTTCTTTACGACAACGGCAGTGCTAATCTTTTGCGGGCACCCAAGCTGCGCAAAAAGTTTTCTCAATACTTGCACAAAAAGTTGATCGACAACGATGCGCTTACCAACTCAGGGGTGTTTGATAAAACCTCGCTAACGGCAGTCGAAAAGCTCGTAAACGATTTTGCGTTTGGCCGAACGCGCGGCAACGAGTTTATTCAAATGGACCCCGTGTTTCAGTTGGCAAGCCAGCCGGGACAACCCCCTAAAAAGATGCCTATGTCTGAGTTGTTTGGCAGTTTTCTTGCCGATCAGGGTGAGCGAAATTTGCCCAAGCTGTATAGGGAGTCCCGACAAGATGCGGTGACCGCCATGAGCCAGCAGCTTGTTGCAAAACTCGAAGAGTCTACGATGGCGCGAGAGCTTTATAAAGACATTGGTACAGCAGGCTGGTTTGAAGACGGGTTAAATCCAACCTATTTGGCTGAGTTAGTCGAAAGCAATTATAATAACGGGCGCTTGCCGTTTGTTTTAAAGGATGACTTTACGGCCATTGGCGACGCCTTATTGCCAACAAGGGAGCGACTGGCGGGAACCGGGCAAGCGGGGGCCGCGCCTGATGCGGCGGTGGTCACTGAGGTGGCGCGCCGCCTTGGTAAGTCCTACGAAGAAGCTGCGCAGTTGGTAAGAGAAACAGCCGCCCGCGTAACACAAAGCGGTGACCGGTATATTCTCTGGCAAAAGAATAACCTTCCATCCCTAGAGCAGCAACATGCGCCAGCTTTAGCCAACGCAGAAATGAGTGCAGGCATTAACGCCTCAAAGCGCCCGGTTGCCGTTGAGGATATGGCGGGTTTTCAGAAGGCATTGGGTGACCTTGGTTTTACTTATGTAGACAGCGAGTTTGGAGGGACGCTCAACTCGACCATTGGGTGGGCGTTTATGTCAACACGCATGATGAACAGCGACAACGGGCTTGGGCTGATGCGCTCGTTGTCGTCGGCAATCAAACGCAACCTTACAACGCAGCGACCCCAAACAGCACTGACCAACCTGATGAGTAACGTCATGGCTAAGATGACGCGCGACGGGACACTGCCGCCTCAGGTTTTTCGGGAGCTTGCTGAGAATGCTGATTTGTGGCGCAAGTTTACTCAAGACCCAGATAGCATACCAATTGTTGAAAGGGGTCGGCTAAAGGCTATTTTTGACGAGGGTATCCGAAGCAGTAACATGCTGAACGCAGAGGCTAATTTGGCTTTAGATGCCTACTTTAGCAACCCCGCATCTCGCGCTGCCGATGCCGCAATAAACAGCTTCAGGCGAATGCCGGTGGTGGGTGACATCACCAAGCTGGCAGACTTTGTTTACCAGGCAGGCGATGCGATTTTTAAGTTATCGGACGCGCGCAGGATGCTACGCCGCTTTGATATGGATGTGACGCGCCTAGAAAACAATAGCTCTTACTCGTTTCGGGACATCAGCCAAAACAACAAGCTGCTGGGCACTGTCGTAAAAGAAGCTGACGGAAAGATGTATGTGCGCGTGGGGCGCAAACGGTATGACGGCGACGCTGCCATTGATAAGCTTGAGGATTTAAAGCTAAAGGCAAGCGTTGGTTACTCAAACGCTTTGTATTTCGATTACGCTAACGTGCCTGGGTACATCCACCTGGCGCGAAACTTTGACGGCTTACTGTTTGGCCCCTTCAAAACTTGGGCCTGGAAGAGCCTCGACATTCCCTTTATTAAAAAGGGGATGGGTTACCATTCGGTGTTTGGTAACATGCCGGGCGTCAGCACCGATCCGGTTGTGGCTGCGAATATGTATGCGCGCCAAACCGTTGCAGACATCCGTCGTGCCGGGATTCTTTTGGCGGCACGAGCAAACGACGGTGAAGGCGAATCAGCCTTAAAGCAATTGATGCCGGAATGGGTAGCAATGTCGTCATGGTTGGAGCCTGGAAGTTATGTTGCTGGGAGCATGGGGACGCGCAACTATACTATTGGCCTGAGCAACTTTATTGAGTTTCTTTATAAGCAGACGCGCTCTGGCTACGAGGACGAGGTTGCCAAGATGATCCGAAAAGAGCGCCCAGGGCATCGTGAGATTGCGCGCTTGTTGTATGACAGCGGCATGGTAACCGGGCTGCTTGGTGACTTGGTGACCGGCGAAGACCGCTATGGCAATCCACTACCCCAAGAGAATTGGTTCCCCGTCGTGGCGCAGCGCATGATGCCAGGCTGGATTTACACGGGCATTGATAGCGTTTCAACGGTCATGGATGAGGGTGAAACGTATTGGAAATATTTCAGCACCTATGACCGAGCGGCATCACAAAATCCAAATGTGCGTTATGATATAGCTTCGCACCTTGTTCGCATTTGGACAGGTCGACGCTTGCAGGAATTAGACCCTAAAGCGGCGGTGCGTGTGCTGAAGACCATGAAGACACGGTTAAAGAAAAAGCCGAAACAACTAATCGAAGAGGAACATCAGATCCTTCTAAAGAAATATGGCGAAGGAAACCCTGAGGTTGATCGGTTGCTTGCTAAGTTTGAGGCCAGCATTGAGCAGCGAAACGAACAGCTAGTTCCAATTTTCGTAAAGGAGATTGAGCGATTGGGTGATGCGATAAGTGCTAAATCTGAAGACGTTGGCGAAGCAGAGGCCCGGCTAGAAACCGATGCCGCCAAGCTGGTGCCTCCGTTCGAGCAAGAGATTGAGCGGTACCATCGCCGTTCGCGGGGTGTGCCCGCTAACAAACCCGAGGCGGAGCAGTAAGATGCCAGGACCAGGCTATCCCCCAAACTTTTCGGAGTCAGAGCTTACTTGTAACAGCGGGGAGGAGTGCCCGCACCCCGACCGCCTTCGGCATCTTGCGTGGTCTCTTCAGCGGATACGCGAAGCATTTGGAAAGCCGGTTCGCGTCAATAGTGGATACCGCTCACCCTCTTATAATAAGAAGGTCGGCGGCGTAAAGAACAGCCAGCACGTTCAGGCTTTGGCGGCTGACCTTGCGCCTTCCAGTGGCGACCCCGAAGACCTCAAGCGCCTGACGGCGGTGGTGCATGAGCTTGCTGCCTCTGGAAAAATCCCGAACGGTGGTATAGGGACATATAGCACGTTTGTGCATTATGATATGAGGCCGACAGGGCCGGCGAGGTGGAAAGGCTGATGCCAAGGAAGCGACACATCCGAGGTGCTACCGAGGTGTCCTCCCGCAGTGTGTACTTGTCTGATGTTACGGGCGACGCTGTGGCTCGTTATGAGAGCACGAGTCATAACGGCACTACATGGTACGACCTGATAACGCCGCCTGCCAACGGCACGGACAGCACCGCCATCGTGGCGACGATTACAGGCATTAGCACGAGCGGGGTCGGGCTTCCGGGCGTCGTAACGACAGCGGC
>CEUI01145627.1_pt1 | contig 25853 bp, 21 predicted proteins | sample 531411 | NCBI WGS metagenome assembly CEUI01 (sample SAMEA2622841, study PRJEB7988) | marine metagenome | isolation source: saline water (ENVO:00002010), including
AAAGTGCATAATGGATGTGAATTGGGTATGTAAACGTAACCATTCCAAGTGCCCCAATCTGTTCGTAATGTCACACACTCAAGCTTGATGTGATCAGCATTTGCTGAAAATGTGAAAGGCGTAGCGTCCCAGAGTGGATCACTGAACCAAGGTATTACTTGTTTAACATGGTCAGGCAGGTCGTAGCCCATCCATTCCGTACTATTCTTCTTAAATAACTCAATAATTTGTTCATATGTGTATTCAATCATCTCTACGCTCCGCTGATTATTTGTTAAGGCAAAAAAGTATGAATGTGGGAGCATATCTATCTCAGACGACTTAGTTGGGTGCGTCAGTTTTGATGTATACACTCCCACGCATTAGTTACACTTCCATCTCTTGTTTCATTTTCGAGATTTGAAGTCCGGTGCTGACTCTAACGCCATGTAGCTGACTTTTGAGGTCCATGATCTCGCATGCTAATTGCCATTTCGTCTTGTTCCTTACAATCTTGTTCAACCCGTTGTGACGCTGGACTAATGATTTATATAGTTTTCTTGTTGGTGTCATATTTCCTTTCGTGCCCCCAACTTCCGATGTCAGGGGCTGAGTTATTAGTTAATAAAGTACAATGCGATTGAAGCTGCTATAAGCCCTATTCCAGAGCCTATCAATGCTCCCGTCACCTGCATCAAGATGATATATTTCATTTCGTATCCCGTTTGAAATTATCAAGCATTCCCTTCTTACTTGGACGCTTCCGGAATGCATCCACAAAAGGCATCACGAAGATTGCCAATGGCGCACACAAGACCGCTTTAACGATATTCCACACTAGCTTTATGAATATGTTTGGTGCGTCTTGTTTCACTGTCTTGCCAGTTTCCTTCATGACTTCCTTGGCTTGCTTCAAACGTTTCGAGGCCATTACTTTGTCGTAATAGTTGCTCATCAATTGCTCTGTTTCCTGGTACATGGTCTATTCTCCGTTTTAGGATGATTCCCGCTAGAAATGCGATCACTAGCGGTATGATTGGTATAATGGTGAAAACTGCGACTACTGTTATAATCGATGCGAGAAAATTACGATTCATGGAATTCAAGCTCCATTTCAGGCTCAAATTCATGCTCATCTGTATGCTTTTGTGCTTCTCGTTCCCAGTCTACATCTCGCCAATTGCTATAAGGCCAGTTATCCGTTTTCGGCATCTCTACCTTTCTAGATATATATCTATTTATATATCTCTTAGTATTTATCTATTTAGTTAAGGTAATATCTATATACCTCACTGTTGAAGCTTCTATACAAGGACAACGTGTGATATGTCTCTTCGCTCCGATGAGTAGCTTTTCACCCAAATGCGAATGTACCTGGACACCTTGTCTCAGATGCCCAGGCAGTTGTGTTATGCAGCCACCGCTTCTTCCTGTTGCGGTTCTGCTGTTTCCTGCACAATATTCTTCATTGCGAGGACGGTTATCTCGGTCGCTTCCCATTCGGTCGGAAGCCAATCCTCATCTGCGACGCTGAACTGCACTTTGACTCTTCCGTCTTTCGTGATGGCGCCCGTCTCTGGATCTTTGCGAACACTGTTGTTTATGGCCTCGACCTGTTCCTTCGTGAGGTTGAGGTAGAACGCCCAAACACCGTAGCCCGTTATCTCTTCTCCCTCCCTTTGAACGAGGTAGCTGGCCTCCGGTCGGGTGCAGTAACCGAGATTTCCTTTGGAACGATCAACGTAGGTAGGCGCAGCGTTGATCCCGACTAAATGTCCTCCTCCACGTTGCTGGTCGTGAAAGAGCGGAATTCGTAAAGTTCTGGCATCGTTTACAACGTGTGTCGCTGAATTCTCGACTCCGTGTTTTGCGAATGCCAACTTCTCTCGATCCGCTAACAGGTCCACGTACACAGTTGCTCCGGTCGCTGAGTAGTCCGCACGGGTGTTGATTACCATTGGTTCACGCTCGTTTGTTGCTTGCATTGTTATGCTCCTTTGCATGAGGTTCATCCGTGCTCCGAGGACATCCCAGAACCGGACAAACCAATTAAATTAAGAACCCATTCTGAAAACTCCACTGGTCTCTTAAACTCATGTTGCCCTGACATGTATCCTGATCTGTCACCTTCTCTTGTCGTCTGGGTAGGTCGTCTGGGTTGTGTCATTCACAATTAAATCTCTAGTGCTGTGCGGTTCTTGTGTTGCCATTGCGAAGCGAGGCATGCCCCCCCCCAACAAATTCGCCTTCTCGACGTGGCTGGGTAGTCCCATTCCCATACACGGGGGGAGAAATAGTTGTTAGGTAATAGAACAGAAATAAAAAAGTAGTATTGCACATACTGTCAAGTTTGATTATGTGTAGGAGTAAATATTTTTGTAGGGATCAAAATGTCTAAGCAAAATAAGTATGATTGGCTAAAGCCTTCAGGTCCGAGAGGGACTATGCGTCAAGGAGTTATTGCAGCGGGGAAAGAAGCTGGTTACACGTCTGTAAGTAATAATTCCAAAGTAGGTTTATCAAAAGCTGGAAGTGAGTTTAATGTGGGTAGAAGTGGAGCTAAGAAATTAGCAAGTAGCAGGAAGACTACGATGTTGACGAGAGCAGTAGGTAAGTTGGCAGGTCCATTGGGAGCGATAATCGAGACGATGATTCCGAGGACTGCAGGTGCTCCATCGGTAAGTGAATGGAAGAAAGATGAAGAGAATGCGGTTTATAAAGATTCTTACCTGACAGGGAACATAAACACGGCTGGTCCTGCAGATTTGCGTATCCGCCACAATGAAAGAGAGACTAGGAAAAAAATGGGTTTACCAAAGCGGAACCAGAACTACTAATGGATTTAAGTCACATCAGGTCGAACAAGCGGAAGGTTTTTGTAGAGGAGTTTGTAGAGACTGGAGATGCAGTGAAGGCTGCGAGGGCAGCGGGGTATGACAAGGGGGATCAGCGTAAGTTGCGGAGTCATGCTTGGAACTTAAAGAGTCAGTTGAAGGAGGAGATAGAGGGGTTAACGAGGGAAAAGTTAAAGGGAGTTGGTCCCAAGGCATTGCATGTAATGGAGAACTTATTAGAGAGGGGAGAGAGTGAGACAGTTCGATTTCAAGCAGCAAAGGATTTACTGGACCGGAGTGGTTACAGGGGTGTGGAAGTCGAGAGTGAGGTTAAGCGGACAGTGGAAGAGATGGAAGCGCAGTTGGTGGCATTGGTGGGATCAGATGGAGCGAAGGTATTACTTGCGAAGGTCCAGGTTCGGAAGCCTGTGTCAGATCAAATTGAGGAAATTCAGGTCGTTAATTAGGGATAAATGGCAAAGAAAGACGATTTTCTGAGGTCAGTAGAGAATCAGTTGGATTTAAAGAAGTCGGGTGTTGCTCCTAAGAAGAACACCGAGCCTTTTGATCTAACGAAATACGCTTACAGACCTGTTCAGAAGCGGGATCAGCCCGTTCAGAATCGTCGAATCATTGGAGAATTTGCAGGACCGCTAAAAAAGCCCTTTGATACGGATATTTTGGTGGATAAAAACCTAGAACCGATCAAATACAGCACTTTAACAGGTGATATTAAGGAAATGAGTGGGGTTCAGTCGGATTCAGGGCCAGTGAAGACGGGATCGAAGAAAGTTGCTCACAAAAGATACATCGATCAGAACAAAATTGATGTCATTAAGGCGTTTTTGTCGCAACAGATAGAAGCAGTTTCAACAGAAGTGTCCGAATCGACGGAGCCATCCTTTGTTTATAAGCGTGATAAAAAGGGGAACCTCATATTTAACAAGAAAGGGCAGCCCATTAAGGATCTTCTGGGAGGGCACGTATGGGAGCATGGTAGGGGGAGATTTGAGTTAAGGGAAAAAGGGGAATTTGCAGCATATCACCCATGGGGTGAGCAAAAGAAATCAGTTAAGAACCCTGCCAATGCGAGTAACTGGGTATGGGTTCCTGATGCAGCAGGAGAGGTTCCTTTTTCGTATTCGATGAGCAGTACGACTTCACACGAAGGTGAAATCAAGTATACCCCTTGGGAAAAGGTAGAAGGGTTCTTTTCAGAGGCATTAGAGAAATCGAAGGAACGGGGATACCATCTTTTTCAGACGAGTAAGTTAAAGAAGCATCCAAAGACAGGAAAGAAGTTTGATCGGGATATTGTTGTCAGTCATGAAGCATTTCAAGAGATCATCAATAACGAAGTAGTCCCGATGTTATTTGCCAAGGAAAAAGATCCAACGAGTAAGTTCAGTTTTGGCAATATCGACATGAACACACCGAGGAAGCGTTTGGAGAAGATGCAGGGGCAGGTTGTTCTTGGAGAAGGAGGATCTACCTTGACAGAGGATATTCGCAGTACAGAGTTCCGGTTTGGAGAGGCACGGGGAAGTGATGATTTGTCCTTTGATGAAAAAGTGGGATTAGGACAGACAGGATGGGGTGAGGCCTCAAAGCATATCAAGGGTGAGGGATTTGAAGCAGGTAAGCATAGGACAGGACAAGATGTTTCGGATAGCAACATCTCTAAGGGTATTCTTCCTGATACAGATCCTGTACTTGGTAGAGAATTGGAAAGAGCAAAGCATAAACAACCATATCTCCAGTTAGATGAAGATCCTTCTTATCTTTCATCAATGGAAATTGATCCCCAAAAAGATGCTGCAAAGCAGTTATTGCATGGGGTATTGATGGATGAAGTTCTTGAAGAAGCAAGGAAAACACAACATGTCCAAGCTGGATCAGCAACAGGAGAGACAGTCGATATTCATCGAATCCATCAGTACACGACAGATGATTTTGTAGGGCAGGATGAGAATCAGACAGTCCAGGAAGAGATGGAGGAGATACGGAAACAGTACAACAACATTGTCAAAGAATACGATTTAGGAAGCAAAGCCTGGTATCAGGAAACAACAAAGCTATTACAGAGGCATCAGGGAGCAAAGGTAGCTCAATTAAGAGAAATTCATCCTATTCTGGCACACTTGGTTTTGCGTGGTGCTCAGACTCAAAAAGGGATACAGGAACCTTTGGATTCAGGAGTATCGGCAAAAGACAAAAAACTACCTGCAATCAAAATGAGAGTCAAAGGAGAAAAGGCGATTCCTGTTGAACCATCAAGCAAAGTTCCTTTTCCTTCTATTCAGCAATCTAAAAAGCTTACTGTTCAGAGAGATCGGAACCCTCATCTTCATGCCCGTGAATTACCTGCATGGCATAAGACAGAGAAGGAAGCCGAGGTATCAGCCGCAAAGAAATCGATGGAAGCATCATCGAGATGGCATGTATTAGATTATTTTACCTCTAAAGGTCTTATTTCAGAGTTTGTGTCAGGACCGGAATCGACTGCAATAAAACCTTCTACAGGTCAATTATCTCTATTTAGCCCTGCTGTAGATGATTCAGGAAATGTGGTTTATGCAGGAAGATATGGTTCCAGTAAAGCAAAGCCTAGTGAACCAATAGTTGCACCAGAAGCAGAAACGATTGTTCCACAGAAAACCACATCGGTCACAGTTGATGGAAAGTCTCATGTATTAACGCATAACGTCAATATTCATCCAGGTTCAAGGTCAACACAATTAACTCTTGGAATTGATGGGGGTGAAGTTCCAGAGATTGTTTCTAATAAACCTCAACAGATTACGGAATATCCTAGTATTGCCCATGATCCCAATCGTCCTTTACAGGATCAGCTTGACATGAAGAAAGCCCCGACAGTGGTGTCTGGAGAGGTTGATACTAAGAGTGCATTCCCGATACAGCAACAAGGGACGCTGGATATTGAATTAGAGAAATCTAAGGTAGCAACTGCATTGAATCAGACGGACACCTTTATGACGAAGCAGGAGAAGTTAAGAACCGCTGCAAATCAAGGTGCAAATAGAGTTTTATCATCTGGTCCAATCAGATCACTTCCAATGTTCTCAATGGGATTGAATCTGCTTACGGCTCCACTCCAGGGGGTCTTGGCATACAAAGATGCTGAGAGGCATAACTATGAGTCTACCGAACCTCCTAGATTGGTTCCATCAGTTACAGGAGATCAATGGACACAGCAGTTTATGAACCGGATGTCTATGGGAGCGATTCCGTCTTTAAACCAAATTAAATGGGCAAAAGAAAGAGCAGATATGTTGGGGTTAGGAACGGGTCCAGATGCTTGAACACGAAAAGCTAGAACAAGCGATTCAGCTTGCAGAAAAGATTACTGAAACCAAAGACACGAATAGACTCTCGTTCTATGACCCTTATGAGTACCAGGACAATTTCCATGCAGCCAAAGACAACAATGGCAGACTCGCACGACAAAGATTGTTAATGGCAGCAAATAAAACCGGAAAGACCTTCTGTGGCGCAGCAGAGATGGCATATCACCTAACAGGGAAATATCCCAAATGGTGGAAAGGCTATCGGTTTAAAGGACCAATCAAGGCATGGGCAGCAGGAAATACAACAGCAAACACAAGAGACATCGTTCAAGCAGAACTATTCGGGGAACCTGGAGATGATGAGGATTTTGGTAAAGGAGCAGTACCAAAGGAATCAATAATAAAATGGGAACGTCAGCCTGGAATACCAAACGCCATTTCGACAGTAACTGTAAAGCATGCGTCAGGAAGAAATTCCAAATGCTTTATGAAGTCTTACGAGCAGGGGAAACAGGCATGGATGGGGAAAGCAGTCGATGTGGTCTGGATGGACGAGGAACCCCCGCAGGATATTTACAGTCAGGCATTACGTGCTTCTCTCAAAAGCGGTGGTCTGACCTTTATGACATTTACGCCCGAATCTGGGATGACCAATGTGGTTGCCCAGTTCATGAACAATTTAAAACCACACCAGCAACTGTATAACGCCACATGGGATGACGCACCACACCTCGATGATGAGGTTAAAGAAGAGATTCTTGCAGCACTACCTCCGCATGAAAGAAAGATGCGTTCTGAGGGTATTCCCGTATTGGGTAGCGGTCTCGTTTTTCCTGTTGATGTTGAACAGATCAAAAGGCCGGCTTTTGCCATACCAGCACACTGGTCGAGGATATGTGCTCTTGATTTTGGATATGATCACCCTACTGCTGCTGTTTGGATTGCTCATGATCGGGACCACGATGTTGCATACGTGTATGACATCTACCGAAAGTCTGGGGAAACCCCTCTAGTTCATGGTCAATCCATCAAAGCCCGTGGAGACTGGATACCTGTTATCTGGCCTCATGACGGAGCACAACACGATAAAGGATCTGGGGAACCTCTTGCTGCCATTTATCGGAAGGCAGGAGTCAACATGTTCCCAAAGCATTTTGAAAACCCAGAAGGAGGTCAAGGAGTCGAACCAGGACTCATGGAGATGCTACAGCGTTTCCAGACCCAAAGGTTGTTGGTATTTGATCATCTCGGAGAGTTTTTCGAGGAAATGAGAATGTACCACAGGAAGGATGGGAAAGTGGTGAAGGAACGGGATGACCTGATGTCTGCAGCACGTTATGCAGTCATGTCACTCCGTTATGCCAAAGGCAATACCTTCTCCAGAAGAATGGATCACGCCATCGGTACATACGATGACGAATATCAATATTTTGCTGCATAAGGAGGTATATGAGTTGGTTATCAACAGCTTTTAAAGAAGCCGAAGCTGGCTGGAAACAAAATTGGGATGATTCAGAAGATCCTATAACGGGTTTAGCAAATGCCACAGTAGGGGCAGCAACGGGTTTTGGGGCTGGGTTATTAGGAGGTAATAAGCCCTATACAGAAGGATCTAGTTCAACTACTGGTTACAACTCTCCTGGAAGTGCGCCTCCAAATCCCAATACTTTTGGAGATATAACTCAAGGTGCTCCAGGTGCTTGGATTAGAGCAAAACAAGGTGCAGGAACTACAAGGACCAGTACATTTCTAACAAGAGGAATGACTGCAAGTAAAATTAGAGCACGGCGAACTGCTAGTGGAACTACAGGATATTAATGGCATACGAAGACCAGGATAATCCTGCCTCCGATATTCTGAAAGAATACGAGCATTTGAAATCCAATCGGTCTGCATGGGAAGGCCAATGGAATCAGATTGCCGAAATGGTAATCCCTAGACGTGCGGATTTCCATAATCGGGACAGGAACCCAGGAAATGAGCGTAGGCAAAAGATATTTGACTCTACTCCTGTAAGGGCATTAACCCGCTTTGCAGCAGGAATGCACAATATTCTGACTCCTGCAGCAGCACCTTGGTTTATTTTGAAGCCAAGAGTGAGAGCCTTGGAGCAGAACAGAAATGTCAATCTCTGGTTGGAAGAAACCACCAAGCAGATTCAGATGTTCATGTCACGTCCACAATGCAATTTCCATCCTGCAGTCTATGAGTATTATGCGGATCTCGGAGCATTTGGGACAGCAATCATGTTTATTGAGGATGTTCCTGGAGAAGGTCCAATGTACCGGAACTTCCCATTATCCGATTGCATCCTAGCAACTGACAATTACGGCAGAATCGACACTGTATTTAGACACCACAAACAAACAGCAAAAGCACTAATAGAACAGTTTCCTCCTGAAAACCTTTCAGAAAAGGTAATCAAAAGTATGGAGGCAGGTAAGCCTTATGAAACATTCGAGTGCTTTCATGTAGTCAAACCTTGGCATTCGTTGAAACCCAGTCCTTTACAGACTATCGAAAAGCCTTGGATCTCACTACATATCCTGAAGGATGACAAAAAGATTCTTGGAATCGGGGGATACGATCAGTTTCCATACGTGTGTAGCAGATGGGCTAGAAACGCCATTGAAATATATGGACGAGGACCAGGAGGGGATGCCCTTCCAGACATCCGCATGCTCAACGAAATGGAAAAAACCTACCTTAAAGGTCTTCAGAAGCAGGTGGACCCTGCGTTGACGTTGCCTGATGATGGGTTTATATCTCCCTTAAAAACCTATGCTGGGGCACTCAACTTTCACCGTGCAGGGTTCACCTCCTCTGACATGATCGGTGAAATACCAACAGGGGAACCAAGGTATGCCGATGCAAAGATGGGTCAGGTCCGTGAAGCCATTGACAAAGCATTCTACCTTGATCTGATGGAACTTCCAGGTCCAGTTGCCCAAGACGGAGATGTTTTGCGTTTTACAGCAACCGAAATAGCAATGAGGCAAAGGGATCGTTTGGTAATCCTTGGTCCAATTGTCGCCCGTCAAGAAGCAGAGTTTCTATCTCCACTCATAGAACGAACATTCATGTTGATGATGAGAGCAGGAATGCTACCTCCTCCTCCGCAGGAAATGGTTGATGTCGATTTTATGATCGAATATGTCAATCCAGTATCGGTGTCTATGAGATCAGTAGAACTCAATGCAGTTTCTCAATTGATGCAGTTTATCATGCCTTTGGCACAGATCGACCCAATGGCAATCGAAAGACTCAATATCAGCAGAATTACTGAACTGGGTGCAGAAATATTACGTGCTCCTGCGTCTGCCATTAGAACCAATGAAGAAATGCAGGAAATTATGGAAGCACGGCAGGAACAGCAAATGGCTGAACAGCAGATGCTGGCATCCCAAATGGCTTCTGAAGTTGACAAGAATGTTGCAGATGCAGAAGCAAAGAGAAGGGTTAATTGATGTTCAAAAAAGAGGAACGTCGAAGAACTTTATATTACGAGCTTTTTAACAGTCCCGCTGGGAAAGAGGTTTTAGCCGATCTCAGTCGGAACTATAAAGTGCTCAATACAACATTCGTGGAAGGTGATTCTCACCTGTCTGCCTTCAACGAGGGAGCACGATCCGTTGTGATGAGCTTAATCCAACTTGCAGGATCTTCTCCACAGGAGATTTTGCAACGCATCAAAAAACTAGAAGCTGAATATGGAAGAACAGATTAGTGAACCCGTTGCGAGTGAAGCTCCAGCGGATAATTCATCGTTTGATTCAACCAGCCTCCCTGGAGATTTAGCTGAAGAACCGAGTCTGCGTAATTTCGATTCTGTCGATAAGCTGGCTCAAAGCTACGTTCATCTTGTCAAAAAGATGGGCGCACCACCGGAAAACTTTGTCCAGGTCCCTAAAGAAGGAGAATCCTGGGATGGAGTATATAAGGCACTAGGAAGGCCAGAAGATCCGTCAGACTACACGTTTGATACTTTCGAGAATCAACCAGGACAGTTAGACGACTTCAGAAGTAAAGCCCATCAGTTGGGACTGACACAACGTCAGGCAGAACAGTTGCTGGAAGTATCTGCACAGGAAGCGCAGCAAAATGCAGCAGCCCAAACACAACAGATGGAACAATTGGAAATGCAGGGACAGCAAGCCTTATTAAAGGAATGGCCTGGAAAAGAGTATGACAAGAACATGGAGTATGCTCGTCGTGCTTTTGGTCAGTTTGCAACTCCTGATCTCTTGAAATTCGTGGAGGATACAAGACTCGGAGATCACCCTGAAATTATCAAAATGATGGCAAACATTGGTAAACAATTTGCCGAACATAACATGTTGGTGGGAACCGAATCCCCAACACAAATCTCTCCTGTTAATGCAGAAGAGAAAATTAAAGAAAAATTCGGAGATAAGGAATTTAACGAAGCTTATTTAAACAAGGAGCATCCGAATCATAAGGCTGCAGTTCAGCAGATGACTCGTTTGTTCCAAAGCGCATACGAATAGTCGTAAGCGTTTAGTCCATGTGAAACCTTTCGGGAGACAATCGCAGTAGCGACCTCCCTGTAGGAAGGGTTCGGAGTCCGGTAACGGGCAACTCCCTTTGGCAGTTGGACAACCCAACTTAAAACTACAGAAAGGTATTCTATGGCATACGATGCTATTAATACCTCTATGGTGAAGCAGTATTCTGCAAATGTGCAGCATCTGCTCCAACAAAGAGGTTCAAGGCTCCGAGGTGCTGTAACCCTCGAAACAGGTAAGGTCGGTGAAGAAGTCTTCATGGATCGTATCGATGCTACCGAAGCGGTAGAAGTCACGAATCGTCATGCGGATTCCCCGCTGATGGATGTCCCACATGATCGTAGACGGGTCACACCGAAAGATTACGATTGGGGCAAACTCGTAGACAACCCGGATAAATTACGTCTGATCATGGACCCTGCCAGTGCTTACGTTGAGTCGGCTGCAATGGCAATGGGACGAAAGATTGATGACATCATTCTCGATGCTGCTTTTGGAACTGCTTATGGTTCTGAAAACACCAGTGGATCAGATGCTAATACACCAATCACTTGGTCAACCGACCAAGATATTGCTGTTAATTTTCATCAAGATTCGTCTGTAACATCAGACTCTACATTAACAGTAGACAAGCTCATCCGAGCACAACGCATGCTTCAGCAAAATGAAGCTGATGACTACGATGCGGGTGGAGGATCTCCTCTATTCATTGTTTGTTCATCTGCTCAGATTGAGGGCATGTTGAATGATTCCAGTTACGTCAATCGTGACTTCTCTCCTTTGTATGCTCTGTATACAGGTGAAGTAGATTCCTTCATGGGATTTAACTTCATTAGGACGGAGAAAACCACAGTTGCCAGTAACGTGGAAGATGTTCTCTGCTTTCATCGTGCTGGACTCGGACTCTGCATTTGGGAAGACATTGTTGCCCGTGTAGATGAACGTCCTGACAAACGATTTAGCCAGTATATCTACTTTCGGATGACGATGGGTGCAACACGTTTGGAAGAAAAGCGTGTCATCAAAATCAAGTGCAAAAACACTGCAACTTAATCTGAAAGGAGAATTATGGCTGCTATCACTGCAGGAACTGCCCCTTCGTACTACGCTACGAATATGGCAAATACCGCACAAAGCGGTAATGCAAAACCCGTCATGCTCAATGTCGCTGACAATGGCGGGAGAATGCGTGTCTGGTATGACACTCATGTTGTTGGAACCACAGGAACATGGGCCTTAAATGGTCTTGTTCATGTAGCGGTTCTACCCGAGATGGCAAAAATCTGGGATATAAAGCTGTATCAATCCGCAACACTTGGTTCAAGTAAGACTGTATCAGTCGGATACTTGCCCGTTGATGGAGCTACAGCAGGTGATGATGTTAAATTTGTAGCAGCAACCGCTGCCACCAGTACAGGGTGGACTCTTACAGGTCCTATTGCCACAGGTTCAGTAGGCTTTGCCCTGCCCAAGGAATCCTTCATTACGTTAAAACATGCAGGAGGATCTGGAGCAGCAGGAGCAGCTACAATCCAGACCATCATTACTTATACCATCGATTAAGGAGGCTGAATGGCGGGTGCGGTTGATATTTGCAATATTGCGCTGACCAACTTAGGTGAGCAAAAGATTGTTTCTCTTGATGAGAATAATGAACGTGCCCGTCTATGCAAACTCCGGTTTGATGATGTGCGGGATTCCGTGTTGCGACTCCATCCGTGGAATTGCGTCACGGCCCGTACAGTCCTAACAAGAGATTCTGAAACTCCATCCTGGGGTTATACCTACCAGTATTCTCTTCCAAATGATTGTATCCGAGTCCTTTCAATTCACGATGCAACCATTGCTTACCGAATTGAGGGATCAAAACTCCATACCGATTCGGGAACCATCAAAATCAAATACGTTCAGCGTCCCTCCGATTTAACCTTATTGGATGCCAATGTTGTGAATCTTATAGGGATACGACTGGCATGGGAACTTGCAGAACCTCTGACTGCAAAAACTGCATTGAAGCAGGAAATGTGGCAGAAATTTACAATGGAATTGGCAACTACCAGAAGTATGGATGCCACAGAAGGAACACCAGAATATTACCACGGATCGACATGGCTTGACGGAAGAATGGGGGCATTTACAGACCCCTGGAAACCGATAGATGCACCTGCAGAAGGTTATTCTAAAATCTGATGGCAACTAAATACAGGGTTCAAAACAGCTTTGCAGGAGGCGAGTTGTCTCCCAAGATGCATGGTCGTTTTGATGCAGATTTGTATAAACAAGGCCTTAAAGAGATGAAGAACTTTGTTCCTCTTCTTCAAGGACCTGCCAAAAGAAGACCAGGAACTTACTATGCAGCCGATGCAACTACCAACAATTCTGATGAATCTCGCTTAGTTCCATTTTATTTTGGAGAAGGACAAAGTTATGTCCTTGAATTCAGTAACGGGAAGATCCGTTTCTTTTCCCAAAATGGTCAATTACTGGTCAATGGTGGAACCACACCTTATGAAGTCTCAAGCACCGGAATAACTGCAGCACAATGCTTAGAGATTGATTTTACTCAGTCTGCAGACGTTCTTTACATAGTCCACAAAGATTTTAAACCCAAACAACTTGCCAGAACAATTGCAACATCTGGAACCAGAGCAGCAGATGATTCGGTATGGACTTTATCCGAAGTCGATTTTTTAGATGGACCATGGGATGCCATTAATACTGATAACACAAAACTGGTAAAGGTCACTGCAGTTTCAGGTTCAGATTACGAATGGGTTCATGTTGATGGAGTTGCCATTGACACGGCTGATGACCGTTTTGTGCTTTATGGTCATGGATTGATGAATGGGACCAAAATCAGGTTTCCTAACGATGCTAATTCACTTGATGGAACAACAAGTTTAACAGTTGGTAATCTGGTTACTGCTTCATCGACTGCAACTAGCGAAAGCGGGTTTCCATCATTAAATACTGATTATTATGTTATCAATGCTCAATCCTCGTCATTTCAGATTGCAAGCACTCTTGGAGGATCAGCATTAGAATTTAAATTAAGTATTGCTGCAAATGCTGTTACCGAATGGACAGGTAAATTAGAAGTTCAAAAAAAGGTTATTAAAAAAGGGAAAGTCTGCAAAATAGAAGGAAATAGTAATGATTTTTTTGATGCAAATGATAACGAAAGGCTTATTCGGGTCAATACATTTGCAGGATCAGAAGCAGAAAAGACCAAAGGCATTCGATGGACGTGGTTTAAAATTTCATCTGTTGATTCCACAAATAGGAAATATGTAGAAGCTACTTCTCAAGGTGAAGTAGGTTTGGTTGATGTCAATACCCGTGAATGGCGTATGGGCATTTTAGGAGGAGATAATAAATGGCCTTCTGCTATAGAAATTCATCAGCAACGTCTTGTAGTTGCAGCATCTTCTCAATATCCCACAACAATTTGGCTGTCAGAAGCAGGTGATTTTTTAAGCTTTGCTCCCGATTCCAAGATAGGAGTATCAACAGGAACTGCTGATTCGATTGGTCAAACAATCATGGGAGAACAGATCCTGGATAACAATGCCATTAGCCTGACCATTGATTCTGACACAGTTGATGAAATCTATTGGATCGAGGAAGGAAAGAAGCTCGCTATCGGGACTTCTGGAGGGATTTTTAATCTCTATGGTTCTGAAACTTCCTACACGATTACTCCCACAAACTTCTCATTAATCAGAGATACGTCCTGGGAAGCTGCCGACATTAAGCCTGCCCGTGTTGGCAACGCAATGATCTATGTCCAGTTTAACCGCAGAAAATTAAGAGTTCTGACATTTTCGGGGGAAGACGTTCAATACGAGTCTTCTGAAATTTCATACCAAGCAGATGAGTTAGTAGGAAAAGAAGTCAAAGAACTGGTTTATCAGAAACAACCTCATTCATTGACATGGTGCAGACTTAAAGATGGGACATTAGCATCATTATCCTACGAAGATACGATGCCTGTCGTTGGTTGGGGGCATCATACTATTGGAGGAACCCAAGCTGATGCAACTCTTGGTAATCATGCCAAAGTTGAATCAATGGCAGTTATCCCACATGACGGAAGAGATCAGTTATGGCTCATCGTCAAAAGAGATATTAATGATTCAACAGTCAGGTATGTGGAATTTCTTGAAAAGTTTTATGAGCCTTCTGAGACTGATCAGGAACTAGCCCATTTTGTCGATTGTGGTCTTTACAAAACGGCATCCTCATTTACCACCGCACAGTTTGCTCATCTTAAAAACGAGTCTATCAGGATATTAGGAGATGGTGCTGTTCAAAATGATGTAACTGTTGGAACCGACAGTAACGGAACAGTAACCATAGGTTCTGCAGTTACTAAATTGGTAGGAGGACTACCCTATGACTCTCATGTGGTCCTGTTAACACCAAAACAAGCCGTAGACGGAAGTTTATTTGTTGTAGGCAGAGATAGAGTCGTAAAAGCACACCTTTCATTACACGACTCTTTAGGCGTTAAAATAGGGCTTTCTTCCATGACTACATCTGAAATGGAAGAGTTCATATTCCGTCTTACAGCAGATCCCCTTAATACCAAAGTTCCTCTTTTTACAGGAACCAAAACGGCAAATATCATGAGCCGATCTCTGGATGAAGAATCCATTAAAATCGTTTGTGACCAGCCTTTTCCGGTGACTCTGGTTGCATTAGTTTCAGAACATGAAATGAACGTCTGATATGTCTTGGTTAGCAGTAGCAGCATTTGCCCAATTTGCAGCAGGTGGACTTAAAGCCAGTGCGCTAAAACGGCAACAATATAGAGAAGCAGATGAGGATGAGTATTACGCAGATCAAATCATGCGTAATTACTACAAAAATGTTCAAAGAAAAAGAACCAGTCTGACCCGATATGTTACCGATAGAGCCGATGAAGGTGGTCAGATGTTTGCGGAAGTCGCAAGGGCGGGAGATCGTGCTGTAGGTAAAGTTGTATCTGCTGTATCTGCATCAGGAGCAGTTGTTGGAGAAGGGACCACCCAAGACATAGAAATGGAACAGGCTTTTGATGCTTGGTATGCCCAGCAACAAGTTACTCAAGATACTTATTCGGATATTGATACTGCAGAAACCGCATATACCGACTGGAAGGATACAGAATATGAACAGTCAACAATGATGTATCACAACCTTATGCGTTCCGCACAACTCAAACGTAGGGGTGCTGATGACATGTTTATGTCAAATATGATGTCATCGATGTTCAATGCAGGTGGAACCTATGCAGCAGGAAAGGCAACATGATCATTCCTAGAGAATACTTCCAGCGTAGACCGCAACAAACTCAGATGATGCAGTCTCCTACGACACAGGTTCCTGAACGTCCTACAGATTATGGATCAACTAAAGCGGAAGTTTCCTTATATGAGAACCTGGAAGGTCTATTTTCAAAGCTTGGAGGTGTTGCTGCAAAAATACAAAAATCAAATCAACAATTAAAATCAAAAGAAATTGAAAGAGATCAGGATCTTGAAGCAGCACAAATTGCAGAAGATTTGCGTTATAACATTATTCCAAATTGGGGAACAGAAAATTTAAACCAAGATAAATTAAAAACATATTTAAATGACACATATAAATTTAATGAACCTGTCCAATATTCAGACGATCAAGAACTTAATAAGTCTGCAAACAAGCGTTTGCAATTAAAAAGACAAGGAGTAATTGGTTCTGCTTTAGCAGATATAAATGCTGAAAGGAAAGGACGATTAGAACAAGAGTTAGAATTAGGACGTGCAGAAGGAATAACTGATTTTTTAATAAATTCCCAAAAGGCTCCTCTTGTTTGGAGGGAAATTGCACAAAATGAAATAACCCGATATTCAGAAAGATTTACGCCATTTGTCAATCAAAATCTTATTGAAAAAGGTTTGATAAAACAATACACGCAAGGTTTAGCAAACGCTATGGCAATGGCTCAAGCTGAAATGGATTACAACAAAAATCCCAAAGCGTTTAGAAAAATGACCTTAGCGGAAGTTTTAGGAAAATATTCATTTGATGGTGATATTAAGGGCAATGCCAACACTGACAAAATGATTCAACTTTGGGCAAGAGAACAAGATGGAGATAAAAAGACTGCATCATCTGTTATAGATACAGCTATACAGACAACTGAGCCTTATTTGTTAAAACAAAGAATTCAATCAGAAACAGGAGAATTCAATAAGTGGTATCAAATGCTTGAGGATGAAGCAAAAATTATTACTGACCAAAGAATTAAAGCTTCTGTTCAAAATTATAATAGCACTTTGGCGTTAGGTACATTGCAGGATGATTTGGCAACCAAAGAAGATATGTATAAAAAATACACTACGGTTGTTGATGGCAAAGTTATTCCTAATCAAGAAAAACTCCTAAAAGATTTCCCTTCTAATATCCCTAAAGCAAGAACGATTGTAGACAGTGCTATTAAAGAGAAAAAAAATTCAGAACATGAAACAAGACTTCTTAACGGCAGTAAGCTGGAAAACCTTATAAAGCTAGGCAAATTACCTTATCAAGAAGCCAAAACAAGAATAGAAGAAGAAAATCTGCATCCTCAAGATCGTGAAAATCTTAATTACTTAAATGAAGAAACACAAAATACAGCAATTGAAAATAGTGCTGGTCGATCTGCAGAATACTTTTTAAGCACTCCAAACAAACAAGAAGAGTTTCTGAAATCTTACGACAAATACCGAGATAGCTCCGGTAAACTTAAAGATCCAGAAACGAAAATTACTTCAGAGATGTCTCCTTTGGAACAAAATATTGTTTCCATGTCAGAAGCTACTGCATCACGTCTTCTTCAAAAAGCAACAGGAGAATTAAACGAAATAACCCGAACAGGTCATATAGGTCAAATTAATAACCTTATGGCTGATGTGAGAAGTTCTGCCCAAGTAAAAAAATTACGGGAAGGATTAAAGAATCATGCTTATTTATCGAATAATGATAAAACTGCTTTAGACACACAGTTAGGTAATCTTCAACGAGTTTATGAAGAAAAAGAAGTAGCAGATAACGAAAGAACAGATGCTAAAAAAGACACACAACGGAAAACTGAAATATCAGGTCAAATTCAAACAGCAGAAAATTTGGACCAGTTACCATCGGATAGTGAAATAGATGCAGATAAATCACTTTCCGAATTATCCAAAACCGTTCTTAAGACAAATCGGTTACTTGCCGAAAAAGGCATTTTACTGTCTGAAAAAGATGAACGGACAAAAGGTCTGGTTTCCAAAATCCTTCTTAGAGCAGCAAGAATACGCCCTGAAGAATCAGAAGAATTATACGGGAATATAATTCGGGAAGTACAAACACTAAATCTTGAACAATATGAAAAAGACGATTTAACCAGGACTTTAACTTCTGCACGGCAAGTTCATTCGTCAAATTTCGAAGCAGAACGGCAGAAAGAATATAGAAATCAGAAGTCATTGAATGCGGAAAAGATCAGTCGTTTTATTAAAATAACTGATGATCCAAACAAAATTATGGAAATGCTTCAGTTAATTGAAACTGGAGGTGCAGTCAATTTGGAATATGGAGATGTTGGAAGAACAGAGTCTGTAAATCTTGAAGTAATAGGAGATGATCTTCCTGGAGGTATTAGTGCAATGGGTAAAGAACTTTTGATAACCCAAGCACGTTTAAAAGCTACAGAAATTGAAAACAATACAAGTCGTCCTGATCCACAAAACCTAGAAGAACAAGAATTTGCTGACAATATTGACAGAATAATTAGGACAGGCAGTTCCAGCAAAGAGATCATTGGAGCAATTCAGAGTATTGATCAATATGAAACAGCAAATAGAACCGCTGGCGGGAAATATAAACCTTGGTTATCACGATTGAAAACTGCTGCTTTACAGGCACGGGACCATTGGCACAACCAAGAAGACTGGACAAGATTAACCCGTAAAATAAATACCCTTAGTGGTGCTCAAGAGATTCTTCAAAAAGGAGAAAAAATCTTGGGTTCAAAAGGTACATATAAACATATATCCCCAACGAAATGGTTAAGTATCCAAAAAGGGGCTTCAGATACGATTGATCGATTAACTCCTGATCCGGTTGAAAATGTAGATGCCGAATTGAATCGATATGCACGTTATCTTATTAATGACACTTTCTTTTCCAAGAATTCCATTAGTGATCCTTTGATGATGGAAGATCATGAAAAATTTACGCTTAGACAAAGATTAGGCTTAAACATTCAGAGATTCCAAGATTTAGAAATATTTTCAAATGTTGTTCAACATGAAGCATTAAAAACAATACAACTTACAGATGCAACTGTGATAAGAAGCCAAATGGCAGATTTAGATAAAATAGCCAGAGGAGATCAACATAAAATACTTATTCTAGACATGTGGAAAGACCTTGCAGAAGACAGAATAATAAGCCTTTCCCCCGAAAACCGTGGTGCGACATTGTTTTTAGACCAATTTAGAAAATTAGAAAATAGTGGAGAAGCCAATCCTGAAGATCCCAGTATCACAAATATTGGTTCCAAACGATGGATCACATCACAAAAAGTAAGAGTTATTGATGGAGATACTATAGAAGTTTTAGGAGAAGACGGACGTTATAGAAGTGTTCGTTTTGGGGGGATCAATACTAAAGAATTGACCAGCCCAGATTCAGGACCAGGATTAGCAGCAAAACAAGCATTAAGTAAATATTTTAAAAGACCTGGACTTAAATTCAGAATAGAAAAGGCTCCTAAAGGACATTGGGGAAGAGATATTGGATGGGTTTGGACAAACGAAAATATATTGCTAAATGCTTACATGGTGGAACGGGGATTTTCTCCTGTTATCGATTTTAATGGTGTTGGTAAACACGACAAAATAATGAGGGCAAATGAGTCCAGATGATTTAACGATTAGGAATTTAGCAACAATAATTAACGAAGACCCTCGCACGTTGGATATTTTTAGAAACGTGTATAAACAAGATGGCTCTTTTCTTCATAAAGGATTTTGGGATTCCACAATACAAGAACTGACATCAAAAGGTACTACTCAAGAAAGTTATGATTATGTGTTAAATCCTGTGGAGCATACGTTTGGGACGAGAGGATCAGATGTCGCAGGGATATTCATGGAACAATTAGAAAATAATTTAAGAGAAACACATCCTTTGGTTTATGCAACTGCTCAAATTTGGCATCAAATAGACCCTGAAACCAAAGCGATGATTTTAGAGTCCCGATCAACGCAAAAAATTGCATCAGATACGTTAAATGAAGAACGTGTTCAACAAAGAATAAACAATAGACCTACCAGTTATCATCTTTTGGAAGAAAGAGGAGATCGACAAAAGCAACGAGATTTAATTCATGCGGTTGCTTCGACCAGTCCTTTGGCAAATAGGAATGCTGATTTAGCTATTGATGAGGTTATATCAAGGTTTTATGGAAAAGATTTGGTTGGATATGATTCTAATACTTCACGCTATTTAGGAATGCCCAAAAGTAATTTGACTGGAAAATATGGATTATCTGGCGATCAAATCGTTTTTGGAGGACAACGCAATGTTATTGAGCATTTTGATAAACGTGGGTTGAAAGGTTTAAGTGTTCATTACGAAGCTGGAGAAACAGAGATTCCTACATATATGTCGAATCAAGGATATAGCCAAGAGGTTTTCTTACGTGAATGTTTCAGAGGAGGAGGATCGTATCGTTGTGTCACAGTAAATTCTGCTGATACAGAAAATTGGGAAATAGGTATAGTCGAATATGTGCCAGAACCTGAAGACCAAAGATGGTGGTTTCTGCCAACGGAATGGTATCCCAATAAAATTAAAGGGTATGTAAGAGATTCTGAAGGTAACAAGATCACCACATCCTTTGATGAAGGGATAAGGATGGCATTAACTGACGAAATTGTTAGTGGGATTTACCAAGTCCGATCTGCAGCCAGTAATTTTGCAACTAAAACATCTCCAAAAGGTACATGGGATACTGGATGGGATCAAATGATGAAATGGTATTCTGAATATAACAATCCTGGGAAAAGAATAGATCCACAGCAATTTCATGCGTGGTGGTCTCCTTTTGTAAGCGGAGAAGATTTTAGCCATGTTCAGGTAGATTATGTGATTAAGCCTATGATTGAACATTTTGCTAATCAAATGGGAATTAGACCAAGCAATGAGGATCTTCAAGAATATTTAAATAATGAATTATCAAAACATGGAGGAATGTTTGATCAATTACGGCAATATCTTAAAAAAGATTGGAGTTTTGGATTCTTAACAGATCAAGAATTAGAAGATAGAAAACTCAAAGTAGATAACTTGCCTGATTTACCTGCAGGGTTTTATCAGTCTGATCCTGTTCAATGGTGGAATGAGTTCCGTAATATAAGACCCGATTCATGATTAGACAACGACACAGATACGCTAGACCCGACATATTTGCACGAGGATTAAACAAATTTACTCCTGGTCCTTATGGAGTTTTTTTTGAATCTGCAAAAATGGGATTGGTTGAAAGTCCGTTGTATCAGGGGATTGAATTATTGGAATTCATGGCACAGAAATATTTGTCTGAACCTGTTAGTCGAGAACAATTTGATTCATCTACTGAAGGACTAAACCTTCAATATGAACAGGGAATGACTATTGGACAACTTGATTTGCTTAAAAAAACACATGAAAGAGATAGGGCATATAGTTGGTTTACTCAAAATGTAGGTGCATGGGAACCTTCAAGAATAGGAGGTTTTATAGGATCAGGCATTTTAGATCCTTTAAATGCAATTCCTTTTGGAGGAATGGTTGCTCGTATGGGTGCAACAGCTAAAGCAGTTAATGCAGGTGTTCATGCTAACTATGCTGGAAAAATGTTTAAACCTATTGGAGAAGTTGCTTCCGTGGGTGCTCAAGCAGGTATGTATGCGGTTTTAGCAGAAAGCATAATATGGCCTAAAAAAAGAATGATGCAGCAACCATGGGGAGCTACTGATGTCTTAGCAGATGTAGGCTTTTCAATAGGTGCAGGGTCTTCGTTAGCAGCCTTTGCCAAAGTTGCACCAGTAGTAGTTAAAGCTCCTTTTAAATGGAGAATGGGAGCATTAACTAAAGTTTCTAAAGACCTTGGAGATGGAGAATTAGGTTCTGTCATGCCTGATGATTACAACCCTAGAGGACCACAAGATCCTTTTACTCCAGCAGGTCCAAGACATCCAGAACATAAAGTAAAACCTCACGTAGTTGCTAAACATAAAGAACAAGAAAGTGATGGGATACTAGGTAACGCTCAGAAACATTACGAAGCATTTCAGGGGAATGAAACCTTTAACACAATGACACAGGGCGTAGGCGAAACTATTGACAGTATTTTGACACCAGAGTTTCAAAAAAAGGTTACAGATTTTACAGGATCAGTAGTCAACCGAACTGCAGATGAGTTCGAGAAAATTATTAATTTCGGGATCGATTGTATTAAGAAAAACAAATGACAGTCTGCGCCAGCACCTTATCCAAGCAGTTTAAGATTAGCTACGACGAAGCAGCAGATGTGATTGATTCGTTGAAGGATGTCAGTTTGGAAAAGCTCCAGGCATTGTCACCGGAAGGTGCTAAGAGACAGGCATTCCGTCTTAAATCCACTCAGGTTGCCAGAAACTATCTTTATTCCAGGATTCCATTCTTTAAGGATCTCATGACGGGATCTTCAAATGATGTATACAACAAATTATATGGGTTCCTAGAAAATGTAGCACGGGATCAAGACGGGTTTAAAACCAACCGAATGGGCAGGATCTTTAATGCTCTCCCCTTTGATAGAAAACTATTCAGCAGAAAATCTTCTGACAAGGCATTTCAGGAAGCAACTGTAGAAGAAATGCTTCCCTTTACAGGACAACAAAAAAGTCAGAATTCAGAAGCCTTTTCGTTTAGTGAGAATGTTTATAACGAAAAGAAAGCACAGGTTTTTGAAGCAAATAAGTACGGAGCAGGAATGTTCTGGAAAGATGATCACCTCACCCAGCAGTGGCATGATCAGATCAGGATGGTATCGGCAGGAAAGGAAAAATGGGTTGACTACATTTATGACCGAATTGACATGGAAAAGTCATTTGATGTGAGAGGAAACCTACTTTCAGATTTGACAGAATCAGGACGAAAAAAATATCTTAGAGCAGTCTACGACAACATAACTAAGAACGTAGACGAGTTCGATTGGTCCCAGAACGTCATGAATAAATCTCTGGGAAAACGACTCCAGATGACCCGCCATCTCCAACTGAAAGATAAGACTGCATGGTTGGAATACAATAAGCAGTTTGGTCACGACAATCCTGTAGATGCAATCTTGGCAGGAATGGATGTCATGGATGACCGACTGGTTCTTATGAAAGCCTTCGGAAGCAATCCTAAAGAAGCATATCGGTATCTCCGCAGAAGAATGGAAGGAGAGAAGGTTTTTATTGATAAGGCAGGAATTGTTCGAGAATGGAAACAATCCGATTTAATGGACTTAGAAGGCCAGTGGAGACCATTTCAGCATGATAAGAGTCCTGACAGCCTAGATAGCGCAAAAGTCGCAGCACTGGAGCCTGATGAACAATTAAACGTCATCTATGCCAAATCTGCATGGAACGAGATGATGGAGAATGCAGATGCTGCCAAAGCAAAGCCTGTCAAGTTATCAGGATGGCAAAGGGATCAACTAGATTCCTTATGGAAACAGGTTTCTGGTGAGGCTTATGTAGTAGGAAGACCATCGGTTGCCAAGTTTATGAGGGGATTACAATCCTGGTTGATTACGACAACGATGGGGAAATCCATGATCTCATCATTTGGTGATGTAGCTTCAGTCGCAGTCAATCTACACAGTCACGGCAGAGGGTTTCTTGGTTCTTATTCCGACATAATTGGAGGAATCCGTGCTCGTTTAGATAAGATTAAGTCAAAAGCGGAACGAGAATACGTCCTCAACCACATGAACGTGGCACTAGAAGGAATACTTCAAGAAACACATAGTCGTTATGCATTTGGTGAAAAACTAAATCGATCTGCACAGAAAATGTTTGATGTTAGTGGATTGAATTGGTGGACCAATACCTGGAAGGAAGTCTGGGGGAGATCGATGTCCATGCATCTGGCACACAAGCTTAAATCTTCTTGGAAGGATCTAGATCCCATTCTAAAGAAAACTTTGCAGGAACACCGATTTAAAGAACAAGACTGGATAGAACTTCAGTCTGTGGGATCGTTTTCCATCAAAGAACGTCTAAAAAACAATCCAAATTACAAAAATGTCGAGCTGGGAACCGAAAGATTTATTACATCAGACTGGATAAGACAAAAAATTGATGGGAAAAAAGGTGAAAGATTAGGGTTTATGCTGGACCGGTTTTTCCAGAATGAAGCCCGTGCAGCCGTTCCAACGCCTGATGCTATGGACCGAGCATTCATGATGAGAACCTTCCAGAGAGGAACAGTTCCCGCAGTAGTTGCACAAATGATCTTTACATTTAGATCCCATCCAGTAGTTATGGGACGGAAAGTACTCCCTAGAATGTGGGAGATGGGTTTACCAAGCTTGCTTCACCTTACTCCAATGATTGGATTAGGGTATGCTTCGCTTGCAGTTAAAGATTTAATTAAAGGAAAGGAACCAAGAAGACCGGATAACCTCAACACAGTATTAGAATCCTTAGTCCAGAGTGGCTTTGCTGCAGGAGTAGGAGATTTTCTGTTAGAGGAAGTAGGAAGACATCATTCTAGTTTTGATGAAACTCTACTCGGTCCACACTACGAATTCTTCAAGGACATCGCTTCGCTAGGTAAGGGACTGGCGACTGGGCAGGACGGTGCTGCTGATGCGTGGAACTTGATTCGGGAACGTACCCCGTTCATGAATTTGTTCTATACGGAATTAGCATACAATTACCTTGTTCATTATCAGGTAATGGAAACACTGCAACCTGGATACACCCAGATGGTTGAGAACTGGAGCAAAGGTGTTGATCAACAACAATACTTTGATGCTCTACGACCAACCAATTTTGTCTCTTACGGAGGTCCTTTTAGATGATCAATAGCGATACCCCACGTACCTCATACACCCTTTCATCAGACGCAACGACTTCAGATACGTATGCGACTCCTGCACCAATTTACAGTGCAGATGATGTTAGTGTTTATGTCAATAATGTCTTAAAGACCATATCCAGCCCACAGCAGTATTCCGTAACTGTCGCAACGGATAACACGGCTACTGTTTCATTTACTTCAAGTCATCTTCCTGTTTCCGGTGACATCATTACGATTGTGCGTTCACTGGCATATCTACAACAAGCAAACTTTGTCAATAACGATGCTTTAGACATAGAGAACGTCGAAACAGGTTTAGACAAAATTACCATCATGTCTCAGCAGTTGAATGATGGTAGACAGTATTCCTTCAAATTTGACACAAGTCTTTCAGGAACAACGGCTTTTAATTCAAATGCAGATACGGCATCAACCCTTAATGTCAATAAAGCCAATAGACTGAATAAAGCACTTAAATTTGATGCAAATGGGGATCTAGGTGTATCAACCAACGATCCAGATGCTCAAGTAGCAGATGCAACAGCACAGGCAACCACAGCAACGACTAAAGCTACAGAATCAACAAGGGCTGCAACAAATTCAAAAAACTATGCTCAAACTGCTGAAAATTCCCAGGCTTCGGTCTTTGCCGATGTTACTTCAGCATCAACAAGCAACGATGGTTATTCAGCCCTACATTACAGAGAAAAAGCTAAAGAATGGGCAGGAGATGGAACCTCATATCCTGAAGTTACCAATGATAGTGGGTCAAATACTGGGGAATACTCTGCAAAAGCATGGGCTGCAAAACCTTCAGGAACAGTAGACGGATCAACTGCGTCTGCAAAAGTTAGTGCTGCATCAGCAGCAGCGTCTGCAACTTCGGCAGCCGATACTTCACAAGCAAACGCAATCGTGTTCAGCATCGCACTTGGATAGCTTATGGCAAAATTTGTAACTAGAAAATCAGCATTATCAGAAACATCAATTGGGAACCATGGAACAGCTTCTCAAATTGGTACTGATCTTAGTGCAGTAACAACTGACAAAGGCCACGTTGTTATTGGATTAAATATAGCAAACGTGCATACGGCTACAGTAACAGTCGATAT
>CEUI01004155.1_pt1 | contig 25768 bp, 13 predicted proteins | sample 531411 | NCBI WGS metagenome assembly CEUI01 (sample SAMEA2622841, study PRJEB7988) | marine metagenome | isolation source: saline water (ENVO:00002010), including
CAGCACCGACAGTGCCACGGTTACGCCGAGAAACATATATGATTCGAGTTCCATCAACTACCTGTCCATTCTGGATCTGCATCAACTAAATCAGAGGAATTAAATAGTTGGTCGCATTTGTACACTCCGTCAGTTTTGACAGGGAATATAAATTTTCCCGCGTCCGCGTGTTCTGAGTTAGTCACCTGCGAAATCTCGGCATACCTTTCGGTAGACCCCGAAGGCAGTTCCAACTCGGTCATAACAGCCGCGTGTTTGTTGTTCCAACCACTTTCGGTTGCATATAATTTGAATTTCACGCTCATATTTAAAAGTCCGTCATAAATTTTTGCACCGTGCCTCCAGAGGTATAAGCGGAAGCTGTGGCATCAATAGGTATGCTGAAATTATCGTCATCAATCCTAGTAACCAAATGGGTCCCATTAACTGCACTAGGTGAACCGGCAACTCCAGAAATAACTACCGTGGCATCATCCCGCATATGGTGGTTTGCCGCCGTTATTACGGCAGGATTTGCTTGAGATACACCGGTTATAGTCGAGGCGTACTTTGCTTGGAAATAGTCGATGAGTTTGTTTTTGTCATCGCTAGACAATTCGCCTTGAAAAGCCATCAATTCATAAACGTTGGACTCCTGACCAAAACCCCGACCGTGAAGCAGGTGCATAATGACAAACTCTCCGGTATGAGTCCCCTCCATGTCGCTCGCACCTCCGTGGTCACCATCGAAAAAGTAGTGCGTTTTCCCTGCTGAATTTCGTTGGCACATCATCATATGCGCCGCCATTCTAGGAGGATTGGCTATGCCATTTATGTCAGGACGGCTGCCTGCACTACCGAAACCGCTCCAATAAGGATACTCGGCGGAAGTGTTATTCGACCAAAAGATTGTCCTGTTTGTGCCTACAGCAGCAGTGGCGTTGACCGTCCCTGCATGGACGACCCCTATACCACCACCTTGGTACTTGTTTTCAGCATTTATTATGTTATAGAAAGCGACCGTGGTAAACTCACCCAACCAACCTATAGGACCCTTCGCTCGAAAGAGGTCCGTGAGTAGCTGATCGGTCGTGTCCGTAACAAAGTAAGGTTTACCATTTATACCGTCTACGGTTTTATAAGTAGGTTGATTTGACGCCGTAGTTTGAATCTTGGTATATAAGTTGTCTGGATCGTTTTTAGATTTCCAGACCTCACTCGAAGCACCAAAAAGGGCACCGTCTGACGGATTGCCCGTGGCATCCACGCCATTGATAAAACCCGCATCAAAATGCGCGCGAGGGGTGACACTTAAAACATTTGTCCCATCCAAATCGTATGGACCGGTGTCCGGTGTGTAGACCTTCCAAGCCGCAGCTGTTCCGTCGTATAAAACGATCTGCTGAAGGTCGGATTGGTAATACATGTCACCATCCGAGGGTGACCCGGGTCGGGCTGCTGCGTTTGCGATTACGTCTAAGGTTGCCATGATTAATCTGCTCCGTGTTTAGTCCAAAAATCACTACCGTAGGCCACGTATAACTGGCCTGTGGTTTTGTCATAAGCCAAGAAGCCTTGGGCATCGCCTGTTCTGGCGGCTAGGTTGGCTGTGGTGTCGATTGTTTCGACGTTAAATACACTACTACCTCCGTCACTCGACGGCACCCCGCTACCACCAAACGTGGACGGGCGGTTGGTCATGACGACAGAGGAATCCGTTCCGCTGAAGCGGTGTATTGGCTGAGGGATTCCGGCCTGTGTTATGGGCTTTATTGTTACTACGCTCATCAGCCTGTGTTTTTCAGTGGCTTGGGTCTATTGGGCAAAGTATACGCATGCGGTCTGGCGGTGCCGGTAGGAGCGCCGTTAGCGTCGTAAGTAACCCAGTTGATATGGGCTATGGTTGCGGTGGTAGTGGCCATGATATTAAATGAAAAGTTTACCCACGGGCGTAAGCTGGTTGTTCGTTGTGCCGAATTCGGGATAGGACGACTCCAAATTCACCCCCGCACCCGCGCTGGTTTCATGAATGCCGCCGAATGCGATGTCCTGCTCGCCTGGGCCGAATCCGCTGTCAGCTCTACCGAAGTACCCCACGCCGTAGTAATCGCTGACTCCCGTACTACTTGTCACCGCAGCCTCACTCACGCTTCCACCACTAGAGCCGTAATACCACATACCGAGCGCGAACGCGTACGAGCTCTGGGATGAGCTGTTCATCTTATGGAAGAAGGGCATAACTGGAATCGTGACTCCGTTCATGTCTTCGGCGTCTACCGTGGTTATGGTCGTACCATCACCGCAATAGACGTATATTTCGTAAAACCCGCTCCCCTGCATATGGTTATTTACATACGAGTTCGACTCGATGTTGGGCGTGCTTGCGCCGGATTGACCGAATGCGCTGTCGACGTCACTGGTTATGTATCCACCACCCGCCGCGTAATATTTATAATTACCCGAAAGCTGCGGGCCTGTGATTTTTCCATAATACTGGTTGCTTCCATCCCAGTCCGTGTACCCGCTACTCGCGTAATTATTTTCACTATTATCGTCGAAATTGAGGTAATTCGTTACCTTGGTGCGGTCGCACACTATTGACGCGAAGCCATACAGGTTACCAACATCGCCATCCACGAAATACTTATCCGTGGCATAGTTCGTTATCGTGGCATACGCGCCCTGCCCCTTGAGGAAAACCTTGGAGGTCTTTGCAAACTCGCGAGCATCTGTCTCAACGCTTGCTGCGCCGTCAATCGCCACGTAAAACCCCGAACCTTTCTGGTAGCTCTCAGCCGTTTGAACGACATAGCAGTAGAACCCAGCGCCTAAAGTTGATGTATTGGGCACTGTTATAGTGATGTCGTTCGAGCTCGAATCGCATGCGATAACTTTGCCTAGGTCGCCGGAAACCAAAGTGTAATCTGTGGTCTTGGTGTCTATGGTACGAGCTCCTCCACCACCTCCGGCAGCCATGAGGTTGTTTACGCTGATTCTTTTGGTGGCGGCTGCGTCCGTATCCACAATGACGAGTTCGTCGTCATTGGCCGGCGTTGCGTTCAGCTCGGTAAGTTCGGTTATCTTTTTATTGGCCATTGTATGTTACTCCTGTACGAGGAAGTCTCCTGCTTCTGTTGTTAAAAAGTCTCCCGCCTGAGTCTTAAGACCTGTGGTCGGGGTCGTGGTTACGAATAAGTTATTGAAAGTAGCTTTTACGGCGGCGGGGGCCGACTTGGATATGCGCGTGGCAACGCTGGCCAAGCTTGTGCTGAGCCGGTACGGACGATCCACCGTTTTCTTTGACTTGGATGTACTCATCGCTTGAAGGCCTGCGCCCTGTTGGTTTTGGTTATTTTGTCAGGGAATCCGTCCAAGGCTCCCGAAGGAGCGGTATCTGTAAAAGACACGCCGAGAGAACCGCCGTTCAACCCGGTCTTGGTAAACACTTTCTCGGATGTCTTAAATGCAGCCGAGTCCCTTTGACGAGTGCGGAGCCTGTCAAGCCTCCTGTAATTTATGCTTTTTTCAGCCATTATTTTTTCTTACTTTAAACATTTCAGGATTTTTTATTTTCCTGTTTTTGACTTCGACCTTAAGAGATCTCTCCACCAGTTGCAGAGGCGAAAGCTGATCGAGAGCATTGACCACAGCTTTATTCTGCATCGTTTCCAAAGAGTCGGCTTTGGGGTCAAGCGTGGCCGCCAGATAGCGGTCTCTTTCTTTTCGAAAGACTGACTCAATATGTAAAAAGGCTTCACTGGTCGCTAATCGTTTAAGGTCGGAAAGCTGATCGAATACAATTATATCAGAAGCCATCAGCTGTTGGACCTGAAAGTTCTGGTTGATTTCCCGATAACTCCCGTATCTTTTTTTACCAAGTCCTTGGTGGAGCCCGCGTCTGTGCCGTCTACGAAAGTGACGTTTCTAGCCGCCCCGAACTCGGGGAACCCCGCGGAGTATATGCGCTTCCTTACATTCAACAAGGACGTATCTCTCGAACGAGTGCGTAATCCGCTGATTTTACGGGAGAAAGTTGTGGCCCGAGCGCCTTTCTTGGACGTAATCGTGTTAGTTGACCCGTGAGTGTATCGGGCGGGAGTGTTGTGTGTATATACTGCCATGACTGTTATCCTGCTTGCTGTTGATATTGATTGGCTCCAGCTTGGTTGCTGTTACCCATCGCCTGCACGGCACCTTCGGTATTCGCGCCCGCTGCGGGCGGTGCACCAGCGCCGTCTTGTAATAATTTCATAATTTCCGCCTCTTGTCGAGGGTCGGGTGGTGCTTCTTGTGGAAGAAGCTCATCCGTATTCTCGTAACCCATGGCATCCAGCATACGCTTGAGCATAGGTCGGGTAAAGGGTCTAAGCTCCGGCGGATAGTTGAAATACCGCTCTTGAACCTGTAAAGCCAGCTGTGATTTTTCTATCGCCCTTTGGCCTTGGTCCCTTGACAAGATGACTGAGACATTCATGTCGAGATCTTTGACCATTTCCGGAGTCATCGTCCCAAAGTTCTCAACTTGCCCCTCCATGTAGGTGTATACCTCGGCTTGATCCATGGTTGCCATGGCGACCTTGACCATTTTGGTAAGGTGATCTTCAAAACCCCTTACTATGCGGCGCATCCACCTACGGCCTATTTTCGAAGCTTCGCGGAGAGTGGCCTCAACGCCAGTAGCCGTGTTCGCGGGCGCGAGTGCTTGATAATCACCCTGAGCCATGTTGCTCACGCCAAACCACAGCTGAACCAACCCGAACACAAAGTCTATGTGTCCTTGTGTGTCCCTGTCCATACTAGGCATTTGGGCGAAATTTATGAAATCGTCTATCGTATGCTGGTCTTTCAACTCGAATACTTTACCTGCATGAAGCTCCACCTCGTCAGGCTCATCTTCCACGGCATTGGGGTTGACGCCCACTATGGGGTTGGCTGCAAGCTCGTTTCTGTAGCTCTGTGAGTTGAACTGTTTGTCGATATACTCTTGGTATGGGAGTATTCTTTCCGGAAGACTAGGACCCCACCACCTGTTCTGGTATTTGTTTATAGCGATGGTGCTGTATGGAACCCTATTATCGGGAGTCACTTTAGCTACGTATTCGTAGTATAGTATTTTACGAGTTTCAGGCTCTAGGAAAACAACTATGTCTTGCGGTGTACCCGTCCCCAAGACATCTCTTTTAATCCAGCACTCCACCACTTGGATAATAGGATTTTCGTCGTCGTCAAAAGACAGGTTTTCCTTGTAGTCGTCGTTTTTTACGGACTCAGTTCTGGGGTTAGCGTCTTTCTTAACCATGTTCTTGAAATTCTCGAAAGTACACCAGTCTCTTTCCAGGAACATGTCTTGAGCCCATCGAAGAGGTTTGTCATAGAGCTCCATTATAGCATCGGCGTTTTCTATGTTTTCCACGTTTGTGGAGCACAAGAATCTATCTGAATCCACTACAACGGTTCTAGGACCTTTGTACTTAACCTGCTCTGTGGGAACGCCTTCCGGGTAAGGTTTGAATTCATGTAAACCGGGCTGCATAACGAAAGAAGGATCGGCTTCCAGCCTAAGCTCCGGATTCCCCGTAAGAGGATCTATGGAGGGAGCGAAAATCGCCTCTCCCTCAACTATGGGTCCTATGTCCAACAACTGCTCGAACTCCCCGGTTCCGTTGTTGAAAAGAGCGTTTCTTTCATAGTCCATCCATCGACTGGTGCGCTCTTCGAACACCGCCTTCATTATGGCGGCTCTCTGTACAAAGATATGGAGATAAGATTCTTCTAATCTCTCCCGAGCTTTTGCCCCTTTTTCGAGCTTCCAGTTAAAGTATTTATCGTAGGATTCCGCCGTTTTTATATCCGAAGGCCCTTGAGGAGCGAATTTGAAATAAGGACTTGTTCCGGTTATCTCGTCCTCGGCTCGGGCCATGAAATGATCCACCACCAAGCTAGTCAAAGGCACGGAAACATTGGAATAATCAAATATGCTGTCGCGTGTGGCTCTGTCCTTGCGGTTATTGTTATATATGGCCCATCCTAATTTATCAGCGTCTATTCTGTCGGCATTGTCAGCTTTTAACTGCTCCAACCTATCCATTAAATAATCAGTCAGTTTTCTCTCCTGACTTTCCGTGATTCTAAAATTAGTGGTTCTCATTACTATGCAAGGATACCTAAAGCTCGGGCTTTTGCAAGAGCTCTACGGGTGGCTTGGATCTTCTTATTGCGTAATTCTTCAAGTTTCTCATTTTTCTCACTCTTCGAGAGACGGCTCGATTTTATCTTGGTCTCCATCCTCATAAGAGCTTTTCGGGCTGTATCCGCGGCATCCACGAAGGCTTTGGCTTTTATAAGCTTGGCGTTTACTTGAGCGCCTTGCCTAGACGCATCCGCACTTACGTTTTTCTCCAGATTCTTAACGTATCTATCGGCTATTAAGGTTCTTTTTCTCAGGTCGTAAAATCTTTTGGTAGTGATCCAGTCGGATGTCTCGCTGACAAAAAATCTACGGGCTATCGGTACATCTTTCGATTTAGGGGCGTCCCAATCAAAGATAGCGGATCCTACATCCCAAACGCCGAGAGCAGCTTTCATAGGTCCTCCGAAATAACCCTCCACAAAATGCTCGAGCATACTACCCGACATAATAGGTTCTATGTCGTTCTCCAAAGGATACTCTAATTTGGGTCTCCCCACACCTAGTGAGTGAGCCATGTTTCTAATGGAGCCGGGAGTGACTTCGTCACCTCCCATAAGGGAGTTGGCCAGCTGAGATATTTTAGCGTAGAAAGGATGGGTTCCCGGCATGTTTCTGTAAGCGGCGGGTACGGGAGCCCCGAAATCCAAATCATCTCTTTCTATCGGAGCTCCATAGAACTTCTCATTGGCAGCATATTGCAGAATAGGATCGATAAAAGTGGGTAGAGGTACAGGAAGGGGGAAGGAGTTGCTCCACGGGTTCAGTTGGTTGTCCACGTTGTTTATAAACGAAAGCGTGGAATCGATAAGACCTTTGTCCTCGGGGCCTGACATCACGTCCGCCATTCTTTGACCCATGGCCCAGAAAATACTATAGCCCCAAGGTATGGGGAGTCTCACGCGCTTATCCGTACCCGGTACATAGAAAATCATATTACTGTCCCGCTCCCACGTACCTAAATTGTCGAACTCGCTCCTGTCTTCTTCGTCGTCTCTGGGAGCGAATATTCTATTGTAAATAGCGTTGGCTATGGATGCTGACATTATAAGCAAAATAAGATTCAACCCGTCCTTACCACCTCTGTTCATTATGGCGCGCATAACCCTGATGTTACCTTGAACACCTGCGTTAAAGAACAACCACAAAGCCCCCATATTGGAACCCCATTCTCCTTTTTTATTGAAGTCCACAGTTACGTTACGAGCTACTTGAACAGCGTCCTTTGTAGTAAAACCCATACGCAAAGCCTCCGTGAAAGCGATCAACCTGACGGAGTTTTCGATTGAGGAGTTTCCGTCGTTTACCATTGTCTCAACGAACTTCATGCCTTTGGCGAACTTACCAGGGTTAGTACCGCTCAAACCATTGGATTTACCACCACCCCAAGACGGAGGAAGCCATTGCCGTGGGTTTTTGCTGAATTTGGCGGGCTCCGTTTTCTTTTCAAAATCCTGCAACATCTCGCCAATTGTGGAGAACTTGAAAAACCCGGTCTTTCCGCCAGCCTGAGCGAATATACGCATCATAACCGCCGTATCGTTTAAAAACGCTTCTCTTTTAGCTCCTTTTGAGCTTTCGAACTCTTGTAATAGGAGAGCACCCTCTCCTTTTTTCATCTTACCCCCCATGGCCTCCATGGCTTTTTCATTATTCCATATGGCTTTAATAGCCCCACCGATCCTTCTAAGATCCAGAACTTTGGTGGCGAAAGCTTTCTTTTCATCCTCTCTCAAATTAAGAAACGCACCCTGCATGTCCCGGGTCAAATTAGCTAGCATGAATTCGGGGTTCCATGCGGTGAAAGCGCGAGCCATCAAACGCGTTACGGGGTTTATTATTTTAAGAATCCCGTTCATACGCTCGTACTTGGTGTTTTTTAAGGCTCGGGCGAACATCCTACCTCTGTCGTTATCCTTGAACCTTATTATGTGGGGTTTTCCTTGAACCATGTGAACCAAAGAAAGTTCTTCCTTTTTCCCCTCTAGTTTTCGGAGTACTTTTCTTTTACCCATAGTGGGTATTTTGTTTATCGTTTTACCCACTTCATTTTCTGTAACGGAGCTGACCACTTTATAGTACTCGCCTTCTTCCACAGGTTCTAACTCAAATATTTCGCTAAACTCTTTGTGTAGGTACTTTATGTGGCTTTCCAAAAGCTCGTCCGTCTTGTATCCTTCGAACCACAAGGGGTGCTCTTCCTTTATCTGGGCTATTTTTTCCTTGTTCAAACCACCCTCAAGAGCTTTGTCCAAAAGACTTAAAAGAGAGTGAAATTCTACCACGCTTCCTCTTACCTCCGATTTCAAATTCCATATCACGGCTTCCGAGTGAGCTTGGAAGGCGCGCGGCATAGTGAGCCTCGGACTAGGCGGTTTGACACCTACCACACGGCCTTTGGAGTCGTAAACCGGAGCTCCGGAAGGAGAGTCCCATCCTCTGCCTTTGTTTGTGCTGGTTTCGCCTTTAGCCTGAGCCAATCTTTCCGTTCTTTCATACTCCGCGGACTCCCCCATGAAACCTATGAAGGGTGTGTATTGATACCCTCCTTGGAACATGTACACGTCCCCAACCTTTAGTTTTAACTCCTCGGATTCCTTTTTTACCAAACCAAGCTTAAGAACATCTATCGTCTCAGGGCTTAGACGTTCGGATCCACCGGCTTTCTTAGTACGGATTATGCTTTCCTCCAGAGTCAAGGCGGCGGACCAGAAAACTAAAGACGTTTCTTTGTTTCGTTCATCTTCCCTCGGGACTCCGGATTTGGACAACTCCTTCAATTTGGCACGCACGGCCTTTTCGTATTTCTTTATATCCCCGTCCGTCTCATCCACTAGAATACCGCCTTGAACCAAAGGCATCAATTTGGATCTCATGTTAGGAGCGCGCGTATTCAGTATAGCCATGCGTATGGTGTGCTCCGTGGAGGTCATTCCGCTATTCCAAGCCTGGAACAAGGAGTCCATGTTCATTTCGTAATATCTCTCAAGAAGCTCTCCGTCTTTTACCATCTTTTGAAAAGATTCTTTTTTCAAAAGACGGGTAAGGGTTTCCTTGGCTTCTTTGGTGGATATGCCGGAATACACCACTTCACCATCTCTGGTGTAGTTTTTCGGGTTGAAATCCTCGGCTGTTTTCTCGTGGATTTTAAGATCCGACTTTATTCTACCCACGTTGCTCTCTTCTTTTAGTACTTTGCGCAGAGAGTTCTTTTTACCGGATAACTTTTTCTTCAGGTCGGAAACATCCGCGTCCTTCTTTTCCGCAGCCTTGATGTCGTCCTCTATCTTGGATATTTCATTTTCGAATTCGAGTATCACTTTCTTGAACTGGGCGTCGGTAGGTTTTTCGCTTAACTCTTTTTTCAACCGTTTTACTTCATTTATCGCCTCGTTGTAGTCGGTCAATAATCTGAACGCGCCCGCCCTGTTCCTCAAAGGAGCTGCGGTTGCCTGCACGAACTCTCCAAAATCTCTGGGGGCTATCCCGTACTCGCCCAATTTTTCCGTCAAGAAGTCGTAGTATCGCTTCGTGGCTTCGAACAAAGCCTCGGCTCCTTTTCCGTGGTAAGCCATCATGTCGGCGTAAATATTCAAATCCTGTATGAGCGGGTGGTCATGAGGCAGCTCCAGCTCTTTCCGCATTTTCTCCACCAACTCCCTGTACGGCAGAAACTGAGTGGTGAGGCGCATCTTCATATCGGGTATAGTCCTACCAAACCACCCTCCTAATAGTTTATCGTCTATTCTCTTACCGCCTTTGGCCATTGCCGCTATGAACCTGTCCACGTTGCTGGCCCAAGTATCGGACGTAAGAAAATGAAATTGAGAGTAAGGAGATGTGGGGTCTGACCCAAGTCCTGGGTGGCTAGGATCCCACGGCGGCACGACACTGGTTGAATCCGAACCCAAGTAATAAGGCATACCCCCCTTGCCTTCTTCGTATTTTTTCTGGGCGTTTTCCTTTATTTTCCTGCGTGTTTCGGGAGGTAGGTTTTTCCAGTAATTCTTGGCCAGTGTCTGGAAGTCCTTCTCAGTTAAAACATCAGCCCCCTTGAGTTTACCTTTGGATATTACTTTTCCTTTATCTTTCCCGGACTTTTTCACCAGGCCCGGCCCTCGTTTCCCTAATTTAGCTGCGTAACCTGTCACGAACTCCTCTATGGTATTAAGACCCAACGACCTCAAATACACCACTTCCTCCACACTATGGCCTTTGGCCCTCGGCAATTCACCTTTCTCCATTGCCGCCTGCAATATAACATCTTCATTGGGATCAGGCTCGTTTAATTCGCTTCGGGGGGCTTCATTAGTACCTATTTTGCTCTCGGAAGCCAACTTAGCTTCCCTGGCCGCCTTCACTTCTTCGCGCCTTTGCGTAACCACTGGGTCTTCTAGCTCTTTCCACTCGGATATTTCCTCGACACCGACACTAACGGAAGGATCCAACATAGCGGTTTTACCCGTGCGCAAAGACGTCTGGGCATCCGCAAGCATCTCAGGAGTGCGCCCAGTCAACTCCTCGTACATAAAAACACCTCCATTAAATGCTTGAACCATTTCGTCCGTGATATAGCCGGCTTCAACCATCTCTCGGGTTATGGCCATCATCTTGGATCGGGTAGCCCAATTGGATATATTACCTGCCGCTATATCCCCCACTCCGAAAACTTCGTACGAGGCCCCTTTTTCGTCTTTGAAGTATTTTCTCCACAACTCCCCATCCACGGTTCGGGTGTAGGAGTGCTCGTTCTCCTTATCCTTGGCTATAAGAGCTTGTTTTTCAAACAGGGCTTTGTAGTACGCGGGTAGAATACCGTTATTCTCCTTTACATACTTATTGAACTCCGCGTCGTTCTTGAACAAAGGATCGCCTTCCACGTAGGCTCCTCCTTCTTGCTTAAGAGTGAAAAAACCGGAACCTTCCATTTGTTGGTCCGTATGAACCAACCCCTTCATATCACGAAGAGCTTTTTTAATCTCTGCCAACCTCTCCTTGGAGATCACGTTTTTTTCTATGTGCTTAAGGGCTTCGTCCAAAAGCGTGTCGCTTTTTACCTCGATCTTGGCGGACACGGCTTTGGTTACACTCCCGCTCACAGGTACGGCGGCTATAAGCTCAGGTCTTTCGGCTTTGGCTGAGTAAGGATCGAACGCTAACAAATACCCTTTACCGGGAGAACCCATAGTTCTTTTACCACCCACTATAATCACGTCGTCGTAGTGAAGATTTTCATCCTTGTATGCGCCGCTCAACATGAATACGGCAGCCTCCACTAACGTAAACTCCCTAAGATCCGCCGGCTGTACGCCTTCCCGAGTCCATCTATCTATTTCCTTAACCCCTTTCTCGCCCGCCAACACATCCTCGGGAGAAAATACAAAAGAAGCTATGGCTTCTCTTTTTTCCAAACTAGGTCTTTTTCCGGATTCTTCCAGCTCTTCCGCTCTGGGAGCCATCTTTAACTGCACCTCTTGTGGATACTGCTCCCTTGTTCTTTTGGCTTTTTTCCGTTTCTTTTCTCGCTTAGCTAAAGATTCTCGGGCGTCGTCCTGCGCTTCCTGCTCCCTTTTCCTTTGCCACATGTACATATGTTCTTCGAACTGACCTGTCTCGGAATCCATCCAGCTTATTATGGATTCAGGATCTACCGTCTTGTCTATCTTACCTATTTCCCAAGCCACCATTACATTCAGGCTTTGAACTTCCTGAACGGTAAGATCCAGGTATTTGGCGGCTTTGTAAGGTTCTATGTTATATAGAACGTCCGTAACCAGAGTAAGTTTAGAAGACAAAAGCTCGGCTATCTCGTTTTTTATAGATATGGCGGCCGAGGGGCCTTGCGCATCTCCGGGAAGACCTTTGACGAGCGCGGCTTTTTCTTTCTTGCTCAAGCTACCGTAAGGTTTTCCGTACATAGCCCTACCCCACTTGTTGAGAAGATCCAGTATACGGGTGTCGGAATAAGGGTCTATATTAAGATCGGGTGCCTTGGTGCTGTCTCCTTTTCCGTCCGAAAGTATCTGTTTACGCACTGCTATCTGCTCGTCTTCGGTTAGCTGCTTGTAATTCTTCTTGAACAGCTTCTTGGCCGCGGCATTCCGTATACGCATCTCTACCCGATCATTGGCAAAACCCAACTCGCTATGCGGAACAGGTACGGGAGGTTTAGATTCAGTGCCGTATCTGCTTGGGTTATGCAGATACATACCGGGAATCATGCCTTCGAACAAAGCCGTTATCACCTTCGCCATGTTTACATTTTCATCCCTAGACCAACCTGTTCCGGGAAGAGACCCCGTTTTAGGAGGACTTATGGACAGATAAGCCGACATAATAACACCTAAAGGTATCGTGGAGGAAAGCCCTCCGTAAGGCTTCCCTTTTACTTGATACTGTTGTCCGTAAAGAGCCGATTCCAGATGCCCTCGTATGTTGTGAGGGAATTTACCATTTCCGAGAACTTTCCCGTCCTGGTCCACGAGAACTCTCGGGAGGTTCCGAAGCTTGTGCTTCACGTTTACGTTTTTTTGCGTAACGGAGAATCTTATTATGTCGTCAACTGTGTAAGGCTCGGTCTTTACGGTATTTGAAGATTTATCAACGACCCCCTCCATAAGAACCACCATGGGTAGAGGTTTCCCTTTAACGTACTTTTGATAAGGAACATTTACCATTCCTTTGCTCGTATTAGTCGTCCTCGTCACTTTCCGGAATCGGGGATTAGCCTCAATCTTCTTTTTCTCCTCCTTGGAAGCCTTGTGGTAATCTTCCGTTATGTCTTCATAGGTTTTGGCGCCGACGAAAGGACCTCTCTCGAACGGGTATTTTTCAAACCTCACCGGGGTTGTGGAGCCGGGTTCCGTGGCATGCACGGCTGCGGAAAAACCAGTAACGGCTTGTTTAGCTTCCACCAAATCCTCCAACTGGTACACCCCGAACAAATCATTCAACAATTCCGAATGGGACAAAGGAACGGGCAGCTTTGTTTTTGGGTCTGGTCTGGACAAACCGGCATCTTCGGCAGCTTTCTCCAAGAGAGTTTGGCCTAAGCTTGTTTTCTCCTCGAACTGCAGCATTTTATCTATTACCTGACTGAAAAAAGCTTCCTCCCCCTCCAGGTACTCCTTCTGCATCTGCACATTTTCAAAATGAGCTTCGGGTGTTCGGGATCTGTTGTACTCGGGAGCCAGACGGGTGGTTGGGGGCACAGCCTTGTCTTTCCCTTGAGGTCCGGCGGATACGAAATAAAACCACTTGTCCGAAGACTTTAGAGTGCGCAAAGCCTTTATCCCATTGGCTTCTCTGGAGGATATGTCTCTTTCGTACAAAGCACTCATCTCCTGTTGCTCAGTCTTGCTGGCTATTATATTAGGCATCTGAGCGGCTAAACTTTCATAAAAGTATTTATTGAATCTCGCTGGCGTATCCTGCTTCATCCACTGGCCCAAGTTATACACGACGGTGCGCATGGCCCTAAACCAAGGACTGTTGTTCACGTCTGCCGCCCTAGCCTTTATGGACAAGGCCGCATCGAGGCCTATGGATTTCATAAACCGCGTGGTGATGTACTTGGTACCCTCTGGGAACATACTAGTGTAATCAGCCGGTCCGGTACCTGTTTTATCCTTTTCCCGAGCTTCTTTTTTCTTTTTCTCCGCTTTCGTTTCTTTTTTCCGCTCGTCGTAAACCAGCAACATGTCTCGATCCGTAAGCACTTCCCTGGTTTCGTCCGACTCCTCGATAACCCATACCTTGGACCCATCTACTGTTTTCTCAGTAAACTCAAAATCCACCTCGACCCATTGAACGCCTTCTGACGCCGCTTCTCTTTCGGGGGTGGTTATTCTTTTGGAATCTTTATGGAAAGCGCCGAACTGGTCATACCACACCCCAATGGGGGTTGGCGTGTACTGGTCCACAACGGAGTCCGCCATACTGTCCATTACCTCCAACGCATTCTGGTAATAGTTTCTTGTTTGAGCGAGGGCTTTTAAAGAACTTAGTTGCCGTTTATTCTTAGGAAGCGCCCTTCTCTCTTGGCTTTGGAGAGTTTGGTGGGTTTTAAAAACTTCGGGTGCTGGGATCGAAGGTTTAGCTTCTCCGCCGTATCTCTTGGTGAACTTCCCGCGCAAAACCTTGTCTATGGATTTTTGAGCTTTATCTACGTTTTTCTTGAGCTCGTCCCTGTCTCTTTTCCAAGCGGCCCGGTTTTTCTTTTTCTCAGCTTCCGTAAGGGGTCTTTCCGTGAACTCAAAAACGGCTTGTTTATTTCTACCTTTCGGCGACCTAGTCCATTCACCCTTTTCATTTTTACGGAAAGGGGTGCTTTGTGTCTTAGGTATTAACTGCTTTTTCTCCTTTTTTTCAGCTTCGGTGAGTTCCTTTTTTGCATTGAGCTCTTCTAACCTTTTCTGAGCTACCCTGCGTGTGTGCAAATGAGATACCGGCTCCCCTCGTTTTATGGATTTCTTTATATTGCGACTAACTACGGCTTCATCCTGTAATTTTTTAGCAGCGGAGGCAGCAGCTTTTTTATCTCGCTTAGCTTTTTCTTCGAGGGCTTTTTCATTCTCGGCTCTAGCCTGAGCATCCGTATACGCATCTCTTTCGTTTGCCGGTACCGTAGGCTCCCTAGCGGGAGCTTTTTCTCTCCTAATCTTTTCTAACCTAGCTTTGCCTTCGCGAGTTTCCGTTATCTTTTTCTCTCTTGTCTTGGGTTCCTTCGTCCATTGACCTTTGGCCTTTGAGTCTTGGCCTTCTTCTTTAACTTTTTTTCTTTTGGCTTCCTTTATAGCGGAAACAAGCCTGACCCTCTCCACCTTTTCATCGTTGGTCAGCTCCTTTTTGGCATTAAGCTCCTTTAACCTTTCTATATCGGACTTCTCCCTTTGGGTTTCGGCCGTACCTTCTGGAGCTGCGGGCAAGGGTTGTGACTTAGGCGCGGAGGCTCCTCTACCTCCCTTGACTCCCTCGGCCCCTACCCATTTAGTGGATGCTTCCGTGGAGTAGGCCGAATAAATATCAGAAAGGTGTTTTTTAAGCTCCTCGGGGTTTAGGCCAAAATCCTCGGCTATTTTCCCTATCAGCACTCCGTCCGTTGGCTCAGGTCTCAAGGTACGGGACTTGAACCAGTAAGTGTTTGCAGCAGCTATAACCTCGTCGGGCAAGGTTCCTTTTAACGAAGCCAGCAACGATTTCATCAAGGCGGGAACGAAAGCGTCGGGAGCCCCCACCTCTTCCGTTTCCTTTACGTCGGGAACGGGTAGAGTGTCCAAATCCACGGTATCCGTAACTTCGGGAGCATTGGCGAACATATCGACAATAGCTTCCTTGCCTTCTTTCGGAACGGCGGACCAGCTGTCGTAACCCAGAAACCACGCTATGTGCTTGCGTGTTTCGGCGGCTTCCTTGCCTTTGGCCAATATATCCATCTTCTTGAGCCAATACTCGGGAAGATTCCCCTGAGGCCCGGGAAGAAACTTTTGATCGGGGGTTATGTCCGACCCCAAATCAAACTCCATCTGCTCGGCTGCTTCGGTCTCGGCACCGTCTTCCGTATGGGATTTCACGGGGTTGTCCGGATCCGTGCTAATGAAAGCCATTGGATCCATGACTTTGGCCAAGGCTTCCCATATAGCTTTGCGAGGAGCTTCTTTGGTCTTGGTAACCTCATTGCCGTCTTCATCGGTTTCGGTTACGTCATAAGTAGCATCTATAAGACCCTCGTTGATGGCGAATCGCTTGAAAGGCTCCGTACTCAACTCATTTTGGAGTGAGCTAGCGAACTTTTTAATAGTAGCCCTAGCTTCAGGTGAGGCGGCGTGAGGAGCCTGCCCGCCCAACATACGTATAGCCTCGTATGCAAACCACTCTTCGGCCATTAGAAGTTCCGACTGCCCTGATCTCTCGAACACTCGTATCTGCCCATCTACTTTAATCTTATCTATAGGCCCTAGTTTATCGTACTCGGCATCGTGCCTTTTTAGGGTGTACGCCGCTATTGCATTTTTTTGGAATTTTTCATCAACCTCGTTAAGGTTTCTCCACAAAGCCCTCAAGGTTTCATCATCCACAACAGATGGTCTTATAAGGTGTATGGCTTCGTGTATAACCACATAACCAACATTGTTTTTACCCTTTTTAAGTCTGTGGCTATTCAGGTAAAGAGTAGGGCCTCTTTCCGCGCTTAACTCAAGGTGCCCTCTTTGGTTCTTACGGCCTGTGGGGGTTCTGGGAGATATTACGACTCTTATCCTGTTGTTGTTCTTTTTACCCCGGGTCAAAGATCCGCCTACGTCGAACCCTTCTGGAGTAACCCCGGGCTTCACCTGCCGTAGTTTTAAAATCTGCTGTATCGCTTCCGCCTCCTCGGGAGGTACCTGAAGTGTTTCGTTAGCAGCTAGGAAATCAGCGAAATCGTTGGGGTTTTCAAAAATCAAATCCGAATCAGACCAAGAACCTCTCGACCAACCTTCGGACTTTATGTTTAATGTTCTAGGTTTGCCGTCTCTCAAAGAGGTGACATTGAAGTTCTTGACGGTTACTTCCGAAGGGTTGAACTCCTTTGCTATGCCTGTGGCATCACCCCAATTACCCCCTATAATAGGTGTGTTAGGGCTCATCATAGCCTTGGCTACACCAAACGAGGAAGGCCCCGCGCCTTCCACAATCATTTCAGCGGCTATGGCGTCCCAATCCAGTGCTTCCCCTTGATCTCTGGACCATAGCTGACCCAAAAGCTCGCCACCTCCACCGAGGGCTCCACCACCCCCTAGTTCGTAACCCACGTTACCTAGTCTTTCTTTCCAGGTATTCTTCTGAACCTTGCTATCCCATTCCGTGAGCTTTCCTGATATTTTTTTATAAGTTTTTACGGGTTTGGTCACACCGGCAACAGCTAGTCCGGCGGCGTCTCCCACGGCCTGCGGCAAACCCCGGCTTTTTATCTGCCGCCCTAGACCGGCCATTCTACCACCTAAAGAAGCGGCCATAGTGTCGAGAACAGCTATAGGCACACCTTTTCTTTTTGCGTGGTCCCTTAATTTATCCCGTATTTCGGGGTTGTTCCAAGCGGCTTCAAATACTTTTGTGTTGTGCCAATCCAACCCCATCTTTTCCATCTCGTGGATCATGTCGGCGGCGGCCTCCAGCATGAAAGAAGCAACACCGGCATTCAGCCTAAGCCCCCATTTGGCTCCAAAAAGACCACCCGCTACGGTTCCTTTTCCGGGGATAACCGTCCCAGCAGCAGCACCGGCGGTAGTAGTACTCGCCACAACGGGCACCACCGTATTAAAATAGGAATTCATGAATCCCGCGAAGGACTCCCAAGCCAAATCCCAAGCAGCGCCGGGATTAGTTAAAAACCTACCCATGGACTCAAACAAGTTACCGGAAGGGCCTTTAGCCATGGACTTCTCGTAAGCCGAACTTTTGGGGGCATCCTCGATTGCTTCAGCCGCTTCTATTATCTGCTCGATTGTAGCTGTCGGGAGTTTGTCCCGCAGCATCATAATAGGTGTAAACTTAGCTAAATCTTCAGCCAAATCACCTCTCTTGAGCGCATCTATGGTGTCCGCGAACATGAACGGTTTGTCCATTCGCTCTATGGCATTTTGAAGTAACCCCATGGATGACGCGGAGCCCAAAGCGCTCAACCAAGCTTCCTTGGCCACCTCCATTTTTTTCTTGGCGGCGTCTTTTTTTGCCGAGCCTATGTTGCTGATGTAATCCAGCTGAGTTTTTTCGTAAACATTCCAAGCCCCCCACAGAGTCTCCATCATCTTGGCGGTCTCCATAGCGTCTTCGCCGCCTAGCTCGGCAAACGCCTGACCTATGGGGAGACCTCTGTATTGCTTGAAACCCATTTTCTGGGCTTTTTCCAAATCCAACAACTCCCTTTCCTGCCTGTTTACATACAGAGGGTAGTTCCCAAAATAACCACTGTCGCTGAATAACCAATTGGCTTTCCTGGCTTTCTCGTCTCTTAACCTACTGGCTACCTCTTGTTTGTACCTTAAATGCTTCTGGCTCTGGATGTCTTCCAGAAGTTGTTTTCTCTGCTTCTCTTCCTTGGGCGTCTTCTTGTCCCCGAAAGGAGCATACCTACCTTTTCCGGTCAGTTCTTTTCTAGGATCCAGTTTTTCCTGATTAGTGAGCCTGCCAAACGAATCATATTTAGGTTCCTCGAACCTCATCTTGTCGAGCAAACTGTCCGTCTCCTTGTTTGACAATCTAGGTATAGTGGGGTCGGCTTTGTCTTTGTGGGCTTTGGCGGCTTTTCTGAAATGCTCTGGAAGGGACATGTTCGTCGCCCTCATCGAGTCTCTCACGTGGGCGGCTTTGTCCGAGGCCTCTTGAGCCCTCAACATATCCTCTTGTATTCTGGCGTATTTCTGCTTTACCAGCGCATACCGAGATACCTCCTGACCCCCTAGAAAAGCGGCGGCTTTTTCGGCATCTCCGGTAGATCCGCCGAACCATCCTTTTTCAGCCGCCGCTTTTTCCTTTGAAGTTATGTGGGCGTCCATGTCCGCTATGTACTCTTCGGCGGTCTTGTATTTGGGATCGAACTCCGGAGGGTTCCCCATAAAGGTACCGTAGAAAGGTTTTAGAGTTTTATCTAAAAACTCCTCCAGCGCGTCTTCTTTACCTTTTGTTATGGCAGCCAGCTCACTGGCGTCGGACTTAGCCGCCGTATAATCGTCCCTAAATAACTTATAACCTCGATACAGGTCCGTTTCGGACAAGTCGTCAAACGGACTCGCAAGCCCGCTACTTAGCTCGGGGAAGTCTACGTTCCAAGGCTCCGATTGACCTAGGCCTAGCTCATCCTCCATTTTGAGCGAGGGCTCAAAATCTCCCAGAAGATCGCCATCCAAGGGATTAGCCATACCCTTAGCACCTATACGGCGAAGTCAAATAGGTTATCGATTACGGGTCTTCTTCGCTGGCTTAGCGCGCCTCTAAGGGCGAGGGACCGGCTTCTTTCATCTCTAGGGAACTGCTCCGTTGGAGAAGAAGGTACCGGGCTGTCAAAAAAGATCTCTCCCTCACTAGGGGTGGTCCAGATTTCTTGTAGCCGTCTCTCGGCTTCCTTTCTCAGGAAATCAGGATCCTTGGGGTTTACCCTACTTCTCTCAGGTTGGTTTGGAAAATACACACCTGGAGGTTGTGGATTTCCTTGAGCATCGTAAGCTGATGAACCGTCGGAGTAATCCAAAGCGCCTTCTCTATATCTCCTAGCCTGATCGGCATCCGCTTCTCGGGTGAGCATCAAATTTCTATGGGTTTCTTCGGTTCTACCCAGTTTGTCCAAAGCCATCTTGCGTAGATAACCGGGATCGTAAGGGTTGTCGTAAGAAGGACCTATGTCAAACATCTGTCCTCCGGGAAGCCCTTGACCTTGACTGTCGTGCATACCTGTCCAACCCCCTTCGGGTTGAAATCTTCCGGCTGCATGCCGAGCTTCTTCCTCGGCTGCCGCTTCTCTAGTCAAATTATCCATACTTAGTCGTTGCAAGTCGTTTGCGTAGGATTGTTCAAACCGGTCCTGCGGGTTGTTCGAGAACTTCGTCCCTGGAAGAACTGGCGGATACCTACCAGCTGTCAAAGGCCCTCCTTCTCTCGTAGTAACACCTTCCGGTTCCGGAGCAGGCATTTCGGGCGGGGTGTAAGGAACTTGAGTGTTAGGAGTATTTACATCATCTTCCGGACCGAAATACCCAGGCATATAGTCTTGTTCATTAGGCGTATTTACATCATCTTCCGGACCGAAGTATCCAGGCATGTAGTCTTGATAATTAGTCCCCATGTCATCGGGATACGCGCCGTGACTCCAGAAATTCGGGTGAACGTTAGGATCTACGCCTATGTCCAATAGAGATTGATTGGTTCTAGGAGTAGTCCCGCTTCCATGAAACGTGTCTTCCGTTAACCGAGGGTCTACGGGATGATCCACGGACACGGGTCTCCGGTCGCCCCCGGGAAAGTTTCTAACGCGCCTTCTCTCTTTATTTACGGCGTCTATGCGCTCCTGCAACTCGTTTATCCTGTTAAGCTCCGAACCTGGATCATTCAAATAATCGTTTACCGCTCTCAAAGAATCAAGGTCTCTAGAGCGTTGAGCGTCTTCCACCAACTTTCTCTCAAAAGGGTTTATATGAGGCCCTACGTAATTGCGTTTGTCAGCCTCTTCGAACATACCCCAAGCTTTCATGTACCCCTCGGGATCGGCGTTGTGCCAGCGCTGCTTGTATTCAGCGCTGTGCCTGCGGAAAGACATGGGATCGTAGGCTTCGTGATCCGTATCGGGAAACCTGTCTCCGAAAGGATCGACGGGTTCCACCAAAGGTCTGTCGCCTTTATCTATTACAAGATGCTCACCTCTTCTGTCTCTAGCTACTTTATTAAGCCTGTCTTTTGTTTTTTGAAGAAAAGAACGGGAGTCTCCGGGCGTGTCGAACATTGCGGTTCCGGGAGATGTGGCGTACTGGTCACCAACCCCTATGTCGGGCTTCTCAGGATCCGGCATATTGAATATGTCTTCCTCTATACGCCTGTCTCCCGTATGCTCCAAACGGCGTATGTCGGATTCTATTATTTCGTTTATGCGTTCGTTGCCTTTGGCTTGAGTAGGGCTAACACGCAACTCGCCTCTTGCATCGGCGGCGGCCTCGGCTTTTTCATCCTCGACGGCCCGCTGATACAGAATATCGGCTTCTCTCTCAGCTTCTTCGCGGCTCATCCCCATATGGACGCGGCCTTCGCGGTCTGCGGTGGCGCCTTGCACATGGGACTTGCCTTTGCGCATAAGGGTGTCCACCAACCTATCCCGTACAGAAGCGGGCTTTAGATTCTCAAGCTCTTTTTCAGCCTTTTTGAGCTCCCCTTCATACTGAGCTATCTGCGTTTTTTGAAAATCTATTTGTTCTTCGTCGCCATCCTCTTCGGCTTTTCTTAATGCGAGTTGAGCGTTCGCCAAAGACTCACGAACACCTTTCATACCTGCGGTGATTCTGTCTCTTTCACCAAGAGGGTCTTCGGGAACATAAAGAGCGTGCTTACCTTTAAGCATCTCGGAATCATAATTGGACAAGGCTTCGCGCGCTTTAATTACTTCGGACTCTTTACCCGCTATCTGGGCGTCTCTCAAATTTTTAGCCAACTCGTCGCGGGTCCCGTCTAGCGACTCCTTGGTGGATTTTTCGCGCGCATCCTGTATATCCGAAGCCAAACTTTTGTCGCCTTCGGTCCAAATACCCTCTCCCTTCGAGGGAGGAGGAAACTTCCTAAAAGGGTTGTTATCCGCTGGATCGCCTATTGGTCGACGCAAACCCACATTGTCGTTTAAATAATTAGACACCTCCGCTTCGAATTTCTCTATATCCTCTATAGTCTCGCCGTCACCGACGTTTCCGTCGTCTCTTAGAGGTACGGTTTTCTCGCCGCGGGCATCCCTCTCTTCATTAACCAGCATCGCCGCCAGCTTGCGGATTTCCTGCTCGTCGTGGAACCCTTGACCCACATTATCCAAATCCTGCCTGAATCTTTGTCTTTCAGCTACCTTAAGCCTCAGCTCTTCTTCAAGCACAGCTTTTCGCCGGGCGCGTCCTTCTATTCTGTTGCGCTCATCGTCATCTAGCTCTTCGCCGTGAAAATCTATGTCGCGCTGTTTCTTCGCCTTTTCCTCCAGTAATTGTCTCCGACGGAAGTTTCTGTCTTCCATTTTCCTCCGTTCTGCGGGGTCGGGCTCCATACGAGGAATTTCCATAGGGGTGTTTAGCAAATCTTCATCTCTCAAAACCCTTTCGTGCTTTTTAATAGCCTTGTCAGCCGCTATCTTCTTAGCTACCTCTGGATCCAGCTCTTCCCCCAAAGCTACTTTTCTTGCGTGTTCCTCCCGTTCCTTCGCGAGTTCTTTGTCCTCGGCTGCCTTTTCATCCGCTTCTTGGATTTCCTTTATACGCTCCTTGTTTTCTTCTTGCCAAGCGGGGTCTTTTTGCTGCCTCTGATACCTGGACGTAAGTTCACCGTCCATATTCACCCAAGAACCGCCGGTTTGAGATATGACCCACCTTTTCCAACCACTACGATTCCTGTATCCTACTTTGTTATACTCGTCTACTATCGAATTCCATAGTGTTTTCCCTTGTCTTGAACGGTATGCCGACTCAAGCCAATCTAGTATACCGGGGAACTTCTTATCCAACGTACCCGCATCTCTGAGAGTTGCTCCAAGTTTTTCTGAGTTGGCGTACCATATCATGTTACCCGTCCAAAACCCAACCGAACTGTCGTCGGCGCTCATAGCGCTAACGGTGTTGTCGGTTAATTGGGCCACCCTAGGCATCATCTCCTGCGTAAAAGATGCCTTAGTGTAGCCATTAGCCTCTAAAGTTCCATTGGCGTCCAAGGCGTCCACCCACTTGTCCCACTTCGCCCTGTTTTCACTGGGGGATTGATTACCAAAAGCTAATGCCATTATATTATCCTCGTTTGAATTTAAATTTTATCCTATACGGACCTTGCGGTTTTTCAACACTTCCTTTAGTGGAGCCCGCATGAAACCATCAGGGCACATCAAGCCCGGATTTTTCCTCAACATTCTGTTCGTTATTTTTTTCTTCTTGGGCGTGTGGAATTTTGATGCGGAATCTATGTTGTATACGGCAAGCGCCGCCGCCAAAACATGGTCATCATGATGGCCGGGAGCCGCCTCGGGCTTCCCTTTGTCATTAACCACGAAAGTCTTGAACTCCTGCATCACCCTTGGGTCGGGTATGTCTATGTTACGCTCCACCAATTCGGTGGCCAGATGATCGATGATAGTCTTTCTCGTAATTTTATCCGTGCTCCACCCGAAAGCTTTCTCCACCATACCCGTGGAATCGACGACCTTGCGCCTCTGGTACACGTGAACCCCCTCATCAAGCAGATACCTTATTATCGCTAGCCCCGAATTGTTTACTTCAGGTATCACGAAAGCCTTGCCATACAGTTTGGAAGCCAAAACCACTTCCTCGGCCAGTATACCTATATCCACTCTGCTGTGGTGTATAGCCACCATTCTAGGCACGTGCCAGACCCCATGCCAATCCTGATACCCCTGCTTCCACACCTGAACGCTGTGATAATCCGGATCCGCGGCCAAGCCCTGTATCTGTTGGTCTTCCCCCGTGCAAGTATCCACGGATATGACATATTTCGAGTCGTGCTGAGGCTCCTCGTACACTCTCCAATTCCCGGCATGATCGGGAGTTGCCGAGGTCTCCCCGTTTTTTTGTCCCGACAAGGTGACGGTTTTGTAATGTTGATCTTGAGCGATCTTGTGCATCTCCTCGGTTATCTGTATCTGGAACCTCGGACGGGACGACAAGAGGAAACATTCGTCAGGATCGGAGGGGTACTCCTGCCTGAACTTGTTTACGTCACCGTTGCACTTGTCTCTCAACGTCCGGCGGCGCCATTTCATGTTTTCCCACGTAACGTCGAAACGATCCATCTCCGACTTCTCGTCCTCCGTCAAGGTCTCCTTGAAATCCTTTAACTCCCCCTTCGATTTGAAAGGTATGGCGGAGTCCTCGAACTCGAACCACGCGGCGAATATCTTCTCCCATTCGTTATCCTGAACATAAGTCCTGTAAAACCACCCCTGAGGGCCATTTGGAGTGGAATCCGCAATACACAAGGAAACGCTATCCCCGTCATACAGAGACTGAAGATAACCCAAAGCGGGGTCTCTTTCCCCTTGCATAGGCCAAAAAGCCACCTCGGTCATGTTTCCGACCTGAATCGTTCCAGATCTACCGGCGTTCTTGGATCCGGCTGTCTCCTTTCCGTAGACACACCCCGTAACCAAAGTTATAAGGTCAGCCAGATTTCCCTTTTCGTCCACGTTTCCCGCCACGTCGTCCCACGGGAACACGTCCAGATCCGCGAACCTCCGAAATATCTCGAACACCTTGTCCGATGTACCCGCAATATCGCCCATCAGACTCCCCGCCAGATCCGTGTATTTTCTCATGTGGTGGTACACCAAAGCTTGCGCGCAAGTTGAGGCACCCTTCTGACGTGGTTTCAGTATTACCATTTTGCATGACGAACCTTCCAATTGGCATTTTCTGTAATATTCGAACATTCTCTGCTGAAGAATGTTGGCTTTGGGTTTTATGACCTTTCCCCGCTTGTCCTTGATCATCCCGAAGGTGCTGAACCAGACTTCCGGATCCAATCGTATGAGATCCGCTATTTGCTGGTCATCGGTCATTTCTTTAGATTAAACACTTTTCCAGGCCACGAGGGCTCCACCTCATACTCCACGTCCAGCGGTTCGATTGCTTTTATCGTACCCACGTCGGATTTAAGGTTTTCGGGTATCTTCTCCGAATAATAGAAACCGTCATCCTTTTTGGATATGCCATACCCCATAACGGCGTCCGAGGTTTCGGTTTCGTCCCACGACTTGTGCTTACGGCCTTTGAGAATCCTTCCAGTGGAAGGGTCCCGACTACTCCAATGAGCGTTTCCGGGGTGCCGCTTCATACCGGATTTTATCGCGGTGCCGTAATCATACCCTTCTCCCTCGGGATCGAAATGGTAATCCTCCTGAACCCACTCCCCCCACGGGCGCCCCTCATCCCAACGACCATCCTTGAAACTCGCGGGAACATCCTGCCACTTGAAAGTTTTACCCCCTCTCAAAAACACGGGACCTCCTCTAGCCTCTTCGGTAGGCTTGTTATAACCTACATACCTGTATTCGGGGCTTTCGGGGTGGGGGAAGTTATAAGACTCTCCCGAAACCAACTCTTCCATCTCATTGATTCTCCCCATTCGAGGGTTTCCCGGCACTTTCTGTATGTTCGCCCCGAAACGGTAAGGTACCAGCATACCACCAGCATAAGAAGGGCCCTTATCCCCGAAAGCTCGGTAATCTGGTATTGATTCCACCGTATACTCAGGCGCAGGAGGCGAACCTTCAGGGCGGTAGGTTCCGCGAAACCTGTTGTTTCTAAAATCTTCGGCGGCGGACACCAATCTTTTTTTGGCATTGTCCAACACCTGATCCATATAAAGCTTCGATGTAAAATCCTTACGATTGGGGTGTTCGCGATCAAGATGACCAAGCATAAGATCTTGAAGCCGGCCCTGCGCCGCCGCTTGCTCGATTGCTTCAGGCAACCCTATTCTATATGCGTCCTGTTGTAAATTGAACGCATTATATCGGTCCATCTCCTCTCTCCACGCAGCTTCGGCAGCTTCGCTGGCGGGTATGTCGTCATAGTCGTATTTTGGGTACTTGGGCCTTTTAACTTCGGGTAAAGGAGGATACAAAGGAACGCCCTTGTCATGCATATCGGCCAATACCCTGAGCATTGGCTCTAAATCGACGTTTCGGGGCTTCATCTCACGTATCTATCTCTTCCCGTGTTGAAACCGGAGGGGGGTCGGGTTTTGTCTTTGTAAAAGTGATGGGCTCCCAGGACACCCTGCAACTCAACGTCTTTGTTCTTAGACCAATGGCTTTTGGGTATCTTCCCGGTCTTGTACTGCTTAGCCACTTTAACCGGATTCAAGTAATGATCGGCATCTATGAGA
>CEUI01020374.1_pt1 | contig 25756 bp, 41 predicted proteins | sample 531411 | NCBI WGS metagenome assembly CEUI01 (sample SAMEA2622841, study PRJEB7988) | marine metagenome | isolation source: saline water (ENVO:00002010), including
GATAATATTGAATGTAATGTAGAAACCGAGACGCATAGGCGTAAGAGGCAACCTTACATGGTAATCAGAGGTTGGGCAGAGAGCGTTAAAATACGCATAGATTCAACGCTTGATTATCAACACGGTGATGTAGTGATCAACTAAGTGCCTTCGGGCATCATATGGCAAAAGATTTTGAAGTAAGCTTTGTAGAAACAAGTTGGTATTCAACAAGAATAATCAGATTGAGTAACAATGAACACGAAGAAGCAATAAAGAACGACAACCTAAATGAAGTATTACAAGAGTTATATTGGGATGACACAGCTCCTCCTGAGATAACAGATACAACAAAACCTGAATACTTCATAGAAGAGGTTGAAAAAGCAGAATAGGGCCTTCGGGCCATCTTATGAATGAAAATGAAAAAGAATGGACAGTAAAAATAGTAGGCTATGTAACAGTAATGGATGAAACCAAAGAAGGTGCAGAAGAGTGGGTATTCAACAATCTGGATGCAGGTCTGGTAGAAATTACTGCCAAAGAAGAAAAGTAGGGCCTTTGAGCCGTCTTATGGATATAAATGAAAAACGCTGGCTAACTAAAATTAAAAAACAATTAGTCGGTAAAACAATAGTAAAAATAGAATACATGCACGAAGATGTAGTAGAAACCAATATGTGGTCTTCAAGACCCATATGTATACTATTAGATGATGGTAATTGGATTTATCCAATGTGTGATGACGAAGGTAATAATGGCGGAGCCATGGGAACTACCTTTGAAGATTTACAGACTATACCTGTATTTTATTAGGGGCGAAAGCCCGTCTTATGGAAATAAATGAATTAATAGACAAAAGACAGAATTTAGAAGAACAGTTAAAAGAAGTCAATAGAGATATAGAGAAGGAAACAACTAAGACAAAGCCAAAACAGTACAATGTAAACTTTGTTTTAGGTGTTAACTGCAATATGATTGTTTTAGCACATTCTAAAAATGAAGCAAAAGAAATAGTAGACGAATTTGTAGAAGATGTTCAGTTTTCAGGAGAACTGCATGACCAAGATTTTGAGGATACAGTAGAAGACGGATATTATGAAAAGTCAGAAGGCGATAAGCCTCAATATTTATTTCTTGAATAAGAGCCCTGTCACAGGAAACACCTGTGATGGGGCTTTTTTTATTTTGAAAATCGCTAATCAGGCCCTATCAGGCAAACAACCTGGTAGGGCTTTTTTTATTTTTATAGAAAGTATTTATACGGTTCCCAGCTATTAAAAAATAATGTTCGAGAGTGTTATTGATTCATTGACCTCAATTTTGGTTGTCTTTTGCTTAATGATGATTTCACTATATGCAGGCTTCATAATCGGTCTGAAAAAGAAAGTGGATCTACTGACAGACGGATATATTTCAGGCCTGGAAGAAGAGAATAAAAGGTTGAGAAGTGAAAAAAGAAAAAGCTGATGCTAAAACAATTGTTTTGTCATATCTGGCAAGTAAGAGGGACGCCTTTCTCAAAATGGCAGACAAATACGAACAAAAAACATTTACAGTAACTCCACATATTATATCAAGATATGCGGATGCAGAAGTTTTACACACCAAACCTTTTTGCAAGCCTCTCCAGTACAGTATATTGAAATACTTAGACTTTCTTAGAGACGAGCCTTGGGTTGTCAGTGCAGAAGAAGTTAGATTAGATATAAATCTAACAGATAGTGGCGTATCGAAAATAGAATACAAATTCATTTTCAAAAAAAATGATATGGAGGAATATAATGAAGAAGACCCTGAGTATATTGCAAGCGACACTATTGCTGCTTCTAACAATGTCTCCAGCAGTTAATGCTGAAGAGAGAGAACAAACAATAGACATAGAATTTAAATCTGATTTTGAATCACCATTTAGACAGAATATATTGTCCCAAGACCAGATGACATTGAATATGGAGACCTGGGCTATTCAGCCTAAAGGAGTATATTCGGGCCCAATAATGTCTGAAAATATAATGGAATTTGATTTTCAAATAAGAAGTAATCAACTTAATTCAAATATTCTTTCAACAGAACCGATAGTAAAACAAATATATCCCTTTTCAGAGAAGTATTTTGGGTATGATTATAATTTTGACAGTGATTTAAATTGCTATAGGCAAGCTTCTTCTTCTTCTGCTTCTGGTTCAAACCCTGATGAAGATTATACTAATAGAGAAGATGTGAGATATGATTGCAAAGGTTTAGATGAAGAATGGTCTAATAGTGATAATTCTATAACTGACCCTTTTGGAAGAGATGATATGGGGAAGATATGGTCAGATTATACTTCATCTCCAGATAGTATAACTTATCAAACAAATATTCCTGAATTTGGAGAAAATAGTTATAGATCATACTTTGCAGTATCGGTGCCTGTAGAGTTTTCTCACCAAGATATAATGAGCGGAGCAAGTGAATTTTGGGTTAGGGCACCAATAGATGGTAAATATAATCCTGCAAATTCTTTACTTTCAATATTTGAAATAGATAATCTAAATGATATAGAGTTTGAAGTAGAACCAAATAGCATATTAAATGACACAAGTTGGAATAATGAATGGCAAGAACCAGAAGAATATTTGCCTCCAGAGATGATTAGAAATGCAGATGTGATTCACGCTAATGGAACTTTAGTATATGAAAACAGTCTTAATGGACACTCAGCACTTGCTTTTGATTTTTCTGAGGCATTATGTGCAACAATAGACAATGGTTCAACTGATGCAGATTTAGGTGGGTCTGCTATTACAAGTAATACCCCATACATAAGCTCCAATGGTAAAAACCTTGAAGCTCAATATATTATGTTTGAGAATAGTTATTGTCCTGAGAATAATTTTCCAATAATACAATCAGCATCTATACCAGTAGAGTCTACACAGACATTACAATTGCCAACGGAATACGATACAAGTTTAACATCCAACACTTGGGACCGTACATATCATAGGGTGAATTCATTTATCTATCCAAATCAACCTTATCTTTTTGTATTTTTATTAGAATTAGAGGAATCAAATCCGATTATAGCATGGACTGCAGAAGATGCTAATGGACCAGGACAAAACACATTTATTAGATATGGAGAATATAATTTTAGCAATCCCTTTGATGAAAATGGAGAATTGAACTTTTTAAGAAATCCAAATACACATAATACAAACGCAGTAACTGTGGCTTTAGATACAGGAACTTCATTTGTTTTCACACAAGGCCAATCACAAGATATGGCAGGTTATCGGTTTTATGCAGACAATACAACTATATCTTTTGTAAAAGAATTGCCAGAGCCAGTATCACATAGTCCAGGCGAAGATGGTCTTTTTGATGCTTACGATGGAGATCCTTCGGTTAACGACGATGAATTAGATTTTGTATCAATATATTTACCTTTTATTAATCATGATAGAAAAGATATTAGCATAGAATATGTCGCAATAGCTTATGAAATTCAGGATGATGGCGATGTATTTTTGAAACAGTGGATGAATGCTTCACGAGGGCATTGTTATAATGACACAAATTTACAGGGCCCAGGAACTCCAGATGATATAAATGCATATGACCACGGCCTTATATGTGGTTTAGATGCAAGTGCGTCTTCATTTATATCTAATGTATCTGAAGCGAGACACAATTATTATTATTCTGGATTTTGGTATTTAGGTTATCCAGATGAAGGGCTTAGTATACGGCCGATGGAAGGTTCAACAGGAACTGCACTTGAAGGATATAGTTGTGGCTATAACGATACGGCTATGACTTGGGGTACAAATTGCCGTAGCAGCGATTATCAAAGAAGGGCAGGAGTTCTAAATGATGAAACCACTAATGATGAGTATTTTAGAAAACAATATCAAGATTATTTCTTACACACTTCAGAATTAATACCTGAAAATGGGACAACCCATATATTATATCAATTTAAATTTGCAGGAATTCATCATTGGCAATCCAATATTGAAGATGTATGTTTTTATTGTGATGCTCAAAATCCATTTACTCCTGCAGAATTTACTTCGAGTGCAAACGAAGGAGGCACAATTCAAGAAATGAACCGAATAACTTCTTTCAATAAGGACCGAGATTCAGATGGCGATGGCAGAACAGACACAGATTGTAATTTATTCTCCTGTCAACAGAATACTACAGACATAACCTTACTTATACAAAAACCATCTTCTAAATCTGGAGAAAGAGAATTGCCTATACCTATTTGGGGAGTCGGGCCAAATATGACTTGTGTAACTCAGTCAGCTACTAATTTTGTACCTCTGCCTCTTTCTACCGATAATGTAACTACGTGTCCAACGACCTATGCTGCACCAATTAATGGGTGGTCTAAATATCAAGAAGTACATGATAGAGAGAATGGTTATCGAATAGATGGTGCGAGAAATGAGCTAATTGTATCAAGTAGAGATTGGTTTAGCAGCTTCGGAAATTGGTGTGGGTATACTAACGGTCAATTAGGGTTTGGAACTATAAATGGACAAGGATGGAATACTGCAAAACCATGTGTTGCAAAAGGTTCTGTATTAGGAAATACTGGATGGTCAACCCCATCTAACACAGGATTAGAAAGGGCGAGAGGTGTCTTTGAGATAAATGGAAGAAGTGCAACATATACAAGCATAAATGATTATGAATTTCATTCAACAGAATTAATGGCTTCAGCATCACTTACAAGTGGTAGGTGGACTGAAGTTAAAGGATCATCAGAAGGTTTTGATTATTTAGATAATACATTTAGGCACAAGGTAGTTGAAAGAAACATTTATGAGCTTACAATAACAACATCTAATTATGATATACCTGAATGTCCAATAGGTACTGTTGAAGTAGATGGACTTAAATGTGCTGATGAAGGAGATGTAGCATTAAGAAGTGTAACGTCAAGTACAATTAATGTATTAGGAGATATAGGCCATGCATGTAATCCAGTTAGTATTGATAATCAAGCATCTTATTGGGATGTCTCATATGATTTTGATTGGGATAAATGTGGCAGTTCATTAAAAAATGCAATAACAGGAGCTGCACAATATGATTGGGGAACATTGGTAGAGGGGGCTCAAGCACTTTATGGAGATATAAAAGATTCAATAGGACAGCTTTGGGTGGAAATTCAAGAGCTTGGTGGATGGTTTGCCCGTGTTGCTATGGATGCTGTTGGTGTAATAACCAGCTTATTCCATGAGATAGGTGCACACATGGATGAGATTATTACTGGATTTTTATACCTTGCAGGATTGCTTGGCCTTTCATTCTTTTTACAAATGATAGTAAGATTTGGTGCAACAATATTAATTACCATTGAAAATAGAGGTGCAACATAATGTTTGAAAGACTAAAAATGTTTTTATATCTTTTAGAGTCATATAGAGAGCACAAAGGAGATTTAGAATGAGAGCAATATTCGTATTCATAGTATTAATGGTAAACATAGCTTCACCAGCAATCGCAGATGAAGATAGTATTTTTGAAGGCAGTAAACCAATCAATATACAAAGAGTTCTTGAAGTATCTGAAGATTTGATTGTAGCAAATGTAACTGAAAAAGTTAATAAGATAAATGTAGGAGATACGGATAATATAACAAGAAATATAGAAACTTGGACTACTTTTAAAAATGTATCTGATGAAGAGGGTGCTTATGTGGGCGCACCCTTTGAAGAAAATATATTTAGAGTAAATGATTCAGGTGCAGTGATTGTATCAGGGCTACTTAGAGCACCTTCTGATGCAATAATGTCAGGAGCTTCTGAAGGTTGGTTAAGAATACCTTTAGACTTAAGCATTAACGAAACTTATCAGAGATGTACTACTAAATTCTTTACAGAGGGACTTATTTATGAACCTACAATGGGAACTAATTTTACAGCTTTAGATTGCTCTCGAAACTTAGATGTTAGAATGCAAATTTATCATATTGGCAATCCAGGAGCTTATGATTTATCAGCAGAAGGATACCCTGATTTCAGTAGTAAATGGAGTTCAGAAGAGTATTCAGATTGGAGCACTATGGAGTTATATGATTCATATTATGAACATTCAATAAGTCCTTTAGCACATCCAACAAAAGTTTGGGATAAAATATACAGACATACACCAAGAGATGATAAGTGTTCACCAGAATTTCAATTTCCAAGCCCACTGTTAGGCCCACCATTAACTTTGGAAAATATAATGCCTCAGCAAATAGCAGATTATTATGGAAATACGTCATATACTATACCTCAAAGATGTATTCAAGCAGTAGATAGTTCAACTCCATTGATGGGAGAAGATATTAGATACGATATAGATAATAGAACATATCTTTGGTGGTCTTTCCCTTGGTATCCAGATGAGCATTATGCCTACATAATAGAAACTAATAATTCGATGATTTTCCCAGAAGTATATTGGACAACTGCAGACATTGGTGATGATGCTATCAGCAAAAGTTATTTGAAATTGGAAGACAATATGTTTCATAACCTTGGTCAATGGGCATTAGATAATCCTTCTGAATGCAATCAAACTATGTTAGACGAGGAAGGATTTTCAATACCTCATCCAAATGCATACTATACTGAACCTTGTAATATCGAGATGACTTACAAAAATTATACGTTGCCTGTTGATCTTGGAACTTCTTTATTATTTACCCAAGGACATGGTTATGGAGTTAGAGGATTCAACATAACAGATAGTGCTACAGTTTATCAGAATACTGTAGGTGGTAAAAACTATGCGGCACAATATAGAACGCCATTAAATGGAGTTATGTTTTATGATAGATTGCCAAGAGAGTTTAATTCAAGCAATAATAGACTAACTTTCACAATGCCTTTTTCATTACCAGATTTAACTCTTACTAATTCTACAGATTTTTTAGAGGAAGCGATAGTTACTACGTGTGTGCAAGGCTTAGATGATAATTTAGTTCCATTGAGTAATGAAAGTTGGACCTGTAATCAGCAAGTAGCTACAGACCATGTAATAATTAGCGGAAGAGATACAGATGTAGACATTTCAGCAAATATACTTTATGCACAACACACATGGGGACATGGAATCTGTTATGACCATAATGCACCTGGGGCAATGATTGTATTTGAGTCATGTAATCAATATGGAGATTATGGCATATGGACTTCACATGACCCAACATATGTACCAAATGGATACAGTTATGAAGATAACGTTCAATTTACTCCAGAAAGAGTAACCTTGAATGGAGACGAATATCTAAATGGCTCAAAATATCTAAGATACTGGATGTCTTTTGAATATCTTGACGCTCCAACTATAGACCCAGTAAGTGGTCAGGCAACCTTTGCTCCAAATTGCCAATATAGTGGTAGCGGTGTAGATCGACCTACGTTTGCATGTAGGGGAGATGGAGTTAGACTATGGTTACACGACTTTGCTGGAGAAGAAATGGATGAAGACTCACAATTGATTAATTCAATGTATGTTTTTCAGGGTGGAAATTTAACAGACACTTATAGCGAATTGCCAGCAGAAGAAGGTAGTTTTAATCATGATTATTTTAGACAGGGACCTGACCCATTTCCACCATTTACGAATAGTTATATTTATGCAAATAATATGGATAAATGGAATAACTCCGTTCATTTGAAACATTACAATTGGAGGCCTTTCCATACTACTGAATTAACTGAAGGAACAATAGCTAATATAAATCCAGTTCAAGCAGGTCAGATATTTGAATTTCATGTTACTGTAATACATGAGGGCGTGGAATATACTAACTGTGAGGCTTATGAAATAGTTCAGGGTATAAAAGAAGGCAGTGTAATGTTAGACAGTTATACTTTTCAGGGTACTGGAATGCCTCTTGAATTTGCTGAGGATGGTCTTTGTGATGGAAAAAGTTTCAAGGAAGTTTATAATTTTGTCAAACAGACTACTGAACAATGTAAGGCATTAAATCCACAAGGAAATGGTAAGGGTGGTTTTTGTGAAGCAGGGATGTTGAATTGGCAAACGAGAGAGCTAATAGAATTACCAGGAATAATTAGTCAAGAAGTTAATTTAGGATTTTTATTTGAGATATTAAATTTTATCGTAAATAGAATTGAAGAAAACATAAATTCTGTTGGTCAACTTATATTGTTCCTTCTCCCATTTTCAATATTCATAGTAGGTATTGCAATAATATGGCATGCTACAAGGATGTTAACATTGATGATAAGAGGTGAATTAGATATGGCCTTAGAGCTTACTGACCTTGATAGGTTTGGTATTGCAGGTATAACAAAGGCCTTTACCAATTTAGATTATCTGCGGAGGAGGCCGAAAGAGTAATGGTAAAGATAGATAAGCCAATAAGGGAGAATTATCCTAATGTCTTTGAAGCATTCGATTATATGGAATTAGGGTTTTGGGTTCTTACAGTAATAACTATAGTAACTTTAGCCAGTATATTATTTAAATTCTTATCAAGTTATGGAATAGATGATAGTAGAGATCTACTACATCCAGGTTTACGTTTTCCTCCAGGACACTTTGCACATCGAGTGGTTTTAGTTATATTGTACCTACTTAGGTTTTTAGGTGTAATAATAGTCATAACTGAGTTTGTAGCAGGTTTTGACTTTAATTTATTCATGGAAATGAATTATTGGGATTTCTTTGTTTTAGGGCTGTTACCAGCATTTTTCTGGTTCGGCTTTTTCTTGGTTCTTGGAGAATGGTTCAAGTTCCAGTGGATGGGTTCAGTACAGAGGTGGGAAGAATATATTGACGCATATTCTTTGGAATTACCTGAGCCAGACTACACAGAAGAAGACTATTACAAAGAATAAAAATAGGAAGAAACGACAATGGCAGACAGCATAATGACGGAGGAACTCTTCACTCTATTATTAATTGGGATGGTAGGATTCTACTTTCTCAGTTTAGTAATAAAGAACGCATACGGTTTGGCGTTCCTCAGAACCAGCAACCAAAGACAGAAATCTTTGAAGGTAATAGACCCACATGCATTACAGCGTGTAAAACACGACATAATACAATCATGTAAAGCGTCTTTACCAAAAGGACCAGCTAAACTATGGCTAACAGGCAGTAGACACGTTTCAAGAGTGTTTCTGGGGCATATAGAGGGCATTAACGAAACAAACTCAATAAGGTGGTTTGTTGTAAAGCCAACTAAGGTTAGTATTTTTTCTTTTTCTATACCTCTTTCATATTCCAGAGTTATAGCTGTTCACAAAGATTATTGTTCACACCCTACAAGTCCAGATATATTTATTAGAGCAACAAGCATCAACCTTCATGCAGATGCTTTCTGGGTTCCATCATATATTGATGATTATGAAGAGCCAATTGAAACTCAAAGACTTCTTGAAATGTGGGATGAATTAATAATGGACTGGAAAGTATGGATGTTAAGATTCCAGCATATAGTCCAGACTGATCTCGGACCACGCCTATTGGTAAGAGCTATGAATCCAAGCATAGCAGACAGAGCTAAGGAGATATACCCTGGAGGTCCAGTAAGAGAAATGGAAGTTAATGAACAAACAGGAGGTAAATTTACAGAACCTCCTAAAAATCCAAGGGGGCCAATGTAATGATGTGGCCAGATGCACTCTTCATATACTGTATGAAGGGATTGATACATTATACTACAGCATATCCTGATATCTCAACAGGTCAAGATGCATTTCTGAATGATTGGGGTGTAATCCTACTGGTTTCTGGAGTTGTATTATGGGTATTCAAAGAATTTTACCATTTATTTTTTGAACCAATAATTAGACCAAACCTCGTTCTAAAAGATGAGTTCCAGGAGAAAGTAGAAGGTAGGATTGTTTGGATTAAAGGAGTGAAAGAAGGATTCTTTTACGCTTATTGGTTATTCTGGTCAGGGCTGTATAGGAAATTTCCAAGGTTCCAAGGAATGGATTATCAATTTGGAGTAATGATGTTAACCTATGGATTAGTTAGAAGTTTACAGAGTATGCATTTTCAGTTAATGGAAGTAAATATAATACCTGTATGGGGTCCAGACATGGGTATTTGGGGCCGTATCTGTTTCTATGGCAGTATCCCTTTCCTATTAGGATATATTTTAACAAACAGAGAAGACTTTGACCAATTAGACGAAGAAAGCCCTTACAACATTGCCTTAGGTAGAAGAATGACAGAAGGTAAGGTAATCTACTTCAGACAGACGGGACAATACTTACCTCAATTGCTAAGAACCTCACAATTATGGATAAATGATTCAGTAGAATTGCATCATTTTTGGGGTAGAGTAGTTATAGAGGCTACAAACATATCATACACGCCAAATCCTAATCTTGATTACTTCGTATTGCATTATGCAAATGATGCACCAGTTACTCTTGAGGATTGGCAGGGTGTAACTCACTTAGTAAGTAATGACCTAAAAGGTTCACAAAAGCTATCTGTAGCTGCTTCTGCAGCAGATCCAGACGTATTAAAGAGACAACAAGAGAGAACTACTTTTGTTTTCAACCCAGACTGGGAGAAATTAATTCTGGAGTTAGCAGAATCAGACGGAGTTATAACTGAAGAAGAGAAGGAAATCCTTGCAAGGTATAACTTAGATGCAGATGATTTACAAAAGAAATCTAAGCAGTCTAAGCCGACTTCTGTAAAAGCTCAAGATTAAGTCTTTTAGCTGCAGCTTTACACATTGCCACAGAGGCATTTTCTACAGCTTCAGCCATGAGGTTACCAGAGTAGATTTTCATTCCTTTAAATTCATTCCTACCATTAACTAACATCATGTCTTTCTTTTCACCTTGTAGTTCTCTAATAAAGTCCATCAACGTCTCTACTTTGTTTCCTCCAGCTTTCTCAATATATCTCTGCAGTAACATTTCCTTACCTTCTTGTTCCACAGGGGCGTATTGTGCTTTAATTGCTGGATCTAAATCAGGAAAGCGATGAATGTAAGCTTGTCTAAAGTATGGATACTTGTAGTTAGATAAAGCAGTAGTAGTAGGATAGTGAACTGCTACATAGCCTCTTTTTCCATGAACTGTATAGACGGTATTGAATAAACTTATTCTATCACTAACTCCAGGGTTAAGGAAACGTAGCTTAGGTAAATTGAGAATCATAATCTTTCTACGCTTTCTTACAACCATTAAAGCCTGAATAATCGCTTTATTGACAGAGTTTTGCCATTCCTGGGAGAAAAGAGCACTTCCTGCCTCGTCAAGTATAATTGGTGTTTCATCATCGTTTACATCTAATAACTCAAGGAAACCAGCTCCATCATAGGTAATCATAGTGTTTAAATCAAATTCACAGCCTAATGCTTCACAGAAATACTGTGCCATTTGAATACTAAGAACAGTTTTACCTGTTCCAGGTATTCCTACATTAACAATAACAGCATCCCAATCATTTTTAATTCGGGCACATATCTTGTAACAGTCTTGCCTTAGCAAATCATTCTCAGCAACATAATTAGTAAGTATAGAGCTCATAAGTCTCCTCCATCGTCTGTTGACCTTGATTCTTCAGGATCTATAACTATATTACCATCTTTATCCTTCTTAACGCCAATAGAACTATCATCATACATCTTTGATTTACTAACCTTTGTCTTTTTAACAAGTGGCTGTATAACTTCATCAAATAGTTTCCAGCAAAGACCATTCATCTTGAATAAACGACTTGGTGGAGGTCTTTCCATAGCCATAGTAGGGTCATCCCAATTCTTTTCTACAATTGCACGCATATCTCTAAATTCCTTAACAACTTCTCTTATTCTTTTATTTGCAACAAGTTTTAGTTCTTTATCAGTTAAATCCCAATGAGGTCTTAGCATAGAAACAAATATCTCAACAGCATAAAACAATCCTTCAGGATTACCAGAGGCTGCAGCTCCAGTAATTGCACTTTGAACTTCCATTAGTTTATCAGTATAGCCTGGTTTACGCCAATTGCTTGCGCCACCAGATGCTTGTGGGTCTTGGTCCATTAAACTCCGAAGACAGCTTTCTTACGTTGTTCCAGTTCACGTTGAACATTATCAATGAATCTTAGAACTGTCTGAGCATCAAATCTCATTGGGCCTGCGTCCCCAGTCCCTTTGAAGAAATCAAAAGGGTTGGGCAGTTTATTGTCGTGTTGGCATCTCATAACTATTGTATCCAAATCACGCTGTGCTCTCATAAGTGCTATAGGGTCATCAGCGTGCTCATAATTCCGATAGAATGAGGTAACTCGTTCTTGTAACGAGCTCTCATCAAATGTTGGTTCCGAAAAGCTTCCTCTGCTCATCGGGAAATCAAAAAGCGGAAAACGTATTTATACTTTTAGAAGACACACACACCTTCATTTCCACTGGAAAAAGATTGGTGGCCGTAATAACCTGGCAATGGTTAGGGTGGGGCCACCGTATTGTTATTTAAACAGTACTCTATATATTTGATGGCAATGGCAACTATGGGTGGTTAAGAAATGGCAACAAACTTACAAACAGAAGCATTAAAATTATTGGTCGGGCCTCCAGCAATTCCTGCTGCGGCAGTCGCCAAAAGATTAGGTGTGAATAAAGCAACAGTATCTAAGTGGATACGTCGATGGCTCGACGAAGGAAAAATAATACAAGACCCCAATGCAATAGAAATATCAAGTTGGATAACTGGAGGCAGACCTCCTAAAATTTATGTGGCTAAATATCATGGCAACAAAGGTAGCACACCATTGGAAACTAATATGGCAACTAAGGTACCTGCAGTGATTACTTCAACCGATGCTGTAGAGCCTTCAATGATTTTAGACGGAAATTATGCAAGACCTCATTCTGGAGCTTGGATTTGCAGAGGAGTGAATAAGCCAAAGACTGATCTGTCAGAATCAAGACTTTGTGTTAAGGATAATACAATAAATCAAGTAAGAAATATACGATTAGATTATACAGATGGCTGGAGAGTAAATTACAAAGAAGGTCCTCGAAAAAGGAGTGTAATTATCTATCCTCCAAGTAAGGAGATGACTACTCTAACTACACTTGATGATTTTATAGTAGACCGAGAGAAAAAGATGATGAATATATGGAATGATATTGTTCGTAGTTTTGGATTTGATTATAAGTTCCTTGACCAGATGGTTCCAATGGAAATAGGGGTGCCTGTGTCTGACGAAGGATTGAGCAGAGAAGCAGGTCAAAGAATAAAGACTGTTGATGGAGATATGTGGGTTGACCGTTCTGAAGAAGCAGTAGTTCCAGGTGCAGTAGAATTAGAAGGCGATGCGCCTGTAATGAGAGGTCTTGCAAAGATGCCAGACTTGCTTCATGAAATTATTCTTGAATTAGGTAAAGGCCGTAAAGAAATGGGTGAAAATACTAATGAAAGATTAGAAAGGCTTGAGAATGCAATGACTAAATTATTAGATGGTGTAGATGAGCCTGAAGATGACGATAAAGAAGTAGAGGGTTACGTTTAAGTACTGTATATCAGTGCCTACACTAAACATGGTTCTAAACAAGAAAACAAACTTTGGTCATCCAGATTGGGATAATGCACCAGAGTGGGCTGAATATCTTGTTCATGATATGTTTACTGGCCAATGGGTATGGTTAGAGAAGCACCCAAGGCTTTGGCATGAAGGTAAAACTTTAGTAGTAGTAATGGAGGTCGATGAATAAAACAGATATGCTTGGTTTAACAATACTTATAATGTGTATAATTTATGTGATTGTTATCTTCGTATATGCAGAGATTGAAGTTTATATGGAAAGAGATCCAATAGAATGGCTATTAGGATTCGGAGAAAAAGAATGAGTGACAAAAATAAGAAAATAGAAGAGTTTGGTAAGCGCAGAGTCTCACACAGGTCCTTGATAGAAGGGCAGGTCAAAGACTCGAAGGAAAAATTTACACCCACTGTAATTTCGGGAATAAATAAAGTAAATATTGAAAGAGTAATAAGTAATGATGTTCCTCAAGAGGAAACTATGCCTTTATGGAAGAACGGCAAACTTACTGGTTCAGTAATAAAAAAGGTCTGGGATTTAATAGACTTAGATTTAATTGTAAAGTTAGAAAATGGTTGGAAAATAAAACCTAAACCAGGATACAATAAAACAATATATTATATCAATAGAAATGGTAAATGTTCCTGTCAAGGATATAAAGTAAGACAAGCCTGCAGTCATGCACTTGCAGTAGATGTTCTTGTTAAATTAAATCAGATGGGGTGTGCGCAATAGATGGGCTTACCATTTAGTGCAGTAGATTACTTTGGATTAAATCACGACTTATTAGCAAATGCAGATATATTGAAAGATGCTCATGATACTGCAGAAGTAGTATGGGACCAGGTGTTAAACACTGGAATGAGTATTAGGTCAAGGATTCCAATCAAATACAGACCACCAGTAGCAATCTGTATTGGTCTAAGATTGTCTGGTGTAGTGTTTTCTTTTAAGACAGTAGCAGGACACTTTGGAATTAAACAGAGCAGTTTAGCAAAATATTTCAACAGAGTATCTCATTGGAAACAACCAGAGTGGATAACATTTAGTTATGATGGAGATTTGAATGTTGCAGGTGAAGATATAGTTGTAGATAAAGGATTTATTAGTGTAAAACTTCCTTTGTACCTTAGATATCCTGAGATAAAGATGGGAGACATTATTGATAGTTTTAGTGCAACCCTGGGCAAACCAGAGTTATCAAGTAAAGCGCATAAGCTATACTTAGCTTATTTAGATGAAAGGAAAGGAATAGGTGGTAGATCAATGAATGTATTTGCTGCAGCTTTGATACTTGTATCTTCATTAGAGAACAAAAGTAAACTATCACAGAACAATATATGCAGTTCACTTGGTATTTCTAAAAGGCCAATAAGGGAATGTGTCGCTTTAATAAAGGAGTGCGTTTGAGTAGAAAACAGAAATGGGCTGAAGAGATTATTTTAAATCTCGTAGACCTATTCAATTCAAGGAGTGAAGATGGAACTAAGCGGAAAGATGATAGAAATGAAAAACAGAATAATCAAAGCCGAGATAGTAATAAGGCAGATAAGGAAGGATTCAAATCCAGCATTTCTAAAGAGACTGGCCGATGAATATTTCGAGAGTGTAAAAAATGATTGATAAAGAGTTGATTAGGAAACATCCTATTCTAAAAGTTTTAATTGAAATCTCAGACCATGTACTATCATTCTTTCTATGGCTTTTATTTGGTTTACTTATTGGTTTAACATTTAATTATCTTTTCTCATGAGCTATTGGAAGAAAGGAAAGGAGTTTGCAGAAACTCACGTAATACCTTATACGATTATCTATTTGTCTACTTTTGTAGCAACAATGGTAGTTAGTGGTATTTTTTTTATACCTGAATTTGGTTTAGAGCCAGGTTTAGCTGCGGCTTATGTTTTTACAAAAGCATTAACACCGATAAGAATGGCTACAGCAATGATTGGGACATATTATTATGTCCAAACATTTCAGTAACAATCTGTTCACAATTGTTACTATCGAGGAGAAAATATTTTTAGCATTTTTGCTTATTTGTTACCACCGTCGGAGTGGGTAACAGTTGTTCACTGAATTTTGAAAAAGCTTGAAATTATTTTTGGAAAGTACCAAAGAATGATAAAAGCCAAGACTCTGTAAAGGACATAAGTGAAATTAAACCAATCAGCAGAACATGCGGATGGATACCAGTGTACAATGCAATTATGCCAAACCAAATATTGAATTATCAGTAAGCCAAGTAAGAAAACACAAAGAAGTAAGAAAGAAGAGTTGAACATAAGCTGATGTTGAATAGGACCCATGGCTTTAATTTCATTAATTTGTTTTTCGATATGATCTCTAATTTTACTAACAGGAATCTTAAAAGATATAGAATCGGAAAGTATAGTAATGCCCAAAGCAACACAACTTCCAGAAAAAAGAATAAGGTGTAAGTAGGAAGGATGTAGTAGTCTACTACAATTTCCTTCATCACAACCAGTTTGTTCATGCCAATGTTCTCCATTAAATATAAATCCATAAAGATAAGCTAAGTAGGCAGAATATAATATTACTATAATGAGTAATATATTTCCAAGTTTTTCAGTCTTGCTCATCAGGTAACCTTAGTCTGTTCCTTAGTTTATCTTGAACTAATCTATCAACTTCAGCACTACCTTTGCCATTACGTTGTATGATTGCTGTCTTATAAGCCAAAGCAATCATTTTACTGCGTTGTTCTTTAAAGCCTTTCAAAACCCTAAACTTTGCAAGTTTCCTAATCTCGCTATCAGTTATCTTTTTCTTTTTAATATCTTTTCTTTTCTTCCTGGTAATTATTCTATATTCTTCTTCAACCCATTCATCAATAGATTTCAATCTAACTTCATCAATAACTCTTTTGCATTCATCCCAAAGTATGTGGTCAAATTTCTCACCACCTTTTTTGTAAGGTTTAAAATCAAATTTTTTACCAATCAAAATTACTCACCGTAATTCCTTTGATATTCTTCTTCTCTACATTCTTCACATATTTCATCATTAAAGATAGACATATGTTGCTTACACCTTGTACATTTTCTATATTTTCTCATTTTATATCTCTCTTTTTATTCCACTTATGCCCTTCTCTGCAATTAAAAAAGATAGTAGGAGTCTTATCTCTATCTTTCATCTCTAAAGTTCTATACAACCAAGGACAACTACACGTAGGGCATGTATATCTACTCAAAGACAACTACCCCACATTCAGTACATAGCCACCCTTCAGGGTTATGCTTCTTTCCTTGTGCACCTCTTCTGGTGTACATACGTCTCATTGCTATTCCACAGTTACAAGTTGGTTTTTTCATTTTTTCATCTCAAATATTCTTCTTGAATTATATTGATATTATGGTCGGCTTCTCTGGCCATTGATTCTATTTTCTCATGGATTCTCCAGAAGTCAAGTTCAGCATCCTGGTCCTCCCATTTTAATACTTCATCTAAATGTATTCTATTTGCCTTAGTAAAGTTACGAACAATATGAATGAAACCTCGTAGCTGGTCAAGCTCAGGCATTATAGAGGGATTGTATTCTTTCAAGCTAACGCCCCGATGTAATCATATTCCTCAACATCATTTACCAGAGGAACATCAGATATTCTAATAGGTCCATCCTTTCCATATTTGTACATTGAACAAGCTTCCTTATAGTCACAGAATGAGCAGTTATATCCGTATTTGGGTGTAAATATATCATTAGTTACTGCATGAGTAAACTCTTTGCACAATTGCTCAAGGTATTCTGAATCAGCCTCATATCTTTCAGTCTTGTAGACTTTGCCAGATCTAAGATGATAATATAGTAAATCATCAAGAGGTTCACCATATAACTCCTCAAAAGCAATAGAATAGATAGTAAATTGAGGATTATTATTCAATACATGAGCCTTACCTTCTGGAGGGTGTTTGTCTGTCTTATAATCTAAAACAATATTCTTACCGTCTTTAGTCTTATCTATTCTATCAATTACTCCAAGAAGAGGGTATCCTCTCCAGTTAAATCTAAATCGCTTTTCAAGGCCAATTGGCTTCTCATCGTTAACATGTCTATCATAAAATTCACCCAGTATTCTTTCACCTAATTTCTTCATTGAGAAATACTCCAGGTGTGGTTTCTTTAGGTACCATTTAATGTGAGATGCTAAAGTAACATTAACAACATCACCATTAGCTAACTGATAGGGATATATTTTGAATTCAGCATTATCAAGCTGTTTTCCTTTTAGTAATTCTCCAGAACACTGCAGACGCCATCTATACTTGAATGAATTAACAAAGCTCTCCCTACTCTTATAGTTCCTCTTGTAAAACATTTCAACCATGTAGTGGATCTCTTTTCCAAAAGCTAATTGAGGAGAAATAGGAGGTTTCTCTTTAACAACATAATTAAGATAATATTTGAACGGACATGACTGATAAACAGATAACTTTGTAGCTGAAATGTGATTAATCTTAGCCACGTTTATACATTCCCTTATGGTGTCTGTATCTCTTTAATCCATCTATACAAGCAAGATAGCAATTGTTACATAGATATCCTACAGGTATATAGTCAGTTCCTTTCTGACCTTGTTTCACCAATATAGAAACTTTTCCTTTAATAGCTTCTTTGATAGTTCCATCAACTTCACGACAGTGGTCGCATATACTTATTTTTGGCATAGTGGAAAGTATAGGCACCCTTATTTAAGAATAGTGTAGGCACCTGTATTCACGCATACGCATAATAGAATAATCAAAGAGTATTTGCAACAACTGTTACCGAGAAAAGTGCCTTTAGAGGATGGTAACACTTATATAATCCCACCGTCTGAGAGCTATCGTCGATAGTAACAATTGAGTATAGATTGTTACCGATAAAAAACATGGGACGCAAACTAATAACAGGATATAGAGTTGAAAGGAACAAGGAATGGTACCTTGCAATAAAAAAGCAAAAGAGCAGATGTGCAAGGTGCGATGGGTCTCTCAACAGTAGTATCAAGGTTAAACAGAAGAAAAGTTGGCTTGTTGATAAGAAGGCATATTGTGGAACATGTTCAAGAATAATAAAGGATGGAAAGGAAAATGAACAGGAAGAGAGCAACTAAGGTACCCTACGAAGGATATACATTACCACCTTCTTCAGAGAAAGGTGGGAAGTTTGTAGACTTCAAAAGGATAATAGAAAGGAAAGCAGTAAAGAAGATACGAGTAAAGAAGGAGAGAAACAATGATAAAGCTTGATAATATAGATACAATATTCAAAGAGATCAAAGGTAAGGAATCTCCAGACTATATTACCTGGAGAATGGAATTAGATAATGACATAAAGGAGAAGATACATGCCAAAAGAACCACTTACAATTAAAGAACAAGATACATTATTGAAAGCTGCAGAGAAATATGGAGACTATCAACGTTGGGAAGGAAGTGAGGATAAGCTTGACACATACAAAGCTATAGCTTTCATGTTAGATACAGCATGCCATCCTTCAGTGTTGTCCGACGAGAAACATCAATTAAGAACAGTAAAAGAGAAAGGTAAAATCTATATCGAATGGAATAGGCCTAAGAAGAAAGGACATGATGCTTTTACTCGTATCAGGGCAAGTAAAAGGTTAGTCTCCTGGGTGGAAGAGTTCGTAGCATTAGAGAAGCCAGGTTATAGGCAATTTTACAATCATATGTTAAGGGCAGTAGCAGAAACAATAACAGATCCATCACGAGGATTAACAAAAGAAAATCTATCACCTTTGGCAATAAGACATACCTTTGCAGTTAACATGTTAGATAGAGGGGTAGATGCTGAAGCAGTAAGACAAATGATGAACTGCAGTAGAAAAACATTAGAGTTTTATTCAAAATACAGGAGGGATATGTTGGAGTCTAAGTTAGACGACATCGACTGGTAGTGCGTAGAAGACACATGCAAGGTAAGCAACACCAGTACACTTTGTGTGGTCATCAAGCAACGCCAGGAGAGTGGGCAAGGATGCTAAGGGATGCCAACAAAATTAACTGTAAAAGATGCTTAATGGTACAGAAAAGAATAGATCAGAAGAAGAATAAGAAGAAGTAGTTTGGTTCACAGTATATCGTTCATGATGCAGCTATAGTAGTCTCAAAATATATACCGTTTATATAGGCATATCAGAACAACATCAGACTATAGTATAACATATACTGTTGCCCTACAGATAAATCCTAAGATCAATACATAAAAACACTGTTTATCCTCTATAAACCCTCCAAAATACCAAGAATTTAGATGGTTATTGTTTAATTTTACTCGTATATATATTTATATTTATGGGGGTATACGTATTCATAAAGTAATATATATACTAAACGCATTGGTAGTATAGTCTCCTGCGGTTATATATACTACATTAGACAGTTATATATCTAACCTGCCACGGCAGGATAATACGGAGGAAAAAAGCATGAAATCTTTGAACCGAACCGCAGTCGCTGTTGGCACAACAGTCGGCTCTGTAAGTTCAGCATTTGCTTCAGACACAACTGACGCAATCACTGACTTGCTACCTACAATTGTAGAATTAGCTGTAGTCATTGCATTGTTAGGAATGGTCGTAAGCATGTTGAAGAAGATGAACTAAGCTTAATTGAAATATGAATTTCAATAAAGTAGCAGTTACATCTGGAGCAATCTTGGGATCTGCCCAAAGCGCTTTCGCAGACGTAGGTAACGCAACTACAGCTATAACTGAGTTACTTCCAGTTATAATTGAGTTGGCTATCGTTATAGCACTATTAGGTGTTGTAATGGGTCTGCTAAAGAAGATGAATTAAGGATATCCTTAATATGAACTTCAAAAAAGTAGCGCTTAGTGCAGGAGCAACCTTGGGAGCTGTATCAAACGCAGCAGCATCAAACCTATCTGATTCAGTAACTGAATTAGTACCAATTATTGTAGAATTAGCAGTAGTTGTCGTACTATTGACTTACGTATTAGGTGTAGTTAAGAATCTAAATTAAGGAGTTATTATGTACAACAAAATAGCAACTTCAGTTGGTTTGACCTTAGGTGCAACCTCCAATGCCATGGCAGGTAATTCTACCGACGCAATTGTTGAAATACTACCAGTAATTGTAGAGTTAGTTATTATCGTCGCTATGCTTGGATGGATCATGAAGTTATTGAGAAACCTAAATTAAGGCTTTTTAATTAACCTCAGCTTCGCATATTTCGCCCCCCTATCGAGGAAACTCATCGGCAATTATTGCTGGGCGGTTACTCGGCAAAGGTAAGGTGTCACTCCCTTACCTTTCGCCCCTGTAACAATTATATATGCATCCCCCATAAGGTAACTAAAAGATGACAAAATACACTAACCGAATCAAGACATATCAAACCGTAGAGAAATCTAACGTTAGTGTGGACAATCCTACTTCTTTTGGCCCTTCAAAAATTAAGATTACTATTCCGAAAGGAACTAAATTAAAAGTTAAGGAGGTCAAGTAATGGCCGCCAAATATACTGCAATTAAATTAAAAGGTGGAGCAATAGGTGTTGCTAAAAATAATGATTACAAGAATGCCCAGATATTTAGATTAAAAGGAGACCAATATTCAAAACCAAAAGTAGGTGCCACATTCCAACCTAATAAAGATTTCGAGAAGAAATATGATAAGGGAGAAGGAAAGAAAGCTAACCTAACTAATGCATTCGGTGGCGGTAAAGGAAACAGATCTAACACGGGTGCTGATTTTAAAGGTAAATCGGGAAATACACAACAAAAGTTAGCCAAGCCTACAATTAGAGTAAAAGACAGGGAAGTAAGTGGAGTTCCTATTACAAGCTCCGAGGTTGCTGTAAGAAGAATAGCAACAGGAGATTTTGAAGATAAACAAGTTGGAAGAGCATTCCAGAAATGGGCAGGTGTAAAAAAGATGAAGGATGGAGAATATGACTTCCAAAGAGATGACAAAACGATGGGTAAGGTTTACAATGATTATATTACTGTAAAAACGGCATCAAGCAATTCAACACAATATCTAAAGAATAATGACCCAGAATCTGCCTTAGAGGAATATACAGATGCAAGCCTTGCAGCAAGCAGATTACCTAAAGAAATAAGAAATATTAAGTCAGTTGGAGGAGGTACTTTCTTTGGAAAAGGATATGTAGGAACTATAGAAAAGAATTTCAAGACTGCAAGTAAACAAGCTGGATATGGCGCTGCAGATAAAGCATATAAGACAGGTTGGTTCGGTAGGAAAAGTATTGCAGCTAAGATAGAAGACTCAAATCGTGAAGCTATGAAAATACAAGCTGAGGCAGATGTAGAAGAAGCCAAGGCATTGAAAGAAGAAGGTAAAGAAAGGTCTACCAGAGCTAAAAATGCAAGAATAGCTGAAATAGCTGCAGATAGAAAAGCAAGTGCTTCTTTCCTTAATAAGATAACTGGTGGATTAGTAGGTAGAGAGTCTTTAGCTGACTTAAGAGTCAGAGCTGAAAGGGCAGAAGCAGAAGCAGCACTTAAAACCGCAAAACAAGAAGGAAGAGCTGCAGAAGAATCTGCAAAAGCACAGAGAAGAGCAATTAGCGTTCAATCAGAAGCATTTGGCGCCAGACAAAGGGCACAGAGATTAGAACAAAAAGAATTAGAGAGATTAGAAGAGAGATCTGCAGAAGGCAGACCAATAACAAAGGCAGATAAAGCCAGACTTAAGTTTATTAGAGAATTTTCAGAAGAAACGCCTTCATCTTTCGCAAGAGGTGAAAGTCAAGTTAGATCAGTAATAGCGCCTGATGCAGAGACAATCCAGGCAGCAAAAGACTTTGAGAGAAGAAAGAGAGGTTCTAAGAAATGAGTGTAAGAAATGAGATAAGGCCTTATACACGCAAGGTATATACTTCTACTCCAAAATCAGGAACAATAAGAATCGCTATTAACAGGAATACTCCATTAGAAGATAGAAAAACTTGGCTTGGAAACACAACACCAATAAAATACAAGACAGTTCCAAGATTTAGATTAAAGAAAGACGGCAGAATTGATGCACATCAGGATACTCCATATGTAGAAAGACCAGGTAGCAGAAAAAATGTTGTATCTTTAGATAAATATGGTAAAAAGGACTTAGAGTTAGAAAAAGAATACTTTGGTTATGCAGGAACTTCAGATAGAGATTATCTTAAAGAAACTGGAGGTGCAGTCAAGGGAGCTTCAGACAAAGCATGGACTGAAGCAAAAGGTGGAACTACTGGCGCTAAAGTAGAAGAATATATGGCAGGAAATGTTGACGGTCAGAAGAAAAGAGCTAAATTAAGGGAGATTGACATTTAATGGCAAGACCACGTTCTATGCGGTCCAAAGAGACAGGACAAAAAGCAAGAAGATTAAGAGCTGCAGGATTTAAACCAAAAGACGTTCCTGCAAGCAAAGGCCCTTATATTCTAAAAGAGGGATTTACTGGAGAAAAGCAATTTGGAGGTAAATACAAAATCTCAGGACCTTCAAAGACAAAAGACCCTTTTAAGTATCAGAAAAGAGTAGAGAAACAGTTAAACAAGAGATTAGACAATTTTGATAGATTAACAGTAATGCAGAAAGATAAAGATTATGAATTCTTGTCAAGAAAGAAAGCAAGAGGTCAAGATTGGAGCTCAAATAAGGAAAGACGATATTATAAACAATTAGACGCCTGGTTCAAAGGCAAAGGTAGAGTAAATCAACTTATACGTGAAGACGGTGTTCTTGCCTTCTTTAAAAGAGGTAAAGATGCCCTTAAAGACAGAAGAGATAAAAGAAGAAAGGCAGAAGCACGAAATAAAGAAATACAAAAGAAGATTGATGCAGCAAATGCCGAAAGTGCAAGAATAAAGCTGGAACAAAAAGCCCAAAAGAGAGAAGCTGTAAGAGAATCAATACCTGGATTCAGGACTGCAGAAAGAAAGGGCAAAGATGTTAGCAGGGACATTTCAATGAAATTGCAAAATTTCAAGGAAGCAAGAAAAACCAAAAAAGAAAAAGCAAAAAACAAGGAGGAAAATATGCCGAAAGTACAAGCAAAAGCAGTACGTGGGCGATATACCTATAAAATATGAGCAGAAAACAAAGTGGAACATTTAGCAAGCGAGGGGATAAAACCCAAACACTAACCGCCAAAGGCGTAGAGATCAAGGCAAAGATAGATGGTAAGGTTAAAGTCGATAGAGACGGCTTTGGTCGAATCAAGAATATCTCAGCCGAGAAATTAACTCTGAAAGCAGAGGACCCTAATAAGAAGACCCCATGGGTATTCAAATTAGATACAAAGCGTGATGAGAGTTTCAAAGGTCAGAAGATAAAGGACAAATACTGAAACAATGGCTCGGAAGTATGACTACTATGTCAATGTCTTACCTAAAAAGGAAAAAGAAACTAAAGTAAATAGTTTCTTTAGACTAAGTAAGTCAAAGAAGACTACTTCTTTTAGTAAAGAACCAGAAATAAGGTTCCAGGCTATTGACAAAGCAGAAGCTTCCAAAATAAAGAAAGATTTAGAAAAAGGTGGTAACGTTAAGGCCGAAGTACAGAAAGTATTAGGACCTGAGAGAACGGTAACTGTAACTCAGAGAGTAACTGGCAGTCTAAGGGCAGAGCCAGATGTTAATCATGATGAATTAAGAAAGAATGTTAACAATGCATTACCAACATCGTCCGCACTACTACCTAAAGTTCCAACAGAAGAGATTTACAGAGAATCTGCACCAGGAGTAGAAGTGAAGGAGGAAGATAAAGAATGATTTGTGATTGTAAAGAATGCAACTGTCAATGTTGCAAAGAATAATAAATGGCAGCATCAAAATACCAAGCAACCGCAGAATTAGTAGCAACCACTGCAGTGGCAGCCGTAGTGCTGTATGCTGTAAGAAGGGTATTCGTAGATAGAGATGGTTTTCTTGTTGGAGAGAATAAAAATGGTAATAAGCAAAAGATAGCTTCACCAGTAAAACCAAGTGGATGGAGATTAATAGATCCAAAAGATAATAAAGCAAAGGGCAAAGTTTACAAGACTAAAGAACAAGCCCGTAAAGCATACAATAAGAAATATGCAAACAAGAAAGTAAGGAGGGAGGACGATGGTCCTTTTAGTTTAAGAATATGAGCCAAAGATATAACACCAGAGCACCCCCGATGGGTAATCCAGCCCAACAGAAGAATTTCAAAGTAAGAGAACAGAAGAATCCAGAACAAGTAGTATACATCTCAGTAAACGCTGCATCAAAGACGCCAGGAGCGGCAGTCAACGCAGCGCCTAACATTTCACCACGATTAGCACAATCGTTAATACAAAGCAATAAGCAGAACTATAGGTCAGGTCAGACAATTACTGTAACCGACGGCCAGCAGGAGTTCAATTTCAAGAGAAGAGGAGATAGGGTAATACAAGAAAAACCCATGAATAACAATGGCAAGTCTCCCAGAAGAAGAAAACGCTCTGAGCCGTCTGCTGAAGGTCAATTATCTGAAGCGGAGGTAATGCGTGGGGCGTATTAGAGAATTTTTTAGCGATTATTTATATAATGATAAGAAATTATTCGGGACTATACCTGTTTTAGCAATACTATGTATGTCTTTAATAATTATAAGTCCAGAACCAGAGGTAGAGCCATACCAAGACCCAGAATTATTGGAATTTGAAGTAGAGTCTTATGAAAAATTAGATATAAAGGTTGCATCAAAGACACCATCTACCTTTTCACAAGTAGGTGATTCTATTGCAACAATAGATAAAGGGCACTTAGTTCTTCAGAACACTTATAATGAATTAATCTGGGCAGAAGAGATAACTGGTATGGATTATGTTGTTGGAGTCGATTATGATTACAATTCCGAATATATTATATTATATGGAAGTTACAAGAATGAATTTGGAGTAGTTTGGGTTTATAGTATAGAAGGAGAGAAATATGCTTACGTTCAAGATGAAGTAGGAGTAATAACTTCTGCAGTAGTGTATAACGAATATTTAATTTATGGAACGGACTCTTCTTTTGATACAGAAGCAAATTCACGTTTAATATTCACATTAGTAGATGAAACAAAAATAATTCATGATTCATCTGATTACATAGATGTAAATACGATTGAGATAGATGGTAAGGGCGGTTGGTCCACAATAGACATATCAGAAAACGGGGAATATGTGGCCGCAGCCTTTTCAGACCCAGAAGACAAAACGTTAGGCACAACTGCACTCTATAGCTTAGAAGACGGCAAACCAGA
>CEUI01019191.1_pt1 | contig 25656 bp, 22 predicted proteins | sample 531411 | NCBI WGS metagenome assembly CEUI01 (sample SAMEA2622841, study PRJEB7988) | marine metagenome | isolation source: saline water (ENVO:00002010), including
TTGTTGTATCTATCCAGGTTGTGACAACCCAGTAACATTTAATGAGATCTTTAAGGCTTTACAGCAGTTTGATAGCATAAAAAAATAATCTTAATAAATGCTTATCTGTTTTTTGTTGTTTATTGGTAGTAATCGTTATTATCAAGCTGCTTTGCTATCTTCCAGGAAGAGCGGACACTTTCCGAGTCTTGGCCTCGCCGGTTGGCCAGGGGCCGCCCTTGTTCTTTGTTGGTACCCACTCAAGCGATAAATCATTCAAAATCACTTCATAACTGTAATTAAAAATAATACTGTTAGCTATTGACTTTATAGACATATGTAATTAGATTACAGTTTAAAGTGGGGGTAGCACTACGGTGGTTTTCTTCTCCTTTAAAGTGTTTCCATCGGCTCCGACTTGCTCTCGTGAAGTTTAGTGTTACCCCTGATTAATTAGGAGATATTAATGGCAACATCATTGATATGTGTATATGGCGGATGCAAGGATTGCAATCTAACAGGTTGCGAATGCAGGTGCCACAATGGCTAGGAAGGCGGATTTAACAAAGCATCCTGCGTTAGCTGCTAAGAATGCTGTGAAGGTTAATGTAGAGGACAGATCTGAGTGGAGTGAGCTGACTGTAGAGCAGAGGTCATTTATGACTGTTTATATGGATTGTATGGATGCTGCGAGGGCGTGTGAGTTGACAGGGGAGTCTATGGCATGGGTAGAGGAGCAGAGGATGATGAGTGAGGATTTTGAGAGGGTATTTGTGGATGTTATGCATGAGCCTAAGCGGATAGCTGAGCAGATAGCAGGGATAATGCTGCCTATGTCGATTATTAAGTTGAAGAATTTAATAGAGCAGGACGTTAATAAGAATGTACAGCTGAATGCAATAAAGCATTTGCATCAGATAAGGGGCATGATGCCTGAGGGAGCGGTTACAGGAGCAGGGAATTTCGTGAATGTCAGTGTGAGTAATTTTACTGGTTCTTCCGGTGGCAAAGACTGAGTGCGTACATAGTTATTTGATTGGGTTGCCTGACGGCAGGTATTCGGTTGGGGTATGTGAGAAGTGTGGGCATAGGAAGCAGATGATCAATGTATTGCCGATGGATTTAGATAATGCAGGGTGGAAGGATACGAAGGAATATTTATGGCTGCATAGCTTGGGGAGAGATGAGAAAGGTTACAGGACGATTAATTGAGGTTAATCCGGAGGCTATGTTGGCCGATGGGCTAGACAAGGCCATTATAGGTGTTGGTAGTAGAAACGGTAATAAGGTTGCTGTCTATTCGAGTGAAAAGTGTATTGAGGTGTTTATGGAGAACGATGGGATGAGCTACGAGGATGCGATGGAGTATTTTACTTTTAACACCGAAGGTGCGTATGTGGGAAAGTATACGCCAATATTTAAGTGGAACGATTAATTAGGCTGGTGCAAGAAGAGTGAATGAAATATATATCACTGTTCAGCGGAATAGGAGCTTTGGATTTGGCGGTGAGGTCTGTTTTAGGTGCGGAGACGGAAGTGTATGTGGAGATAGACGGATTCTGTCAGAAGGTTTTAAGGGCGAGGATGAAGGACGGATATCTGGACAAAGCGGAGATATTCGATGATATAAGGAAATTTAAATGGGAAAAGACTGACATGGTGGTTGGTGGATTTCCGTGTCAGCCGTTTTCTGTAGCAGGAGAGAGAAAAGGTGAATCAGACGATAGGAACATGTGGCCGGACACCCTCAGAGTCATTCGCATGGCTCGACCGGAGTACGTCTTCCTGGAGAACGTACCAGGTCTCCTTTCTGGAGATGGCGAAGGACGGCAGCCCTATGTGTACACAGTACTCAGGGACCTTGCCGAAGAGGGGTTCGATGCGGAATGGGAAATTGTCGGAGCTGACGATGCAGGAGCTCCCCACAGAAGAAAAAGGTGGTTCTGCTTTGCCTATAGGAAACTGGCCGACTCCAACGAATCAAACCGCAGGGAAGGGAGAATTTTTAAAAACATTAGTGACGAAGGAAGGAAAACCGGCGAAGACAGGGGAGAGAGCATACAACCCAAAGACTGGAAAGCATGTCCAGATAACTTTGGACAGAGCGGCAGCGATTGCCCAAAACTGGCCGACTCCGAGAGTGAGCGACACGGAAGGGGGAACAGTAAAGAATGTGGAGATGCACAACGGTCATTTCAGCAGAAAGAACGAACAGGGAGTAAGATGGGGAGTCAAGCTGAAAGATGTTGTGGAAACAGGAAAATGGCCGACACCGAACTCATCCGAACACAAGTCGAGTGCAAGAATAAGAGAAAACAGACAGGACAATCTCGGTCCTGTTGCAAGGAACTGGCCGACTCCGACAGTAGCGGATACATACACAGGGAATCTGAAATCGACTCAGATAAAAGAAGGATCGATGCATTCAGTGACACTTCCCACAGCTGTGACGAAATGGCCGACTCCGACAACACAGGAGACTGTACACACGGATATAGAGATGACTCATACAGGCAGGAGAAAGACGAAAGATGGGAAGAACTCCCACTCTCTGAATCTAGAGGATACTACGAGGATCAATTCCCAAACTACCCACCAGGACCCTCAGACTCATCCGGATGGGAGTACCTGCTCAGTATCATGCCGGAGATTGAACCCGCTTTTTGTAGAATATCTGATGATGGGAAAATGGCTAATAGGATGGACAGACTTAAAGCCCTTGGGAACGCAGTCGCTTGGCAGGCAGGAGCTATCGCACTCAGACTCTGTATCGAAAGGTCAGGAGTCTTAAATGGTTCAACAACAGCTCAATTTAAGTGATTTTTATAAACCTCATCCAGGTCAGCAGAGAGTGCATGGAGTTGATGCTAAAATCAAGGTTTTGGAGATAGGACGTAGGTGGGGTAAATCTCGCTTTGCGTTATGGGAATTAATCAGAAGATATGTAGAAAGCCTTGAAATAGAGGTGGAATCTCATTTGATACCGCCTTTTCATGCTTGGATAGTAACACCGAATTTTCCGCAGGCTAGGCAGATTTGGAACGAAATGATTGCTTTCTTCCCTAATGAGTTTATATCTCCTGCCGGTATTAAGCAGGACTCTTGGCTGATGCACCTAAAAGGCAGCGATAAAAGAACTTGGGGACAAATAGAGGTTAAATCAGCTCATGATCCGGACAGCCTACAAACGGCAGGTCTGGATTTTCTATGGATATCAGAAGCTCAGGATATATCCGATAAGGCTTTTGAAAAGCTATTGCCTACGCTTAGAAGCCCTGAAAGACTTGGTTACGGTATATTTGAAGGTATTCCTGCTCTTTATCCTGATCATTGGTTCAGAAGAGCGTTTGTAGCAGGCGAAAGAGGTGAACGAGGATTTTCTTCCTTTAAGGCTACAAGCTTTGAAAACCCTTTGCTTAACGCAGAACAGAAGGCGGAGATAGAATCTGACAAGGAGCTGTTGCCTGAAAGGGTCTGGAGACGTATGTACCTTGCTGAATTTTCTGACTCAGCCGGTTATTTCACTAATATAGATGCCAATATAGCAGGTGACCCCATGCAGGGACCTGTTCCAGGTGCAAGGTATATAGCAGGGCTTGACCTTGGTAGAAAGATGGATCCCTCAGTTATGGTGATAATGGATGCAGCAGAAAGAAAAATGGTGCATTATCACGGATGGGATGACGGTACCGAATGGGTAGCTCAGAGAGAACACGTTATCAGGCTTGTAGAGGAATGGGGTATAGAACAGATATGTATTGATGCTACAGGTATAGGTGACGTATTTATGAGTGAACTCATAGAAGCAGGAGTTCCTGTATCTCCGTATATATTTTCTCAGTCCTCAAGAGAACATCTGCTTCAGCAGCTTGTAGTAGCTTTGGAAAGACAGACTATTTCGTTCTTTAATGAAAAAAGGCTTTTAAGACAGCTTAGAGCCTTTCAGTATAGAAAAATGCCTGGCGGAAGATATAAGGCGGAAGCACCTCCAGGTGAACATGACGATGCCGTATTTGCACTTGCACTTGCTTTAGAAGTGGCTGATTCCAGTAGACCTGTGACCAGTTCCTTCAGACCTATAGGCAATTCAAGATATGTGCCTACGCAGGCTGAAGCTAATAACGGTTGGAATCAGGGTAATTTAGAAGGACCGAAACTGATGAGACTTAGAAGACTCGAAAAAATAGCCAAAAGAGCTGAAGAATTGGGGATTAGCTAATGGTAACTACAGAAAAACCTGTGATGGAAGAAATAACCGAATGGATGCCTGGTGATCCTGAAAACTCGGATGCACCTGAATTAGATGACGTACTTGACCTGTTCGATAGGCAGAAAGCCTATTATCAGGATTTTCATAAACAGTGCGAGACTGAAGAGGAATATTACATGGGCAATAGGACTGTGCCTGCTCCTGAAGGTATAGATCCTGTATGGCCTGCTACGGCAGGTGCTATAGTCAATACGGCTAGCGACCATGTGGATGTAAATAATCTAGCTATAGATGTACCTTCCTCTCCTAGATCAAGAGCAAGGGCGGAACGGATTCAAAAGACTTTGACAGGCATTTGGCTCATGATGAAAAAGCCGGTGCTTAGAACAGCTGTAAGACAGAGTTTCCTATATGGCGTAGGTTGGATTAAATCCATGTGGGACTCAGATAATTGGCCTAATGCCCCTGTAGTCGATGACTTCGAGGATGAAGCTGACTATAAACGTGCTCTTAACGATTTCATGGAAGACCGAAGCATAAAGTTCCCCTTTGCTGCTAACGTGATTAATCCACGCAATCTGGTATGGGATGACTCTAAAACCAAAACAAAGTGGGTTATTGAATTTATGGAACGTGACGTAGATGACGTTAGTCAGAAATATCCTGAATGGAAACCTGAAAACCCATCTGCATCTCAAGCTGAGTGGTTCGAGTATTGGGACGAAGATTGGGTGATGTATGTCTGTGACAGACAGATAGTGTGGGGACCTCACCGTCATGGTTATGGTCATCTGCCATATACGCCTATAATTCCTGTTCACAGCTATACATTTGAAGACGGTAGCCCTGAAGAACGCTACAGGGGCGTACTTAATACTGTGCATAATCTATTAGACGAGGAAGCAAGATTAATGACTCAGATAGGAGCGTTGGTCAGAACAGTAGCGTATAGAACTATAGATTTCTATGGACCTGAGCAGAACGCAGAAAGAGTCAGAAGTGACTATGAACTCTTTGGCGGTAAGAATATCGTGCTTCCAGGAGTGGACGTAAGACCATCTCCAATGGTGCAGATACCACCGGATATATATCAGCAGTTATCTATGATACAAACCAAGATAGAGGAAGCTACTTTTCCAAACGTGATAAGAGGAGTAAGACCTACAGGTGTTTCTTCAGGGTTTGGATTAAGCGTACTTGCCGGAATGGGCAGATTGGTATTTCAGGGAGTGGCTGACGGATTAAGACATGCGTTGGAAGATATAAATAAAAAATGGCTTATGCTGATAGAAAACAAGGCAGGCGGCAGAGTTACTGTATACGGCAGAAATGAGATACATAATTTCGATCAGACGATAGGTCCTGACCAGATTCGTGGTTATCACGAAAATACTGTCAGGGTTAAGGCAGAAGCACCGGAAGAGCGTGAAAGAGAGGCTCTGCTTGCCATGAGGCTTAAAGGTGCAGGGATAATTTCATTATATGAGGCTCAAAGAAGAAGTGGTATAACCGATCCAATGGAAGAACAGATGCAGATTAGAGCCGAACAATTGCTTAATACACCTGAATTTATACAGCAGCAGACTGCTTTACTATTACAGAAAGTAGGACTGCCTACACAGATGGAGCAGGCGGCTTCACCTACAGGCGAGACAGGAAACGTAGGTAGTAGAAATATAGGCGGAGCACAGTTACAAAGACCAGGAGAAGCTAACATACAAGCTGCAAGAGTAGCTTCTCAACAGGGAAGACCAAGCGTATATCCACAGGGTATGGGCGGTATAGATCAGCTAGGGGCTGAACTTGGTGGACCTACAGGCGGAGCAGTAGGAATGCCAAGCGGTGAGACTATAGGAGAATAATATGGCTAAAAAAAGAACCGACAGAAATCATTTACAGACACCAGTGGATATAGCTGCCGATACAGCTAGTATACAGACCGAAGAAATATTTGAAGGCATACTTGGAAAGCCTAAAAAGCCTAAGCCCACAATGGTTGCAGGTCAGCCTGTGGATGACATTATTCAAGAGCTTTCTAAATTACTGCCTGGAGGTTAAACATGGCAAACGGATATGAAGAATTTAATCCTGCCGAACAGGCTGCAAGAGAAGCACAGGAAAAGGCATTAGCTAAAACATTAGAAGACCAGGGCGGAGTTCCTTCTCCTGATGTTAGCGGAATGTCTGGTATAGTTCAGCCTGTGGAATCGGACGATTATTATTTAAAAACCGGTGAAACACCAAATATCATGCAGCAAAACCCCTTGTATCAACAGCCTGGAGGACAGCCTGTAACCAACGGTAACGGTCAAACAGCTGCACCTGCTGAAGTTGCGTTGCCAGGTTCGGTCATGAATGTTGTTCCAGGTCAGGACTTTTATAGTCCCAGAATTATTCCAGGTGGTGTGCAAACAGCTGAAACACCAGAGGAAATGGCAGGACTTGTGGAATTACAACGGTCTTTAGGTTTAGGAGGATATGAGCCGCAACCCAAAGTTGAAAGAACTTATGACCCTGGAGCTCCGACAATAGACCCTAGAACAGGACAACAGGTACTAACACCTCTTAAAGTTCAATATCCAGGAACTGAAGAAGAGCAAGAGGAGTTTGATATAAAGAAAAGGTTAACAGGTGATCCAGAGGCACAGACTGCTTTTGCAGCAGGAGAAGCACAACAAAAACAACAACAAATGGCAGGAACACCTTTAGTAGAGACACCAACAGCACCTACTGCAACTACTGCACAGCAGGGCGATGCCGATTGGGCTGACGAAGATTTTAACAAAGCATGGGGTCAGGTAAACAATCCTAATTTCGATATGGCTAATATAGGTCAGTATTTGAAATTTCATACTCCTCAAATGGAAATTGAAGGTCAACTTGTAGCAGGTTCTCCTGTTATGACTGACAGAAGCAGAGCATTGTTAGACAGAGCAGTAACAGTAGAAGGTCAAAAAAGAGCTACAGAGCAGCAGGAATGGGACAGAAAGATACAGACTGCACAGGCTACCGGTAAATTTGGAGATAAAGACACCTTAGCTAAAAAGCAGCAGGATTTCGACCAAAAGATGACGGAAGCTCAGATTACAGGAAGAATGCAGAATAATGCAAACACCTTAGCAAGAGACAGGTTAGAACTTGAAAAAAATATACAACAGGCAGACCAAACAGGATTTTTTGACAGTGATATAGGCGGTAGAAGCAAGACTTTGGCTCGTGAAAAACTTGAGCATGAAAAAGAGCTTGCAGATGCTCAGGCTGATTTGCAGCAAGCATCCATTATGGGAGTTCATCCTAGTACAGGATTTAAAACCTTTGCCAAGCAGCAGTGGATGGATCAACTTGATATGGACGAAAAACGATACGATGAGGAAGTAAATCAGCGTATAGGAGATCAAAGCCAAAGACTTCTTTCCATATTAGGTACTTCGCCTGCCGGAGCTTATGTTAGAGATGAAAATAACATAATTAAAAGAGGTCCAGATGGAGAACCTATATTACAGACTTTAGAGTCACGAAAACTGGCTGAAGATATTACACAGCGAAATTTAGATAGGGCTACTGCCAATAGTAAAATAACTGAGTTGGTAAGGTCTAATCAGGAAGCTGAAAAAATCAGACTGATAGAACTTGGATATAACGAAGACGAAGCTACTACATTAGCGGACAGAAGGCTAGCTGCACAAATAAGAGCTGAAGAAGCTAATGAAGCATTAAGAGATAAAGAAATTGAACTTGAACGCACGATGTTGGCAAGCCAAATGGATTTTCAGAGGCAGCAGCTTGCAAGCCAAAACCTTGCACTCATGCTTCAGAACCCTGCCGCATTTGGTGCTTTAACAGCTTTGACCGGAGGCAGAATGCCTCAGCAGTTGCAGGGACTTGGTATGCAGGTTCCAACAACTCAGCAGCCTGCTCAAACTGCACCTCAGACTCCACAGCAGGGAATCGGACAGTTCTTTCAAGGCGGTATTCCAACTATGGGTCAACTCGGACAACTTGATCCACAGGCTTTACAGACACTTACAAATATGTTGGGTTTTGCAGGTGGAATTACCCCTCAGCAATTTGGAAGAGCAGCGGCAGGAGTCACTCCAGGCGGTATACAAACTGCTGCACCAAGAATATTTGGAGGCGGAATGCCTACAGGAAGGAGAACATAAATGGTATCTCCAAGAAGAAACAATGCACAGGACGAGCAGGAACGATCTTTTAGAGAGCTGATAAAACTGTCTAACCAAGCTAAGATTATAAAAAGAAATCAACGTGCTCAGGAAGGTTCTCAATGGGCACAGCAGGAATATAACGATAGACAGGTTCAGCAGAATGTAGAAGCTGCTAAAACGGCAGCTCCAGACAAAAGTATGTTTGGTTTTCTCGATAAAGCTATACCTGATGTAATAGAAAAACCTGCTACAGAAGCTCTGAAAACTGCATATGGAATTTATGAATTTGTACCTGAACTTGTTCCTTATTTATTAGGAAATAAACTTCTTGGTATAGACCCTAAAAATGAACAGAGTAAAAAAGCTGTGGCTCGGCTTGACCAGTATTTCGATAAAGATAAAAATCAATGGGAATGGGGTGCATTGTTTTCTTCTGAAAAATACAGGGAAATGAAAGACATGCTGGATGATGTAAAACAAATAAGGTCAGATAGACCTTGGTGGGAACAAATAGCTTTAAGTGCACTTAATCCTGCTGAGTATTTACTTGCTCCGAGATTAATTGGTGCAGGGATAAAAGGAATTAAATATGGATTTAAGGGCGTTGGCAAGGGTGCTAAAGTAGCCAAAAAGGTAATTAAACCAGGTGCTGTTGAGCCTGTAAAGGAAGCTGTTGAAACAGGCGTGAAAGAAACGGCTGAAGGAACATTGCCTGATGTTAAACCTATTCACGATTTAATAGAAGAAGGAATGCCTAAATATAGTGCGAAAATCGGTGAAAACGTAGAACAGACACAAGCTAATTTCAAGATTGATTTGTTTGGTGAAATGAAATTAAAGGAAGCTACAAGAAGAGTTAAAGATTTACTGTTTGAAAAAGTAGGTATCAATGCTCTTGCAGACCCTACCAATCCTGGTCACAGATGGTGGATAGCAAGTATAAGAGGTCAGGAAGGTGTTGATACAGCTGCTAAAATAGTGATGCAGAGATTTATAGGTGCTGTAGGAGATGCAAATAAAATATTTAATTTAGATGAAGAATTTGCAGGTACATTTAGCAAATTAGAATCTCCTACTCGTTTAGTAAAAGGAACACATTCATTTCAGGAAGTGGCACAGAACCCAAATCAATTTATACTAACCAGTCAACAAAAAAATTGGTTTGATGAATTTAAAAATATAACAGGAGAATTAAGGCAAAAGACTGTAGACAGAGGTGCTTACAGGGGTAAGCTCGACCCTGACCTACAATTAGTAGACGATGTGGAAGGACAGTATTTTCCTAACCATTGGCAGTTTTTCAAAACCTTTGATGACGAGGTTATTAAATTAAAAACTTCTACTAAAGGTGCTTTGGGAGCAAAAGGGGCTGAAGAAAAACCAAGACTTTATCAACACGCTGCTGAAGCGTATAAAGCAGGATACAGAGGCGATCCGATGCAGCAGGTAGCTTTGTTATGGACATCTATGTATCAGCGTATGCTAGACCAGCAGCTCATAGATTACATGAATCCTTACATGAAAAGTATTCTTAGCCGTATGGATCCCAAGTATGGTCAACAGCTTGATGCTGCTATAGCAAGGCGGAATGGCCTTAAAAAAATGATAAAGTCGATAAATACAACTTTAAAATACGGTGCACCTGCAAGAAAAATTTTAGATCCCAAAGAAGGAAGAATCGTTTCACCTGGCAAAATGTCAAAAAACTATTCAGGTAGAAAAGCTATAGTGAATAACGACCTAGAGCTTGATAACAGGTGGCAGGAAATTGCAAGATTAGTTAGTTTTGCAAAGCCACGCAGAGCTGATATCGCAGCAGGTACAGATGTCACTATGAAAAGACTTGGCTTAAAAGGTAAAGGTCTGCAAAAAGAATTAAAAGATTTGCGTGAACAGGTGAAGAAGACATTAAAGGAAGCAGAACAAAACGAAATAATATTGAGAAAGGAAAAAGCCAGAATACTTAAAATGGCAGGAAAACATCCAGGTGAGTTTAGTTTTCCCATGACTGGTCTTGCAGGAAAGATAGGAACACCTGAAGAACTTGTGGATGTAATAAAAAGCAGAAATTTCACAAGAGTTGATGAACCGTTTGATAATCTTAAAATGAAAGAATGGCAGTTCGTTTCTAAATCCATAAAAGAAAGAACATCGTCAGGCAATGCAATTTTGCGTATAGCACAGGGGACTCAGGCTACTGCTAGAACAATGATGGCAGGTATAGACCTCGGAGTATATTTCATACACCTGTTACCTCTTGCATTGACTGACAATAAAATGTGGAGGAATGTAGTAGGTAAATCCATGCAGGCACTTGTCGGTGGACAGGTTAGCATAAAAAACAGCAGATTCGCTTTGAAAAGAGAAAATGTACTTGCTAAATATTTAGATGAAAATTGGGATGCTGTAAGAGAAATGTATGATTACGATGTCATGCACGGTGCACTAAACGAATTTGTTGAGTCTATGGGTAAGGGTGGAGGTTTGCGACAGCTTGGAAGGATTCCAAAAATGGGAACACCTGTAAACGTGGTACTTGATGCTGTCGAAAGAAACTTTGAAAGTGCACTTAGCATGGCAAAAGTTGAAATGTGGAAAGGCTTAAAACCAATGGCTTTAAAAAGCGGATTACCGAAAGAGGAAGCGTTACGGCAGCTTGGCTCTCATATCAATAAGATGACAGGTACTGTCAGTATGGCAGGAATGGGTTTAAGACCTACAACACAGCAGGCTATGGGAGCAATGCTTATGTTTGCTCCAAGATACAGACTTGCTACATACGGATTGATGAGAGATATCTTTAGAGGTAATTTGCAGGGTGAACTTGCTAGAGATGCTATGGGGCACATGACGGCAGCGGCTATAATGTATTACTCCTACCTTGGTCATCACCTTAATCAGACTCCGAACCTTGATCCTACAAGTGGAAAGTTTCTAACGTATAAAATAGGTAATACCAATGTTGGTATTGGTTCAGCGTTTCTTTCTACAGCAAGGTTTATGGGAAGATTTGTTTCAGATACAATTGAAGACCCTAAAAAATCCTTTAATGTTTTTGATACTGATAATGCAGTTAAAAACTTTGTTCGCAGCCAGATAGCTCCTTTGACGGGTACAGGATGGGATATGATAAGCGGCAGAAACTACATGGGAGAACCCACTACAGAAAATGCTGGTCAAATAATAAAAACAGTAGCAGGTGAAAATATGATGCCTTTCTGGGTATCAGGAATGTTGTTTGATCAACCAAGAGCAGGGGCGATTGCACCGCCTGCTGAATTTATGGGTTTAAGATCGTTTCCTGTAGGTCAATGGGACAGGTTTAAAGAACATTTTAATGTATATGCAATGAAATCTACCGGCAAAACATGGGACGAGCTGAATAAAGTTGACAGAACTAAGGTAATGAATATGTATCCTCAATTACAGAAGATACAGGACGAAGCGTTTGAAATTAGTGCTTTAAGGGAAAAGCGTGAGGAAGTAGCCGATTATAGAGAGGCTTTAAATCAAACCAGAGAAAAATACGATGCCGACCTTCAAGAAGAAATAAATAGATTCCATCTGCCTGATACTGTACCTGGACACATAACTCCGCAGGAATTTAGAGAAAGGCGTTCTAAATTAGGATTTGCTCTTTCTTTTAACTACGACATGATATATGAAGAACATCAGGAAACAGCAGATATGCTGAACGAAGAAAGCCAGAACCCAAGAGCACACCTTGAGGACCTTGCGTATGAAGCATATGTAAAAGAAGTGATTGCAGGAGATTTCTATAACGAAATAGATGGCGAATTTGATTATGCAAAGCAGCAGGAAGCTATTGATCTGTTTGAGCAGGAATGGGGTACACCAAACTTAGCTTATGTCAGAGAAAGACTCAGTGTAAATAAGCCTCCTTTGCTTCAGGAACTTGACCAAGGCAGAAAAGCAATAGCTCCTTATTGGGAAATAGGAGAAATCATCTTAAAACAAACAGGGCATGGAAATCTTGTTCCTAAGTGGAAGGAATATCTGAAAGCAAGAGGATATCAAAGAGAGGAAATGCTTGAAGACTACCCTATGTTTAAAGAAGTAGCTTCAGCTCAGTCGAAAGGAAGATTACATTTCCGCATGAGCAATGCCAAAGTAGAAAGGTTTTTGTTTAGGTGGGGATATATAGATACTTTAAAGCATCCTGATAATGTAGACCAAGATGAAAGGGAAATAGCAGCCAGACCGGTAACATGGAACAATTCAAAAGAATTAGAACAGTAGAAGATATTTTATGTGAATGCTGCCCAACAGGAAGACAGCAGAAGATGGCAGTAAAAGAAGATGATGTCATAACGATAATGGCAAAACGTCATGGCAGAACGCATCTTGTGCGTTATCATCTTGACAGTGACGAAGAAATAGTTAAATAATTGGTTTAACAATTTAATAGCAGATACCATTAGTATCCCAATTTCGAGTTTTCCTTAGAAGACCGGAGTTGGGTTTTTTTATTTAAGGACAGGAACGTAAGTTCATCCAGGAGGTAAATTAATATGGTTAACAACCAGAATGACGAGGTAACACAGGATCAGCAGAGCCTAGACGAGGAGCAGGGCGAAGTAGCAGCCACTCCGCAGTACGTCACACCTGACCAGCTGACGAACATTCAAAACGAATTACAGCAGCTGAGGTCAGAGAATCGTGGTTTACAGGGACTTGTTGACAATGGCCTTAATGCCATCAGAAGGGATACTCAAACATGGGCGGAACAACAGTTCAGCGGCATGAGAAATGAGATGGAAAAAAAGGCATATCTTGAAAATCTGGATGAGGAGCAAAGGGCGGTCGTTGCCCCACTACTCAACGAAATGGAAGAGCTCAGAAAGCAGAACGTGCAACAGGCACAGCCTCAACCGAGTCAAACTCAGCAGCAGGCAACACCTGACCAGGCACAACAGCAGTGGGAGCAAATCTATAAATTCGTTGAAAGTATGGGTTTAGATAGAAACGACCCTAACTTGCGTTACAGTGCTCTTGATCCGACTAACAGTCTGACCCCAGAGCAGCGTAGTGCACAGTTTGCTGAATCGGTAGGCAACGCTGTAAGGGCTAAAGGAGGTACTCCTCCACAACAGCCTAGTCCACAGCAGCCACAGACTCAGAAGCCTACTACAGTATCGCCACCGGTAGACCAACCGAGCGGTAAAGCAGCTCCTAGTTATAAAAACCTGGATGATGTACGAAGTGCATATATCGAGGGCAAGATAGAAAAGGCTGAGTATCAGACTTTGGTACAAAAACTACAATAAAATTTAAAGGGAGGATGATATGGCTACAGGCTTATCAATTTCTTCAACCAGTAATATGTCCTCTGGACAAAAAATACTTGTTGCTTCTGCTAAAGAAGCATTTGAGCCGGCTGCACCAGACCCAGATTTGATAACTAATGAACGTATTCCACAGGGACACAAACAATGGGACGTTCTAACTTACGCCAGAATGAGTAATGCTTCTGCATTGTCTGAAGGCGTTGATTTATCTCAGTCAGAGCAGTTAGTGACAAACAGTTTATCGATCACTCCAAGTGAACATGGCATCATAGCTACAGTTTCAAAGCGATTGATCAGAAGGCAGGGAGATTCTAACGTGGTTTCGACTACAGGAACTCTACTTGCTAACTCTCTCAGGCGAAAGATGGCTAATGACGTTGTAACGCTTTATGATTCGTTTACAAAATCATCGCCAGGTAGCGGCACTCTTGACGTTACACACTTTAGAGGAGCAGTTGCATACCTTATGACAGACAACAGTTCATCATATGGTCCTGCACCAATGCCTTTAAGAGCTTCTCTGCATATCGAGCAGATTAGCGACATCATATTGGACATATCAGACCCAGGTACAGCAGCAGGTGGAAGACCTGCCGGTTTTGGCGATGACATGATTCAACGATGGTGGAAAGGTAATGACAGACTTTACGGAGTCCAGATATTCCATTCCGGTGTTATCAGTAGAAGTTCTGGAAACACATCAAAAGGAGCGGTTTTTGCAGACGATTCCATGATATTAGTCATGGCTAACGAAGCTGAAACTACAGAGGAAGATGACAACTCCTTGAGAGCTATAGAATACGGCATATTCCAGGAATGGGGTGAGTCACAACGAGTGGATGTCCACGGTGTTGAAATTCTAAGTGACACAGCAAGCACTTTATAAGGAATTGAACATTGCCGACTTTGATAGATGACACAAAAGAATTTGAGGTATCGAATACGCAGTATAAAGATTTGCGAAAGCAGGTTGAAAACGGTAATCGTGACCGAGTAATTACATCTGTAGAAGATGATGCTCAAAATAAAGTTCGTTTATGGGATGTAATTGGAAAAAACTGGACAGAGCCATTTTCAAGAAATTCCGCAAATGATCTTTACTTAAAGAAAGTGATTATCAGATGCAGCGAGTGTACTTTTACTTCGAGTTTTGACGGTGATGTTGCAAGACATGCTAAGTCTGTCAGAGAAGAAGGCGAAAAACACGCTAATGCAGTAGATAAAGAATCAACGTGTACTGGATGTAACCTTACATTCACAGGACGTTCTAATTCTACGCAAAAGCACATTGCAAATATTAAGGATGCTTACGAAAAGCATCAGGGAATTATCGAAGAACAGTTGATTTACCAATTCAGCTTGCAAGAATCATTACCTAATTACCTGCGTAAAGAACAGGTAGCTAGGGCTATTTCCGGTGTAGTTGAGCGGAGCGTGACTCCTTCTAAACGTAAAAGAAGTCGCAGTCGGCACAAACGAAGGAGAACAGCATGACACTTGCAACTTTGCAGAAATGGGACGTTCATATTGACTATGACCTTGAACAAGGACTTAGCGAAATTGATCGTGAAGGCCAAATAAAAATGTTACGTTTGCACATCGAAAGATGGCGAGTAGACGAATGGACTCAGATAAAGCAACAGCTTGCATCAGAGTATAACTGGCACATCCGTGACGGTATCGAACCATTCTGGACTGCTCCAGGCAGATGCGTTTTATGGCAGCGACATATTGTTACAGTTCGGAAAAAAGGTAATGGTAAAAACGCCTCAGTCAGATTGGAAGAAGTGGATCATGGCTTTCAGCCCACATCACAGGGTATGTCAGTCAATAATCCATCCCAATTTGCTGCGTACTTCGAGAAAGGTTTCCGTCTACGTCCTCCTGAAAACGGAGTTGATATTGATGTTTTTAGAAATGCCGTTCCTGATGAAATCTTGCAAGCTGATTTGGAACAGGAAGCTGCTCCAATTAAATATATTTGCACAAACCACGTTGATACCTTTGGGTTTTCATCGTGGAAGAGTTACTTAAAACATTGTCTGCATCATAGTGAACAGCCGACTATTGAGCTGCCGGATGAAGTTATTGAGAGAAGCAAGAAGACCAAGTATTTCTGCGTAATTCATAATACTGGATTTCATGGAGACAGGCTTGCTAATCAACATATAACTCATAAGCATAGGTCAGGTGTTTGGGCGTTGACCTTGGAGCAGATGTTAACAAATAAAAATTAGGGAGGTGCTATTGTGGCACTTACATACGGAACAATTTGGGGTAATTTTGGAGACGAAAAAGCTACCGGAGAAACCAAATTACACGCTTTAGGTACGAGAATGGTTTTGCCTGACGGTAGAGCATTTAGATATGCCGAAAACGCAGGGACTGCTCTTCATGCAGGCGTTATAGTACAAGCAGCAGCAGCGACAGCCGCTGATGATGTTGATGTACCTTTGGGGGCACAGGCTAGTGTTGGAGATGGAACAATTACTGTTACAGCCCAAGGAACTATAGCAAAAGACAAGTACGCAGATGGTTTCATTTTTCTAAATGACGGTACTGGCGAAGGAACTATTTACAAGATTGCAAGCAATGCAGCAGGAACTAATGGTAACAGTATGGTAGTTACGTTGTACGATGGTGACACCGTTAGGGTTGCAACTGATTCAACAGCAGCAAACACTTTGTGTGGTCTTAGTATAAACACATACAAAGACGTTATTATATCGCCTACTACTGTAACCAACGTAGCTATTGGCGTTTCAACAACATCTGTTACCGCAGATTACTACTGCTGGCTTCAAACATGGGGTGAGGCAGCTGTACTTTCCAACTCACAAACTGCGGACACATTTGGCAAGCATGTTAGAGTTGGCGGAGCAACTACTGCTGGTGGTTATGAGGACCTAAAGAGGGACGGTACTAATGAAGACGAGCAGGTAATCGGTGTACAGATGAATGTTGTGCCTACAGGTTCTGGAGATTATGGACTAATCTTTTTACAGATAGCTCCGTAACAGGTTTTAAACGACAAATGTGTAGAGCATCTGATTCTGTAAAGGATAAGGTGCTTTGCACAATGTCATTAGGAGGGTGTTATGCCTAAAGTCGGTGGTAAAAAATATTCCTATACACCAAAGGGAATGAAAGCTGCTAAGAAAGAACGTGAAAGATTAAAAAGAAGGAAAAAGAAATAATGCCTGCAACTCCACATGCTTATATTGAATACTGGCCTAAAGAACATCCTAATGTAGCACACTTTGTACCTATGGGTGATGGAAAGGTTTGTGTTTTAGAAACAGAGGAAGCAGCTACTTTGCTTGCTGAGACTATGGCAGAGTGCAATGAACTTAAACATGACGGACATGGAGCAGTCCATTCACAAGAAGAAATAGACAACGCTTTTAAAGATGCTATTGACCAGATCAATAACAAGGACTTTGAAGCAGAGTGGGCAGAACTGCAAAGGCGAATTGCTGTCAGTAAGAAGTGGGGTGGTACTCCACCTGATGCGATGATTATGCCTAAGCAGGGTGACCCTGGCAGTCTGGAACTTATGATTCCTGACAGAGCAGGTAATCCGACTTTCGTTGATGTAAGAAAAGACAAATTCGATATGCCTGATCCAAGAGAACTAGGTGCAGAACCTAACAATCTTGGAATTGGATGGGATACGAAACGTAGATGGTCAGGCAAACGTAGACTTAAATATCTAGCTAAAAGAGGTAAATGATATGCCACAAGTAACAGCAGTCAGTATTAAAACAAGTGACGGTGCTGCTAAAAGCAGTCCTGGCGTAGTTTATTGGGTAGCAGTTTCAGCAGGTGCAACAGGTGGAGCATTTCAATTAAATGATTCTACTGCTGACGGAGGTACGGACATATTAGATATAACTGTCGCTGCTAATTCTACTCAATTCTTTGACTTCACAGGTGCTCCAATCAGTTTCGGAACTGGAATATATGTAGACGTACCAGGAACAAATTTAAAGGTTAACGTAGGTTACGCATAGAAAGGAGAAAACATGGAGATAACTAAAGAAAGTTTACAGGCTCAAATAGATAATCTAAAGGCTCAGGAGAAGGCTGCTTTTGAAAAATTGCAGGGACATAAGGCACAGGAAAACACATTGTTCGCTGAATTAAATCGTGTTCAGGGAGCAATAATGGGCTTTGTCAATCTTCTTAATTCTCTAAATGGTGATGGCGATCCGGAGGAAATACCAATAGAAGAGGATGAGTAATGGCTACAACTACACTACAGAACTTACGCAGAGAGTTCGGAGCATATCTGGGCTACTCTGAGATTCTCGGAAAAGACGGTGAAGCATGGACAACTACATCTACTATAGGTGCAGGGACTACAATAACATCTACTGAATTAACCGATTATGGTTTCGATGATTTAGATACAGCAGGAGATACAGACGATCTGTTTCAAAACCATTGGGTTATTATTCATGGTACTAATAACGCACAGGTAGTCAGAAGAATCAAATCCTATGATGCCTCAGCAGGTCAGATAACAGTATCAGGCAGTAACCTTGCAGCTGAGTCAGGCAATGTAGATTTTGAGATACATAAATATTCCCCTACCATGCTTCGTGAGGTTCTTAATTCAGCTAGAGTACAGGCATTTCCAATGCTTCATGTGCCTATATCTAAAACTATTTATACATCAGAAAATCAATATCGGTATGAATTACCCTCAGCTATAAAAGATAGACCCACTAGAATTAGTATAGAAGACGGCATAGCAGCTGTAGAAAGCGGAGATAATATATTAACTAATCCAGGATTTGAGACTTGGACTAATTCATCTACTCCAGGTACTTGGACTGTAGAGGCTACTGCGGCTCAGGAGGAGCTTACAACCAATCCATTTAACTATGCGGTATTTCGTGGTCAATACTCAGCAAAGATAACAAATGGTACCACAGGTACCAAAAGGGCTGTGTATGAGTCATTTAGTTCACCTGGAACATATAGCGGACAGAGGATCAACTTCCAAATATGGGTGCATTCAAATGAAGCATCTACTATTTCAACTTATATAAAATTAAACTCAACCGAGCATCTTGGATCGCAGGCAGATGGCGGACAGCATCAGGGAACAGGTTGGGAATTATTAACTCATTATGAAGATTCTGCTACTACTCTTAGCACACTAGAAATAGGTGTAGAGATGACTGCCGCAGCTAGTACAGGGCTTGTTGTGTATTTGGACGAAGCCGTAGCGACTGTTGGTCCTAGAGTCGAGGCACAGGAAAGTGGAGATATTCTTATGAACTGGCAGTATGTACCTGAAATGGAATCGACTACTGACAGAACTTCCATACATTTTCCATATAATCTACCTAATCTGAAATTACTCAGAATACAGGGTAAGAACTATTTGAATGAAGTTTCATCAGAGACTGACACGATGGAGATTGCCAAACCTAGAACAGAACTATTATATGCTTTCGCAGCAGCTGAGCTATATCAGCGTTTAGCACAGGCTTCTGCCACATTTGATACCAATGTATATGCAGGATTACGCAACAGAGCCTTTGAGGAGATACAGCGAAAAAGCATACATTCACAACCTTTAGGTCAAAGACGGATTTTAGTACCAGACTGGAGTTACTAAATGGCTAGAGGCAGTAAAAGTGAATTTGTAGTTTTAAAGGATTCATCGTCCTCAAGGACTACAGGTCTAAAGATACTTAGAGGTAATGACGGTCAGCTGTTATATGGATGGGACCTTGCTCCTGCATTAGCACCTGATACCACTGCTGCTGACGTAAGCTATGGGCAATTCAGCCCAGACCAGGAATTAGTATGGAATCAGAACGATTGGTCGAAAGGTGGATTGAGATTCTATCATGACCCAAGAGATACAGCTTATTACGGAATAGCAGACGGCACATTTGCACTTACTCCTAACGAAGTATCGTTATCATATCAGCCCAAGACAGTTACATTTGGAGTTAGAAATGGTGGAGGACAGTTAGGAGCAACTACAAATTGGACTGCATCCAATGTTACGCTTGCCATAGATACGACAGCTCCTCATTCTGGGAACAACCATTTCACAGGTTCCGCATGGTCTACAAACGACTATGTCGCTATAAATTGTGTCCAGACAGAACAGCCTGCTGCAAGGCTTGTGGGTCAGGCGGTAACAGCTGTTGCCAAAGTAAGAGGAAGTGCGGCAGGTGGAACTATGAAGATGCAGATTGTTGAATCAGGTGGATCAAGTACACCGACTACTCAGGGAGATGCAGTATCTATATCCACAAGTTATCAGACTATTTCAGCTACTGTTACTTTACAGGGCGATTCAACTCAGGTTCAGCTAAGGCTCATCATGACAGCTGATGGCGGTAGTGATAGAACCATTTATTTTGACAGTGTTCAATTATTGCCAGGTTCTACAGTACCTAATGCTTCTAATGTACAGATGGGGTTTGTAGGAACAGATTTATATGCGGTTACAAACCTGTGCGTATGGAAATTCGATGATACCGGAGACTACTGGTGCTTACAGAAAGTTCATGCTGCTATAACAGGAGCACAGGTATTTGATAATAGATTATTTATCGGTCAGGGAGAATCTACGGCTTATAGTTATTCAGATGCAAATGATATGTCTTCATGGACAGCAGCTACAGGCAGTGGCAATAAGGCTAACAGATTCAGTAAAAGCCTTAATCAGAATGGAAATTATGCTTTAGTAAAGACTTTGAACGATGACGATATTCATTTGTCTACCGCCCCTACCGGTGCTGCTATATGGAGTACGGCTATAGAGGCAGGTAAAGACGATCATAAGATTAATACAGTACATCAGTTATTAGATGGCACTATAGCTATTGGAAAAGAAGATGGGCTATATCAATATGTAATTAACACAGGTAGCAGTACATTCTTTTCTCAGGGACAGTTTAAGAACATTTATCCTGGTGCTGAAACAATGGTATCTACTGATAATTTCAGCCGAGGAATCGTATATAACGGAATGTTCTACACCACTTTGGGCGAGGTAGGACTAGTCAGGTACGATGGCAGGAATTTCGAGGATATATCAGGTGTAATTGAATCTCCAGGATTCAGTGATTTCGGCAACAGAGTAAGGGCACTTGGTACAGATGGACAGTGGCTGTACGCATTAGTTGAAGATTTAAATGCAGATTCTGTAACAAAACAGTCTTGGTTATATGCGTTAAAGGAAGTTCAGGGGCAGTGGTTGGTGCATCAGGTATGCTCGCTAGTGCTCTCAGATGCCATAGACATGGTTATACATAAGCCTAGCGGTGATACCAACAGGTATATGTATATTAATGGCGATATAAACAATGAAGCTTACAGCTATCGGTTTAAACTGCCTAACAGGACAGATACTCCACGACTCGCAACCAACGCTGAAATGATCACTACAGGTTATTTCACTACTTCTTATTACGATGGAAACAGACCAGGCGTATATAAAGCTATGAATGAAATTTCGATAACGTCTGAGAATCTTACATCTACAGAAAAGATAAGTGTTCAGTATCAGGTTGATAACGACACGAGCTGGACAGATGTTAACAGTACATCCAGTGTGTTTTCCGGTAGTCCATCAGGTGTTATAAGTTTCGACTCAGGAGTGATAGGCAAACGTGTAAGGCTGAGGTTTAAATTTGAAAGTGGAAGTTCTACTGCTTCTCCGGTTTTAAAAGGTTTTACACTAAAGATGACATGGAGGCCTGACAGATTAAAAAGGTGGCGTATAACAGCAGCTGTTGAAGATAATATGAGAAGTATGCAAGGCGTAAGATACGCACTTGGTTTAAAGCAGTTAAAAGCTAATTTAGATTTTCTTCAACAGGAAGTGGCTCCAATAATTCTGACTGATATCGACTCCGATGATTATTTTGCATCTATAACTGAAATGTCGGAAACGCAGGTGAGGGCTTCAAGTGGAGCAGCCGGTAATCCAATATTTTCACGAGCTATAAATTTAACATTAAGAGAAGCCAAACCTAACCGTGATAACTCATGGAACAACATTAGGTGGGGCGATTTCGTATGGGGGTAAAACATGGCAAACAGTAGTACCGTAAGCAGTGGCGAACAAGCGACCGCCAGTCAATATAACAATCTTAGGGATGATGTACTAAGTACGACTTCAGGTCATCTTCATGATGCCAGTAATGGTCGTGCCCATGCAGAATTTACGATACTCGCAGCTGAAGGAGATGCTGCTATATTTTACATGAAGGCTGACGAAGGAGATGATGCAGGAGACGAGTGGAAATTTAATGTTGCTGATGCAGGAGTCATGACGATTGGTAATGATATAGCATCAGCCGGATCGTATGTAACGCATTTAACAATCACCCCTAACAGCACTATAACTTCAAGTTCAGTTACATTTCCAGGTATCTTGGATGTTAACGGCTCAGTTGATTGGGATGTTAGTGATGTTCAGGTAGATTCATCTGGAGATATAGATCTAGTCAGTACTAACGATGCCGCAGGCTCTATATATTTACGAGAAAATGCAGGTACTAGCGGTACTATCAAGATCCATGCAGACCAAGGAACATCAGTAACTGAGGGTGCTGAATCAATCAACATCTTATCTGATGCAGGTGGAGTTGGAATTAGAAGTACAGCTAACCTAGCTAACGCAGTCAACATAACAGTTGATGGCGGTACAACATCAACGATGACATTATTTAACGATCAAGGTACAAGTGCAACTGAAGGTTCTGCTAGTATTCAATTACTATCAGACGTTGGCGGTATCAATTTAAAGTCAGGTTTAAATGGTGCTAATGCTATTCTTCTCACAGCCGATGGAGGGACCTCAGAGACAATTGTTCTTCATGCAGATCAGGGTACTGGAACAGGCAGTATTAAATTACTAAGTGATGCAGGTGGAATTACATTTACCGCAGGTGCAGATATAGAATTAGATGCAACCAACGATGTAAACATTCCTGCGAATGTAGGTCTTACTTTCGGAAATGATGCAGAGAAAATAGAGGGTGATGGTACTGATTTAACAATATCTGGTAACAACATCAACCTTACGGCTACAGCTGATGTAGTTATCCCTGCAAATGTAGGCGTTACATTCGGTTCAGGAGAAAAGATAGAAGGTGATAGTACAGATTTAACTGTGACCTCTGGTGCAAAAATAAACTTAACAGCTACTAGTGACGTACACATTCCTAAGAACGTAGGAATAGTATTTGATGACAATGCTTCTGAAAAGATAGAAAGCAATAATACAGACCTCACCATAAACTCAGGTGGTGATATCAATCTAACTGCAACAAGCGATATCAATGTTCCTCAAAATGTTGGAATTACCTTCGGAGATGACGGAGAAAAGATTGAGGGAGATGGAACTGACCTTACAATTAGTGGAAATATTATTAATTTAAGTGGTGCAGTAACAGCTACAGGAATACTAAAGACAGATGATGCAACAGAAGCTACATCTACAACCGATGGATCACTACAAACAGACGGTGGATTATCTGTAGTTAAGGATGCTGTGTTTGGAGATGACATAAAATTATTATCTGATAGTTCAGTAATAGCTTTTGGAGCAGATGGAGACACAACTCTAACACATACAGATGGTACTGGATTAACTTTAAATTCAACTAACAAGCTGACTTTTGGAGATGCTGCAAGTTATATAGCACAGTCATCTGACGGCACATTAAGAATTGATGGTGAAGCTATAATTGACCTTAATGCTAGTACTAGAGTGGATGTGTCAGCAGATTTAAAGGTTGGAGGAGAAGTACAGACGGCAAGTATTGGCTATACTGATGGAGATAATGCGATAACAATAGCTGATGGTGGTGGTATAACAGTTCCGCAAGCAGCTACATTTTCTAGCACTATTTCTACAGCTACAGGTTCTACTATAGGTAACTTAACACTAGCCAATGGTAGTATTACAGATTCTAGTGGAGCTATAGCATTTGGTGACGAAAACCTTTCTACTACAGGTAACTTAGACATAGATGGCACAACCAACCTAGATAATACAGATATAGACGGAACACTAGTTGTTGACGGTACTAACATATCCCTAGATAGCACAACAACATTTAACATTGACAACTCTAATACAAGTAATGGAATAACTATAGGTACTGCAACATCAGGAGTGCCAATAAGTATTGGGCATACAACTTCTGAGACTACAGTAAATGACAACTTAGTTATTACTGGAACAGTTAAAGCTAAAGGAACAGCTTATTTTGGCACAGCGGGTAATGAACTTTCCATTACTGATAGTTCAGATGATATTACTATTGCGGTTGGACAATCTGATAAAGATCTTACCATCTCAGGAAACGATGGTGGCAGTACCGTAGTCGCTCAACACTATGACATGAGTGGTGGTGGTATATCAGTATTCGGTGGAGGAACTGCCTCTACTGCTGATACCAACACAAAGCTGTATACGGCAAATGCAGGGCCTATCAACATTCTTGGAACAAGTGCTACAGATACAGCTATCGTCATAGGTAGATGGTCAGCAAATGCAGAAGGTGGGACTTTAGCTTTTGTTAAAGATAGAGACGGAACAATAGGAAGTGCTAGTACTCTATCTGATGGCGATGAAATAGGTAAGATATGGTTTGGGTCTGGTGATGGGGCTGTAAATGCCTATACCTATACAAGGACAGCAGCCATATTTAGTGCATATTCAGATGGTGTTACTGCAAGCAACGATAATCCGGCTGGGTTTAAATGGCAACTTAATCCCGGTGGAGAAGATGTAAATCATGCTGAAGTAATGAGGCTTAATAAGGACGGTGCTTTATTTCTAGGTGATACTTCCAATGCAGGAACAACTGTAGGTTTAACTATCAACCAAGGTGCAAATGACAATGAAGCTATAACACTCAAGTCAAGTGACGTTGCTCATGGTTATACCAGTAAAGCTGAAACAGATACATACGCTTTTTTTGAAAAAAGAAATGGTACGAATGGTGGATTAAGAATTGAAGCTTTTCAAGATACAGATGATGCAGCCTCTTCGTTTGATATACAGATGTATAGAAGGGGTCAACCTAACGATTTAGGTACAGCAGCAGTTAGTGATTATGGGGCAATTGATTTTGCTGTAGAGTGTCATAATGGAAGTAATAGTGCTGTAGCTGTAGATGATGACAAGGCTTTGTTTTCTATAACAAGAAGAAACAGTTCAGGAATACACGCTGCCTTTATCGTAAATTCTACAGGCGAATTACATTCTGATGCTTCTGCAACAGTAGATGTTTTTGACGAGGAAGATGACGTTATGTTGGTAAGGGCATTTGACCTTGCAAGAAATAAAGAATCAGATAAGAAAACCCTAATCAAATCTGGGTGGGATAAGTTCGCAAATAAATTTGAGGACAGATTAGTAGAACTTGGAATACTTGGTAAGAAGATTAATGAAGGTGGGATGCTTAACTTAACCAAGCTTCTTTTCCTACACAACGGTGCTATCTTCCAAGAGTTTGAAAAACGACAGGCACTTGAAGATAAAGTAAAAATACTTGAATCAAAATTACAGGCAATAGGAGGCTAATATGGCAGACACAGTAATATCTATAACAATACCGGAAGCACAATGGAGTACCGTACAGTCAGCGTTTGCGTTTACTACCGATGGTGATACCGCAGGTACTGTTGATGCAGCTTATATAAAAGCAAAATTAACTAACGTACTTACTGCCAGGGTCAAGTCTTATGATGACAAGAGACAAACAGTAACGTACTCTACATTCTCTCCAAGCTAGCTAATGGATATACAAAGAGTATTAATTTCCATAGATGATTTAAGAGGAGATATGGGTAGACTGAGAAGCAAGCTAGGTAGTATAGACACAATGCTGTTAGGGCTGACTATACTGCTTGGAGTGAACTGTGTTGCAACTATTATTTTAGGAATAGCGGTTTGGAATAATGGTGGATAAAGAAAAAGAGGATAAAACTTCAGCCC